>WNFI01053746.1_pt1 | contig 19644 bp, 20 predicted proteins | sample 5400471 | NCBI WGS metagenome assembly WNFI01 (sample SAMN13153348, study PRJNA577476) | soil metagenome | isolation source: 100 cm saprolite on Douglas fir-dominated hillslope | place: USA:California | collected 2013-09-17
TAACTCTAATCAGTTCGCATACGCAGCTTAATTAAATAAGTTGCCGCTCTCCACGGCTTTGCCTACGGGCCGTGTAAGGGCGTCACACAGTGGGCTGGTCCTCTCTGCTAAGCCAGGGCGGGAGGACGAGAAATTCGGGCTAGCGGTTTGCGTTTCTTGTCCGTTCTAAGCGCAAAACGCGAATCTGGCGGGGTAATTCCCGTCGGGTGAACTGGACTAAGTATGTAGGCTCTTGACCAGTAACATTTTCGGACGTGGGTTCAACTCCCACCGCCTCCACCATTTTTTTACATCCCGAACGTAGTGAGGGAACCCTATCGACTCGATGCAGTCGAGTGTTTTCAGCGTACGCGCAGATTTAATCCTTATCCCGATTCCCCTGCATCTTTTGATAGTCCTTCCATTGCTGTGGGTTTGGCTTTTTCATTTTCAGATGGTCTCCGTACTTTCCTTCACGAAGCTCGGCTACGACTTGCCGGCTGTGTACATCCAAGAACTCATCCCCATGCGCATTCAGGAAACCGATACAAAGCCATTTCGCGCGATCTGTGAGTCTGTCGGATTCGAATTCAAAGAAATTGAGAACGTGGCCGGCAAGTGGGGATTTGTACATCTCTTCGCTTCTAAGAAGGGTCAGAAGACGTTCCACGACTTCGTCGGGAGTTTTTGCCCAACCATTCCTTATTCCGCCTAGGTCAAAGATCGCATCCTGGACACCTTCTTCGTCGTGCTGAGTGAGGCAGGACCGTAGCTGCTCGAACTTCTCATCAACGCTGATTTCGTCTCGCACTTAATTACGATACTGCGAAGCCGCACATCACTCAAGGTTGACCCGTCGGGCCTGCTCCCCACGCTTCGCCAACAGCGGGCGAAAGCGTGGGCCACCCGTCGCGTAATGGATCAAACTCATGGGGCGTCTCGGCGCTTTTTCGCTTCAATCTCAAAGATCATTTTGCCTCTACCAAATTTGGCCCGAACCTCGTCGCTATGCCGAAGGGCATACCAGACAAGAAATCCGGCGACGAGAATGAAGGTCAATACGAAAAGGACGAGAACAGCGGTAAACGGTGAGAGGACATTGCTGAGTTGATATGACACAACATCTCCTGATCTCCCGGCAGATAGAAGACGTTGTAATAGAGAACTGCTGCGTCTAACCGTCTCGACCCCAGCCGGGTGGGGTCTGTGCCATGTTGCCTTCTGAGAACTACCAGTACTTCTTCAACTACGGTACTACTTAAACAACACTGTGACTTCTTTAAGATTTGCTTTGCGACGTTAGACCCGCCCGTAGGCGTTGGTCCCGAAGCCAGCAAGTAGATGATAACAGGTTTTTTTTAAACTTAAACGGAAATATTTAGTTACCCTCCCCGATCCCTCTCCACTTAACGACGATCTGAGGCGCACCCAGAACATGATCGAGGAAAACTAGAGAACTCATGAATAGAGTCCTATCGGAATGGGTCCGATCTGATTAGACGGCCTCTCCGGGCAGCACGTATTTTGCTTTGTCCTGGAACGCAACCCGCACTTTGTCATCTCGACCGACGACGAAGGAGCCGTAGCGACTGAGGCAGAGTGGAGAGATCCCGACAATGTTCTCCCTGCCATGCTGATGCAAGGCATTCTCTTCAAGCTGCCGGGGTGCTATCCTCTGGTTTCCATGCGTGACGGCTTCCACTACAAATTCTGGGTTTACGTCCTTTCTAGCCGATCGGGAACTCTTTACGTGGGTGTCACCGGATTTTTCGAGCGCCGCATTTACCAGCACAAGTACGACACCATCGAAGGGTTCACCCAGAAATACCAGTGCCACCGCCTGATCCATTACGAAAGCTATCAGGACGTGCAGGTGGCCATCGCGCGAGAGAAGCAGATCAAACGCTGGCGTCGAGAAAAGAAAATTGCCTTGATTGAGAAGTTCAATCCGCGTTGGCAGGACCTGGCCGAGAACTGGGGCCGGGAAATGCGGTTTCGGGGATAGAGCCTGGAGAGAATACCCTGAATCAGCATCGGCACCGCAATTTGTTCTCGGGATCTCTCCACTCCCCCTCAGTCCCCTTCGCCAGGCTCAGGGTCCTTCGTCGTCGGTCGAGATGACAAAGGATGGGGTGCGTTTTCATTGGGAGGGTGGCTCACCACTCTGTCCTCAAACTTGGTTGTCCCGATCCTGATACTCTTCGGGAACGTCGTCCTCGGGCACCTCGCGCGTCCTCACCTCTCCATCTTCGGGATACGAGCGAGCGCGACTATGGGTGTAGGCTCGAGGTCCAGCGGCTTTAGCGTCGCCGGCCCCGTTCATGTTTCCTCTCCGCGAGCGAGAAAAGCTTTGAGAGCTTGATGTGATGGGCATCGGCGATTGCTTGTAGAACTTTGAGGGTGGGATTCTGTATTCCATGCTCGATGCCGTTCATATAGCTCGGACTGCATCCCACGCGGTGGGCAATCTCCTCATATCCCCAGCCTTTTGCGGTGCGCAAATCGGTCATGGCAGCTCCAAGAGCTGCCTCCTTTGTGCTCGTCTTTCTTTCCAGGTTGCCTGATACGGGTCTGCCCACGCTTCGATAATCGGCTGTTGACCCGTTAAGTTGTCTTCGATATATTAAATATAAGTCCGTTGGTAACTGGCGAATATGAACGTAAGCACGAGGAATCTTCGTCTGTATCACGGCTTGTATTGGGCCAATCAGGGCCTTCTGCACGCCGTCGATGCCCTGCAGGATGCGAAACCTTCCGGTTCTTTCGCCACTCCCGATTCTGCGCGACTCAATGACCAGCTCAGGCATACGCAAAACATGATTGAGGAAACCAGAGAACTGATGAATCGAGTCCTCACGGAATGGATTCAATCCGACCAATAAAAAAGTGGGCGCCCTCACCTTAAGAGCGCCCATTGCTATTCGTTTTTGGAGAGGTTCAAAAATTATCGCGTAGCGGAAGCACCACTTCTTAGCCAATGGCAGAGTTCTTGCTTTATTGCCAAGTAGGACGAAAGCTTGGAGCGGTTTCCTTTCAAAATATTTTTGGTCAAAAAATGTCACAGCGAAAAAACCGGCGAGGGCGCCGGTTCCACACGATTTCTTCGAATTTCCCGAACAAAACGGTTTCTCTGAGGCATTTCGCTATTGATTCGCCCGAAGAAATGCGCTATGATGCCCGCAGTCCATACGGGCAAAAAGTTCGTTCTTTGAAATCTCGCTCTTTGAAATAATGTTGCGATCAGCGCCTCAGTCCGGGAATACGCAGAGAGTTCGTGCGTTGGACCAGGGGACAAAAATGACATGTGTGACACTTCCAAACCGTCTCAACATAGGGGTTCACCTCAACCCATTGGGATCCCTTGGGATGCTTGCACCTAAAGCCTTTGTTTATTGGGATCAAGGGGGAGGGGGGCACCCCTGAATTTGAGGCGCACAAACCATTTGGCTGGAGCATCATCGTCGTCCGCATTTTTTACCAGATACTGGACGATCACGGACACAATCAAGCCTACGAAACACAACTACTGGAAAAGTGCCCGGTTGATTTCGGCAGCCATGCTTGTTGAGAGCGCATCGACATCATCCACCCTGCCTTCTATCGTGAGATGTGAGACCTCCTGGCCATCGCGGGTCAGGACGATGGTTACACTCACGCGATTTCCCTCGATCGCGTAATCACCGCTGGGGCTCACGGCTCCGGGAAAGTCGTCTTGGTCGACATAAATAGCAGACGGTGGGCCCGATCCGCCCCGGACCGCGGCATAGCTCTGATTTCGTAAGCGCTTCTGTAATGCGTCGCTCAGACGGAGATTGTCCCGGTGCAATTGCACGTTCAGAAACAGCGGGCGCAACAGAAGAGGGCTTGCGGTTGCCAGCGGGATTGCCATGCGGTCTTCCAGAGACAACTGGCCAATATCAAAGCTCGCTCCACCCGGTGTTGCGATCCGCGGCTGCTGGATTCCCCCGATATTTTTCGCCAGCTCCGGAACGTCATCGGCCACTTTCTGGAAAAGGGTTGCGACGTCCACGAATTGGCCTTCACGCAGCGCTGTTCCCTTCATCCCTCTAAGCAAAGCGTAGGTGAGTAGCCCCTGCCCGAACTGGCTCGCCTCATAGCTGGGCGCGTCCGCCGCCGAGCCCATCAGCACATAGAAGCCAGTGCGGTCCTTCAGCCGTTCGATGGCCCGAATCTGGTCGCCGGGGACACCGCGCTTCTCAACCAGTCGTCCCTCGATTCCCCCGGCTGCACAGGTATCGAGAATCATCACCTGGTGTAACGCCGGTACTTTTTTGGTCCACTCCACTAGCTCCGCGTCGCTCACCGCAGACTCAAGCCGTACCGCTGGATCGGAAAGGTTCAGCGTCCGCGCTTCCGCGGTGGGGTAGGCATAGATACCTTGACTGACAACCCCATGCCCCGCCAGATACAACACGAAAACGTCCCCTGGCCGGGCTTTCGCGGCTGACTCGAAGGCTTTTTTGAGATTTACCTTGGTTGCGCCTTCGCCTCCATTCAACGCCGGGCTAGTTAGTAGTGTGATGTGCACATGGCCGGCTCCGAACAGACGGCTTGCGCCAAGCCTGAGCGCTCGAGCCATCTCCTCAGCGTCTTTTGCAGCATAGTGAAGCTGGATCTCCGGAGACGAATACTCAGATAGGCCGGAGACGATAGCATAAAACTCCGGTGGATTCAGGTCCTTTGTACCGCCGGGTTCCCAACTGACGCTGAACCCGCGACTGGAAAGATATCCTTCCGCATTCCAGGCAACCACGCGAATCTCATTTGGCTCGCCCGGTTTCACATGAGCGCCTGCCAGGTCTACGGTCAAAGAGGCTTCAGCAGCGGACGCAGCTGGCTTTGGCCCACGCGCGTCCTCCAGGAGTTCCACGCCGTTCACAAACACCTGCACACGCCCGATTCCGCCTCCGAGGTCCGCAAGCTTCAGTTGCAGTTTAGTGCTACCGGGAGGCGGCGCTTCGGCACTCACGTCGGGATAAAGCTTCACATCATTGAAGGCGGTAACATCATGCAGGTGCTCTTTGTTCAAGCCGAGGATTTTGCCAAGCAAGCCAGGCTCGTAGTAGCGCTCCTTGAGCTGGCCCAAGTCAATTGTCTTCAATCCAACGACCCAATGCATCAATTCCATTCCGCGCGGCGAAGCATCATACCGACCCGCTGGATCCAACACCGCCCAATCACCTTTATCGAGCAGAAAGAGCGTGGCAAGTTCGCGGCCACTGCTCACCTCCCACAAGGTGACGCGGCCTTCTTCGCTTCCCGTAGCCAGGATGCGGCCATCGGGACTGAAGGCCGCAGCGGTAATAAATTCCTGACCGGCTAGGGTCTGCCGTGGGCGGCCAGTCGCCACGTCCCAGATGCTGATCCTGACACTATCGGACTCATTGACCGTAGCTAACATTTGTCCATCAGAGCTGAAGACTACGATTCGGCCGCCGACGCACCCTGCCAGAGTCCGTAACTGCTCGGTGGCCACGTCCAAGAGGCCGTCGCACGACGCCAGGGTGCGGCCATCCGGACTGAAGGCGAACGAACGAGAATTGATAATAAAACTCGCATCGATATTTAGTGGCATCCTGCGCACGATTTGATCGGCTGTTATGTCGTAGAGAAATGTACCCGAGTACATCATGCTATCGTCGGGGCTGAAGACCACCCAACTGGTGCCACTAGGGTTTTTCAGGGTGCGCAGTTCCCTGCCCGTGGCTGCGTCCCAAAACTTAATCGCCCCGTCATTCCCGCTGGAAGCTACGGTACGACCGCCAGGTCCGAAGGCTACAGTGTGGACGATGCGACCGTTTCCTCCAGCCACGATGCGACCCTCGGGATCGAAAGTCGTGGAACACATCGCTTCGTCCTGGTCGGTTTTCGTTTGGATCAGACGCTCGCGCCCTCCCGGTACGTCCCAGAGTTTGATCATGCCATCCAGGCTGCGCGCGGCCAGAGTACGGCCATGCGGATCAAATGCAATGCTGCAAATCTGCGCTCTGTGGTCAGCAAGGGTCCGTGGTTGTCCTTTGCCCGAGGGCCCCCAAATATTGATGGTTTTCTCAAAACCGTTCGCAGTCGCCAGGCGGCCATCGGAGCTGAACGCCACCGAGGTAATGACGGTGGCATTTTCCAAGGTACGCAGCTCACGCGCATTGGCTACGTCCCAGAGTCGCAGATAACAGCCTCCCGCCACCAGAGTGCGACCATCAGGGCTGAAAGCTATGCCACTTCGCGTATCAGGACAAACCTCCATTTCTTTTCCCCGCTGGTCCAGCACCCCCAGCAACCTCGGCGCACCAGGCAACTGAGATACGTCCCAGAGCCTGATGTGTTCGTCATCATCGTTCATCGCGGCCAAGATACGGCCATGGGGACTGAACGCCACGCTTAAGCCGAGGTGTCCAGTCAGAGAGCGCAGCACCCGGCCACTCGCCACATCCCAGAGCCTAACCGTTGGATCCAATCCGCCCGAGGCCAGGGTGCGCCCATCGGGGCTGAAGGCTATTGAGGTAACCACGTCTGAGTGCCCAGTTAAAGTTCGTAGCAACCGGCCGCTTGCCACGTCCCAAAGCTTTATGGTTTTATCGTAACCGCAAGAGGCAATCATTCGACCGTCCGGGCTGAAGGCCACCGAGAGAACTGGCTCTGAGTGTCCAGCCAACGTTCTTAATTCGCGAGCGTGGTTCACATCCCAGAGCGTGATCGTCTTATCATCGCTACCCTCGGCCAGGATGCGACCGTCGGGACTGAAGGCCACCGAGCCGGCCGAAGCGCGATGTGCATCCAAGGTACGCAGTGGGTGTCCGCTGGTAACATCCCAAAGCGTCGTTGAGTGATCACGCCCACTTGAGGCCAGAGTCTTTCCATCGGGACTGAAGGCCATTGACTTAACGAATCCAGGACCGGTCTCGAGGACGAGTTGCGGTTGCTGGGCATGAGCTGACTTGGTTAGCACTACAGCAATAAGCGCAACGAGCGGAACTAGAATGCTCCTGACGGAAGGACCGATCTTGCTTTGTGTGAACGCGATCATTACAGTGCTTTTTATCCTCTACGCTCTTTCAATTTATGCTCTCTGAATCAAGCCAAAATACCCTGCCAGCTATGTCACAAAACCCAAAAATCGCCACCTATCGCCGTTTCGTTGGTCTCACGAAGTAAAGCTCATCTGCTGCGGGAAAATCCGCTTTCTCATAGGTCTGGTCGTGAAACAAAAAGTCCAATTGTCAGGTTATACTAACTGTTTCCGTTGCCTCTCCGTTAGACCAGATCCCTTGATAAGGCCGCCGAGTAAAAGGGGCGCAGCCTTTGATTGCAATAAGGGTGCAGGGCCTTTGCCCGGCTAGAAGAAAGATCGACTTTAAATCTCTATGCCTTTTGTTTCTCGACCCGCCTCGCCCGACGCACCTGCGACTACAACTGCGTATTCGCAACTCAGCAACCGCGCACTCGTCGCGGAATGTCTGAAAGGGATGACGACCGAGGCATGGGAAGAGTTTGTGCGCCGCTTCCAGCCACTCATATCGGGTGTGACTGCGCGGGTAGCCCGCGATTTCGGAAATGTGGCGCCTGGGCTCGTCGACGATCTTACCCAGGATGTTTATCTCAAACTTTGTGCCGATGGCTTTCGGTTGCTGAGAGAATGCCAGATGCCGCATGAAAATTCCATATTTTCTTATCTCAAGTTTGTCGCTGCCAGCGTCGCCCACGATCACTTCAAGGTGCTCCATGCCCACAAACGACGCACCGATTTGTATGCTGGGGACCTAGAAGAAGCAACGACCCTTTCGGCGGCGGGATCGGACAAGTGGTCTTCCGTAGCCGAAGAAAGATTGCTTTTTGCCAAGATTGAAGAGGTTGTGGAAGAGATTACTCACGGAGCTAACGCGGAACGGGACCGAATGGTCTTCTGGCTTTATTACCGTCAAGGCCTCACGGCCAGTGCTATAGCGGCGATCCCGGCAATGAACCTGACCCAAAAAGGAATCGAGAGTCTGCTGTCTCGAGTGACAAGCTCCTTGCGCAAGCAGCTTCTCAGGAAAAAGAAGATAAAGCAGATTCCGTCGAAGGCTTAAGCAGGATTTTGGCGTCTTTTCATAGGAGAGTAGCCACTTGGATAACGGGCACCTTAGCGAAGCAGAGATCGAAAGGATCTTGTCGTCCGAGGCTTCTCATAGTGAAGGAGAAAAAGAGAAAGATCTTCTTGCGCATTGTCGGGGATGCCCGGAGTGTGCCGAACTGCTTAATGACTACGGAGACATTCATCGGGAGATTGAATCGTTGAAGGAACTAAGCAGCCACGTGGATCAAACCCAGTGCCCAAGCGCAGAGCTGTGGATCAAGCTTGCGGCTGGCGTCATGGACAAGAAGCAGGCCATGCAACTTGTAAAACATGCCTGTGAATGCCGGAGTTGCGCTCAACAGTTGACCCGAGCCCAGAGGCGCCGGCCTTGAGAGTGTGACTCCAGAGTGGCAGCGGGCGGTGGCGCGGCAGATGGCAGCGCACCCTCCTGTGTCGAAGGAGAAGCAGACACATCGTTTCCGGCTTTTTTGGATTCCTGCCACCGCGGCTGCTGTTGCCGCTTTCATTGCGGGGTTTCTATATTTCGCGCGGCCCCGGAATGTAGACCGGTTGCTGGCCCAAGCTTATGGCCAGAACCGCACTCTGGAACTGCGGTTTTCAGGGGCCCAGTACGGCCCGATCCGGATTGAGCGCAGCGGTAATGGCCAGTCGATACTGAACCAGTCTCCAGCGCTGTTAGAGGCCTTGCCTTTGATTTCCCGGCGACTGGAAAAAGAACCCAATAATCCTGTATGGCTAGATGCAAAAGGACGGGCTGATCTGCTGGGAAGAAATTATGAAGCTGCCATCCAGAGCTTTCAGAAAGCGCTGGAAGTGGAACCCGATTCGCCATCGCTCCTGACAGATACAGCTTCCGCCTATTTCGTGCGCGCCCAGATTGCCGACCGGCCCGAAGATTATGGAAAAGCCATTGAATTACTCAGCCAAGCCTTAGCCAAGAAGCCGGACGATCCCATCGCTTTGTATAACCGCGCTCTCGTGAACGAGAAGATGTTTTTATTTCATCAGGCGGTTGAGGATTGGACGCGCTACCTGCAGGTCGCTCCCAAGGGTGAATGGGCCGGTGAAGCGACCCAGCATCTCAATGCGGTCCGCCAGAAGCTAGCAGAACAACAAAAGAGAGCGACGGAGCTTTTGGCTGATCCGGAAACGCTCGTCCGTGAAGGAAGCAGTCGTAAAGACCAAGCGCGAAGTATGCTGGATGGCAGGTCCGAAGATTATTTGGACCAGGCCATCCGGAAGTGGTTGCCCAGCGCTTTCCCGAAGAATGCCCCTTTCTTAAGCAAGAGTCCAGTCCCCGGCAGTCGCATTCAGAACGCTTCATTTTCCAAAAACCAGTTTTCGAAAAAGCAGTCGAATGTTTCACAGCTGCAGCCGGCCAAGGTGGAATATGGCCCACAAGTTCCGCTTGCCTCTACTTCGGCGCGTCTCGCCCTGCAGATGCTGGCTGACGTGCTAAGGACTAAGCATCGAGATGAATGGCTGTCCGACCTGCTGCAAGCTCCTCCCTCAACTTCCACAAGGCGCGCTATTTACGCGCTCGCAGAAGCTGCAGATGCAAATGCCACCAGTAACTTTGACCTGGCACGGAACAAGTCGAGCGAGGCCGTCCGGTTCTTTCGGCAGAGTGGCAATGTTGCCGGAGAATTACGCGCACACTTCGAAGAGATATACGCGCTGGAGCGCACAGAACTGGGGAAGCGCTGTCTTGTTTCGGCTTTGCCATTGGCGAATCGCCTGCGAGGGCATGAATACTCCTGGATAGAAGTGCAACTCGGCGTAGCAGAAGCAAGTTGCTGGGCGCAACTTGGTCAGTTTGATGAGGCCGGAACGTCTTTAAACAGGGCCTTGGCTCGGGCCGAGAAATCCGAGTACGGGACCCTCTACCTTAGAGCTCTGGGTATTGCTGCAAGCCTGCTGAGGGTATTGCTGCAAGCCTGCTGACACACGAAGGTAATGGGACGATGGCTTGTACGGTGGCTGTACGCGGACTGGCGCACTACTGGAGCGGTTCGTATTCTCCCTTGCGTGCCCACCAATTCTACTCAGCCATCTGGTTCCCCGCCCACAAGTCAGGTAAATGGAATTTTGCTCTTGCCTTGGAGAAAGAGGCGGTGAGCACGATTGCTTTGACCGAACAACGCCAAGGAGAGGCCGTGGCGCGTCAAAGGCTGGCAAACGCTGCCTTTATGACGGGTGATTACAATCTCGCAACGGTAGAGTCCAATCGGTCCAAGGAACTCTATGCAGTCCTGCCTCCAAGCAAGGCAACGCGCGCCCTTCAGGCTTACGAAGAGATTGAACTGGCTAAGCTGGAAGCCGACGGTGGTGAAATCGATCAGGCATCCAAGCACCTCGTCGAGGCCCGGAACCATCTTCCGCAGATTGTGAATTACTTTATAGCGCTGCATTTCTATCAGGTGTCGGCAAAGGTGCAGCACTTAAAGGGAAGCAAAGAGGCCAAACAGACAGCACTACGTTCGGCTGTGGTGGCGTCTGAATGGGGACTGGCGTCATCGCGAAACGAGCGGGAGCGGTCCATATGGGCTCGGGAAGCAGGGCAGGCTTACCGAGACTTAGCCGAGGTTTATTGGCAGTCCAATGATGTGGAAAAGGCCCTTGAGGTGTGGGAATGGTACCGCGGCGCGGCCTTGCGAAAACGTCCAAGCCTCTCTCTCGCGCGCGAGGTCGCCGGCACCCGTCTGAAATCGAGTGATGTGGATTTTGCCAGTCTGGAATCCGGACCGCGTTTGCCTCCCATGGAAGGGATCCTCCGAGGCCCTTCTGCCCTCCGGCAAAACACAGTGCTCTCTTACATGCAGCTACCGACTGGGCTGGCTGTCTGGGTTTTTGATGACCGCGGCATTACCGCCAAATGGATTGCCGTGGCTCCGCCGGAGATGAGCCGGTTGGCCCGCCACTTTCGCGCCCGACGATTCTATCGCTGAAGTCCCTATGTCGGCCCTGCTGGACCCCGCAGGCAGGTATCTGGAAGAGATTTATCCGCTCGTATCTTCACCGGGATTGCTTTACCAGCGGCATCTTCGCGATGCGCAAAGTTTTACGCCGCGTCTGCGCGCCTTGGCGATTGGATCGCCGGCTTTGGCTGGAGATCGCGCCGCCAGCCTTGGGCCCCTCGAGGACGCTGCCGGCGAAGTCCGGTATGTGGCTTCAAAGTTTGAAACGGCGACTGTGTTTACCGGCTCCCAAGCTTCCTTGAGCAATGTGCAGCGCGAACTACCACGTGCAGCCATCTTTCATTTTGCCGGACACGCGCTGGCCAACGCTGAAGAATTAGGTCTCATGCTGGCCGGTCCTCATTCTCCGGATGCTCCGGTAAGGACAACATCTGTTCTAAACGTCTCCAACCTGACATCGATCGACCTGGAGAGGCTCCAACTCGCCGTGTTGTCGGCGTGCTCAACAGCCACGGGCGATGAGGATGAGCCGAGGGACCCAGAGAATCTGGTAAGAATCTTTCTTCGCGCCGGCGTACCCCACGTGGTTGCGAGTCGATGGGATGTGAACTCAACGGCCACGGCGAAATTTATGCGTGTTTTTTATGATCATCTGCTTCTGGATCATGGGTCCGTGTCCGGCTCGTTGCAGGCTGCTGGCGCGGAACTGCGCCGCGGGGTCGATACTGCTCATCCCTATTATTGGGCTGCTTTTAGCGCTTTTGGACGTTAAGGATTAATTCTCAGATTTGTCCCTACCTGAGTGTGGGCTGATCTCTAGCCTTGTAAATCTTGTTAGACACACAATCGTCATGCTGGTGTATCCTATCTAACCTAGAACAACTCTAGTCTAGAAAACAGCTAGGCTGTTTTCTGGCAGCTCTATAAAGAGAAAGGAAAGAGATATGTCAATTAAACGTTTAGCAATAACAATAGCTTTATTCACATTACTCGCTGGGGTCACTCTGGGAATGTTTCCGTCTCACGTGGTTCAAGCGGCTGCTCCTAGCGTCGCTACCAAACCCACAACCCTCAATGTGATCGTGGCGGGGGGCTTTGTCTGTCTGTTCGATCACCAACAAGTTCGGGTCATCGCACCCAGAGTTGAACACCACCTTTACAAGATTGCCGGGGAAGACATCAAACCCGCAACATACTACCTGCACGGAGTCACCGGTTTAGACGATGCAAGTCAGATCACCTACGAGTTGCCTCCAGGAGCGGAGCACTTTCAGTTCTCGGCTTCAAGCCAGGATGTGGCGTGGGGCCGCGAGAAAGAAGCCTACTTTAGCCTTGTCCTCCCATTACCCAAACGGATCGTCGCACTGCACACTCGGCGAGCGGAGATCGTCGATGCCCTGGGCAACAAGCGGACCGTGACTATGCCCACCTCATATGCCTTTGTATATGACGTGACCGACGCGGAGCATATGGGCCTTACTCCAAGCACGGAGTGGAAGCCACAATCATCTTTGGGGCAAAGTGAATACACAAACCTTGTCGTAGGGACTGGCACGCGAGATGATTCTCAGGAGCATGTACAAAGCGCGTGGTCGCAGCTTATGAGCTATGTCCCAGGAAGCAAAGTACAAATCCTGGACATAAGTAGAGAGGAACGGGTGGCCGATCTCAGAGGGTATCCTGGGCCGACGGCGAGAGGCCCACAACCTGGAGATTGCTTTATTGGGCCCATTTTGATCAAGATCATCGACTTACTCACCCCGAAAGGAAAGTAGTTGGTTTACGTGTTACATACGACGTTGAGTTTGATGTGCTTGTTGAGGCCTCCGGCGCAAGTCGCGAGGCCTCTATTCAATGCAAATCGCATGCAGGATCACATTCTGTTTACAGGTACATTTGCATGTGCACCGTGAAAACTGCGGCTTTGTGCGTCCTGCTTGGAAGTCTATTAGGTTTTCCTGGCCCACCCGAAGCCAAGGCGCCAGTCATCTTCTCTTGTTGCGCTCCTCAGCAAGTATTGAAGAAGGTCAAAGGTAGCGTAACGCATGAAGTAGGCTTGATTTATGCTGGATCCGCCAATCCCTACATAGGGTTCTTTTGTGCGGGATCGCTCATCGCTGACGAGTGGGTACTAACGGCAGCGCACTGTCTTTCACCGATCACGCGGGCATCTGATATACGTGTCTCTTTCGGCTCCACAAAGCTTTCCACCAGCCGCATGGCGGTAGTGGTTCGCATCATCCGACATGAGAAGTTTGACCGAAACAGCTTGGCAAATGACATTGCCCTATTGAAACTTGGGAGCCCCACTGCAGGGATGCAACCCATACGTCTCGCCAATTCGAGGATCGAAAGGACGGCTATAAAAACCAGAGCCGCAGGTATAGTGAGCGGATGGGGACAAGTCCAGTCTCAACGAGGGCAACTCTCGGACGATCTCTTGCTCGTGAGCGTTCCCATTGTGGAAAGAAAGTCTTGTAGTCAGCGCCATGGAGGTGCAGTTACGGAGACTATGGTCTGTGCTGGTGCCCCGGGGAGAGACGCTTGCGAAGGAGACAGCGGAGGAGGCATTGTCCTTTCACACGGGAATATTCCATATCTCGAAGGAATCGTAAGCTGGGGCGAAGGCTGCGGTGAAACTGGGCAGTTTGGCGTCTATACCCGAATTCCCAGCTTCAGAGGTTGGATCAACAAACATACCCTGCAGGAATTATGATGGAATTTTCGTCCTTGCATTGGAGCCATCGTCAACAAAACTTAGCGTCGGGGCCGTGGGATTCATGGCGCTGGTTTTGTTTAGAATTAATTCACCTCAAATCAGGAGTTGAGCAAATTCATGAAAAAACCAATCACGCGCCGCGTGCTTCTCCGGGGATGCGCCGTATTGTCCTTAGGGTCAGCCGTCGCACCGTTGCAACCTTTATTTTCCATGCCCCGAAAGTCCTCAAAGGGCGTGGCTGGAACACCAACTCTTTATCTCTGCTGTCACGGTCTTTTCGCTTTTGTCTTTCGCGATGATCACATACTTCTTCTTACCCCTCGCATACAGGAGCACAAATATCTTGCCGGCACCTGGCGAAGCGAAAAAGAGATGAAAAAAGGTGGATCATATTCCCTGGTGGGAGCAAGCAAGTCTGGGTATTCTAACCCTCGTCCGGTTATCGGGAAGGACAACTTGCATCTGTCAGGGATCAAGAACATCGACACAGGAAGCAGCTATTGTCAGATAAAGCTGCCATTTCCTAAGCAATTCATCTCTCTGCGGCATGTTGCAGCCTCATTTTCAGGTAAGAGTTTTACAGCCGCTAATGCTGCTTCCGCGTCAACTTTTCCACTCCTTCAAGTATTGAAATATGAAATGCCCGACCCGCAAAATTGCACGTTCGAGGGACTCGACGAGCCGTGGAAACCGGATCCGCACGCCTTAAGCCAGCAATTGCACATCTTCGCGGAGCCGCCAGACTTGGTGCCTTCCGATCATGCAACTCGGGCTTTTGATGCGTTGGTGCAGATTTTTCCCGGAGTAGACCTGAGGCTGAAACCGAATTCCACGCTAGCGCCGTGCCCTCGCAGGGAACCGGGTTCTCCCCGCGAGGTTGATTTGGAACAGGAACTGAGTCTTTCAGAGCGCGATGGTTCATGCATCGCACTACTGAAGAAGCGGGCTAAGCCTAATGCCAAGGACAGAGGTCCAGTACCTGGAGACTGTTACAGCGTTATTGTGGGTTGTTGTTGATATCCATAACCGCAAGCCAGCCATGAGTCTGTGGAGTTGCTGATTTCGAATGCTCTTTAATGTTCGCCATGGGATTCGTGTCCCAACCTCCGTGGTTGTGACGCTGGTTGCTCTAGGTCTTGCACTGCCGCTACAAAAAGCCTGCGGTCAGGCTCGACGCGCGTTTTTGGTCGGAATTGACAAGTACCGTCCGGCCACCGTGGCGGAGAAAAAGGAGGCGCGCAAGAAGGGACTGACAAGTCCGGGCCGAAATGACGCAGTATTCGGCCCTTTAGACGGCGCTGTCAATGACGTTGTGAGCATGCAAGATGTTCTGCTGCACCGGTTCGGATTCACAAAAGAGAATATCCACCTTCTCAAGAATGAAGCAGCAAAGCGCCAGGCGATTCTTGACGGAATGAGGAAATACCTTGTCGACGAAGCGCATGATGGCGACGTTCTGTTTTTCTACTATGCCGGCCATGGCTCACAGGTCAGAAACTCTCTATCCTACAAAGTGGACAAGCAAGACGAGACAATTGTGCCCTGGGATGCGAATGTCGGAGCATGGGACATCCGCGACAAAGAAATTGCAAGGCTCTTCAACGAAGTTCTCGACAAACATAAGGTAACTCTCACCGCAGTTTTTGACAGTTGTCATAGCGGATCGGTGGCCCGCGGGTTGGCGGGAGACCAACTCAAAACGCGGAGCATCGCTGGAGATACCCGCGATGCCAAAGATGATTACCATGCAACGCCTCCAGAAGATCGGGGAGCGCTCATCTTCTCCGCCGCTCAATTCAACGAGAGTGCAAAAGAAGCGGTGGAAGAGCACGACGGAGTGTCCATTCCGCATGGGGCCTTCACGTTGGCCCTATTGCAGACGTTCAACCGTGTGCCAGCCAACACGTCCGCGAGAGACGTCTTCCGTATTGCCAGGCTTACATTGCACTCCTTGCGGTCGCCACAAGAACCGGTACTGGCGGGAAACGATGATCGCTCTGCCAGAGGTCTATTCGGCGAATTCAGCAATGCGTCCGGATCGCCAAACGTGTTCGTGCAGGACATCACGTCTGACGGCAAAGTTGTGCTCGATGGTGGCTACTCCATTGGACTGGAACGAAATGCCGAGCTGAAACACGCCCTCAAGCCGATACGGCTGCGAGTGGTGGAAGTAAAGAACCTCAGCAGTAGCGTGGCCGAACTCATCGACAAGAACATCAATTTGGCTTCCATTCAAAAGGGAGACGCGTTTGAGATCGATCGTTGGGCATTCCCAGGCGGTGCAACTCTTGGCGTATGGCTGCCTCCTGCCAAACCTTTAAGCGAGGTTGCACAGGCAGTTGCGGTTTTCTCCCGGCTCCAAGAGAGGCCTGGGGTGACATGGGTGCAAGACCCAACCGAAGTCACACCCACGCACATAATCCGCTGGACAGAAAATACCTGGGAGTTGCACACACCAACTAAAACTCTGGATCTTGGAAGCCGGCCAACCGAAGAGTCTGTGTCGGCACAGTTGCAGTCTGACGGCTCGTCCAAAGTTTTTCTTTTTGTCGACCTCCCTCCCGCCGCTGAACTGGTAAACAACTTGCCCTTGGGACCTGGTTCGGAAAACAGTGCGATCGATCTGGCAGGAACCTCCGCAAAGGGCAAGTACTGGCTTGTCGGACGAATCCACGAACACACGATGGAATATGCGTGGGTACAACCGAACACCAGTCACGATGGTGTAGACGCCGGAGACATGCCCTTACCTGTACGCAGTGATTGGCTCCCATTCGAAGAAGCAAACCTTAAGAATGTATCTGCCAAACTAATTCGTAACCTCCAGGGCATCGCGAGGGTCGTGAGCTGGATGACTCTTCCCGCGCCCCCTGAGGAAAAGGAATTCCCCTATCGGCTGGCACTTCGTGATGCGGAAGCCGGCCAGTGGATTACCGGCTCAGAGTTACAGACTGTCGGGGGAACCATGACCGAGAAATCCTCGCGCATTGCCGCATCCGTAGTTCAAGGCGGACACCACTTGCAGCTCATCCTGAAAGCAGACCCAAACAAGTTGAAGGGATACCAGGAGCCAAGGAAAGTGTACGTCTTCGGGATTGATTCGTCTGGGAAGTGCGGGCTCTTTTTTCCCCAGGGGGCCGATGATCAGCGGAACCGAATGCCGGAGAAGGATGCCGAGGGGAGCTATCCAATGGAAATCCTCATAAACACAATTTTGATCAATGAGCCTTGGGGAATAGACAGTTACATTATGCTCACTACTAAAACACCCGTAAGCGACTTGACCGTATTCAACTGCGAAGCAGTCAAGACCCGAGGAGCTATTCTCGACAACCCGCTGGCAAACTTGTTACAGCGAACCAGGACCCTTTCACGGGGAGAAACAGAGGATGGGACTCCTGCGGACTGGTCGATTCAGCGTTTGCCTGTGTTAAGCGTGCCACCTGCAAAGAGTAAGTGAGCATCCCATCACTGCCTGACTCAAATGCCTCCTCTATAACTTCCAGCAGTAATTCCGCACGTCCGTTTGAGATGTAAGGAGAACAAATAATGCCAAGCATATCCGTCAACATTACTACCCCATGTTTCAACGAACCGGTGGCCAATAATATTGTGGCTGCCGGTACAACAAACGAGCTGCTCGATACACCGGGAGCCATCACAATCAGCAGCGTGAGCGTCCAGTTTGGCGAGGGCGGCCCGGTGGTGGCTGCAAGCCCTGGCAGCGAAGACCTCAGCACCTGGAACTGTTCAGGTGTTGCCCCGGGAACGTCAGGAACTCAGGCCAAGCTCACTGCGACGGCCCGAGGCCGCTTCCTACCACAAGGTTCGCATCCTGCAACCGCACGGAACGTGACAGCATCCAATGCGGTCTTTGTTACGCTAGTCTGATGGATGCGGTCGGGACCAAGTACGCAGGTAGCCGGAAGTAGTCGCTTGTGCTCAACACTAGCGTGATTACGATGTACTTCCGGCTGGCTTCTTTGATGTTTCAATGCTTTTGCACCGCGTCGCCTTCGTGCTTAGCTGCCGATGATGCTTCCTGCTTGGGTGGTGGCCCGCCCTCATGTTTGCTTTTGGCGTCAGCACCTGGTTTGTCTGGAGCATCGTCATCGTCATCCACATTTTTCACCAGATACTGGACGATCAACGATATCCTTCGATTGGACGCATCTTCCGGATTGGCTGGCTTGCGCAGTCTTTGGTCGGCATAGCCGCGGACTTGTGAAATCTGGTCGGCGTGTATACCGTTCTCCTGCATGATCCGCCGAGCGGTATTGGCGCGGTCTACGGAGAGTTCCCAGTTCCCGTAGTTGGTATCGCGGGTAAACGGCTTTGAATCTGTGTGCCCCTCCACAGATATTTTGTTGGGGACCTGGCCCAACTCTCCCGCCAGCAACGTCAGCAGCTCTTTGCCTTTCGCCGTGGGCTGCGCGTTGCCCAAGTCAAAAAATGTTCCTTTGTCCGTTTCCAGCAGCTCAATACGCAGTCCTTCTGCCGTCACTGTCATTTCAATCTGGTTTTTGAGTTTGTCAAGGTCGGCGTTTTGCTTGATCGTTTTTTGCAATTGCTCTTTCAGGAGCTTCATGTTGTCTTTGGTGACAGCAAAATTTTCCCCGGCGCCGGTCTGGTTTGTCCCTACCTTTTTTGAAGTGCCGGTAGGGTCCTTGAAATATCCACCGATAACTTCCTGCATCTGCTTGCTGCTGTTCATGAGCCAGAGCACGATGAACAACGCCATCATCGCGGTGACAAAGTCGGCATAAGCCACCTTCCACGCGCCACCATGGTGACCGCCTCTATGCCCCTTTTTTCTCTTGATAATGATGATCGGTCGTTGTTGTTCCGCCATTAGGGCCCGCTTTCTTACGCTTCCGCCGGAGTGGCTACGGCATCTGAGGCAGTCGCAGGAGCAGCAGCTTCTCCGCCGCCACCACGGCAAAGCTTTTCTAACTCCTGAAAAGTCGGCCGCACCCGTGCGGGGACCGCGCGCCGGGCCACTTCAACCGCCATAATCGGCGGTGTGCCTTTCATGAAAGCAACAATCGACACGCGCAAAACGTGCTGGTAGGCATGTTCGTCATCTACAATTTTGGCCAGGTTTGAGGCAATTGGACCGACCACGCCATAACACAACAGAATTCCCAGAAACGTTCCCACCAACGCAGCCGCAACTTTCTTTCCTATCTCTTCCGGCGGCCCGCCCAAGGCGCTCATGGTGATCACAACACCCAGGACCGCGGCAACAATTCCAAGTCCGGGCAGCGAGTCCGCCATGCTGCTCAGGGCCGCAACAGGTTGCGACGCTTCCTGATGGTGAATGTCCATGTCCACCTCCATCATCTGATCGACGTCAAACGGGTCCACGCCGCCGCTGACGGCCATGCGCAGCGTGTCACAAACAAAGTTGCTAGCGTGGTGGTCCTTCACGAATTCCGGATACTTGGAAAAGAGCGGGCTCTTCTCTGGATTGTCAACATCCGCTTCCAATGCGACCAGCCCTTCTTTGCGGGCTTTGGTGCATAACGCATACATCATCTTCAAGGTCTGGAGGTATCTCTCTTTGGTAAATGGAGAACCTTTCAGCGCCCCCAACATGCCGGAAACCATTTTCTTAAGGACATGCAGCGGATTCGCAACCAGCACGGTCCCGATGGCAGCGCCGGCAATGATCACGAGTTCGGAGGGCTGGAGCAGCACAAGAATGTTCCCATGCTCCATCAAATACCCGGCAAGAATGGCGCCAAATACAACGATGATCCCAATAATTACAAACATGATGATTCAAACCTTCAAAATGTGATTTTCATCGCCAAGCGAAACAATAACGCGATCTCCGCCATCAGCCAGGCTCTGATTCAAAGCAATTTGTGCGCGGGCCGCAAGTGATTCCGCGGTATCGTTCTCCGCGACGGCCGCTCCACCCATGGAAG
>WNFI01120058.1_pt1 | contig 19640 bp, 20 predicted proteins | sample 5400471 | NCBI WGS metagenome assembly WNFI01 (sample SAMN13153348, study PRJNA577476) | soil metagenome | isolation source: 100 cm saprolite on Douglas fir-dominated hillslope | place: USA:California | collected 2013-09-17
CAAACCACGTTTCAAAAGCGACCAGAAGTTTTCCAGCCCGTTAGTGTGAACGCGACCTTTCACATATTCAACGGTATGGTCAACAACTTCATGGACAAACTCTTCCGGCATTCCGCGATAACCCTTCATGTCATCGGTCATCAAAGCGGAACCAGCAGATACGTTTTCCCGAATCAGCGGATGAACGGTTTGCGATTTGCGGTTTTCAATCACAGCGGTACGAACCTGTTTCGATGCGCGATCCAGCAGCCCGAATGCGATTACCTTGTTTCCAGTGTTGCCAGAGAATTTGATCTTCCGCATGTACGCCTCTTTGTGCATGAAGCGCGCCTTGCCGCCGATGAAAGTCTCATCAACTTCGATCTCTCCACCATTGCCGCCCATCTTCAGGAGAGAGCCGTTCTGCATGGCCAGTCTGATTCTGTGAAGCATGAACCATGCCGACTTCTGAGTTACGCCAATAGTCCGCGCGATCTCGCACGAACTAACTCCATTACGGGAGTTAGACAGCAACCAAACTACCGGAAGCCATTTCTCAAGCGGAATCGGCGAGTCCTCAAAAATGGTTCCAACCTTCGCGGAGAACTGGCGCTTCGCGTGGACGCTCTTGCATTGCCACTTGCGCTGGTTTTTCAGGAACACCACATCGGAGCGTCCGCAGGTCGGGCAAGTGACGCCATCCGGCCACAGCTTGCGAACCATGTAGTCGAGAGCATTGTCCGGGTCGGCAAAGTAAACCATCGCTTGCTGCAAAGTCTTGAGTTGCTGTGCTTTAGCTTTCATGCAAGCAATTATGGGCTACTCTGTTTGATTTGTCAAGTATATAATTACCGGATATCCCATGGGAGGTTTCGACTTAAGTCCTTTATTCATTGGGATGCCCCGGGGAGGGGGGCAGGTGCCTGATCGCATGGTCCGGCGATCTGCAACCACGCAACCCAAAGACCGTTTGGCTAACGGCCAAGGGCTAAGAGCCGAGAGCCGTTAAACGTTTACAATCCTGGCGTCGTTTGTATCAGCCAAGCCGGTGCTGAACATCCGCTCTGGGGACACTGTGGTGTTTGAGACGCTGCTGACCAACAGTCCTACTGGACTGGAGAAGGCCGGGGTTGCTCCCGACCAGGTGGAGCAGAGTCTGCGCGACATATTTGACCAGTTTCCCCGCGACAAGAGAGGTCCGGGAGGCCACATACTGAATGGCCCGGTATACATTGAAGACGCGGAGCCTGGGGATACGCTGGAGATTCGCATTCAGAAGATCGATCTGGCCATTCCTTACGCTTACAACGGGTTTCGCTTTGGCGCCGGCTTCCTGACGAACGACTTTCCCTACTCGCGCATCAAGATCATTCCTCTCGACCGCGAGCGCATGGTCGCGAAGTTTGGCCCGGGGATTGAGATTCCGCTGCATCCGTTTTTTGGCAGCATGGGCGTTGCGCCTCCTGAAGCCTATGGAAAGATCAACAGCGCGCCGCCCGGGATACATGCCGGCAACATGGACAACAAAGAGCTAGTCGCGGGCGCCACGCTCTATCTTCCCGTCCACGTTAAGGGAGCGCTGTTTGAGATCGGCGATGGCCATGCCGGACAGGGCAACGGCGAAGTGGACATCACCGCAATGGAAACTTCTCTTGTTGGCAAATTGCAGTTTATTGTCCGCAAAGATTTGAAGGTGAAATATCCGCGCGCTGAGACGCCGACCCACTACATCAGCATGGGATTTGACGACGACCTGAGTGAAGCCACTCGGCTGGCTGTCCGCGAGATGATTTCATTCCTGGTCAGCGAAAAGCACATGAGCCGCGACGACGCTTACATGCTTACCAGCGTGGCCGGCGACGTGGATATCACGGAGCTGGTCGACGGCAATAAGGGCGTCCATGTGATGATGCCGAAGGCCATCTTCAAGTAGCTTTCGATCAGTACCTTTTGTGACACGGGAAATTACCTTGGTAATCTCTTGTCCGCCTCAGATGTTGACTAGACTGGCAGAATCCCCGGGGAGATTGAACGTTGCACGGAAGAGGAATTGCATGCTCCTCCCAATTGGACACGAGAATATGTCGGCGCGGCGCTGGCCGGTCGTCACGCTGGCGCTGATCGTCATTAACGTTGTCGCTTTTGTCATTACCAATGGCCCGCTGGAAGACGCAGCGGCAACGCGCGGGCAGGTCGCCACCGTCCGCGAACACATCTTGATTCTGGCCGCGCTTCGGCCTGACCTGAGTCTGCATGCCGAGGCACAGCAGGTCGTGGACCAATTTCGCGAAGCCAATCCCAAGCGCTGGCAGTGGGCGCTCGACCAGAGCTACAACCGTCCGGTGGAAGATGCCTGGGATGCACGCATCCGCATGATGAACGACCCGCGGGTGCTGCAGTCGCAGATGGACGATCTGGCGAAAGAGCTTGCCGATACCGGACAAACTACCACGCTGCTGGATGAGTATGCTTTTGTGCCCGCGCATCCCAAGCCGCTTTCTTATCTCACGGCAAATTTTCTGCATGGCGGATGGATTCACCTCATCGGCAACATGTGGTTCCTGTGGCTTGCCGGATTTGTTCTGGAAGATACCTGGGGACGCGCCATCTACGGCATCTTTTATCTGGTGGCCGGGGCGGCAGCGCTTCAGATTTATGCATGGGCCACTCCGGGAAGCACCGCGCCCACGCTCGGCGCTTCCGGCGCGGTCGCCGCGCTGATGGGCGCCTTTCTCGTGCGCTTCCCCACCATGCAGATCAAAATGGTGCTTTGGCGGTTGTTCCGGCTGTATCGTTTTGAAGCCCAGGCTTACTGGCTGCTTCCTTTGTGGTTACTGGGAGAGATTTTCTACGGCGCTCTGTCCGGCTCCAGCGGTGGTGTTGCCCACTGGGCGCACGTTGGCGGATTTGTCTTTGGCGCGCTGGTAGCGCTCATGATGCGCTTTACCAAATTGGAACACATAGCCAACCGCGCCATCGAGGCCAGGATAAACAAAAGCGCCTTGAGCAACGACAAAGCGATCGTCGAAGCGTCAGACCTCATGGAGAAAGGCGAGCTTGACGCTGCGCTTCCTATACTGGAAACCTACATTGCCGCCAATCCCAGCTCCACCGATGCGTGGAGGCTCAAGCAGCAGATTCATTGGCGCAAGGGCGACATGCCGGCCTTTCACCAAGCCGCACTCAAGTTAATGTCGCTGCACTTGCGCTCCAGGGAGCCGGAACTGGCGTTGCAGGAATATCAGGACTTTGTAAATTCCGGCGGTGAAAAACTGCCTGCTGCCTTATGGCTGGACCTGTGTCGAGCGCTGGAGAACCTGGATCCTCAGCGCGCCCGGGCTGAATATGAAAAATTCATTGCCGCGAACGCGACTGAGCGGCAGTCGCTCATGGCCCAGATCGCGTGTGGCCGGCTCTGCGTGAAAAAATTGAACCGTCCCGACGAAGGACTTGCGTTCTATCAAGCGGCTGCGGCCTCCGCGGTCCCGCATCTCGATCTGGACGTGAACATAGAAGCAGGAATTCGTGAAGCAAAAGCTGCCATGGCTTTTCCGGCAGCCGGTGTTCCCGTGAATTGAGCGGCAACCAGATGGTACAACCTCAATTGCGCAGCCCGCAACAGGACTACTAGGATGGAACGCTGGAGGTGACCTGTGCGGCTCATAGTGCGCTGGCTGGTAAACGCGATATCGCTGCTGATCGTGGCCCGCTTCGTAAGCGGTTTTGAAGTGCGGGGCTTTGTGGCCGCGCTGATTGCCGCCATTGTCATTGGCTTTGTCAACTCTACGCTGGGACTGCTGCTTAAGGTCCTGACTTTCCCTTTGACGATTCTCACGCTGGGATTGTTCCTGATCGTGATCAACGCGCTCATGCTGAAGCTTGCCGCGGCGATTACGCCTGGATTCTACGTCCGCGATTGGACTGCCGCGCTGCTCGGCGCAATCCTGTTGACGATTATCTCCAGCTTGTTGCACTGGCTGGTCAGCGATACGGAGAGGGAAAGGTCCTGAGAGTGGCTGCTGCCGAAGACGGAATTCTGCGAAGAGTTTCCACGATTCGCGCAACGTCGTGCTGCTGGAAGAGCCGGATAGCGGCGATCCCGGCAGCTCCGGCGCTCAAGCACTGCGCGGCATTGTCGAGAGTTATGCCACCAAGCGCCAGCACAGGAATGGGAGTCGCAGCCATATCGGGTCGCTGGCAGGCTTGCCACAAGAGATCCAGTCCGGCGCTGCTTCTCTGGCCATCTTTTTCGAACACCGGCGCAAATACGGCAAAGTCTGCTCCATGCGCTTCGGCCATCGCCACTTCCTGGATGGTGTGGCAGGAGACGCCGACCACCGGACTTGCTTTCGACACTTGTACGAAGAGCGCGCGAGCTTCACCGGCCCGGACATCGTTCGCCGGCAGATGCACGCCGTGAGCGCCGCATGCCAGCGCTACATCGATACGTGAGTTGATGAGCAGTTTGGTCCGCGCATTAGCGGGCAGCGCCGCAAGAGCGCGACGCGCGAGTTCTTGCAGTTCGCGGATGCTGAGGTCTTTTTCGCGGAGCTGAATATAGTCGACGCCGGCCGCCGCGCACTCCGCGATCTTTTCCAGCAGCCGCAGTTGCTGCTCTTTGCCGTCTCCGGGAAACTGCCTGCGATCGGTAATGTAGCAGAGTAACGGCATCTGGAGAGGAATTGTAACGCCTGGTCCGGAAGCAACGCGCGCCCGGCAAGGCAACTTCACGGATGAAGTGGCCTTCTGTTAGGAGAATGTCCTTGGGCCTTCAGATCATCTGGCTGTTCGTGCTGGCGCTGCCGATTGCGTGCATCTCCTGGACTGCGACCCATGAGGATGTTTTTCAGGAGGCCCGCAACTATTGCGTCCGGCAAAGCCACGCGAATCCCTGGCTGCTTCCGCGCAAGTTTTGTCTGGATTGCGAACCAGTACATGAGCCTCTACGTGAGACTGCGGCTCGACATTCGCAAAGAGCGCGTGGAGATACAGCACGTGGAGCAGAAAGTCGAAGAGATGAAGGAGCCCAAAGCGGCGTAAACCGGATTATGGCAGTGTCTTGGCGATCTCCGGACCTTCTTCAGGGACAGGCCGCGCAGCCCGAGGGTCAAGATGGAAGCGGATCAGTCCTTCCTGCAAGACCTGAAACGCCTCTTCCGGTGTGTCCACCATGGTAAAACCTTTGAGATCGTCAGGCGCGATGGCTCCGGCATCTACCAGCGCGGGAAAGTTCATCACACGCTCCCAGTATTCTCTTCCGTAGATGATGACGAGTATCTTTTTCGCCAGCTTCTGCGTTTGGGCAAGGGTAAGGATTTCAAAAAGTTCGTCGAGCGTGCCGAATCCACCGGGAAAAACTACCAGGGCTTTGGCCAGATAGGCGAACCAGTACTTGCTTCCCGTGCGCCGCGGTTTGCGGCTTCCATGATTCCGGGTCCGCCGCCCGAGGTCACGACAAAGCGGTGACGTTTTCCGGGCAGCGTAATGGTCCACTCGGTCAGTTTGCGGGCGAGCGTGCGGGCTTCTTCGTAGTAGCGCGCCATCTCCACAGCCGCATGGGCGCGCTTGAGTGCTGCCTGAAGAACATCTGGATCGTCGCTGCCGGGAAGGTCTCGCGGAGCGGCAGGCTTGGCCGATCCCGGTTTTTCCAGCATGGTAAGCGCCTGTTGCGCGTGAGAGAGGCTGGCCCAGCGCGCCGATCCGAAGAACACTACGGTATCCTGAATTCTTTCGCGGCGAAAGCGCGAGAGCGGCTCCGCATATTCGGAAAGAATACGCAGAATGCGCCCGTCAGGGCTGTTCAGGAAATCCGGATTCAGATATGCGAGTGGAGCTGGGTTGAGAAGGGTTTCAGGCGCGGGCGGGATCTTGTTGTCGTCGGGCATGATTTTCCAAAAAGACAGGATACCTTATCGGCGGTCACGATATCGCATGGCTTCGAGCACTCCCAGCCAAATGTCCACCAGGCCCAAACCGGAGATCGCGCCTTTCACAAAACCATGCTGCAGCAAATAACGCAGTTCGGGCCAGCGCGCGAACACACTGTTGTTGGACCAGATAGGCGTCCATGGAATCACCACCAGCAGGAGTCCCAGTTCGATGCAGAACAGGACATAGATGACCAGGAAGCTCCGCTGCAGCCAAACCGGCAGCTCAGCGGCTTTCTCTTCCGGTTGAGATCCGGGGGAATTCTCGAGATTGTCGGAAGTAGCTTTCAAAGGGTCGGAAATATGCAAAATCCAATGATAGAGGATTTACGATCTCAGCGCTTTGATGCGGCTGGCTACGTCGCGGAAATCGATGTTGGAACTGTAGACTTCCATGAAGTTATCCAACGCCGACTTCTTGTCGCCGAAGGCTTCATAAGCCGCCGCCAGATCATAATAAATGGAACAACGGCTGCGATCATCGAGCCCGGGCAGACGCAGCGCCCCTTGATACCAGCGCACCGCGGCTTCGGGAACGCCTTTGTCCACCAGGCATTGGGCGAGCCAGGTGTACGCCTGGATGGGTTGCGAGAAACTGCTGCCACGGTCCACTGCGTGACAAACTTTCTGCAGTTCGCCGATGGCCTCATCCAGCAGTCCCATCTCCTTGAAGGCGATGCCGAGGTTATAGTGCGTTTCCGGATCTTCGTCAGTGGACGAGACTGCATCTTCGTCGTCTTGCAACTCGGAAAGAATATCGCTGAGTACAGACGCGGATTCCGCGTCCTGCATCTCGCCGTTGGTCGGCGCCTTGCTCGCAGCGGGCGTGGGTTCGGGCGCGGCAGCGCGCGTGGTAGGCTTGGCGGGCGCCGCCGGAGGTTCCGGAAAATCAGGAAGGACGTTTTCCAGGTCCAGGACAAAGTCGCCCAGGATATCTTCAGTTGATTTTTCCGCCGGCTTGGCTGCCGGTTTCTCGTGAACAACGGGCACTGCGGGTTTTGCAGCTCGTTGAACTGGAGGAGGTGGAGCAGGCTCTTCCAGAGGCAGTTCAATCGTACTTTCAGCCACAGGTTCCGGCTCTGCCGTCTGCCCCAGATCAAGAACAAAGTCAGGTTCCGTTTCGACCGGCGCTGACACTGCCTTGGCTTGAGATGGCAATGGCGCAACTTCCGCAATAGGCTCAGCGGCGATGGCCTGAATCGGCATCTCTGGTTCCGGCTCCGGTGCTTTACGTTCTGGTTCCCGCGCCGCCGGCTCAGGCGCGCGCTTCTCCGGCTCTTTTTTCTTTTCCGGTTTGGCCACGCTGCGTGCCTGCCCCGCGGACACTTCTCTAAGGAGCACGCTGATCTCGTCAGCGTTCGGCGCCATCTCGGTGAGATCAAGAACGGCGTTTTTGGCTGAATCCCACAGTCCTTGCGCGATATAGAAGCGCGCTTCCTGGATCTTGTCCGCGATGGCCTGTGCTTCCGCGACTGCGGGCGCGGCGTCCGGCAAAATCTCAGAGTAGACGTTCGACGGAGGTTTAGCTTCCAGCGGGTCGGGTTTGGTCACGACGGGATCGGGCTCGTCCGTGATCATGCTTTCCCACTCGCCGGAGAGATCAATCTCATGCGCGCCGGCCTGTGATGGCGGCTCGGGAATGGGTTCATCGGTTTTCGGCAGCGCCGGAATGGGAACGGGCGTCGCGGCAAGCTGGTCAGGTACCTCAAAGGTGAAGTCCTGGACCGATGACGCTGTGGAAGCAACCGGTGTTTCCACTGCCTCTATGTGGGCCGACTGCCGCGCCGGCCCTGGTGGCGGAGGCTGGCGGTCCGGCTCTCTCGGCGGAGGCTGCTGGGCCGCAGGCGTGCCAGCCGCACGCTCCTTGTAGTCTTTGGCTGCGGCCGCGTACTTCGCGCTCTCCTCGGCATGTCCAGCTTCCTGGTAGACCTCCGCCAGGACCTGGCAGACCCTGCCTGCGTCTGCATACCGTTCAGCCTTGATGTAAAGCGTGGCCAGTTGCTGATTCAACCGGGCATCGCGTGGGGCCAACGGCAACGCGTCTTCAAGCGGTGCGATCGCTTTTGAGGCTACGTTGTAAGAAACGAACAACTCGGCGTCGGTTAGAGCCGCTTCAATGGACTTCTCCACCGCCGGATCGTAGGTCTGGTGGATCGCCGGAGCATCATGCTCCAGTTCTTCCACCATTACGGCCTGGGCGCCCTGATCGCTCGCCAGCGGACGCGCCAGCGAATCTTCACCCAGACGCGACAACATCTGCCGGTAGTTCTGGTTGTGCAGTGGATTTTCCGGCTCCAGCTCCGCCAGTTCTTTGTACAGATCGCGGGCTTCCAGGAATTTCTCGCTCTGCACGTAAGAGTGGGCCAGCAACTCCATGACTTCTGAGATGTGCGAATTATCGCCCGCCTTCTGCATGATCCTCATCATCAAGGTGAGAGCGGGAACGTTGTCGCGAATGTGGTTGATGGCCGGATACAAAGTCTCATTCAAGACGGCGCCGCCGGCGGAAAAGAAGCGGTCGGCGTACTTATCGTAGAGCTTGAGGCCGCTCTCCAGATAATTGTTGGCCAGATACCATTGGGCCAGCGTACTCAGGCCGCTGATGTCGTTATGCACGCTCAGTAGTTTGTTGGCGATCGCCTCCACGCCCTCCAGTTCGGTGGTCTGGAGCTTCGCCTTCAGCAGCACACGCAGCGCGTCCGGGCGCGAATCCAGGTCAGGGACTTTCTCCAGGAACCCGATGGAGACTTTGGCCTCGCCGGAATCGGACGCGATCATGCCGCGCAGCAGGAATGCCGCGGCATTGTTCGGGTCGAGCGAGAGCACCTTGTCCAGCGACTCGGCCGCGGCACTCAGGGCCTTGCGTGCGTAGAGCGATTCCGCCGCGCTGAAGTAGATACTGCGCGCTTCCTCTTTTTTCCCCAGCTTGAGGTAGAGATCGGCCAGCTTGGATTGTGTCGCGGTGTTCTCGGGATCCAGCTCCAAAATTTTCTGGAAGATCCGGGCGGCATGGGCGTTGTCACTGGACTTGAGCAGATGGTCCGCCACCTGCATGTACTGGGAGCGCGCGTCATTGAAGAGGCCCTGTTGGGTATAAAGTTCGGCCAGCTTGATGCGCGAATCGATGGCGCTGGGATTCAGATTGGTGAGCTTCTTGTAGATGGCAATGGCTTTTACTGTGAAGCCGTTCTGCGCATACTGGTCGCCGACTTTCTTGAAATATACGCAAGCCTGGTCGTTCTGACCCAAACGGGCATGGAGGTCGCCAATCGTGTTGAGGACAGTCAGGTCCTTGGGGTCCTCTTTGACCACCTTTTCGTACTCGGCAATGGCATTGGGAAGCTTGCCCTGCTGGACATGCTTCTCAGCCGCGCTGAGGACCTTTGTCTTGTTGAAACCAAACCCAAGTGCCATATTGAATCGCTGAAGCGGCTTAACTGCCCAATGGGGAACGGGAACGCAGGGCAATTTTCGCTAAAGTATCACACAAAAATGGGTTATCCCAAGTTACCGGCGCTCCACATTAGTGCATGTCCGGTGTTTACCCTAATGGTTCGGATTTCTGACACACACGCCAATTTGGAAGACCATCTGCTTTCATCTTACCTGTACTGTGCGCGGTTTCTAAATTCCTTGACCAGCAGTTCCAAAAAGTTTTCGTTGTCCTGCGGACGCGCGTCCTGCCGGATTCCCAGCCGGGTGGCGATCATATAGGCGATTCTAGCGGCATTTTGCTGGCGCACTTCCGACGGAATGTCCAGGCGCCGGGCCAGAAATGTCTCCATCAACTCGACTTCCTGAAGCGTAAGTCCCGCCGCCTGATGGAAGGTGAACGTCGAAGTAGCGGGAGTGTTGAAGAACAGATCAGACTCGCGCGACGAGGTCTCATGCACTACCAGAGTGCCGGCAACGTAGTCTCCAAGACGGCGGCTCTTGGCATTCAAAAGCATGGTAATCACTCCGACGCCACCGAAGCCGGGAAAATCATCCACAATCCGCACCAGATTGCGTGCAATCGCCTCAAATGCGTTGATCGGACGTCCCGAGTCTTTGATGACCCGGATGCCGGCCCAGCGTTTTCCCGGCGTCTGCCCCTTCCAGAGGACCTCAAAGGTCGCGTAGTAGCCCCAATAAATGCAGAAGGAAATGAAAATATAAAATGCGGTTACCCAGGCGGAATATCCCTTGAATACAGCTATTGGCTTGAAGTCAAAGGCCACTCCCACCGCCAGAAGCAGAACGAGAAAGAGCAGCGTTTGGATCAAGGTATCCAGCAGCACCGCCATAAAACGGCTGCCGACGCCCGCCAGTACAAATTCAAGATGGACCTGCTCGGGAGTTTCAATGATAAGCTTGTCGCTCGCGACCATGATTTCTACCCATTGGCTGGAAAAGCGCAAAAGTCACTGGACCCGCCTGGAACAATTGCTGGAACAACGCAAGAACCAGGGCCTGAATTCCCTCACGCGCTCCGAGTTACAGGAACTGGGACTCCTCTACCGCCAGGCCGCCGCCGACCTCTCAGCCTTGCGCGAGGACCCCAGCGGAAAGTCCTATGCCCGCTTCCTCAACCTGCTGCTCGCCCGCGCTCACAATACCATCTATGCCGGACAAAAATCGAGGGGCTCAGGGATCATCCAGTTCTATCTGTATGAATATCCACGGGTCTTTCGCGGCAACCTGCGTTTGATCAGCATCGCCTTTCTCCTGTTTGTTGCCGGCGCCCTGGGAGGCATGCTGCTGACCATGACCCATCCCGAGTTCATGCACCAGTTTCTCGGCCCGCGGATGATCGAGACCATTGAGCACCACAAGATGTGGACCGACTCCATCGTGGGCGTTGAGCCGACGGCATCGAGCGCCATCATGACCAACAACATTGGCGTGTGCTTTTTCGCTTTTGCCGGTGGCATCACCGCAGGCCTCCTCACCATCTATCTGCAAGTTTTTAACGGCGTGATGCTCGGCGTAATAGGCACAGCATGCTGGCTGCACGGCATGAGCATTCCCCTGTGGAGCTTCGTGGCTCCGCATGGAGTCCTGGAGCTGCCGGCCATCTTCATCTCGGGAGGAGCAGGACTAAGGATCGCGCAAGGCATGTTGTTTCCTGGCTTGCTCTCACGGCGCGATTCCATTGCCAAGGCGGGGCGGGAGGCAGTCCGCCTGGTCCTTGGCATTATTCCTATGTTGATTGTGGCAGGGATCATTGAAGGCTTCATATCGCCGTCTGGACTCAATTGGAAATATAAGTTTGCTCTGGCGGCAGCGATCAGCGTGATCTTTTGGGGATATCTGTTGATCTCGTTTCGCCGGACGGCGGAGCCTTCCACCTAAAGCCACTTACTGTGCTCGACGCGTAAAGTTTTTACGCGCGAACAAGTTCGTGCCGTTTTAGCCTTGGGAGAGCCTGGATTGACTTCCCTGCCTTCTTCTGAGCAATTCGAAGATCGTAGAGACTCCGGAGATTGAGCCAAAACTGAGCATTCGTACCAAAGAAATGAGCGAGACGAAGAGCCGTATCCCCCGTGATAGACCGCGTGCCGTTCATGATTCGTGTAACCCGGTTGGTGGGTAGAGCGATCTTTCGCGCGAGCTCGGCCGCACTCATCTTGAGTTCCTGCAGCTCTTCGGCCAGATGTTCACCGGGATGAATAGCGATCAGTGCCATAGCGATACTCTAGATCAAATTCCGCTCTTTCACTTGCAAATACTGGTTGACCAGCGAGACGCTGAGCTTGTCTGGCGCTACTTCCAGGGCCAGCGCACCGCGGTTGCGTACTCGCGTTATCAGGGTTTCGCGACGGTGCACCAGTTCCTGCGCGGCCACCATGTGGTACATCTGCTCGGCGTCTTGCGGATAGCCTGCCGCCAGAGCCTCGAGGTCCGGTTGCGCGATCACCATGAACAAGAGCAGGTGCTTGGAAAGTATCTGCGACGCGCTCTCGATCACTTCCGGCGTCATGGAGGTGTCGGCCAGGTCGGTGATCCAGATAATCAATGACCGCTGCCTTTGCAAATGCATGAGTGAAGCGGCGGCGCGAAGATGGTCGGCTTCCGCGGCTTCTTCGCGGGCGTTGGCCAGCGCTTCCAGCAGGACCCGCATGTGCGAGAGTCCGCGTCCCAGCCCGACTCGCTGCTGTATCTGGCGGCCGTAGACCAGCAAGCCGACGCGGTCGCCGGAGTAGAGCGCAATCTGTGCCAGCGAGAGCGCCGCGTTCACCGAAAGGTCCAGCTTGTTCAGCTCGCCTACGCGCGCGCGCAACAGGCGGCCGGCGTCCAGAACCAGCCACACGGCCTGGCTGCGTTCCACCTGATAAAGCTTGGTGACCTGTTTTCCCCGGCGGGCAGTCGCAGTCCAGCAGATGTTGCGGAACTCGTCGCCTTGCTGATATTCGCGCAGGCTCTCGAATTCCCTGCCTGTGCCGCGCTGGCGCAGCAGGCGTTTTTCCAATTCGATCTGGCGGGCGCGCGTCAGATAGATATTGTTGCGCTTGGCTTCTTCAAGGTCGGGAAAGACGCGAATGGTCTGCTCGCAATCTGCCCTGGTCCAGCGCTCCGCGAAGCGCGCGCCGCTCTGATAACGCAGATAGGCCGCTCCCAAACGAACGTCACCGCGCGCCAGCGGACGCACCATATACGTCGCCGTTCCCCAGGATTGCCCCATGGCCCTGATGGCAAGCTCGGGCGGCTCGCTGCGCAAGGACTCAGGAACATCGTCGAGAATGCGGCACTCCACACCGATGCGGCTGTGATTGTTGAGTTCAATTACGACTTCCACGTTGTTACTCAACGATGGCGGGCCTGACCACGATCTTTGGACGGTCAGTTGTTCAGCTTTAGGCAGACGCCAAAAATCAACGGCCCAGGCAATGAGGGCAAAAAGGTCCCACGCCGCCATCACCAGCAAGAAGCGCGGCTGCCAGAACGCCGGGACCGCCCACAGGACTCCCAGCACCAGCATAAGAACGAAGCGACGGCCAAAGCCGAACGCCAGACGCTTTGTCCGGCGCGCTGGCGCGCTGACCGGGGCCGGTATCAGCTGCGCTCGGGGCATTTACTTTGGGACCTCGACGGAGCCTACGATTTCTTTCAAGACCTGATCGCTCGCCAGACCTTCCAGTTCCGCTTCGGGCTTCATCATCACGCGATGGCGCAGCACCGGCAACGCGGCGGCCTTCACGTCGTCGGGAATCATGTAGTCACGAGCTTCCAGGCTAGCAAAGGCCTTTGCCACCATCATCAGGCTGACAGCGGCGCGCGGGCTTGCCCCCATGGAAAATGCGGGCCAGTCGCGCGTCCGCCGGACAATCTCCACAATGTACTGAAACAACGCGGGCTCGACGCGGACTTGTCTGATCTCAGCTCTTGCCTGCGCCAGCACCTCGCGGCCCATCGCCGAAATATTGGCGGCCTCAAGATTGTGTACATTGAAACCTTCATGATGGTTTTGCAGTATGCGGACCTCATCGCCGGCTTCCGGATAAGGGACTTTGATCTTCAGCAGAAAACGGTCGAGCTGGGCTTCCGGCAAAGGATACGTGCCCTCAAACTCAACCGGGTTCTGGGTGGCAAACACGGTGAAGAATTCAGTCAGCGGATGAGTAACGCCATCAATGCTGATCTGGCGCTCCTCCATGGACTCCAGCAGCGCTGCCTGTGTACGCGGAGGCATGCGATTGACTTCGTCCGCCAGCAGAAGATCGGTAAAGAGCGGCCCGCGATGCAACGAGAACGTGCTGGTTGAAAGGTTGAGCACGTTGCTGCCGATAATGTCCGCCGGCATCAGGTCGGAGGTGCACTGCACGCGCCGGAAGTCCAGTTCGAACAGCCGGGCGAAGCATTTGACGGCCAGCGTTTTCGCGATGCCAGGCACGCCCTCCACCAACGCATGGCCCTGGCAGAGAATCGTGACCAGGCATTGCGTGATCAATTCTTCCTGCCCGACGATTACCTTGGCCAGCTCAGTCCGGCCGTGGTCGAGTACCCGGGACACTGTCTGCATGGGGCGCGATCTCCTGTTCCTGCTTCGAAATGAATTTCAAATTGTACGCGTGCCGGCTCAGCTGCTGCACCAGTTCCAAAGCCTGCGCTTCCGATAGCTCCGGCCCATATCGGGTGGCTTCAATCGCCTGCAACGTCTCTTCCAGTCCCGGATCTTTGTACAGCAGCCGATTACGGATGGCGCGGGCCAGATCGGGGGCCGGAATGTCGGACTTCAGTCCCAACTGCTTTGTCGTCAAGTATCGGAAGCGTGCGTACGGGACCTCCAGCGCCGCCTGTACCCCGTTCGCCTGACGATAGAGATTTCCCAGCGTCTCGACAAATTCCAACGGCGAAAGCCTGCTGGGTTCGTGCCACGCGCGAATGGGCCCATTGCGCCGCGAATAGGTGAACAGCAACGCAAGACAGACGAGCCCACCCTGAGCAAGACCTAACAGCACAGGCGCTTCACCCATGTACGACCCAATGGAGCGGCGGTATCCGTGGAAGTATTCATCCCAATACACGTGCACTTCTTTGGGGTCGCCCACCGAGTTCAGCAGCAGCGCGAGATTGCCCGACTTCTCAATCCCTGCATTGCTCAGCGGAATATTTGAACCCCACCAGATGACTTGGCCCTGTCCGACTTTGTACGAAACCACAATGGGACGATCGCCATCCTCGTAGTGGACCAGATACTTGAGTGATGGAGACTCCCAGTAGCCGTCGGGCGCCATTTCGATGCTTCCCCCGCGCGTCAGTGCCGTGAGATTGCGCGGCTGAAAATCTTTCCATTCCGGACTGACGAATGCCTCGCCCCCTACCTTGGCCTCGGGCAGGAAGAATGATGTAAACGAGCCCGTCGCCACGATCTTGCCACCATGGTCGAGAAATCTCTCCAGCGCTTCCCTCTCTTCGCGGCTGGGATAGTCAGTGGGACCGGCCAGGACCAAGACCGTTGGACCGGAATCAATCGGCAGATCAGCAGGAGAGCGCTCCCAGCGTTGCGCGTCATATCCCGCTTCCTGAAGGAGCACGAACGCCGCTTTTGCGCCCCGGGTCTTCGCGGAATAGGTGCTGGGCACGCCAGAGTCCTCGTCTGGTTGCGAAGCAATCGCCAGGGCAATCACCACCGGGGCCAGTATCGCCGCGGCCCACAGGAGCAGACGGCGGTCGCTTTTTGCCAGCTTCATCGGCATCCTAGTTTCTCGAGTTGTCCGAGTGTTTCCTGGAAGTCGCGCTCACCGGCGTCTCTGTGGCCGTACCACACTACTTCAAACTTGCGCGTCAGCGCGGCCAGCGCCGGATGCTGCTCGTTGCGCGCGCTCAGCAAACGCAGATACTCTCGCGGAGTGCGTGCGCGATCGGGCTTCCAGGCGCCACGCTCTTCCAGGAATGAAATCCCCGCCCAATAACCCAGGTGGATGGCGTTGCGCCAGTCCTTCTCTTGCGCCAGGGCGCGTGCTTCGGCAAGCCATGTCCGCCAGCCTTTGGCGGAAGGAGCGAAGGGCATGATTTCCCGTTCGGGCTCAGCTCGCAATGGTTGGGCCAGCCTGCGGACGATCCACACCGCCAGCACGGAAAAGGCGATGCCTATCACTATGTAGACGACAATAAGCTGCGTGTCACCCTTGAAGCCTTTGACGGAAAACAGCCTGTTGAGTTGCCGCGCGATCCATCCGTAGGCCTTTGCCAGAAAACGGTCCCAGGCATTGGGACCCTTGACCTTCGCATACTCCCGCCCGGCCAGGATCGCGCTCAGCTTGGCGCGCTCGGACTCAAGATCCGGACTGGGCTTGGCAAACTCGTCCGCCTGCTGGTTAAGCACCTGCACATAGTCTTTCATCTGCTGCAGCAGTGCTGGCCTCTTGTCAGCGGACGCTGTTGCAAATCCGCCAAGGCTGCTTTTCAGATTTGCAAAGTCAATTGAGTACTCGGCTTTGTCGACTTTGACGGACACTTTCTCCGGAAGTTCAACGGCGATTCTCCCGGCCATCTCAGGATGGGCCTGGAGCGATTCCACTTTTTGCGTCAGGTCAAGGAGTTGCTGGCGATAGTCGGCCAAAGACAGAGTCGCGGCATGGGCCACCGCCATCAGCAGCAAAGAAATCGCCACGAGCATTGTGCGGTATTTCATCCGATAGGAGCCACGCTTGCTGCGGGTTGCGGCTGTGCCTGTTCAACTGCCTGCATCATCAACTGGAGGTCAAACGCTTCCTTGCGCACGCGCTGGTCGAAGTAGACCAGGGAAACGGCGATAGGCGCAATGGGTGCTGCCAGCACGCCGGCGATAAACGCTCCGATCTGTTGGATCGTGATGGCGAGCAGGAAGTGTTTCCCGATGAGCATCAATGCCAGCAATTGTGCAGGAATGGCGAAGACTATGCTGATGCCAAAGGCAATGACCATCGCGAGGAGGTAGATCAGGAAAAGCCGGAGTATAGATCCGTGGGCCAGGAAAAAGCTTCGGCCCAGCGATCTTGCGACTCCGCTTCCTTCCACGAGCGAAGCGGGAACCGCAAGACACCATCTGAAGTAGAGATACAAACCTCCAGAACAGCCGGCCAGGAAGACGATCACTGCGAAAACACCGCCTATGATCGCCAGGGCAAGCGAGCCGCTGGCCCGGGCCATGCCTCCAAATGACACCACCGCCGCGATGCTGGCCACGATCTCTCCCGCCATCAAGGCAGCGAAAGCGCCCAGGTAGGCCAGAACAACAATGCCAAGGACGGTGAAAAACCGCGAGAAGACTCGTTTGTAAGATTCAGTCATGGTTGCGGGATAACCGAGATGCAGCCTGGATACCGCATCTACCGTGGCGCCGGTGGCTATTGCGTTTCCGATGACGTAGATGATCCCGTAACAGAGGAAATACCCCGCCATCAGCGGCAGAAACTTCTCCGGCTGGCGGCCCAGGTCAGGATTTTGAAAAGAAAAGCCAAGCGCCGCAAAGCCGAGTTGCATGACCATCACCAGCGCCGGCAGCACTGCGCCCAATCCGGCAAACAGCATGAAATTCTTCCGATACAAGAGGAAGGTCCGGTCGAGCACCTCTGAAGTGCTCATGGGCCGCAGAGCTGAATCCATACGATCCTATTATCTCCCGTTCCGACGTTACTGGCCGACTGACGCGTTGGTGGCCATTCCCGGCTGCGGCAGCGGCTCCAGCGCCTGCATCATTAATTGCAGATCGAATGCTTCCTTGCGCACCTTCTGGTCGTAGAACACCAGGGCAATGGCGATGGTCGCCACCGGACCAGCTAAAGCGCTGGCGAAGAAGTTGGCAAGGTATTTCCAAAGCACAAGCGGCAGAGTCATAAGGTTATGGTGCTGAAACGCGTAGATCTCGCTTGGGAGACTCAGGACCAGGTTCAACACCAGCGTAAGCACGCCGAGAAGAATAAAGATCAGGACTATCCGCATGATGGAGCCCTGGGTCAAAAACCCGCTTCGGCGGATGGCGTCGGTGGCGCCAAGTTTTTCCAAAAGACATGCAGGGATAGCGAGCGCGTACTTTGAATACAGGTACAAAGACCACACAAAGGCGCCGATCAGCAAAAGGAGACCGAGCAGTGCTCCAATTCCAAACAATGCCGCCGCGCCCGGACCGCCCCTGCCACCCATGGCTCCGATGGAGGCGAAGAGCAATACAAACACCAGCACGACTATGAGGTAAGGCGCGGATATACGTAATGAAATAGAAATGAAAATCCTGAGGATAGTCCCGAACCTGCCCAGCACGCTCTTGAAAGATTCGCCAATGGTAATGCTTTCGCCCAGATAGACCTTGGACACGGCATACACAGCCGCGCCCTGGGCAAGCGCGCCGCCAAACAAGGCGATCACCAGGATGGAAAAGCTGTACAGCAAACTCATAATGAGTTCCTGTTCGCGTGCAAGATGCATCCGGCTGCCCGGAGCATAGCCAAGCGCCGCGAATCCTAGTTCCACCATCAAGGCCAAAGCAGGCGTGATGATGCTGATTCCAGCGAATAACAGGAAATAATTGCGATAAAGATGAAAAGTCCGGTCAAGCACCTGAGAGGTGCTCATAGGTTGTAGAGTCGAATCCATGGTTTGTGTCCCCAGGTTGCTCAAGGGCCGAATCGTACCATACAAATCCTGCCTGCGGGTTGGGCAGTAACCCCGTATTCTGCTAGGATTAGCAGCTTCCTTTCCGAGGTAAATTCATGAAGAGTTTCTCAATACTTGCCACCGTACTCTTGCTCGCTTCGATCGCCAGCGCCCAGGACAAGAAGCCAGCGCCCTTGCCGATGAAGGTCCTGCGCTGCGGAACTGTGATCCATCCTGCCAATGGACAGGTCCAGCACGACGTTTTGATCACAGTTGACGGCGAGCGGATTCTCGAAGTCGCGGAAAAAGGCGTGGCCCCGGCGGGAGTCCAGGTGATTGATCTCTCCGACCGCACATGCCTGCCTGGCCTGATTGACTCGCATACGCACGTGCTGCTGCAAGGCGACATCACCGCCGCGGACTATGACGAGCAGTTGCTCAAGCAATCCACTGCCTACCGGACCATTCTGGGAACGCGCTCGGTCAAGCGCGCGCTGGAATATGGCTTCACCACGATTCGCGATGTCGAGACTGAGGGCGCCGGCTATGCCGATGTTGATCTCAAGAAGGCCATCAATAACGGCATCATTCCCGGTCCCAGAATGCGAGTGGCCACGCGGGCCATGGACGTAACCGGCGCATATCCTTTGCAGGGCTACTCGTGGGAGATCGAGGTCCCGCACGGCGTGCAACTTGTAGATGGTCCGGACAACGCGCGCAAGGCGGTGCGCGAGCAGATCAGCCACGGCGCTGACTGGATTAAAGTCTACGCCGACCGCAGCTATTTCGTGCGGCCGGACGGCGTGCTCGACGACATACCAACCTTCACTCTCGACGAACTGCGCGCCATCGTGGACGAAACCCATCGCCAGAGACACAAAGTCGCCTCCCACGCCATGGCGCTCCATGGCGTCCACAACTCCGTGGAGGCGGGCGTGGACTCGATTGAGCACGGCAACTACATCGCCGACGAGGATCTGAAAACCATGGTCCAGAAAAACATTTACTACGTCCCCACGATTTATGTCGGCGAATATGTGGCCCAGGGACGCGCCGCGGCAGGCGCCAAGGTGTGGATCGACATGATCAAGATTCATGAAGAAACATTTCGGCGGGCCATGAAAGCCGGAGTGAAAATCGCGTTCGGCACCGATGTAGGCGGCTTTGATTGGGGCGTCGACCCCGCGGTTGAGTTTCCTTATATGGTGAAGTACGGGATGACGCCGCTCCAGGCTCTGCGCTCCGCTACTACCACCGGGGCTGAGTTGCTGGAGATGCAGAACGACATCGGCAGCATTGCGCCGGGAAAATATGCGGACATCGTCGCCGTGAAAGGCGATCCGCTAGCCGACATTACTCTGCTGCAGAAGGTTGACTTCGTCATGAAGGGCGGCGAAGTTTACAAGTCGGCGGTACACTGATCCTCAGGAATCCAGAACCTAATGAATACTCTTCGCGTGCAGGCGGCCTGCTTATTTCTCTTGATTTGCGTGACTGTGCCGCTTTGCGCGCAAAATAGCCAGATGCTTCCTCTCATGCCCATGCCGGTCAGTATCTCTCCCGGCGCGGGTAAATTCGTGATCGATCAGTCTTTGGTTGTGGTGGTCACCGGACATTCAGATACAAGGGCCACTCGCGGCGTCGTGCGCTTCGTGAAAACACTGTCTCAGACCACCG
>WNFI01304348.1_pt1 | contig 19638 bp, 15 predicted proteins | sample 5400471 | NCBI WGS metagenome assembly WNFI01 (sample SAMN13153348, study PRJNA577476) | soil metagenome | isolation source: 100 cm saprolite on Douglas fir-dominated hillslope | place: USA:California | collected 2013-09-17
ACCCTCTTCCTCGACGAGGTCGGCGAGCTCACGCCCTCCACGCAGGTGAAGCTCCTGCGCGCCCTGCAGGAGAAGGAGTTCGAGCGGCTGGGGGGCGTGAAGCCCATCAAGGTGAACGTCCGCCTCATCGCCGCCACCAACAAGGACCTCGAAGCGGCGGTGCAGCAGGGGGCGTTCCGCGAGGACCTGTATTACCGGCTCAACGTGTTCAGCGTCTACCTGCCGCCGCTGCGCGAGCGCAAGCCCGACATCCCTCTCCTGGCCGACCACTTCGTCGAGAAGTACGCCGCCCGCGAGACCAAGGACGTCCGCCGCATCGCCACCACCGCCATCGACATGCTGATGAGCTACCACTGGCCCGGCAACGTGCGCGAGCTGGAGAACTGCATCGAGCGCGCCGTGCTCGTCTGCGAGGGGGGCGTGATCCACGGCCATCACCTGCCGCCGACGCTGCAGACGGCCGAGGTCTCCGGGACCATGTCGCGGCTCGGCCTGTCCGCGGCGGTGGCCGCCTATGAGAAGGACCTGATCCTCGACGCGCTCAAGACCGCCCGCGGCAATCGCGCGCGCGCGGCGCGGCTCCTCGACTCCACGGAGCGGATCGTGGGCTACAAGGTCCATAAGTACGGCATCGACGAGGACCGCTTCAAGGCCTGACGCGCCCTTTCATTCAGTGTCTATTCAGACGAGGCGCCGCTGGAGGCGGCAATTTCCAACGAAAACGTCGTGGCGAAGCCCATGTCCGCCATGACTGTGGCCATTCGCCCGCCCCTGCGGCGGACATGTTTTACCGACAAGTCACTGACTGTCTGCGTTTTGCCGCTTTCGGCTCCGAAGCGGGATGAGCGCACGGTTCTTGCTTGGGTCCCAACGTTCCGACCTGGAGGTGTCATGAGAGTGGACTGGGTGAGGGCGATGGTCTGGGTGACGAGGCCGCTGGGCGCGGCGGAGGAGGGACGATGAACGGCGCAGACACCGCCTGGATGTTGATGTCCACGGCGCTGGTGCTTCTCATGACGCCAGCGCTGGGGTTCTTCTACGGAGGACTCGTCCGCTCGAAGAACGCGCTCAACACCATCATGATGAGCGTAGCCGCGCTGGGCTTTCTCGGGGTGGCCTGGGCGATGCTCGGCTACTCGCTCGCCTTCGCCCCCGGCAACGACTGGATCGGCGACCTGTCCCGGATCGGGCTCCGCCACGTGGGCCTGGAAGTGCAGGGCACGATCCCGCACGTCCTGTTCATGGCCTACCAGGGGACGTTCTTCATCATCACGGCCGCCCTCATCTCGGGCGCGGTCGTGGAGCGGATGGCCTTCGGCCCCTACCTGGCCTTCATCACGCTGTGGGGACTGCTCATCTACTCGCCCATCGCACACTGGGTATGGGGCGGCGGCTTCCTGGCCAAGATGGGCGCGCTCGACTTCGCGGGCGGCACCGTCGTGCACGTCAACGCCGGCGTGGCCGCGCTGGTGGCCGCGCTCGTGCTCGGGCCGCGCAAGGACTACGGCCGCCGCGCCTTCGTGCCCCACAACGTGGCCTTCACGGTGCTGGGGGCCGGCCTGCTCTGGTTCGGGTGGTTCGGCTTCAACGCGGGCAGTGCGCTGGGCGCCAACGCTTCCGCCGCCCTGGCCTTCACCAACACGATGCTCGCGCCCGCGGCACCCTGGTGGTGTGGACCATGCTCGACTTGAAGCGCAGCGGCCGGGCGACTGCGGTCGGCGCCGCCACCGGCATCGTGGTCGGCCTCGTGGCGGTGACGCCCGCGGCGGGGTTCGTGAGCCCGCTCGGGGCCATCCTCCTCGGCGGGTTCGCCGCGCTGCCGAGCTACTACGGTCTCATCTGGCGCGCGCGTACGCGCCTGGACGACTCGCTCGACGTGACCGCGGCCCATGGCCTCGGGGGCACGGTCGGCGCGCTGCTCACGGGCGTGCTCGCCACCAAGACCTGGAACGGAGCGACGGACGGGCTCCTGTTCGGCAACCCGAAACAACTCCTCATCCAGGCCGCGGCCGTCGGCGCCGCCGTCCTGTTCAGCGGCCTCGGCACCTTCGTGTTGCTCAAGCTGATCGGCTCCATCGTGCCGCTGCGCGTCACGACCCGCGACGAAGGCATGGGCCTCGACGTGACCCAGCATGGGGAGGAGGCCTACGCTCAGGACGAGGGCGCGATCCCCGAGGTGCGTGGCCTGACCATCAACCGCGTCCAGGGTCACGGTGGCGAGATGGACAAGGTCGAGAACTATCGCGGCACGACCGTGAAGATGGAGCTGTCCGAGAAGGTGCGGCTCGAGATCGGCGTGTCCGACCACTTCGTCAAGCCGACCGTGGACGCGATCCTCGCCTCCGCGCGCACCGGCGACGTCGGCGACGGGAAGATCTTCGTCCTGCCCGTGGAGAAGGTCTATCGGATCCGAACCGGTGAGGAGGACCAGGCCGCGGTCACGCCGATCGCGGACGTCGTACCGGCGTAGGCGTTCTATCGGGGCGCGATTCTCGTCTCTCCCAACTCGGTCGGACCGAGTTTCGCCAATGCCGGCGGATCCAGGGCTGGATCACGGGCAACTGGGAACGCAATCGGCGACTCCTGCTGTCGACAACAGCCGGATCAGCGCCGGCACGCCCTCCGGGCGCGCCGCGGTCGAGCCCCTGGGTGCCGGCCGTTACAAGGTGCAGTTCACCGCCAGCGCCGCGTTCTGCGCGAAGCTCGAGCGACTCAAGGCCCTGATGACGTCGTCGGTGCCCGACGGCGACCTGGCCCGGGTCCTCGACACCACCGTGACGGAGGCGCTGGACCGGCGGGAGGCCCGGCGTTTCGCCAAGGTCAAGACGCCGAGGAAGACGGTTGCGCACCCGGACACCGCCGCCTCGCCATCCCGCTACCTCCCGGCTCCGGTGCGGCGGACCTCGCACGCATCGGACGACGGACGGTGCCGCTTCGTCGGTGCCGGCGGACGACGCTGCGGCTCATACCGCCGGGTGGAGTTCCATCACGTCGTGCCTTGGGCCCGCGGCGGCGATCGGTCACCGGGAAACATCCGCCTGATGTGCCGCACCCACAACGCGTACCTGGCGGCGAAGGATTACGGCGAGGCGGTGATGACCCGGTTCCGGAGGATCCATCGCCGCACCGGGATCCTGCCGCGATGACTAGGAGGTGACTGCGGGTGACGATGGCCGCGAACGTGGTCATGTCCGGGCAGAGCGGAAACGCCACCAGCTCGGCCGCGTCGTCCCCGTCCTTCGCGTGGTACAGGACGATCTCGCCCAGGACGGCTTCGCATCTCTCCGTCGCCTCGCGCGTCGCCGTGCTCATGCGGACGTGATTCTAACCTCGCGGGCGGACGGTGCGGGACCGTGAAGTGATCCGCCTCACGCCCGGCGAGGCAGCCTCTCCACCGAGACGATCGCGTTGTAATCCGGCTCGCGCGAGGCGCGGTCGATCTCGTCTCGGCTGAGGAGCACATTGCCCTCGGGCCAGTGCACCTCGAGGTTGCCGGGCTTGATCTCGTCGATGAGGGCGCGTCCGACGTAGTCGCCCGTCCGCGAGCGGAGCCGGATCCGGTCGCCGCTGGCGATCCCCATCCTCGCCGCGTCCTCCGCCGCCATCAGCACGTCGTCGCGCGCGGCGCCGGTGAGGGGATCGCGGTCCCGCTGCACCATCGAATTGAACTGCTTCCCGCGCCGCGTGGAGACGTGGAACGACCCCTCGGGCCGCTGCCGGTCCACCAGCTCGACCACGGAAAAGCGGGCCTTGGCATCCGGGGTGTGGAAGCGTCCGTCCCCGAACAGGCGCGGCCCGCCCCACTGGAGCTGATCCCCGCGGCGGCCCAGGCGCTCGATGCCCGCGTAGAGCGGGACCGCGCGCGCGATCTCCTCCCGGATCTGCTGCGACGATCGGAAGCGCACGGCATGGGAGAGGTCCGGGCGCACACGCGAAGCGACCTCGCCGAAGACTTCCCACTCCGCCTTGGCCGATCCGATCCGCCGCCCCTCCACCTCCGGCGAGAAGATGATGCGTCGCTCCGTCGAGGTCTCGGTCCCGCCGCCGGGCGACTCGTAGCGCGTCGTGGCCGGGAAGATCACGGCGGTGTCCTCCGGCGGCAGCAGCATCATCGAGGTGAGCACGACGTCTTGATGGAGGCGCGTGCCCACCCTCCGCAGGGCCGCCGCGGCCGCGGCCGGATTCGAGACCGCCGCCATACGCGACATCGACCATCTCCGACGCGGTGAGGCCCTTGAAGGACGGACAGGGGAACCCCCACACCTCGGCGAAGCGAGTGGCCTGCGGCTCCTCCAGGCCGGGCGCGCAGCCCACTTCCGCGCCACCCTGGACGCCGGAGTGTCCGCGGATCGGCATGAGGCCGACCTTCTCCCGCCCGACCCAGCCGCGGGCCAGGCCGACGTTGACGAGGGCCTCGATCGTCTGCACGCCGTGCGCGTGCTGGGTGAGCCCCATCGACCAGACGAAGATGCCGCGGCGCGCCGCGGCCAGCATCCGGGCGAAGCGCTCCATCTCCGCGCGGGTGGTGCCGCTGTCCCTCTCCAGCCGCGCCCAGGGCAGCGCTTCCGCTTGCGCCTTCGCTTCCGCGAAGCCGGTGGTGGAGCGCGCGATGAAATCGCCGTCGACGTCGCCCGCGCCCACGAGGGCCTTCAGCACGCCGCACAGGAAGGCGAGGTCGCCGCCGGTATCGACGCCGAACCAATCGTCCGCGAAGCGCGTACCGAAGAGGGCCGACTCCGGTACCGACGGCACCCAGTATTTCTGGAGGCCAGGCTCGAAGTACGGGTTCACGACCGCGACCTTGGTGCCCTGGAGCCGCGCCTCGTAGAGGTACTTCATGGTGACGGGCTGGTTGTTGGGCGTGTTCGATCCGAAGAACACGATGAGGTCGGTCCCGATCCAATCCGCGTACGAGCACGTGCTGGCGCCGTAGCCGACCGTCCGCTTCATCGCCACCGTCGAGGCGGCGTGGCACAACCGCGCGGAGTTGTCCACGTGGTTGGTGCCCATGGCCCGCGCCGCCTTCTGCGCGGCGTAGTAGTGCTCGTTGAGGATCCCGCGCGAGGTGAGGTAGACGGCCAGGCGCTCGGGGGTGGTGGCGCGGATCTTCTCCGCGGCCGCGTCGTAGGCCTCGTCCCAGGACACGACGCGGAATCCCTTGTCGCCGCGCCGGCGGATCATCGGCTCCGGCAGGCGGCCCAGCTCGCGCAGGTCGCGCGAGGAAAGGCCCTCGAGCGCGGAGACGTCGCGGAGGCGTTCGGGGTCGAGCGCGGGCGCGGTGTTGAGTCGGAGCAGCTCGAGGCGAACCATGCAGAGGTGGATGCCGTCGAGCGTCCAGTCGCGCATGCCGGTGGTGCCCAGGGCGCAGCCGTCGCAGACGCCCTGGTCGAGGATGCGCCAGGCGTAGGGCAGCTCGTCGCGGTTGCGCCACAGGACGCGCGCCATCTCGACGTAATGGTTCGGCTTGCGCTCGCGCGGATCGCGCGGCACGAGCGAGGCCCAGAGGGACGGCCTCACCGTCGCGGTGACGGAGCCGTCAACGCGCCGAAGGGCTTGGCGACGGCGAGATCGGCGACGGCGAGCCGGCGGCGGCGGGACGCATGGCATGCCCGCGGAGCGTGTTCTGGATGAGCATCGGCCGCCATCCCCCGTCGCTTCGAAGGTAGAGGACCGACGCCACGCCCAGCCGGACGTCGGGGCCGGCGGTAAGCGTCCACCGGAAGGTCACCCAGCCCGTGTCTCCGCGGCGATCCACGCTCAGGTCCGAGATCTCGATGCGGCGCGGCGGGTCCGCGGTAAAGATGCGGCCGAAGGTGCGGAGCACGCGCTCCCGGCCCGAGATGACGGCGCCGTCCTCGGCGATGTAGACGGACTTCGGGTCCAGGACGGATTCATAGTAGGAAAGGTCGCGCGCGTTGTAGGCGGTGACGGCGCGCTGAACTTCCGCCGTCAGCTCGTCCCCCACGGCCGCCGCCTTCGGGGCGGCCGCCGGGGAGGGGGCCTGGGGAACGGCAACGAATAGCAGGCCTAGAAGAAAGAGGGAATGCATGGGACCTCCTGCGACCTCGTTTCCAGGATCCTAACATGCGTGTCGGGAGGGCGGGCTAAACACTTCTTGACCAAAACATGTAATGCGGGGTAATGTTTTTTGCAGTGGGCGCGCCTGCGCCGCATGCCAACCCCCTGCACGCAGGCGAGGGCCCGTGTGAACGAGGGAACAAATGGCCCTGGGGGACTCGCAGAGCGAGCCGACGGAGACTGAGGCGGACATCCCGGCGCAACTGCCCGATCCACTCCCGTCCGTCGAGCTCGACCCCGGCGCGCGCCGCCTCTTCGACACGCTGCAGGTCGGCGTGGTGGTTCAGGGGCCTTCCGCCGAGGTCCTTTACTGTAACCGCCGCGCGCGTGAGCTGCTGGGCGTCGACGAGAGCCAGATCCTCGGCCGGACGTCGCTCGACGCGGACAACGTCGCCTTCCGTGAGGACGGAACGCCCCTGCTCGGCTCCGAGCACCCCGCGCCGCAGGTCATCGCCACCCGTCGCCCCGTCCGCGACGCCGTGATGCGCTGGCATCGTCCGGGCGGAGGCGGACAGGTCTGGCTACTCGTCAACGCCGATCCCGAGATCGGCCCCGACGGCCGCGTCGACCGCGTGATCGTCACCCTTTCCGACGTGACGCCGCTGCACGTCGCCACCGAGCGGCTGCGCGACAGCGAGGGCCGCTACCGGCAGCTCGTCGAGAACGCGCAGGACATCATCTATCGCACCGACATGTGGGGGTTCTTCACCTACGTGAACCCGGTGGCGACGCGGGTGACGGGCTGGGCGCCGGACAAGATCCTGGGCAAGCATTTCCTCGAGCTGGTCCGCGAGGATCACCGCTCCCGGGTGGAGGAGCGCCTCAAGGCGCAGTTCCGCGACCGGGTGAGCACCAGCTACGACGAGTTCATCGCCGTCACCCTCCGCGGCGACGAGATCTGGATCGGCCAGAACGTGCAGCTCCTGACCGAAGGGACGAAGGTCGTGGGCTTCCAGGCCGTCGCGCGCGACATCACGCGGCGCAAGCGCGCGGAGGAGGCCGTCGAGCGCGAGCGGCGCCAGCTGCGCGACGTGGTCGCCCACGCCCCGGTGGCCATGGCCATCCTCGACGGCGAGGGCACTCTCCTGGCCCACAGCGAGCAGTGGCTCCAGCTCTGGCGGCTGCCCGCGCTCGCGCTGCCCGCCCGCCGGCATGGAGACTCGTTGCCCGCTGCCTTCGGGGAGGCGCTCGTGCGCAGCCGGAAGGGACCCCTCGTCTCCTCCGCGGAGCAGCTCATCGAGCGCCCCGACGGGTCCGCCGTGTACGTGACCTGGGCCGTGCATCCGTGGCGCGGGCCGGGGGCCGAGGTGGCGGGCGTGGTGGCGGTGGCGCAGGACATCGACGTGCTCGTGCGCGCCCGTCAGGCGGCGCAGGAGACCTCGCGCGTCAAGTCGGAGTTCCTGGCCAACGTCAGCCACGAGCTGCGCACGCCGCTCAACGGCGTGCTNNNGCATCGTGGAGGAGGTGTGCGCCTCCGTCGCGCCGGAAGCGGCGGCCAAGGGCGTCCACGTCACGTCGCTGGTGGCGGAAGAGGTGCCGCCGCTCCTGCGGGGAGACGGCGCGCGGCTGCGCCAGGTGCTCCTCAGCCTCCTCGGCAACGCGGTCAAGTTCACGCCCGCGGGCACGGTGGTGGCGCGGGCCGGCCTCGTGCGCGGAACGGACGAGGCGGCCTCCGTCCTCCGCTTCGAGGTGGCCGACTCGGGGATCGGGATCGACACCGCGACCCAGGCGCGCTTGTTCCAGCCCTTCGTGCAGGCGGACGGGTCCGCCACGCGCCGTTTCGGCGGGGCCGGGCTGGGACTCGCATTGTGCCGGCGCATCGTCACCGCCATGGGCGGCCAGATCGGCGTGCGCAGCGAGCCCGGGCAGGGCAGCACTTTCTGGTTCACCGTCCGCTTCGCGCGGCCGGACGCCGTCCGCGCCAAGGACGCGGAGCGGCGGCGCGGAGGGCGCATCCTCGTGGTCGAGGACAACACGGTCAACCAGAAGGTCGCAGTGGCCATGATCGAGAGCCTCGGGTACGGCGCGGAGGCGGTGGGCAACGGTCTGGAGGCCGTCGAGGCCTGCTCGCGCCACACCTACGAAGCGATCCTCATGGATTGCCAGATGCCGCAGATGGACGGCTTCAAGGCGACCGCGTTCATCCGCCAGCGCGAAGGCCAGGGCCACCGCACGCCCATCATCGCGCTGACCGCGAGCGTGACCGCCGAGGACCGCCAGCGCTGCCTGGCCGCCGGGATGGACGACTATCTGAGCAAGCCGGTGCCGCGGGAGGCGCTGGCCAGCACGCTCCGCAAGTGGATCCCCACCGCGGTCACGCCTCCGCCGGTCGAGACGGCGGCCACTCCGTCGACGCTCGCGCTGAGCCATCCCCTGCGCGTCCTGGAGGCGCATGCGGGCCCACGGGCCCTGGCCGAGGTGATCGACGTGTTCCTGCAGACGATCCCCCGCCGCCTCGACGATCTGCGGCAGGCGCACGGCCGCGGCGACGTGGATTCCATCCGCGCCCTCGCGCACAGCCTCAAGGGCGCGTCCGCGCAGATCGGCGCGCGTGGGATGGCCGACATCTGCGTCCAGATCGAATCCCTCGTGCGCGGCGGCGACACCTCCGCGCTGGGCGACCTTCTCACCAGCCTGGAAGCGGACTACGCCGTCGTGAGCGCGTCGCTGCGCGAGGAGCGACGGCGGGTGTCGGGGCAGGTCGCGAAATAGAGCTGCCTCCGCTCCCGCCGACGGTCCGGCGTCTCGGGCTCGTCAGCCTGCTCACGGACGCCAGCAGCGAGATGATCTATCCGCTGCTGCCGTCGTTCCTCACCGGCGTTCTCGGCGCGGGGCCCGCCTTCGTCGGGCTCGTGGAGGGGTTGGCGGAGTCCGTGGCCAGCCTCCTCAAGCTGGCGTCGGGCCGGATCTCCGACCGCATGCGCCGGCGCAAGCCCCTGATCGTGGGCGGCTATGCGTTGTCGTCGCTCGCGCGTCCGCTGGTCGCGGCGGCGACGGCGCCCTGGCACGTGCTGGTGGTGCGGATCGCGGACCGCATTGGCAAGGGCGTGCGCGGCGCGCCACGCGATGCCCTCCTCGCGCAGGTGACGCGGCGCGAGGACCTCGGCCGAGCCTACGGCTTCCACCGCGCGATGGATCACGCGGGCGCGGTCGTGGGGCCTCTGATCGCGTCCGCCCTCCTGCTCCTCCACCTCGACCTGCGGACGGTGTTCGCCCTCGCCGCCCTTCCCGCCCTGGCCAGCGTGCTCGTGCTCGTCTTCGCCGTCCAGGAGGCGCCGTCCCCGACGGCGGTCGAGAGTCCGACGGCGCGCCCGAAGGCGGAGGAGACGCCGGGGACGAAGCCGCCGCCACGCGGGCTCGGCCGGCTGCTGGCCGTGATCGGCCTCTTCACCCTCGGCAACTCCTCGGACGCGTTCCTTCTCCTCCGCGCACAGGACGCGGGCGTCGCCCTGCCGCTCGTCCCGATCCTCTGGACCGCTCACCACGTCGTGAAGTCGACGGCGAGCACGGCGGGCGGCGCCCTGTCCGACCGCGTGGGCCGGCGCGCCGCCATCGCCGCGGGCTGGGTCCTCTATGCGCTCGCCTACGCGGGCCTGGGACTGGCCACGTCCCCGGCGCAGGTGTGGGCGCTCTTCGTGGTCTATGGCCTCCACCACGCGCTCACGGAGGGACCGGAGCGCGCGCTCGTCGCGGAGATGGCGGCCGGGGAGGCGCGCGGACGCGCGTTCGGCCTGTACTACGCGCTCACCGGCGCCCTCCTTCTTCCCGCGAGCCTGATCACGGGTGCGCTCTGGCAGCGCATCTCGCCCGCGGCCGCGCTGCTCACCGGCGCGGCGATCGCCCTCGTCGCGGCGATCGCGCTGCTGGCGGTCGTGCGCGAGCCCCGGCGCGGAAGAGCGTGATCAGAGCGGAGGGCTCGGTGATGGCATCGGGCTGGGCGCGCGGGTGGGCTCCTCGCGGGCGGCCGGCTCCTCGCGGGCGGGCGGGGCCTCGGACGCGACGGGGGCGGTGGGTGCTGCTGCCTCCGGTTGCGGCCGGCGCGCAGGCGCGGGCGATGGCTCCTCGACGGCGGGCGTGCCCGCGCCCGGAGAGGGCGCGGGGAACGTCTCCATCCCTTCCTCGTAGTCCGGCAGCGGCGGCAGCGGCAGCATCTCGGCGGTCAGGATCGGCCCCTGGCTCGGGCATACGGTGACGGGCACCGCGCCCTGGACGAACAGCTCCTTGTAGGCCACGCCCGACAGCGGCGCGCAGCCCGAAGCCAGCAGCAGCCCCGTCTGCGGGTCGACCATTCCCTCGACGACGCCGCCCGGCATCGGCCAGGGCGCCGGAGGCTTGCGCCCCGCGTCGGCGTCGCGCACCGCGGTGCCCGTGCCGCGCGTGAGCACGTCCTCGAGCGCGTCCGTGATGACATAGGCCACCGCGGCGTCGAGGACGTGCTTCCTCTCCGGCTCGTCCGCCTGCCACAGCACCTGCCCGTCCTCGCCCTCGACGCGGACCACGAAGCGCGGGCGCACGCCTTCGCCGAGGCCGGCGAAGGCGGTGTAGGCCGCGGTCAGCTCCACCGGGCTCACCGCCACCGTCCCCAGCGCCATCGAAGGCTCCTCGGGGATGGGCGGATCGATGCCCGCCTGCTCCGCGAGCTCGGCGATCCGATGGGTGCCGACGTCCTGGGCTAGGCGGACGGTGGGGACGTTCTTCGATCGCACCAGCGCATCGCGCAGCGTGATCTCGCCGTCGAAGGCGCCGTCGAAGTTCTTCGGGCTCCAGGACCGCCGGCCGCCGAGGCTGACCTGCAACGGCTCGTCGAGCACCTTCTGGTTCAGCATCCGGCCCGAGGCCACGGCCGTCGCGTACACGAACGGCTTGAAGGCGCTGCCTGCCTGCCGCCGCGCGGACTTCACGCGGTCGAAGCGGGAATGCAGGAAGTCACGGCCGCCCACCCAGGCCAGGACGTCGCCGGTGGTGGCGTCGAGCGCGACCACCGCCCCCTGCAGGTAGGGCGTCTCGCCATCCTCCGCGACCTCGAGCCCCGGCGCGTAGCGCGGAGCCGAGATGCGGCCGAGGACGCCGCCCTCGATCGCGCGCAGCTGGCGCTCGAGCTCCTCCTCCGCCGCCTTCTGGGCCGTGCGGTCGAGCGTGGTGTGGACACGCAGCTTGTGGCCGTAGAAATCATCGCCGAGGCGGTCCTCCAGCTCGCGCCGGACCTCCTCGACGAAGTACGCGGCGAACGGCGCGTCCGGCCTCTCCGCGCGCGGCTTGGAGACGACGCCGAGAGGCGCTTTCCGCGCGGCCTCTGCCTCGCCGGCGGGGATGCGCCGTTGCGCGGCCATCTGGGTGAGCACGAGGTCCCGGCGCTCGCGCGCCTCCTTGGGATGGCGCCGCGGGTCGTAGTGCGACGGGGCCTTCGGCATGGCGGCGAGGAGCGCGGCCTGGGGCAGCGTCAGGTCCTTCGCGCCGCGGCCGAAGTACTGGCGGGCCGCGGCCTCGAGGCCGCGCGCGCCGCTGCCGAAGTAGATCCGGTTGAGGTACATCTCGAGGATCTCGTCCTTCGTGAAGGTGTCCTCGATCTCCTGCGCGACGCGGACTTCGAGGATCTTGCGTCCCAGCGTCCGCTCCTGGCCCGGCAGGGCCTCCGGGAACACGTTGCGCGCGAGCTGCATGGTCAGGGTGCTCGAGCCCTCCTGGACGTTGCCCGCGCGCAGGTTGTTCCACAGCGCGCCCAGCACGCGGCGCAGATCGATGGCGTCGTGCTCGCGGAAGCGCTGGTCCTCGATCGCGATGAAGGCGTCGGGCACGTGTCGCGGCAAGCTGGCCAGGGGGATGAGCTCGCCTTCGATGGGCGCGAGGTCCGCGAAGGCCTTGCCGTTGCGATCCACGAGGACGGAGGCGCCACCCGGCTGGTAGGAGGTCAGCCGACGGACGTCGGGGCAGCCCATGAAGAAGCAGCGGCTCCAGGCCACGGCGAAGAGGATCGCGAGCACGGGAATCCCGATGGCCACGCCGCGCGCGGCGGGGTGGGTCTCGCGCCATCGCTCGGACAAACGGGTACGGAAATGGGAGAGACGGCTGGGCACAGTGTCCATGCGCAGGGCCTCCAGAGCAAGGCCCTTGCCATCCCGAAAACACCGCGGCGCCAGCAGATCAGCGGTCCCGCGCGAAGCGGACGGGCGAGCGTGTAAGAAGGAAAAAGTCCTAGGCGGAGGGGCGGCGCCAGTAGAGATAGGCGGGCACGCCGAGGGCCACGAGGACGAGACCGAGCACGGACTCGCGCGGCCGCTCGAGGAGCGTGTTCCCGACGAGCAGCAGCGACGCGAGGATGAAGAGAACGGGCACGACCGGATAGCCCCACACGCGGTAGGGCCGCGGCGCGTCGGGCCGCGTGTGCCGGAGGACGAACACGGAGGCGCCGGTCGCCACGTGAAAGAGGAGCGCGGCGAAGACGACATAGGTGAAGAGCTGATCGTAGGTCCCGGAGATGGTCAGGACGATCGCCCAGAGGCTCTGCGCCCAGAGGCTCCTCACCGGCGTCCGGTAACGCGGGTGGATCACGGCCAGCGACCGGAAGAAGACGCCGTCCGCGGCCATCGGCTGGTAGATCCAGCGTGCGCACGAACACGACGTTCACGAGGACGTAGAGCGAGACGATGCCCGCCGTGCCGAGGATGATCCCCAGGGGCAGGTTCCGGCCGGGGTCCTTCATCTCCCCCGCGGAAAGGGTGAGCCCGTACCAGCCGTCGTAGGTCCACAGGGCCGCGATCATGGCCACGCCGAATCCGGCGAGGGCGTGCGGCGGCACCGCGCCTGTGGCCACCGGCAGCGGTGACGGCCAGGTCAGCGCGGCCACGAGAAAGACCGCGATTCCTCCGAGCTTGAGCAGGGTCAAGGCATTCTGGACCCACGCCCCTTCCTTCACGCCGAACTGGTTCACGATCGTGAGGACCAGGATCGCGCCCACGCCCGCGCCCTGTCCGCCGCTCAGCGTCCAGCGCCAAGGGCCGATGGGAGCGGACACGACGACATGCCCAGTGGAGAGCAGCGGGAAGAAGCTGCCCAGGTATTCGCCGAAGCCGACGGAGAGGGCCGCGATGCCGCCGCTCATGATGACGAAAAAGCTGGCCCAACCGTAGAGGAAGCCCCAGAGGGGCCCGTAGGCCTCCTTCAGGAAATCGTAGATGCCACCGGCGCGCGGAAAGAGGACGCCGAGCTCCGCATAGGTGAGGGCGCCCGCGAGCGTCAGCAGCCCGCCCACCAGCCACACGAGCACGATCAGGCCCGGGTGCGGGAGCACGCGGGCCATGTCGCTGGTCGTGAGGAAGATGCCGGTGCCGACGACGGAGCCGATCGTGATGAGCGCGCCGTCCCACGCGCCCAGCGCGCGGACCAGGCCGACGGGCGGCTCGCTCCCGCGGTCGTCCACGACGCGCTCCGAGGCCGCCATCCGCGGCGAGGCTATATGCCGCGCCGGCGGCGGTCAAACGCGCCGCCGGGCGCGGCCGGGACGGATATCAGCGCGCGACGAGCTCCGGCTCGCTGGCCGGCGCGCCCAGCAATTCCTCGAAGAGCGAACGGCAGTGGACCATGGCCTGGCGCAGGTCTTCCGTGCTCGCCTCCTGGCCAGCGCTGTTCACCGCGATCGCGTGCGCGGCGCGATAGTTCGTCACGAGCTGCGGATGGACCACGGACACGTCCGCCGCGCGCTGCTCGAAGTCGGTCATTGGATAGCCGCGGACGCGCATCACTTCCGTCACGAGCTGGTCCGCCTCCGCCACCGCCGTGGGCGGGCTGTCCACGAACCGCTCCTGGGCCGTCCGCCACAAGCCGGCGAAGCGCTCGTGCTCGGTCGTGGTGAGGGGACGGATCTGGAGATGCTCGACGCGCTTCGTGCGCGCGTCCAGCTCCGCCTCGGCCTTCGTTCTCTCCCCCGCCGTCTCCAGGGCACGGTCGTACTCCGGCCCGAACCGATCGGCCAGTGTCCGGGTGTGCCGCTTTCGCAGGGCGAGGATGACGGCGAGAACGACGACGAGCGCGACGACGGCGGCCACGGCAACGAGGACCTGTGTAGACGTCATTGGATCCTCCTTTCGAGCGAACTCCAGGGGCTACTGCAAACCATGTGCCCATGACCTGACCCCGCGGTGGCGCCGGATATGATCCTCAGCGTGCGTCCGGGTCCCCTCGTCCTCCTCGTGCCTTCCCGGGCGGCGGGCATGGAACTCCCTCGCCGCCTCGCGTCCACCGGACGTGCGGTGGCCGGGGTCTATCCGCTCACGCTGACCGACCTCGCCCGCGCGGTCGCCGAGCCCACGCTGCTCGGACGCGGCCTGCAGGCCTGGGATGCCGGCCACGCCGCCCTCGTCGCGGCCCGGCTCCTGGAAGCGCCGCATCGCCTGAAGCTGGCGCCGGACGTGCCCCTCGATCGCGTGGCCATCGCGCTCGCGCGCACCCTGTCCGAGCTCCGCCGCGCGGAAGTCGAGCCCGCGCGCCTCGACACGGCGGCGGACGCGGGCGCGACGCCGGAGGACCGCGAGAGGCTGCGCGCGCTGGCCGGGCTCTACCGCGGCTTCCACGAGCGCATCGAGGGACACTTCGCCGATCATGCGACTCTCTTCCGCGCCGCCCGCGAGCACCTGGCCGAGGCGCGCTGGCTCGAGGGGGCCGAGATCCTCGTGGCCGACGATCTCGAGCTCGACGCGGTCGAGCGACGCCTCCTGGCCGCGCTCGCCGCACGCTTCCCCGTGCGGCGGATCGGCCGCGTCCGGCCACCTGCGATCCAGGCCTCCGGCTTCGCGGGGTGGGCCGCCGTCAATGGAATCCGCGAGGTGGAATGGAAGGAGACCGAGCTGGCGGCGATCGCGCCGTCGCCTGCGCCGGCCGCCCTCGCGCGCGTGAAGGCCCGACTGTTCGAGCCTCCGAGCGGGCCGGCCGACCGTGACGACTCCGTCGATCTCCTCACCGCGCCCGGCGAGGCGGCGGAGGTCCGCGGCGTCGTGCGCGCCCTCCTCCGGGAAGCGGCGCGGGGCGTGCCCTTCGAGGACATGGGCGTGATCCTGCCCCGCCCCCAGGAGTACGCGCCGCTGTTCACGGACCTGCTCGCGCGCCTCGGCATCCCCTGCCGTCTCCATCCGTCATTGCCGCTGCGCTTCGGCCGCACCGCGCGATCGCTGCTGCTGCTCCTGCGCTGCCGCGGCCTGCGGCGAGCGGAGGTGATGGAGTACCTCACTTTCGCGCCCATTCCCTTCGCGGAGATGCTCGGCGAAGACGTGACGCCGCGTCCCGCGCAGTGGGACGCGATGAGCCGCGACATCGGGATCGTGTCCGGCCTCGACCGCTGGATCGTCGGGCTGCGCGGGCAGGCGGAGACGGACCGCGGGGAAGCGGCGCGCGAGAACGACCCCGAACGCGCGGAACGGCGGCGGCGCCGGGCCGCGGACGCGGACGCCCTGCTCCGCGTCGTCGAGCTGCTCTCCGGCACGCTGGACGCGCTGAGCGGAGAGGCCTCGTGGCCGGACTGGTCGGCGCGCCTGCGCGGCGTGGTGGACCAGTGGCTGGGGCGCGAGCGGGACCGCGAGGCGGTGGGCGACGTCGTGGCCGATCTCGGCGGTCTCGCCTTCCTCGGCGCCCGCGCGCCCTGGCGCGAAGTGGAGCGGGTCCTGGAGGCGCGGTTCGAGTGGGAGCGGCTGCCCCTGGATTCGCTCGCGACGGGCGCCGTCCACGTCGGCGTGATGGACGCGCTCGCCGGCCTGCCCTTCCGCGTCGTCGCGATTCCCGGCCTCGTCGAAGGCGGCTATCCGGGCGTGCTCCGGCCCGATCCCTTCCTCCTCGACGCGGAGCGGCAGGGCCTGGGCGCGCCCTTGGCGGCGCCGGAACCGGCGGCGCTCCCGCCCGCCGTGCGCACGCCACGATCTCCGGCACGCCGCCAGCTCTCGCTCTTCGACGACGATCCCGCGCCCCCGCCCCCGGAACCGCCGGCGGGGGCTCGAGAGCCCATCGCGCTGCCGACGGCGCAGGACCGGCTGCTCGCCGAGCGACGCGCGTTCCAGCGCGCGATCGGGCAGGCCACGGAGCGGCTCATCCTTTCCTATCCCCGCGCCGACGCGCGCACCGGGCGCGAGCGGATGCCGTCGCTCTTCTTCGTGGCCGCGGCCGCGGCGCGCGAGGGGCGGTCGCTGGGGGCGGCGGACCTCGCGCGGATCGTGCGCGAGGACGCCCTCGACGACACGCCGCTCGATCTCACCCTCGACCGCTCGGAGCGGGACCGGCGGCGCGTCCGCACGGGCGGGCGCGAGGCGGCGCTGGCCATCTCCGCCGGCTCCGCCTTCTTCAAGCAGTCCCACCTGAGCGCGCGCGCCCGCTGGTCGGGCCAGCTCACGCCCTACGATGGCCTCATCGCATTCGCGCCGCGCGACGGCGTGACCACCGAGCTCGCGGCGGAGATCGCGCGCAAGCTGGATCCCGTGACCGCGCCCGGGCCCATCTCGGCCAGCCGTCTCGCCGTCTTCGCCCGCTGCGGCTTCCAGTACCTGCTGGAGTGCGTGCTCCGCCTGGAACCGGCGGAGGAGCCGGAGGAGCGCCGCCGCCTCGACCCCCTCGAGCGCGGCAGCATCTTCCACGAGGTCGCGGAGAAGTTCCTGCGCTCCCAGCGCGATCGCGAGGTGGAGAGCGGCGGCAAGGCCGTGCCCGCCCACTTCGAGCTGGGCTTCGGCCTCTCGCGCGAGGCGGCGCCCGGCGAGCCGCATCTCCAGGAGGCGCTGTCCATCGACATCGGCGACGGGCGCACGCTGCGCGTGTCCGGGAAGATCGACCGCATCGACCGCCGCCCGGACGGCACGCTCGTGCTGCGGGACTACAAGACCGGACGCGCGCCGCGCGACGACGGCGGCCTTTTCCGCGGCGGCCGGCAGCTCCAGATCCCGTTCTACATCCTGGCCGCCGCCCGCATCTTCCCGGACACCCCGGTGGTGGAGGCCTTCCTCGACTACGTGGACGGCGGGCGCCAGGTCGGCCTGGATCCGGCCCTGGTGCGCTCCGACTCCTTCCGCGCGCTCCTGCGCGGCCTGGTGGACGCGATCGGCAAGGGCGTGTTCGTGCAGGAGCCTACGGCCTGCGAGTGGTGCGACTTCAAGGTCGTGTGCGGGCCCACGCCCCTGCTCAAGCGGCGGCGGCAGCTCAAGCTCGGCGATCCGCGCATCCAGCAGGTGCTGCGGCTGCGGGACGTGACGTGACGTTCATTCCGGTGGACCAGGACGCGCGGGAGCGCGCCCGCCGCGATCACGGGACGAGCTTCGTCCTGGAAGCGGGGGCGGGCACAGGCAAGACCACGCTCCTCGTCGACCGCATCGAGCAGATCGTGCGCTCGGGCGCGGCCCGGCTGGACGAGATCGCGGCGGTGACGTTCACGGAGAACGCCGCCACCACGATGAAGCTGCGCCTGCGGGAGCGGCTGGAGCGGGCGCGCTCGGACGCGGACCGGCCGGCGGAGGAGCGGCGGCGGGCGGACGCGGCCCTCGAAGTGCTCGAGCGCGCCCAGGTGTCCACGATCCACGCGCTGTGCACGGCGTTTCTCGTGGAGCGGCCGTTGGAGTGCGGCGTCCCGCCCGGCTTCCGCGTCGCGGACGAGGCGGAGATGGACATCCTGTTCGCCGAGGCCTGGGACGCCTGGCTCGCGGGGCGCCTCGTGGCCGGCGATCCGACGCTGATGGCGGCCGTCGACTCCGGGATCCCGCTGGAGGCGAAGGGCTGGGGCGAGCGCTCCTCGCTGCGCGGCCTGGCCCGCACCCTCGTCGACCAGCGCGACCTCCGGCCCCTGGTCGAGGAGAACCCCGTCGATCCGGCGGCCTGGCGCCGCGACCTGCAGGCCCAGGCCGTGCGGGCGCGCGACCTCCTCACGCACGTCCGCGACGGAGACGCGCTGGGCGCGCGCCTGGGTGCGATGGTCGAGTTCGCGGACGCGGCGGACCGCTTCGAGGGCGATGCGCTCGCTTCGTACCTGCGGACGATGGCCGTGGTTCCCCGCAACTTCGGGCACAAGGCGCACTGGACCACGCCGGAAACGCTCGAGGAAGCCCACGGTATCGCCGCCTGGACCAGCCAGACCCTGGCCGCGTGGAAGGCGGCCAGCAGCGCCGCCCTGCACGCGCGCCTGGTCAATGCCGTGCTCGAGGTGGTGGCGGGCTACGAGGCGCGCAAGAAGGAACGCGGGGTCCTCGACTTCCTCGACCTCCTGGTCAAGGCACGCGACGCCCTCCGCGACAGCGAGGCCGTGCGCCGCTACTTCCGCGAGCGCTTCCGGGTCGTGATCATCGACGAGTTCCAGGACACCGACCCGCTGCAGGTCGAGGTGGCAGAGCTCCTCACCGGAGGGCGCCCGGGGGCGCTGGTCGTGGTCGGCGACGCCAAGCAGTCGATCTACCGCTTCCGCCGCGCGGAGGTCGCGCTCTTCCGGCGTGTGGCCGCGGAAGCGGCGGCGCGGCCGGGGCACGCCGTTCTTCACCTGACCCAGAACTTCCGCTCGCGCGCCGCCATCCTGCGCTTCGTGAACCGCGCGTTCGCCGCCCTCATCATCCGCTCCGACGAGGCGGGCCAGCCCGCATACGAAGCGATCGGCCCGCCACCGGGACTGAGCGAGGATCCCTCCGTCATCGCGCTGCGCTTCGAGGCGCCCTTCGCGGAGGGAGAGGACCTCCTGCGCCTGACCCAGATGCGCCCGCTGGAGGAGGCCCTGGAATCGGCGGGGCTGCGGTTCACCATCGAAGGCGGCAAGTCCTTCTTCGACCGCCAGGAGGTGCACGAGGTCCTGGCCGTCCTGCGCGCCTTGGACGATCCCTCCGATCGGGTCTCCCTCGTGGCTGCCCTGCGCTCGTCCTTCTGCGGGGTGAGCGACCGGGACATCGTGGCCTACGCGCTCTCTGGCGGTGCGCTGTGGCTCGGTGCCCCCGCCCCCGAGGCGCAGACGCCGGGCGCGGAAACGGTGGCGCCCGCGCTCGCGCTCCTGGGCACCTTGCACGGCCTGCGCACGTCGCTCTCCGTCCCCGCCCTGATCGAGCGGCTCTACGACGAGACGCGCATCCTGGCCGCGCTCACGGGCACTCGCCGCGGCGAGGCCCAGGTGGCGAACCTCGAGAAGGTCGTGGTGCTCGCGCGCAAGGCCGCGGAGCTGGGCGTGCTGACCGTGCGCGGGTTCATCCGTCTCTTGCAGGAGCGGATCCGCACCGCGCGGGAGGAGCCCGACCTGCCCTCCACGCGCCCCGGCGATCCGGGCACGGTGCGCATCCTCTCCATCCACAAGGCCAAGGGCCTGGAGGCGCCGGTGGTCGCGCTCTACGACCCCGCCGACGACTACCGCACGCCGATCGACGTGTCCGCGCAGTGGGCGGAGGGCACCATCGCGGTGGGCTTCCGCGAGGGCTGCCAGCCGCCGGCGTGGGACGTCCTGGCCGCGAAGGAGAAGGCGCGCGCGAACGCGGAGGCGAAGCGCCTCTTGTACGTGGCCTGCACGCGCGCGCGGGACCTGCTGGTGGTGCCCGCGCCTCCGCGCGATGCGCGCGTGGGCGCCTTCTGGCG
>WNFI01000352.1_pt1 | contig 19626 bp, 16 predicted proteins | sample 5400471 | NCBI WGS metagenome assembly WNFI01 (sample SAMN13153348, study PRJNA577476) | soil metagenome | isolation source: 100 cm saprolite on Douglas fir-dominated hillslope | place: USA:California | collected 2013-09-17
GGACGCCAGGGTAAGGGTAACCAGGATGATCGAGAACACAACGCCGACCACCGTGATGATGGCGGCGGCAAGCGCGGCGAGGATCTGTCTGGCAGCGTCGGCTGAACCGCTGATGATCCAGGAGGGCAGCCCGAAATTGTTGTGGTAGGCGGCGCGATCAAGGCTCAAGGTGATCGCGAAAAGGGCGATGGCAGCCAGGACCTCGATCCCCGGCACCAGCCATAGATTGGTGCGCAGGGCCTCTGCCCGCCAGTGGCTGGCAAGAACGGGGAATGCGTGGCGACGATGCATGATCAGCCTTTGCGCTTGAACGCTGCCGACCAGGCTTCCCGGCTCCCCTCGCCCACTTTACAGCAAGTCGGCCCAGGAGCGTCAGGCTGCACCTCGTGCCCTCGGCCAGCTGCCGTCGCCGTGCCGGCCCGCTGAGCGGTCATGCCGCCGCCCGGTTATGCTGCCGGCGTGCAGCTTGATCTGTCCGCCAGCGCGGGCGACCTCACGGCGCGACTTGTTGACATCGAATCGGTGAGCGGTTCTGAAGGTCCGCTGGCGGACGCGATCGAGGCGGCGCTGCGCGACTGCGGGCACCTCAGCGTGGTACGCGACGGCAACGCGATCGTCGCCAGGACCGAGCTGGGCAGGCCACAGCGGGTTGTCCTGGCCGGCCACATCGACACGGTTCCGGTCGCCGGTAACCTGCCGTCCAATCTCGACCGGGGGCTGCTGTACGGCTGCGGCACGTCGGATATGAAGTCGGGCGTAGCCGTGCAGCTGCGGCTGGCCGCCGAGGTGACCGCGCCGGCGGTGGACGTGACCTACGTCTTCTACGACTGCGAGGAAGTGGAGTCCGAGCGCAACGGCCTGCGGAGGCTTGCGAGGAACGACCCGGCCAGCCTGGCCGCCGACTTCGCCATCCTGCTCGAGCCGACCGGCGGGGTGGTCGAGGGCGGCTGCCAGGGCACGCTCAGAGCCGAGATCCGCGCCGAGGGCGAGCGGGCGCACAGCGCGAGGGCGTGGCGGGGCCGCAACGCCATCCATGAGGCGGCGGGCATTCTCAACGTGCTGCGGAGCTACCAGGCGCGCAGCCCTGTGGTCGACGGGCTGCAGTACCGGGAGGGCCTCAACGCCGTTGGCATCATGGGCGGCGTAGCCGGAAACGTCATACCGGATGAATGCTTCGTGACGGTTAACTACCGGTTTGCCCCGGACCGTTCGGCCGAGCAGGCGGCCGAGCACGTGCGGGAGGTTTTCGGCGGCTGGCACGTGACGGTCACCGATGTGGCGGGCGGGGCCCGGCCCGGCCTCAGCAGCCAGGCTGCTGCGTCCTTCGTCGCGGCGATGGGCGGGACGCCGCGGGCCAAGCTCGGCTGGACCGATGTGGCGCGGTTCGACTCACTCGGCGTGCCTGCGGTCAACTACGGGCCCGGCGACCCGATGCTGGCTCACTCGCGCGGCGAGCACGTGGCGGTCGCCGCCGTCCGCGAGTGTGAGACGCGGATGCGGGCCTGGCTCTCTGGCTGACGGCCAAGGCCCGGGCAAGCCGCGGCCAGGCCAGGGCCTGCCCGGCCGGGCTCAGCGCGGCGGGGCCTGGATAAGGTGCAGGCTGCCCGAGTGCGTCTGACCCTTGATGTCTACCCAGGTGACCTTGACCGACATGCCTGGCCTGAACCCCAGCATGACTCCGGTCAGCTGCTTCGGCGAGAAAATCCGCCTTCCGCCCACCGAGGTGATGACGTCTCCGGCGATGATCCCTGCCTTGTCGGCGGGGGTGTTGCAGAGCTCACCGATGATCAGCGCTCCCGCCGGGACCGGGGCGACATGAGCCGGAACCCCGGCACTCGCGGAGTTCTGCAGGCAGACGGGCGCTGACGGCTGCACGGGGAACCCGGCCTGGTCTTGCCTCAGCTGACGGTCCCGCTGCTGCTGCGGGCTCATTACCTGGCTTGCCTGGCCGGCCGGGACGAGCACGCCGAGGAACCCGGTCGAGCCGATCTGGACCGACGGGCTCGACTTCCCGCGGATGATCTCGCGGGCGATCCGCAGCGCCTTGTTGATCGGGATCGCGAACCCGACGTTCTGCGTCGACGAGCCGAAGCTGCCCGTGGCGGCCGCGGTGTTCATGCCGATCACCTGGCCAGCGGTATTCGACAGCGGACCGCCCGAGTCACCCTGCACGATGCCCGCGTCCGTCTGCAGCATGCCACGCAGCGTCTCCCTGGTCGCCGCGCCGCTGTCGCTGGCCGTGATGGTCCTGTGCATGCCGGTGATCGTGCCGGCGACGGCCGGGAAGCGCCCGGCACCGTATGCATTGCCGATCGCGATCACGTGGTCCCCGACGCGGACTCTGGAGGAGTTACCGAGCGGTACGGTGCGCAAGTTGTGCGCGCCGACAAGCTTGATGACAGCCACGTCGTCCGCCGAGTCATAGCCCAGCCACTTCGCCGGGAACTGCTTGCCAGTCGCCACGACCTTGGCGGTGAGCTGGGTGGTGTCGGTGATGACGTGGTTGTTCGTCAGCACCAGGCCGTCCTTGGTGATCACCATGCCGGTCGCTGCGGCCTGGCTGCCCTGGTAGGCCAGGTTGCTCGAGATTTCGACCAGGCCCGGCCTGACGGCTCTGACGACAGCGCGCTCGGTCGAGCTGCTGACGCCGCCGTGCGAGCTCCCGCTCGGGAAGCCGCCAGGGAAGCCGCCTGTATTGCCATCGGAACCGCCGGACGGCGCCCCATTCGCCGACGATCGCGGCTGATTGCCGCTGAGCGCGTAACCCGTCAGGCCCGCGCCCGCCGCCGCCGCCACGACCGCGACGGTCAGGTAGGTCAGCAGGGTCCGCCTGCGGCGGGCCCGGGTTCCCGGTTGCGGGTAGTAGCCAGCGCCCTGCCAATAACCGCCGGGGCCGTAGCCGCCCGGTCCGTAGCCGCCTGGCCCGTAACCCCCTGGCCCGTAGCCGCCCGGCCCGTACCCCTCTGGCCCGTCGCCGCCTGCCGGGCCGAGCGGGGTCGCGTGGGCGTAACCGGGCTGGACGTAACCGGGCTGGCCATAGCCTGGACCGGGCTGGCCATAGCGGGGCTGGTCGTCGCCCGGCTGCGGCTGGGTCGAGTAGCCGGGCTGCGCAGGCTCAGCTTCGCCGTGGCCAGGCTGAGGCTCATCCGCGCCCGCGCCTGACGGCGCTGGCCCAGATTCCTCCGGCATGTGGCCATCGCTGCTGCCCTGATTGTCCTGCATCTCCACCACCCTTTGCCGGTGCCAGCGTACTGCTCGGCTGCCCTTTGCCCGATCTGGCTGGTCCGTCAACCCGCTTGGCTCGTCTCAACGCGCCCGAACTGCCCGGCCGCGGCAAGCCGGGCAGCTACGGACGACGCCGCATGCGGAGCCCGATTCCGCCCGGGCCCCGCTGACACAAGTAAGCCCCAGCAGCCTGGAAGCTGGCTGAAGGCTCGCTGAGGATCATCTGTCGTTGCTGGGCCCCCCGGACTCGTGCCGCGCTCGTGACCCACATCATCTCTGCGCGTTGACGCGCGGTCCGTAACATGATCCCCGGCATTCACGCTATCCAAGCCTGCACCAAGTCAATATGCATCGTTTACTACGTTTGAGCGCAGAACTGGGTTGATAGCCGATCTGACGTTATGTGGCGTCACTCTCGTCTGGTGAAATTGCATCATGATTCGCTATGGTGCATTAGCGCAGCGTGCACCGAAATGCGGTTAAGGTGATCGCCGGGGCCGCCAGGCCGGCAGTCCCGGAGAAGGGGGGGTCGTTGGGCTGGCCTCGCCGCCGGGTACTGCTGGTACCGGGCTCGAGCAGCACCAGCCGTCAGGCCGCCGCGACGGCCTGCGCGACGACGCTCGAGGCTCTTGGCTGGACTACGTTCACCCTGGATGCCACGTGGCTGGGCAGTCATGGCTGGGGGCCGGGCACCGAGCGCGCCTTCCGCAGGGTTCTGACGGTACCCGGCCTGCACGACGCCCTTCATTACGCGGCCCTGCGTTCGGGCAATAAGCTCGCGCTGTACGCGGACGCCGTCACCCGGCTCAGGCTTGTGCCGCGCCTGCGCGACTACCTGGACCGTCATCCCGTCGAGCTGGTGATATCTATCAGCCCGGCGGGGGCGTCGGCGGTGAGCACGGTCGCTCCCCGCTACCCGTCCATGCGGCATGTCGTGTTGTGCACCGACGCCTCGCCGCACCGCTTGTGGATCCAGCCGCGCGTCGATCTCTACCTGGTCAGGTCATCGGCGGCTGAGCCAGCCGTGCACCGGTTCCAGCCCGATGCTCGCGTGGTCGTCATCCCGCCGCCCGTCCGGGTCCAGTTCTACCGGCCGCCCGCCCAGAGCACGGCGCGGATCGGCCTCGGCGTTTCCGAGCAGGAACGGTGCGTGCTGCTGATAGCCGGGAGCATGGGTGGCGGGCCGCTCGCGGACATCGCGGACGCCCTTGCTGCGGCGGGCCTCGCCGTGCTCGCGGTTGCCGGGTACAACGACCGGCTCGAGCGCAAGCTGCGCGATGTCGCCAGGCTGAGGCCGAACGTGCTCGTCTTCGGTTTCACCGACCGGGTGCCCGAGCTGATGGCGGCGTCTGACCTGGTGATCACGATCCCCGGCAGCACCTGCATGGAGGCCCGCACGGTCGGCCGCCCGCTGCTGCTGCTTGACCTGGTGCAGGGCCACGGCAGGGATGACCTGTTCTACGAACTCGAGCTCGGCGACGCCGCCGTGACCTCCGGGCGCCCGACCGACGTCGTGCGGTCGGCGCTCGCCTACCTGGAACGGATCAAGCCCGCGCCAGCGGGCCCGACGAGGTCGCTGGCCGACTGGGAGGATAAGTTGCGGCTCGCGCTTGAGACGGTACTGCCCTGACCGACGCGGGCGGTCGCGAACCCGCCGGGCCCGCAAAACCGTCCAGGCATCGCGCCATTACCGCTCGCGATGCTGGCTGCCGAGCGGTGGGTATGCTTTCGGAGCAGGGCAGCCTGTCAGATCGCCCGGCTGCCTGAGGAGGTAGCGCGATGAGACGGCGGCGGTTTAGCCTCAGGCTCCGCTGGGCCCTTCCCGGCAGCGCCCTGGTGGTGGCCGGAGCGGTGCTGGCCGGTACGGTGCTGGCCAGCGCGGCCGCACCGGCACTGCCGAGGCAGACGCCTGCCCAGCTAATCGCCGCCCTGCGGCAGGCCAGGCTGCCCGCTGCGATGACGGCGACCGTGTCGGAGAGCGCGAATCTCGGCCTCCCCGCACTGCCCAACATCGGCGGGCTCTCCGCGTCACCGATGTCACCGGTGTCCCTGCTTTCCGGCACTCACATCATCCGGATCTGGTACGCAGGGCCGCGTCATGTCAGGATCGCGCTGCCCGTCTCGTTCGGAGAGACAGATTTGCGGATCAACGGGACTCAGGTGTGGCTGTGGCAGAGCCAGGGCCAGAAGGCGATCCATGTGATCATTCCGGCCAGCCACGAGATGGCGGCCGTGCCGAAGAAGCTCGGCGCACCCGGACCGGCGCCCCTAGGGCCGCTCACCCCGCTGCAGGCCGCCAAGAAGGCGCTTGCCCTGGTCGGCCCGACCACACGGGTCACCGTCCCTGGTACGACCGTGGTCGCGGGCCGGGACGCCTACCAGCTCGCCATCGCGCCGCGCAGCCGCCAGTCGCTGGTCGGCAGGATCATGATCGCCGTCGACGCCAAGACCCACCTGCCGCTCAGCGTCCAGGTCTTCGCGCGCGGCGGGTCGGCCCCGGCGTTCCAGATCGGCTTCACCTCGTTGAGTTTCGCCAGGCCGGCGGCCTCGAACTTCACGTTCACGCCGCCGCCAGGCGCCAAGGTCAAGACCGTGAAGGTGCCTGCGGGCCACCCGGGAGTCATGCCAGGCGGCGGGATGCCCGGCGAGCCCGGCACGTTGCCGCCCCACGGCGAGAAAATCCTGCCCGGGCACGCGCCGCTTGCTGGTGTCCGGACGTTCGGGACTGGCTGGCTGACGGTCGTCGCGATCCCCATTGGCATGCTGGCTCACATGTCGGCCGGGGGCCCAGCCCAGCCGGGCGTCGGGCCATCCGGCGGAGCCAGCCCGGCGGGAGGCTCCGGCCAGTCGATGGCGATTCTCGGCGCGCTGCTGAGGGCCGCGAGACCGGTGCACGGCTCGTGGGGATCCGGGCGGCTGCTGCGCACAAGCCTGCTCTCCGTGCTTGTCACCAGCAAGGGTGAACTGCTCGCGGGAGCGGTTACCCCGGCCGTGCTGTACCACGACGCGGCGAAGATCAAGTGACGCTGACCGAGGCCGCTCCGGCTGAGCCAGTGCCATCGGAAGCCGGGCCGTCCGAGGCAGGCCTGGCCATCGCGACGAGCGGGCTCGCAATGCGGTTCCGCAGCGGGCAGCTCGCCGTCGACCACATCGACCTGGCGGTACCGCCCGGCAGCGTCTACGGCTTCCTCGGGCCGAACGGCTCGGGCAAGACGACAACGATCCGGATGCTGCTCGGCCTGGTGCACCCAACGGCCGGAACGTTCCGGGTGCTCGGCACCGACGCCAGGGACGGCCTCGACTCGGTGCTGCCCAGGGTCGGCGCGCTAGTCGAGGGCCCGGCGTTTTACCCGTTCCTGTCCGGCCGCCAGAATCTGGCCAGGTGCGACGCCGCTGATCCGAGCGCGGACCTGAGCACCGCGCGGTCGCGGATCGACCACGCGCTGGATCAGGTTGGCCTGCTCGCCGCCGCCGATAAGCGGTACCGCGCCTACTCCCTCGGCATGAAGCAGCGGCTCGGCATCGCGGCCGGCCTGCTCAGGCCCCGGGACCTGATGATCCTGGACGAGCCGACCAACGGGCTCGACCCGCAGGGCACCCGCGAGATCAGGTCCCTGGTCAAGCAGATCGCCGCCGACGGCACGACCGTCTTCGTCTCCTCCCACCTGCTGGCCGAGGTCGAGCAGATCTGCTCGCATGTCGGCGTCATGAGCACCGGCAAGCTGGTCTTCCAGGGCAGGCTCGCCGAGCTTCGCAGCCGCGGCGAGCCGCGGATCTTGATCCGCAGCACGGACGCCGCTGGCGCGGCTGAGGTGCTCGGCACGCTCGGGCTAGCCGACATTTCGGTCGCCGACGGCCAGGTCAGCGCGGGACTGGGCGAGCAGGCACCGGAGAAGATCAACGCCGAGCTTGTCCACGCGGGCGTCCCCGTGGCCGGGCTGGAGACCGTGCGGCCCAGCCTGGAGGACCTGTTCGTCGAGCTGACCGGGGAGGGCTTCGATGTCAACGGCTAGCGCAGCGGGCGTCGCCGGGCTCAGCTCCGGGCGGCAGGCCGCTCCGGTGCGGCACTGGCTCCGGATGTTCCGTTCTGAACTGCGCAATGTCTTCCTCAGGCCACGTAACCTCGCGATGCTCGCGGTGCTGGGCGGAGCGCCAGTCTTCCTCGGCGTGGTGATGTGGGTTAATACGCCAGCTCCGGGCTCTGGCGGCGACGGCGCTGGGGTCTTCATCGGGCAGATCGCCGACAACGGCGTGTTCCTGTCGCTGTTCGCGATCTACGTGCTGCTGACCGTGCTGCTGCCGCTCGCCGTCTCGGTGGTAGCCGGCGACTCGGTCGCCGGTGAGGCTGGGCTGGGAACGCTGCGGACGCTGCTAACCGTGCCGGCCGGGCGGACCAGGCTGCTGGTGACCAAATACGCGATGATCGTGGTGTTCTGCTTCGCCGCGACGCTGCTCGTGGCCGGAGTCGGGCTGCTGATGGGCGCGATCTTCTTCCCGGTCGGCCCGGTGACGCTGCTGTCCGGCAATACCGTGTCGCTGGCTGCCGGGCTCGGCCGGCTGGCGCTGATCGTCTGCTACGTGGCGGCCGCGCTGTCGGCGCTCGGCGCGATCGGCCTCGCGCTGTCGACGTTCACGCAGCACGCGATCGCCGTCATGGCCGCGATCCTCGTCTTGGTGGTCGTCAGCGAGATACTGGACGCCGTGTCGCAGGTGGCGGTTATCCATCCCTACCTGCCGAGTCACTTCTGGTTCTCGTTCGACGCGCTACTGCGGATGCCGATCGACTGGTCGCAGGTGCTGCACGGGCTCGCGTCGTTCGCCGCCTACATCGTCATCTTCGGCGCGGTCGCCTGGACCCGGATGCGGCGCGCCAACATCACCTGCTGAGGGCGCCATCGGGCGCTGCGCGCGATAGCGTTCTGAGCCATGCCCCCGGAGCAAGCCGCCGATATCGCGGGCTTGCTCGCGATGGCCGTGGCCGGGATCGGCGGGGCCGAACGGCCCGGCCAGGTCGCGATGGCGCGGGCGGTCCAGACCGCGATCGAGACCGGCGAGCACCTGGCCGTCCAGGCCGGCACGGGCACCGGCAAGTCGCTGGCGTACCTGGTGCCGGCCGCACGGCATGCGGTCAAACAGGACGCGACCGTCGTCGTATCGACGGCGACCATCGCGTTGCAGCGCCAGCTGATCGATCGGGATCTGCCGCGCCTGGCTGAAGCGATCGCACCCGCCCTGGGCAGGGAACCGGTCTTCGCGATACTGAAGGGCCGCAGGAATTACCTCTGCCTGCAGCGGCTACGCGGCGGCCCTGCCGACGATGCGGATGACGCGCTGTTCGATCCTGCATCGGTCTCGGCGATTGGCCGCCAGGTGCAGCGGCTGCACGAGTGGGCGGCCACGACGAAGGCCGGCGACCGCGACGAACTCGTGCCGGGGGTGGGGGAGCGGGCCTGGCGGCAGGTCTCGGTAAGCGCGCGGGAGTGCCTGGGCGCGCAGCGCTGCCCGTTCGGCACGCGGTGCTTCGCCGAGCTCGCCAGGGACGAGGCAGGCAAGGCTGACATCGTGGTGACAAACCACGCGCTGCTGGCGATCGACGCGCTCGAGGAATTCGACATCTTCCCCGAACACGATGTCGTGATCATCGACGAGGCCCACGATCTGGTCGACCGGGTCACTTCCGTCGCCTCCGACGAGCTGTCGGCCGCAGCCGTGGAGGTAGCGGCCCGCAGGTGCGGGCGCCTGATCGAGGAAAAGTCGGTGGCCAGGTTGCGCGACGCAGGCCTGGGCATGGAGCGGATGCTGGCGGACGTCCCGGCGGGGCGGATGGACGTGCTTGACGAGGCTCTGACCAGCGCGCTTGAGTCGGTGCGGGATGCGGCCGTCGGCTGCGCGGCTGAGTTCCGCACGAGCGCCCAGAACGACGAGGAGCCGGACCGGCTGGCGGCCAGGCGGGCGGCGCTCGCCGCGGTCGGCGAGGTAGCAGACGCCGCCGAGCGGATTCTCGGGGCATTCGGGTCGGCCATCGCTGACCGGTCCGACGTGGTGTGGCTGGACCGGCCGTCGGCCGAGGAGGCAGGGCGGCCACCGACGCTGCGGGTCGCGCCGCTGCGGGTCGGCGGGTTGCTGGCCAGCCGGCTGTTCGGCCGCAGGACGGCGGTGCTGACCTCGGCGACGCTCGCGCTCGGCGGCTCGTTCGAACCGCTGGCCAGGCAGTGGGGCCTGCCGGGCTTGGCCGGCCGGCCAGGCACGGCGGATGCGGCGGCTGAGCAGGTGCCTGGCGCCTCGCCGGGCGAGGCGGCGGATTCGCTGGCCGGCCAGGGCGACGACGCTGGCGAGTCCGGGTGGGAACACTCGCTGGCGTGGACGGGAGTTGACGTCGGGTCCCCGTTCGACCATCCGCGGAGCGGAATCTTGTACATTGCCAGGCACCTTCCGCCGCCGGGTCGCGACGGCCTCGCCGATTCCTACCTGGACGAGATCGCCGAGCTCATCGAGGCAGCCGGGGGCCGTACCCTCGGGCTGTTCTCCTCGATGCGGGCGGCCCGCCAGGCGGCCGGCGAGCTGCGCGGACGGGTGGCGTTCCCGCTGCTCTGCCAGGGCGACGATCAGACCGCGCAGCTGGTCACCGAGTTCGCCGCCGACGAGCCGACGTGCCTGTTCGGCACGCTCTCGCTGTGGCAGGGCGTCGACGTGCCCGGGCCGTCGCTCCGGCTCGTGGTGATCGACCGGATACCGTTCCCGCGCCCGGATGACCCGCTGGCTTCGGCACGGCAGCGGGCGGTGGCGGCCCGTGGCGGCAACGGGTTCATGTCCGTGGCCGCGGCGCAGGCCGCCCTGCTGCTCGCCCAGGGCTCAGGGCGGCTGCTGCGGACGATGACCGACCGGGGCGTCGTGGCCGTGCTCGACCCGCGACTGAGCACAGCCCGCTACGCCGGGTTCCTGCGCGCCTCGCTGCCGCCGTACTGGACGACGACCGATCCGCAGGTCGTGCTCGGCGCGCTGCGCCGCCTGGCAGCCGAGCCGGCCCCGGATGTCGCCGGCAGCAAAGCTGTCTAGCCCTGCCGGTCGGCGGTCCCGGGCGGGACACGAGCTGGTCAGGAAGAGCGCCATGCCGGACGCATGATTTCGGGGTCACTGAGATCAGGCAATGCCCCAGCGGCCAGTTCCTTCAGATGACGGCGGCGAGCTTCCCGAGCTCGGCCTGGCCAGACGAGGGGGAAGAGAGAGTGGTCCATGACGGAACCGGCGGGAAGCTCGGCGTCGAGGCCATCGAACGGCGGCGAGGTACGCCACGCGCGCGGTGCGTGCCTGGCGGCCGCGGACAGGTAGCGGAGCGAAAGAACCCGCCTCCGGCCGCTGAACGGGTAGCCAGGCGCGCCGTGCACGCTGAGGAAGTCGAAGAAGATCGCGTCGCCAGGCTCCAGATCGAACCGGCGGATGTCGTAGGCGTCCCTGTCAGCCTCGATGTCGGGAATTTCGGCGAGGCTGCCCTCGGGAAACCACTTCGCCTCTCTGAGCAGGAACGTGCGGGGTATCAGCCACGGTCCGCGGTGCGTGCCGGCGACGATCTCCAGGCAACCACCGGCGGGAACCGGATCGACCGGGATCCAGGCGCTCACGCCGGGGCCGTCGACGTTGTAATACGGCTGGTCCTGATGCCACGGCGTGCGCTGTCTGGTCCCGCCCTCCTTGACCAGCACATGATCGTGGTAGAACCTGACCTGCTCGGTGCCCAACAGCGCGGCAGCGATGGCGGGTACGCGCGAGTACCTGGCCAGGCGCTCGATCGCCGGGATCTGCTGCCACCGGCAGAAGTCCTCGGTAAACGCCCCCGGATCGTCGGGCCCGCTGGTTACCTGAGCCAGAGGCCCGGGATCCGCGAGGACCGCGTCGATTGCCGCAACCGCGTCGGCTAGCTCGCTGGCGTTCAGGACCTGCCGGACGCAGACCACGCCGTCGCTGGCGAACGCCTCGGTCAGCTCGGCACCGACGATCAGTTCGCTCATGTAACGCCCCTTATGCAAGAACTACGTCTCTTGTCCGCTAATACTCTCGCGCGGGCCGAGATCCCAAACAACAGGGACGGCCCACCGCTGTTGCTGTTTCAGTAGCGGTGGGCCATCGGTGTTACTTAGCCCAGCCGGATAGGCGCCGGCTAGAGGACGTCGTGACCTGGGTGCGGCTCCTCAGGAACCTCGGTCTTCTGGGCCGGGATCGTTCCGAGCCGGCCGGCCTGGTAGTCCTCGAAGGCCTGCACAAGCTCGGCCCTGGTGTTCATCACGAACGGGCCGTAGGCCGCGACCGGCTCCTTGATCGGCTGGCCGCCCAGAATCAGCAGGTCCAAGCCCTCGCTCGGGCCATCGGCCCGCTGGCTCGCTCCGAAAGTGAGCACGTCGCCGGGACCGAACACCGCGAGCTGGCCGATGTGCGCCGGGCGCATGTCGGCGCCGACAGTGCCGGATCCAGCCAGGACGTAGCCGAGCGCGTTGAAGTCGGCTCGCCACGGCAGCCGCAGCTGGGCCCCCGGCTGCAGCGTCGCGTGCAGCAAGGTGATCGGCGTGTGCGTGACGCCGGGACCTGGATGGCCGGCTACCTCACCCGCGATGACTCTGACGAGCGATCCGCCGTCGGGCGAGCTGAGCAGCGCGACCTGCCCGGCCCTGATGTCCTGGTAGCGCGGCGCGGTCATCTTCATCGCCGCGGGCAGGTTCACCCACAGCTGGAAGCCGTGGAACAGCCCGCCGCTCATCACCAGCTCCTCGGGTGGCTCCTCGATGTGCAGGATGCCGCCGCCAGCGGTCATCCACTGGGTGTCGCCGTTCGTGATCAGGCCGCCGCCGCCGTTGGAGTCCTGGTGCCGGAACGTGCCGTCGATCATGTAAGTCACGGTCTCGAAGCCGCGGTGCGGGTGCCACGATGTGCCGCGCGGCTCGCCGGGTGCGTAATCGACCTCGCCCATCTGGTCCATGTGAATGAATGGGTCAAGGGCCCGCAGGTCAACGCCCGCGAAGGCGCGGCGGACCGGGAAGCCCTCGCCCTCGAGCGCCGACGGCGCGGTCGTGACCGCGAGGACAGGCCGGTCCTGGGCGACGGCCTTATCCGGCTCGGAGATCCGCGGCAGAAGCAAGATGTCGTCGACGGTCACTGCTGGCATAACTCGATCCTCCCACCAGGGCGGACCGGTGCCCGATCCGGGCACGTCCCGCCGGCTGCGATATCGCAGCACAACATTGATTGAACGCGCAACATTCCCCGGGGGGCGGTGCGCTCGGCGCCAGGGAGATGCGCGACGGCAGATACGCGCCCGACGACCGAATTGCGGATCAGAGCGGCAGGCCGGCGTCCAGCTGGCCAAGCGCGGCGTCGATTCTGGCCAGCATGTCGGTGCCGGGATCTTCTGCCGCCCAGCCATGCCACGGCATCGTCGCCGCCATGATGACGCCGACTATCGCGCCGGCGAGAACCCGCACGGCGAAGTCGTCCGGGTCGCGGCCCGAACGTCTCGCTACTGCTTCCGCGATGACACCGATCGTGCGAGCGAACTCGTCCATGGCCCTGGCCCGCAGCTCGGGGACGGTCAAGGTCAGCTCCGCGGTCTCTCGCAGCCGGGCGAGCTCATCTGCTCCGATGGAGGCGAAGGCTTCCCTGGCGGCAGCGCGGAAGGCGGCGACGGGCGAGAGGTCAGCGGACTGCGCCTCGAAGGCGCCGATCGCCAGGACGTCGAATTCGTCCTGTAGCACGACGTCTTCCTTGGTCGGGAAGTACCGGAAGAACGTGCTCGGCGATACCTCGGCCGCCTCGGCGATCTGCTCGACCGTCGTCGCGTCATACCCCTGCTCGCGGAAAAGCCGGAGCGCATGCTCCCTGATGGCAGCACGCGTCCTGGCCTTCTTCCGTTCCCGCAGCCCGGGCCGCTGCGTGGATGACGCCTGGTTCATGTGGTCATTCTGCTCTGATCAAGCGGTGGTGTCGCCGCAGCCGACGGCGCATCGGTCGCGTCATCGGCAACGGCGGCCTGACCGGCCTGCGTGGCCGGCCGGCCGGGCAGGAACGCCAGCGCGAGGAGTGCCGAGACGATCGCTATCCCGCTGCACACCCACAGCATCACGTCCAGCCCGTGCACGTAGGCCAGCCGGACGATGTCGAGCAGCTGATGGGACCCCGCGGCCTGCGCCGTCGCCACGCCGCCGGCGACGCTCTTGGTGATCGCGCCAGTCGCGGCGGCAGGGAGCCCGGCCAGATGCAGGTTGCTCCGGTACACGGTGGCGAGGATCGTTCCCAGTACGGCAACTCCGATCGTGCCGCCGACCTGGCGCATTGCGGTGATGAGCGCCGAGCCTGACCCGCTTCGCGCGGCCGAGAGAGCGCCGAGCGCGGCGTTGAGCGCGGTGGGCATCGCCACGCCGAGACCGAATCCGGTGACGGCGAACCAGATGGCCGCGAAGCCCGTGCTGCTGCCGACCGTGGTGCCCGCACCTACGGCCAGCGCCGCTGCCATGATCGCGAATCCGGCCGTGACCAGGACCTTCGGGCTGACGGGCGGGGCGGAGTCAGCCGCCGCTCCCGCACGCCGCTGGCGCGGGGTCTGCAGCCGCTGGCCACCGAACAGTCCAAGCGCGAGCCCGCCGATCATCGGGAGCATGCGCAATCCGGCGCCCAGGGAGTCAAGCCCGCGCACGTCGAGGAAGTACTGGGGCATCGCGAACACCAGCCCGAACAGGGCGAACGACACCAGGGTCGACAGGACGGTGCCCCAGGTGAACCCGGCCGAGCCGAACAGCTGCAGGTCGACCAGCGGAAGGATGGGTCGCGGGGCCCGGCTCGGCCGGCTGACCAGGCGCTCCCAGACGACGAACGCCGCGAGAGCGGCCGCTCCAGCGACCATGGTGATGATGGCGACCCGGTCAGACCAGCCGCTGTCGCCGGCCTTGATCAGCCCGTACGTGAGCGAGGTCAGCCCGGCGCTCGACACCACGATGCCGCTCAGGTCGATGCGCTGCCGGCGCTCGCCGCGTGACTCGGGCATCAGCAGCGTGACGGCGACGACGGCGATCACGACGACCGGGATGTTGATCAGGAAGACCGATCCCCACCAGAAGTGGTCGAGGAGCCAGCCGCCGAGTATGGGGCCGATCGGGTAGCCGAGGAATGTCGCGCCGCCCACGGCCGCGATGGCCCTGGGCCGCTCGGCGGGGGTGAACAGGACAGGCAGGACCGCGAGCGCCAACGGCAAGATCACCGCAGCGGCCAGGCCGAGCACCGCCCTGGCCGCGATCAGTTCGCCGGCTGAGGTCGCGTAAGCGCACGCGAGCGAGGCAATACCGAACAGCGCGAGGGCGCCGATCAGCAGCCGCTTGCGGCCGATTCGGTCACCAAGCAGGCCAGCCGGCAGCAGCGCGGCGGCCAGCACCAGACTGTAGGCATCGACGAACCACTGCAGGTCTCCGGAGGAAGCGTGCAGGTCGGCCGAGACGGTGGGGAGCGCGAGCGTCAGCACGAACAGGTCGAGCGCGACGACGAGGACGCTGAGGGCTAGCGCCGCAAGCGCCCACCAGCGGCGGGAATCCGTTGTGGTTGTCACGGCAGTCACCTTCTTACGATAGTTACCGTCAAAATCACGCTAGCAGTTTATAAGAGTGACTGTCAATTAGATGCGTGTACCGGATTTCCGGGTCGGCTGCAGGCGAGCCGCATCGCTGCAGGGAGCGCGCCCGGTGTGCCGTTGCGCCTGCTGTGCCATAGCGGTTCCCGTTGACAGCGTGGGAGAGACTGGTGTCGTGCGGGGCGGCGAAGCCGGCCGGAGCCGGCGCGCAGATCCCAGGCCGACGACGGCAGAACCAGGAGGGCGGTCATGCCAGAGCCAGAGGGCAAGGAACTCGAGCGGGTTCGCGTGCGCCGGGCAGAGCTGCGCGAGAAATATCTGCGGCCGAAGGGCAGCCGGCCGCCGACAACGGTTCAGGGCGTGCACCACTTCGCCCTGATCTGCCGTGACCCCGAGGAGACGATCAAGTTCTACCAGGACTTCCTCGGCTTTCCGCTGGTCGAGCTGGTGGAGAACCGGGACTACAAGGGCTCCAGCCACTTCTTCTTCGACATCGGCAACAACAACCTGCTCGGGTTCTTCGACTTCCCGGGGCACGAGCATCCGGCGTGGATGGAAACCATCGGCGGGGTGCAGCACCTGGCGATCTCGGTCTCACCCGCGCAGTTCGACGCGGCGAAGAAGAAGCTTGACGAGGCCGGCGTGGACTATCTCGGGCCGGACCGGGGGGTAGAAGAGAGCATGTACTTCCGCGACCCGAACGGCGTCGGCCTCGAGCTGTACCGGGAGGAACTCGGCGTCTTCAACGGCGAGCCGCTGCTCGGCTGAGCTCTTAGCGCAGGTCGCGTCGGACCCGGCCGCTGGCCGATGAGGCAGCGCAGGTCGATCGCCGGCGCTGGCGTTAGCGCAGTTCGCGCCGGATCACCAAGCGGAGTCCTGACCAGGTCTGGTCGATTGCGCACACCTTGTTATCGACTAGGCCGGTTGGCAGCGCGATCTCTCTGATTACGTTTTCGGTCATGTCCGTTGGCACCTTCGAGGCCCGCTTCGGCCAGGCGATCCACAGGCCGCAGGCCGGAGCCATGCGTTCGCGGAGCAGGTCGAGTTGGCTCTCCAGCTCGGCCCGCCAGGTGACGAAGGCGACGATGACGTCGAACAAGCTCGCGTCGGCCAGGTCGGTGTGGACTACGGCCTCGTCGCCGACCTGAAAGGCGAGCCTGTCGGTGAATTCGTCGGGCGCGCCCACCACCACAACTTCGTCGCCTTCGCCGATGCCGAGCTTGCGCGCCAGCGGCGTGCCTGAATAACCCGCTTGCTCCGCCATGGAGTCGGCTCGTTCCCTTCCAGGGCGGTTAGACCGCCCGATTGGCAGCATAACGCCCAAGCGGGCACGGCGACCGGTCTTCGGGAGCCGGTGCCGGCTGCCCGCGAGACTCGCGACGCTCGCGCCAGATGTATGGGAGTGACACCCATTGCAGATTTCAGTATGGGTGGCACACTCATACAGGCACCGGCCAGACCGGATGGCGGCGGACGGGCGGGGGGCGACCGGACGGGCGGGGCCGACCGGACGGGCGGGGCCGAGCGGACGGGCGGAAGTCGACCGACCGGCCCCGGCGTCTGCTCAGCTGGATGGGACGGCTAGTCGAAGCTAAACCGCCCGGGCGCTGGTTCCGGCTGGCGAATCAGCAGGCCAGCGCGGTGATCGCGACCCGAGCGGGTTTTCGAGCCGATGTCCTGGCCAGGCATGGCCCATGCCATTAAGAAGCGTTTCGTGTCCGGGCTGTGCACGCCCAGCGGCTGAGCGATCAGCGGCTCACCGAGACGAGGGCCGCGGTGAAGTTGATGTCGTGGCCATTCCCGATAGCGCGGCCGTTACCGCGCGCGAAGAAGAGCGAGCCCGCCCGCGCTGGGTCTGCCGTGCTCGGGGGCAGGTGCCAGGTGCAGCGAGGTCGCGGTGGCGATGGCCACTGTGACCTGGCCGGACCCAAGACGCCGCACGTCGGTCGCGAGCGCAAAGGCGGTCGCCCCGCGCCGCTCGGGTCGGTAGTGCGGGCGGGCTGCTCGTTTCGGTCGGGCGCCTAGTCGAAGTGGAAACCGCCCGGGCGCTCGTTCCGGTCGGCGATGAGACCGGCCAGCGTGGCGATCGCGATCTCTGGCGGGGTCTTCGAGCCGATGTTCAGGCCGATTGGCCGGTGCACCCTAGCGACCTCGCCGGGCTCGACGCCGAGCATGGCCAGCGCCTGGATGTGCGGCGGCTCGGCCCGCGGACTGCCCATGATCCCGACCCAGCGGGCCGGGCTAGCGAGGGCGTCCCGCAGCATGACCCCGAGTTCCTCCCTGTGGTGATCGGTGACCACTACGTCCGTTCCAGCGTCGGGGACCGAAACCATGCCGGGCCGCACGTCGAATCCGGCTTCGTCAGCCTCCTTCGCGAGCTGAGTGTCCGGCTCGACTAGCACCGGCTGGTAACCAGCGTCGGCCGCGTACCGCAGGAGGTATTGCGCCACCGGCGTCGCGAAGACGGCGACCAGCATCCGGCCGTCTGCGCGCACTGGCACAGTTCCGTGCGCGACCTCGCAGGCGGCGTCATGCTCGTGATCGTGGCCGTGGTGGTCGTGGCCGTGGTGGTCGTGGCCGTGCTCATCCGGCTGCGCGTGCTGGCCGTGCGCCTGCCCGTGATCATGTTCGCTGGTCATAGCACCGAGCTTGCCATGCGCCGGCCGCCTGCGCCATGTGCGATCTTCGACACATTCAGCCGTTCACCAGGTCGCGTACGGCCTGGGCGAGCGGGTCCATCCTGGCTCGTGCCGCCCGCCTCGCGTCGGTCAGCCGGCCGGCGATCACCGGCTCGACGACCTCGAGGTACGCCTTAATCTTTGGCTCGGTTCCGCTGGGCCTGATTACCACCCGCGCGCCGCGCAGCCAATACCTGAGCACGTCGGCCGACGGCAGCTCGTCGGTACCGCCGGTCAGGTCCGACGTCGCGGTGATGGGCTGGCCGGCCAGCTCGGCCGGCGCCTCGATGCGCAGCCTCGACATCACGTGCACCGGTTCGGTGGTCGGAACCGTGATCTGCTCGGTCAAGTGCACGCCGTGCGCGATCTCCAGCGCGTCGTAGGCCTCGACCAGCGACTCCCCGCCCGACCTTGCCCTGGCCGCGAGGCTGAGCACCGCGAGCGCGGCCCCGATTCCGTCCTTGTCCCTGACGGTGCGGCCGACGGTGTACCCCAGCGCCTCCTCATACCCGTAGATGAAGCGGACCTCGGGGCGCAAATCGGCGGCTCTGACTATCCACTTGAATCCCGTCAGAGTCTCCGCGTAGTGGGCCCCGGCTGCCGCGGCGATGCTGGCCAGCATGGTGGCCGAGACGATCGTGGTAGCAACGAGCGGCTGCTGCGTGGTCGCGGACGCGGCGGACGCGGCGTCCCGCCCGAGCAGGTATGCCCCGAGCAGGGCGCCGACCTGGTCGCCGGTCAGGGTGCGCCACCCGCCTGGTGCCTCGTGATCGGGAACCGCCACCGCGATCCGGTCGCCGTCCGGATCGTTGGCGATCACCAGCTCGGCGCCTGGCCTGCCACGCCGTGCAGTGGCGTATACGCGAATCTCAGCCACGCAGCACCCTTCGGCGCGGGCGAGGCGGCGCAGATCGCCTCCAGGTAGGCCGCGGCGATCTTGTCGCCGTGCCGCGTGATCAGCGGATCATCGGCGGGCCCCACCGGGATCTGCGAGAGCGGGCCAAGCGATCTTGTCGCTGCCTCGATCTCCAGGTCAGCCGGGGGCACGATCTGGGCGCCGTCACCGAGGTAGAGCTTGTATCCGTTATCGGCGGGCGGGTTGTGACTCGCCGTGATCATGATGCCGGCCGCGGCGGCCAGGTGCCTAACCGCGAACGCCAGCACCGGGGTCGGCTGGCGCGGCGGCAGCATGTGAACGGCGATACCGGCGCCGGCCAGCACTCGGGCCGCTTCCAGCGCGAACTCATCCGACCTGTGCCTGGCGTCGCAGCCTATGACGACGCCGGAGCCCGCGGCGGCCGGGTCGATGTAGAGCAGCCAGCCGGCCAGGGCGGCCGTCGTGCCGCGGACCACGGCCCGATTCATGCGGTTCGGCCCGGCCGCGACAGCACCGCGCAGGCCGGCAGTGCCGAACTCCAGACGCGCGGCGAACCGGTCTTGGAGCTCGGCCGCTGCCCGTGCAGCGTCATCCGCGTCCCGCAAGGTGGCCGTCCGCAGGAGGGCGGACAACTCGGCCCGGTCGCGTTCATCCGGGTCGTCGGCCATCCAGGCCAGTACCTCGCGATGCAGATCCTCGCTGATCACGCGGGCCCGCCGAGGCTGGGAATCACCTGGGCGAGCAGGGCACCGACACGCGCTGCGGATGCCTGGCCGGCGGCGAGCACCTCGCCGTGGTCGAGGCCGGCCGGGGATAGCCCGGCCGCGGGGTTCGTGATCAGCGAGATCCCGAGTACCTCGGCGCCACGGTGCCTGGCCGCGATGGTCTCGAGCGCGGTGGACATGCCGACCATGTCGGCGCCCGCGGTTCTTAGCATCCTGATCTCGGCTGGCGACTCGTAATGCGGACCGGGCAGCGCCGCATACACCCCTTCGGCCAGGCTGGGATCGGCCTGCCTGGCGAAGGCACGCAGCCGCTGCGAGTACTGGTCCGTGAGATCCACGAACCGGGAGGCATAGCCGGCCGGGGGCTCAGGTCCGGCCATCGGTGAGCGGCCAGTCAGGTTCAGGTGGTCGCTCAGCAGGACCGGCTGCCCGATCTGGTAGCTCGCGTTGATCCCGCCCGCTGCGTTGGTCAGCACGATCACACGGCAGCCAGCCGCGGCGGCCGTCCTGACCGCGTGC
>WNFI01066027.1_pt1 | contig 19625 bp, 16 predicted proteins | sample 5400471 | NCBI WGS metagenome assembly WNFI01 (sample SAMN13153348, study PRJNA577476) | soil metagenome | isolation source: 100 cm saprolite on Douglas fir-dominated hillslope | place: USA:California | collected 2013-09-17
AGGCTTCGGAAACATAGGAGGCGCGGCTTGGCAGGTGAGTACGTTTACATTTGGACTTTTAACGTGAAGCCCGAGTGCGAGCCTCTCTTCGAGAGAATTTATGGACCCGATGGCGCGTGGGTGCAGCTATTTCGAAAAGCCGATGGTTACGTCAAGACTGAGCTCATCAAACACAAGGCCGTCTCGAGTCGCTATGTCACAATCGACTATTGGCGCGACGAGGCCAGCCATCAGTTCTTTCGCTCGCAGTATGCGCGGGAGTTCAGCGAGTTGGACGCGCGGTGTGAGGACCTGACTGAATCCGAAGAACACATGGGCGACTTCACTACGGTTGAAGCACGTCGGAACTGAGGCCAATAACAACGCGCTACTCGAACTGCTTGCGAAAACGGGCAAACTGCTCTTTAAGGTCTGCAATGTCGTTTTTCAACGTTGAAATTTCTTCTTCCAGATGCGCGACTCGCTCGCTCTCCGCATGGGCAGCGGGCGCGGACGATCGCGGTTCGTCGGGCGGCTCCCAGCTTTCTACGTCGCCGGAAAACAGGTGCATGTACCGCGCCTCTTTTGTGCCGGGCTGGCGGCGCAGCATTTTGACCAGCGGCGGCTCGCGCTGCATCAATCGCTGCAAGGTGGATTGCACTTCCTCAAGCTCCACAAAGCGATGCATGCGTTCGGTGCGTCCACGCAATTCGCCTGGTGTTTGTGCGCCGCGCAGCAGCAGCACGCAGAGCACCGCGGTCTCGGCGCGGCTGAAGTTGAAAACTTCCTGCATGCGGTGCTCGTACTTGGTCACGCGGCTGTCGGCGCCGCTGGTGGGACCTGCCATCCGTTTGTTGCCGAGGTTGTGCAACGCCAGCCGGACCGCATCTTCGTCAAGGTTCATCACCGGTTCGCGGCTCGACTTCTGGTTGCACGCGTTGACCAGCGCATTCAGCGACAGTGGATAGTAGTCCGGAGTTGTGATGTCCTTCTCGATCAGCGATCCCAGCACCCTGGCTTCAGTCTCGTTCAGCAAGATGTCCACTGCAGCGGCCTCCGGCGATGACGGAATTGCGATTATACCGTTGCCATGCTGGCGTGCATCCGGAACTGCTGCTGGGGCATCCAACTCTGAAGAACAGCCAACAGTGAGGTGTGTGATGAAGAAACTGCATTGCGGAATCCTTTTACTTTGTGCCGGCTTGCTGGCCTCGGCCGCGCTGGCGGACACACTGGAGTTGAAGAACGGCAGCGTGATCAAAGGTACGTATGTGGGTGGCAACGAGAGCCAGATCAGCTTCCGCGTTGGCGCGAACGTCCAGCAATATGATGTCGCCGACGTTTCCGCTGTGCGGTTCGATTCTCGAGAATCAGGGCGGAGCCGCGAATTCGCCGGGCCGCCGCGGGACTCAGGCGGCTTTGCCAGCAGGTCCGATCGCGATTCCGACAATGGGCGGCGTTACTCCAGCAACGTCACCGTTCCAACCGGAACTCGTTTACTCGTGCGCACCATTGAGCCAATTGATTCCGGCAAGAACCGGGTCGGAGATAAATTCTCGGCAACGCTCGAAGAAGCGCTCTACGTCGACAATGTCCTGGTCGCGCCTCGCGGCAGCCAGTTGTACGGCCGTCTCGACGAAGCCCAGGAAGCAGGACACATCTCCGGCAAGTCCCAACTCAAGCTTTCGCTTACGGGAATCGTAATCAACGGACAGACCGTTGCGCTCTCAACCGGCGATTATGAGCTATCAGGCAAGGGTCGTGGTTCGAATACCGCGAAAAAAGTCGGCGGTGGCGCGGCCGTGGGCGCAGTGATTGGCGCAATCGCGGGCGGTGGAAAGGGCGCGGCCATTGGCGCTGGTGTTGGAGCCGGAGCCGGAACCGCCGTCCAGGTGGTGACGCGCGGTGATCAGGTTCACGTGCCCAGTGAAACGCTGCTGGAGTTCTCGATTGACCGGCCGGTTTCCATGCCGGTGTCGCAAGGCCGGTAAGCGCTCTACACGTTCTTTGCCATGCGAACAATGGGCAACGACTCTCCGTTGCCCAGCGCTGGCCTGGACGCTGCTGTTCGCATCTTTCTTCGTAGTCATCGGCATTTTAGAAATTCCCGTTTGGCCGCTCACCTTCGGCGAGTAACATAGTCTAACTATGTCAGTGAAAGCTGAAATGGCGCAACGCGATGAAATCCCGCCGGGAACGCTCTACATGCTGATTCTGAAGACGCTGGCTCGCGGCAAGGAGCTGCACGGATTCGAGATCGCCAACTCGATCCAGCAGATTTCCGACCAGGTACTGCAGGTGGAAGAAGGATCTCTATATCCGGCGCTGCAGCGCATGTTGCAAAAAGGCTGGGTCACGGCCGAGTGGGGCACAACGAGCGGCAACCGCCGTGCCCGCTACTATCGGCTCACGGCGTTGGGCCGAAAACAGCTGGAGACCGAGGTATCGCAGTTCGAGCGCGTGATGGGTGCGATTCACCGGGTTTTGCAAAATGCCTGACGAGGACAGACTATGCCGTGGATCAATGAATTAATCCAGCGCATGCGCGCACTGCTGCGGCGCGAACAATTCGACCGCGAACTTGACGAGGAGATGCGGCTGCACATGCAGTTGCGTGCCGAGGAACAGGCGAGGCAGGGTACGACAGAGGAAGAAGCGCGGGCTGCCGCACGTCGCCGCTTCGGCAATGCCACGCTTTTGCGCGAGCAGAGTTATGAAGCTTGGGGTTGGACATGGCTCCTCCAGCTTTTGCAGGACATGCGTTATGGGATCCGCAACATGTGGCGCGCTCCCGGCTTCACGACAATTGCAGTCCTCACGCTGGCGCTGGGCGTCGGCGGCACGACGGCAATCTTCAGCGCGGTGAACCCAATTCTCTTCGAGCCTCTGCCCTATCCCGACGCTGGCCGGATCATGGCGATTATTGAAAGCGCGCATGATGGCTCGCGCACCGGCGGAACATTCGGCATGTACCGTAGCCTGGTGGAACGAAGCCGTCTCTTTGAGTCAATCGCCCTCTTCAAGCCGTGGCAGCCGACCGTGACCGGACAGGACCAGCCGGAACGACTCGAAGGACAACGTGTAAGCGCACCCTATTTCCGCGTGCTCGGCGTCTCGCCGATCATGGGAAGAGATTTTGAGGAATCGGAAGACCGGCTCAACGGGCCTAACGTTGTGGTCCTGAGCGACAAACTCTGGCGCCGGCGCTTCGCGAGTGACCGCGCCATCATCGGGCGGCAAATCAAGCTCGACGAGTCCCGTGGTTTCGCTCAAGACAATATGTATACCGTGATCGGCGTGATGCCGGGAAGTTTTGAGAATGTGCTGGCTCCAGAGGCGGAGCTTTGGGCGCCGCTGCAGTATGCCATGTCGCAAGGACGAGCCTGGGGACATCATCTGCGCACCGTGGGCCGTCTCCGACCAGGAGTCGGCGTGGACCAGGCGGGACGTGAGATTGATGCGATCGGACAGGCTGTACTGAAAGAGCAGCACCCGGAAACGTATGATCCTCATACTCAATTTGCGGTCGTTTCCCTGCAAGCCGATCTCACGCGCGGAGTAAAGCCTGCGCTGCTTGCCATTCTCGGCGGAGTGGTTCTGGTTCTTGTGATCGCCTGTGTGAATGTGACCAACCTGTTGCTCGCTCGCGGCGTGCATCGCCGCGGAGAGTTCGCAGTGCGCGCAGCTCTGGGAGCGGGACGCGGCCGGCTGGTCCGGCAGTTGCTTGCGGAGAGCCTGCTACTCGCCATGCTGGGCGGCGCGGCGGGAATGTTCGTGACCATGCTTGGTGTGCGGGCGCTGGTTGCCCTCAGCCCGCCGGAGTTGCCGCGCGCCGGCGCAATCAATATCAATAGCACCGTGTTCGTTTTTGGGTTCATTGTCACCACCCTGATCGGCCTGGCTTTTGGATTAGTGCCGGCGTTGCACGCAGCGCGCAGCGATCCGCATCGAGGGCTTCAGCAGGGATCGCGCCAAACCGCCGGCGGACACCGCCGGATCCGCAGTGCTCTAGTCACCGCGGAAGTGGCGCTCGCGCTGGTGCTGCTGGTAAGTTCGGGACTGCTGCTGCGAAGTCTCCAACGCTTGTTCGCGGTTCCCGTGGGTTTCGACTCCACTGGGCTGCTGACCATGCAGATACAAACGGCGGGACATAGCTTCCATGACGACGGCAGGACACACAGGTTTTTTGCGCAGGCGATGGAGGCAGTGCGACGCGTGCCCGGCGTCACGGAGGCCGCGCTCACCAGCCAGTTGCCGCTCAGCGGCGATCGGGACGAGTACGGCGCGCACTTCGACGCGACCGCCACGCAGGCGGCCGAGACTTACGACGTGTTTCGCTACGGCGTGAGTCCGGGCTACATGGAAGCGATGCACATTCCGCTTCGAAAAGGCAGACTGCTCAACGAGCACGACGGCCCCGGGGCTCCACCAGTGGCGCTGATAAGCGAATCACTGGCCAAAGCCAGATTTCATGGCGACGATCCAATCGGTCAGCGCATGAGCATCGGCGGTGGCGAACCATACGCTATTGTGGGTGTAGTCGGCGACGTGAAGCAGATGTCGCTGGCATTGAGCCAATCAGAGGCCGTATATACCACGACGACGCAGTGGCGCTGGGCGGAGGGCACCATGTCGCTGGTGGTCCGCGCACGCGGCAACGCGCTCGCTCCAGCCATTCGGCAGGCAGTCTGGTCGGTGGACAAAGACCAACCGGTGGTCCGTCTCGCGACCATGGACAATTTGCTCGATGCCTCGGCGGCAGAGCGGCGCTTCGCTCTGATTCTGTTTGAAGCGTTCGCCCTCGCGGCCCTCGTGCTCGCAGCGGCCGGAATCTATGGCGTCTTGTCCGGCAGCGTAGCCGAGCGTACCCGCGAAATCGGACTGCGTTCCGCATTAGGCGCGTCGCGCGGCAGCATTCTCACCCTCGTGGTTCGCCAGGGGATGACGCTTAGTGGACTCGGTGTTGTCATCGGGCTGGCTGGAGCACTAGCCGCGAGTCAAGCCATTGCAGCAATGCTTTTTGGCGTGTCTCCGCTCGACCCGGTCACGTATCTTGGCGTGATCGTGCTTCTGGCAGCCGTGTCGGCGATTGCATGCGCGGTACCGGCCTGGCGTGCCATGCAGGTCGATCCCGCCATTGCGTTGCGGGCAGAGTAAGCGAGGATTAAAACAGTACCTGGACAAATCCGACCAGTTCAGTTAATCACGTTTTGATCCCATCAAGCTTTCTGCGGGCGGATGGATTTGGAGCTGTTTTTCAATCACGTCTTGTAGTTCTTTGGCGGTGATGGGCTTGGAGAGGTAATCGTCCATGCCGGCGCCCAGGCAAAGCTCCCGGTCCCCGGTCATGGCGTGGGCCGTCATCGCGATTACCGGAATGTGGGCGCCGCTCTGCCGTTCCTGCGCTCTGATTTTTGCGGTCGCTTCAAAGCCGTCTATTTCAGGCATTTGCACGTCCATCAGTACCAGATCGAAGTCCTGGTGATTCAGAGCTTCCAGCGCTTCCGCGCCATTGCAGGCCAGGACAACGCGATGTCCCATCTTGGCGAGCAATCTCTGGGCAAGCTTTTGATTAATCACGTTATCTTCAGCCAGCAGAATAGAGCGGCTGATCACGGGACCGGGCAGCGGCGACGGCCCCGCGGCCTTGGGTTTCTCCGCACCCGCAAAATGCTTCAGCAAAGCATCCAGCAGCTCCGCCTGGCCGATCGGTTTGACCAGGTATTGCACTTGCAGTTCCCGGCAGCGGATGGCGTCGGTCGTCTGCTCGCTTGAAGTGAGCATCATGAGCGTGCACCCGCGGTGAATATCCGATCTCCTGATGTGTTCGGCCACGTCAAATCCATCCATGCCGGGCATTTGTCCATCCAGTATTACCAGACGGAAGTTCTCTCCTTTGAGCGACGCACTCTCCATTTCCATGAGGGCTTCCCTGCCGCCCGGACACGCTACCGGCTCCATTTTCCAGCGCTTTAACAGCGACAGCAAAATGCTTCGATTGGTCGCATTGTCATCGACGATCAAGACCTTCATGCCTTCCAGTTCAGCCCGTTTTGCTTCCAACCCGTGAGCAGCCGGAATACCTTTGCTCACGGCGACGGTAAAATGGAAGGTGCTGCCCTTACCGGGAGCGCTCTCCACCCATATTTTGCCTCCCATCATATTGACCAGCAGCGAGCAGATGGTCAGCCCCAGGCCGGTGCCGCCGAAACGACGGGTCGTGGTTTTGTCTGCCTGCTCGAAGGCGCCGAAGATGGACGCCTGTTTTTCCGCCGCTATGCCGATTCCGCTGTCTCTCACTTCAAAGTGCAGCACGTCGGCTTCATTGCCGGTATGGTGGCTTCGAACTTTGAGAACAATTTCCCCATGTTCGGTAAACTTAACCGCGTTTCCAATCAAGTTCGTGAGCACCTGGCGCAGTCTTACGGGATCGCCAATGTAGCTGTCGCCTACCGATGCCGTTACTTCCAAGGCGAGCTCCAGCTGCTTCTGGTGCGCCTTCAGCGCAAGACTCTTGATGGTTTGCGAAAGCAGCTCTTGCAGACTAAAAGGGACGGGGTCCAATTCCAGCTTGCCCGCTTCGATCTTCGAGAAATCCAGAATGTCGTTGACGATGCAGAGCAAGGAATCGGCCGACGATTTAACCAGAGTCAAATACTCTCTAGGCTCGGGATTGAGGGGTGTGTCGAGCGCCAATTCAGTCATTCCTATGATTCCGTTCATCGGCGTCCGGATCTCATGACTCATATTGGCAAGAAACTGGCTCTTTGCGAGACTGGCAGCCTCCGCGGCTTGTTTGGCGCCCTCCAGTGTGGCATTCAGGTTCACCAACTCCGCTGTTCGGGCAGCTACCTGCGATTCCAGGTTTTCTTTGTGTTCCCTCAGTTCCTCGGTGCGCGCTTCGATCTGCACCAGCATGTCATTGAATCCGCGCACCAGGACACCAAGTTCGTCGTCACTGCCGGCCAGGGCGCGAACGGAATAGTCTTTGTTTTCTGAAACCAGGTCCGCGACCTTGGTCAACTCGAGGATAGGACCGGAAATCACTCGTTGTAGTAATGAGGCAATGAAGTAGGCGGCTAGCAGAGACAGCAGCAGGACTCCCATCACAACCCAGGCATAGAGCTTGAGCCTTTGGCCCATTTCGTCGAGATCGGATTGGAGATAGACGGTGCCAATGCGCTCGCCATCCAGAAGAGTGGCGCGGGACATTTCTACTGTATTGGCGCTAAAGCGGGTGCCGTCTGCCGGAGCAGCGGCAGAGCAAGGGGCGACCATCGTGTTGGGTCTGGCGTAGGAGGCAAATAGCAATCCCCGCTTGTCATAGATACATGCGGCCTGGACATGTTGCTCGGGCACCAGTGCATGCAGCAAGGCTTGCTCCGTCTGGGTGTCATTGAAGCTAAGAGCGGCTGTGCTGTCGGAGCCAATGACATCGGAGAGCATCATCAGATTACGGGTCATCGCCTGCTTGAATGTAATGACCTCAGAAGCGACAAAGCCCACGGTCGCAAGCAACAACGCCGTGCAACTGGTGGCCATGATGATGATCAGCAGCTTTTTGCGAATCGGGGCTTTCTGAAGCAATCTCATGGTGTGTCCCGCACGATCTTCGCCAGACTAAGCAGCTTGGAACTGATGCTCACTCCGGCGCGGCTGGCAGCATCGGTGTTGATTTCAAACCTCAGCTTGCCTCCCTCCAGAACAAAATTGATCACTCCGCCGCGGCGGAGAAATTTTTCGTCTTCGCCGACGGTCACAATAGAGAATCTTTTCGCAGCTCCCAGGATTTCTTCCGTCCTTTTTCCCTGGCTGCCGATGAAAACAAGCTGGCATGTCCCCAAATTCGCCGGCGAACTCAATTCCTGGACCACAACTTGTCGCCCATCTACAGACTTGCCTTTAGTCGCCGCTGCCATTGCCTCCGCGACCTGTTTCGCACTCACAATGCAGACAGTCAGTTTGGGTGCAGTTCCAGATGGATCGGAGGGAGGCCAGGTTATGAACTTGGTGAAATTGAACAGAAAGGCCGCTTTGAGTTGATACTCCTCGATCTCCTGGCTCTGCATTTTCGTGCTCATCCCATGGACCAGGACCATGCATAGCAACGACAGGCAGGCCAGTGCCCTTCGCTGCGTTCCCCCGGTCTTTCGGACACCTGTTAGAAGCGCCATGTGATTTTGCCGTAGACGCTCCGTTTAATCTGGGTGTGAGTTAGCTGATCTTCATCGTTGGATTCAGAATGCCGTGGTGTCAGCAGGTTCTGACCCACAATGCTGAATTCGGTGCGCTCCCCGACGCGCCAGCCGATCCGTGTATCCAGTCGGTTGTAGCTTGAGACGCCTTCCGCCGGCAGCGTGCCAACGTGGTGGAAGGCGCAGTCCAGATCGAAATTGTGGGGCAAATTCAAGAGAGATCGGACCTCAAATTGGTGGTGTGGACTACTCCCCGCCAGCTTCGCAACCGTAATGTCGTTGCTCTCAGGATCGCGATTCGCGTTTATGTGGATAAAGGAATAGCCGGGACTGATACGCCATCGCTTGGTCACGTTCCAATTGGCATAAATTTCGCCGCCATACGTCCAGGCATGCGCGTCTTCATCGAACGTCATGGGAAGGACCAGGTGCGGCGGCCCCTGAGTCGTCGTAAAAAATGGAGTGCCGGACTCCACGCTGGTGATGTTGGCGTAAAAATTGGAGAAGCCCGCCAGATCCAGAGTCACGCGTTTGGCGAACTGCGCGCGATAGCCAAGCTGATATGCTATCACCCGCTCTGTCTCCCGCTGTGACACTCCGGCTACGTCAACCACCCCAAAGGTGGAGTTCGCCAAGGGGAAAACAGAAGCAGCAACCTCAACGTCTGTGTCCGTCCGCGCGGGTTGCCGGATGGCCCGTGCCACCGATATCCAGATGGCTTGTTGTTTGGTCGGGGTCCATACCAGTTGTCCACTCGGTTCGTATTCACGCCCGGTATAGCCGTTGTGTTCAATCTTGGAGCCCAGAGTGAGCTTGACAGAATTAGCGAGACGTATTTCATCCTGAATAAAGACGCTGAAGAGATTGTCGGTACGGCGCTGCGGAATGAAAATCGATTCAAAATGCGGGGTAATGTTGTCGCTGGTGACGCGGTAGCCGGCTCCCCAGACAATATCGTGACGGGACCCGATAGCGAAGCGATGGTGGAAGTCGAGATCGAAGGTCTTCCGACTTTCCAGGCCTCCGTCCTCGCGCCGGTCGTAGTCATCGTAGTATGCCTGCAGCGACATGTCGGCCGTCGGCGAAAGGGTCCGGTTCCAACGCGTGAGCATATTGCCAGCCGCTAGTGCGGTCCTGTTGTTTATGGTGGCCTGCAACGGGAGAGCGTTTATGAACGTCACGGTGATGTTGTCGCCGGCGTGCATTCCCAGCAGATCGCCTTGCACTGTTAGCGTGTCGCGGCGAGAAAGGTCCCAGTCGCTCCGGAATCCACCGTGGGACGTGTGCCAGTTGTCCGGTGCCGGCCTGCCGTTCGCCGCGGTCAAGTTGCCGAAATTATCGTAGTTGCCGAAGACTCTGTAATTTCCTCCGGGGCCGATCTTGCCCCCATATTGCACCAATCCCTGAGCGTCTCCGTTAGATCCAGCGGCTGCCGTAACCAGGCCGCCTTGTGTGGCTTTTGCGCTCTTCGTGATGATGTTGATGACGCCGTTCACGGCGTTCGCGCCCCACACCGTTCCTCCGGGCCCACGGATCACCTCAATGCGCTCGATATCCTCGAGAGGCACATTCTGCTGGTCCCAATTGACGCCAGAGTAGGTAGGCGAGTAGACGCTTCGTCCGTCAATCAATACCAGTACTTTGTTTGCGTATCGGTCGCTGAATCCGCGAATGGTAACGGCCCAGACATGCCCATCGATCTGCTCAACATCGACACCAGGCGCCATACGCAGAACGTCCGGAATGTTGGTGGCGCCGGAGCGCCGGATGTCCTCCTGGGTGATCACATAGATCGCCGCCGCGGCGCCCGATAGCCTCTGCTCCTTCTTGGAAACCGAAGTGACCTCGACGTTCATGAGGTCCTCCAGAGACAGGACGGTCAAATCCGGCTTATGGTTCGGGGCTTGTGCCCTGGCATTCGCTGTAAGGGACACAAGGACCGCCAGAATGGTGATAGACCAGTTTCGAATGCTTCTTTCGTTCACTTAAACGGCTCCTGGACGAGATCGGGCCTTGGTTCATCGAGTACTCCTTCACTAATCGGCACAATCAGGAATTTAGTTAGCCGGAGTTGGGGGCCGGTCGCTCGAATCGGCACAAATGAAGTGATTCCTGGGTTGTGACCGAGATTGTGAGTTATCAAGGCGCAACTACTTCAATATCAATCAGTTAGGAGCAAAACAAATCCAACCCAGTCCCTATCTCTGCGGCGCCTTACACTTGTGCGCTTCAACGCTCTGTGCTGCTGCATCTTAACTATGTGGAGCACCTGATTGGCACACAAAGCTGGGACGATTGAATCCAGACCTGCGGCTAGAGTGATTCTGCCTGAGCAGCCGAAGGCGAAAATACCAGCAGCCTTGCCGGAGCAGCGGCGCAGACGCCTCACCATACGCGAGCTGCTAAAGCCTCACGCTCTTTCGCTTGGCCTTGGTTTCATTGCCGTATTGGGAGAGGCCATAGCCAATCTGCTCCAGCCCTGGCCGCTCAAGATTGTGCTCGACGAGGTTTTTCGTTCCCATGCGGGCAAAAGTGGTCTCCCTCACTTTCTGTACCGCTTTGTGGAAAACGATAAGCTGGCCACGGTCAAGTTCGCCTGCATCGCAGTGCTTGCGATAGCTGTCCTGGACGCAATCTCAACCTACGCCGAGAAGTACCTCACCACCAGCGTGGGCCAGTGGGTGACTTACGATCTGCGGCGTACTCTCTATGCCCATATGCAGCGGTTATCGCTGGCGTTCCACGATCAGAAACGGACCGGAGACCTCATTAGCCGTGTCACCAGCGACGTCGATGACATTGAGAGCTTTATAACCTCGGGACTGTTGAGCTCAGTTATCAACGTGCTGACACTGGTCGGCATGGTGGGCGTGATGTTCTGGCTGAACTGGCAATTCACGCTGATTGCGCTTTCCGTAGCGCCGGTCCTCTTTGTCGTGGTCTACACATACACTCGCCGAATCAAGAGCGCCAGACGAAAAGTCAGAAAAAAAGAGAGTGAAGTATTCTCCGTGGTGGAAGAGGTCCTTTCCTCCATCCGCGTGGTGAAGGCCTTTGCCCGAGAGCGTTACGAGCAGACGCGGCTCGAAGAAGCCAGCCTGGCGGAAGTGGAATCCGCACTGCGCGCGCGCAGCCTGAAAGCAAAACTCACGCCCTTGGTTGACCTGATCGTGGCGGTTGGAACCTGTCTGGTGTTGTGGTTCGGCGCCCGTCTTGCCTTGAGTGGCGCCTTGTCGGTTGGGTCCATGGTGCTGTTCGTGCAATACCTGAGCAAGATGTACAAGCCCATGCAGGAACTCTCCAAGATGACCGACACATATTCCAAGGCAGCGGTGGGCTATGAACGCATCCAGGAGATCCTGCAAACCGAAAATGAAGTACGCGACTTGCGCGGCGCCCATCCGATAAAGACATTGAAGGGCAAAATCGAATTCGAGCACGTCTCGTTCTCTTACACGCCCGAACAGCCCATCCTCAGGGACATGAGTTTCTCCATCGAGCCAGGACGAGTTGCTGCTTTGGTCGGACCAACTGGAGTCGGCAAGACCACGATTGTGAGTCTGGTTTCGCGATTTTACGACCCGACCCAAGGCGCCGTAAAAATTGACGGCACTGACATCAGACGATTCAAACAACAATCCCTGCGCGAGCACATCAGCTATGTTCTGCAGGACAACGTGCTGTTTCATGGCCCGCTGTGGCAAAACATCGCTTACGGCAAGCCCGAGGCGACACAAAAAGAGATCATTCGCGCCGCTGAACTGGCCAACGCCATGGAATTCATCGAGAAGCTGCCCGAGGGTCTTGACACGGTGGTAGGCGAGCGCGGAATGACGCTCTCGGGCGGACAGCGCCAGCGCGTTGCCATTGCTCGCGCCATCATCCGGAACACGCCGATCCTGTTGCTGGACGAACCCACATCAGGGCTCGATGCGGCGTCCGAGAAGCTCGTCTTTGAAGCGTTGGACCGGCTGATGGAAAACAAGACCACAATTGTCATCGCGCACCGGCTTTCTACGATCCGCCGCGCTGACGTGATCTACGTTGTGAATGACGGCGAAATCGTGGAGCAAGGCCGGCATCAGGAACTGCTGAAGGCGAGCGGACTGTACGCCAAACTGCACAGCCTGCAATTCAAAGACGAAGAAGCAGCCTAGAGAGCGGTTGCTCACAAGCGATTGAGTTCGGCAATCCGCTTCTGCACCACCTGTGTAAAATCCGCGGCCTTCTCGGGTGGATAGCCGGCTGCACGGAAAGCATCCTGGATCTGCTCGGTCGAGAGCTGTGCCAGTAAACCGCCTAACCATTTCGCATCAGCTCGAGGGATGTGATTGCCTACCCACCTCATTCGCACCTGATGGACGTAACTCGGAAGATTGAAGATGTGCATAGGGGGTGGGAAGCGAGGAAGGCTGAAGTTCACGTATGTGGAAGTAGCTTTCGTAATGAACTCGGAATATCTGTACTCTCGCCAGTTGTTCTTTGAACCTGCCTCGGTGTAGCGATTGCCGGAAGCGCCGAACGCGGTGCCCACGTCAGTCACCATGTAATGCTCCTCGCCCACTTTGTCCTGAACGATGGCGTTGTTCGAGTCGTTGAGGTCCCAGTTGCCGATCAGCGCCATCATCACTCTGAGACCGTTGAACTCACGGGTACCCACAAAAGGATTATGCCTCCAGTTCCAGGTAGCCTCCTTCTTCCCTGGATGGCGTTGAAGACGTACGCCGTCGACATGGTTAGGGTCAATCACGTGGCTTTGTCCGCGGTGCAGATGCTCCGGCAGCCCCTCAACTTGCAAATCGGAAATAAAGTAGTCCTCGTTGGCGAAGTAGCCGACGGCCCAGAGCAGCCGCGTAGCCACGGTTTCCGGTTGCGCCTCAATCCCCAGCTTGGCTTTCCATTTCTTCCCATTTGAGTCTTCAACATCGAACTTGGAATTGTGGCCGTGCATGTCTTCCTTCAGGAACTTCACAGGTGGTTGGGGCCTGTGCTTTTCACCTCCAGGACCGTTGAACAAATCCTTGGATTTGATGTCACCCGGGTCGGTCCAAATCGCCCGCTTATCTGGGTCTGGTGCAACCTTTTCCGAGGATTTCTGTCCCGAGGCTGAGGCAGCCGTGACTCCGAGCAGCACGATCAGTATCGACGCAAGTCTTTTAACAAGTGCTATTTGTGCAAAAAACATGAGTGAGCTCAATCATGTTTGATGCTGGATTCAAAAACCGGGAAGCGGCCAAAGCTGTAGGGCAGAACAGCATCTAATTATCAATGGCCCAGGCGGGCGGTGTTTGGCCGCCCTTTGTTCAACCAGCAACTTTAAGGAGCACTATTGAAGCTCATAGTTCAGCCGGCGGATAGCGTTGCGCCTGTGCTCAAGGCCATCAGGCGGGCGAAGAAGAGTATTGAGGTTGTGATTTTCCGCTTCGATCAGGCGGAAGTCGAGCATGCGCTGGCAGACGCAGCCGAGCGCGGCGTCCTGGTGCATGCCTTAATTGCGTTCACCAACCGTGGGGGCGAGAAAAACCTGCGCAAACTGGAGATGCGTTTCCTGGAAGAGGGCATTACCGTGGCCCGCACCTCGGATGATCTGCCGCGCTACCACGGCAAGATGATGTTGGTGGACGGCAAAGAGCTCTACCTGCTTACCTACAACTTCACCCACCTGGATACAGAGAGAAGCCGCAGCTTCGGCGTTGTAACCAGGAACCGTGAGCTGGTGCAGGAAGCATCACGGCTCTTTGACTGTGACACCAAACGCCAGCCTTACAAATCCAGGTGTGACGAACTGGTTGTCAGCCCGGCAAACGCGCGACAGCGGCTGCTTGCTTTCGTCAAAGGCGCCAAGAATGAACTGTTGATCTACGACCTGGATCTGTCCGACAAGGAAATCCTGCGTGCCCTGGAAGCTCGCTGCCAGGCGGGAGTCAGCGTAAAGATCATCGGACACGTCTCCCGGAGCAGACACCTGAGCGCCCGCGGGCTCCGCCGGATGCGATTGCATACGCGCGTGGTGGTTCGTGATCGTAAGCAGGCCTTCCTGGGCAGCCAGAGTCTGCGCAAGGTTGAGCTTGACGAGCGGCGCGAGATTGGAATCATCGTCAACAACGCGAAGATTGTCAGCTCTCTGACCACGGTCTTTGAGGATGACTGGAAAGCGTCAGCCGAGCAGAGCGCCGAGAAAAAGCGCGTTGGGGCCCGCGCGGAGCGGGTTTCCAAACGAGTCACAAAAGCCGTAGCCAAAAAGCTCGCGCCTGCCCCAGTTGTACAACGCGTAGTGAAAGTGATCCAAAACGAAGCCCGGGTTGAAGTGGACCCGGTGCTAGCGACCCAGGTCGTACGGGGAGCACTGAAGAAAGCGGTAAAGAAAGCGGCCGCACAAATCGTGGAGGAATCGATAGCGAAGTAAACGTCGGCCGTAACTGACGGAATGCCGCAGCGTTTCTGCATTCAAAAAGGACGTTTCTCAAAATGGGTTTTCGTATCTGGTGTTTGTGGGTAATTACTCTTTCTGCTCTCCTCGCTGCGTGTGCTCCTGCGCAAAGCGCGGATGACGCTGCAGTCGTGAAGGACTTTCAGGCGCGTATTGCAAAGTATCTTGAAATACACAAGCAGCAGGGCGTTGCCCCCAAACCCACCGATTCGCCAGATAAGCTGGCGGATCAGAAACAGCAGGCAGCACAGAAGATCCGCGAATCCCGTCCCGGGGCCAAACAGGGAGACATTTTCACGCCGCAGATTGCCGCTTATTTCAAAAAGCGGATGGCCGCCACGTTGCATGGAAGAGATGGAGCAAAGATTCGCGCCAGCCTGCGCCATGCGGAGCCGCTCCCGGATATCCCGTTACAAGTGAATGCGAAATACCCTGGTAATTTGCCGCTGCAGTCCACGCCGCCGACCCTTCTCTTGAACTTGCCTCGTCTCCCCAACGAGTTGCAGTACAGAATTGTTGGCCGAACGCTTGTGCTGTATGACGTCCCTTCCAATCTGATTGTGGACTTTTTGTCCGGCGCGGTCCCGGCATCGTGAACAGAGGAACCATGCGCAGATACCTGACCTTGTTTGTTGCCGCATTCGCGTTCTCGACGTCCGGAGCGCACGAAGCGACCGCGCAAGAGGGCGCTCGCGAGGCAATTGCAATCGCAACCGGCAGCACGGCCGCGGCGACGCAGCCGGCGATCAGTCAGGCCCCTTCTGCCACGCGTCCTGACGTAAAGCTGCCACTGCAAGAAAAATCAGTGCGCTTTGCCGTCATCGGCGACAGCGGTACCGGTGGACGCGAGCAATATGAAGTCGCGCAACAAATGGAAGCCTATCGCCAGGCCACAAACTTCGACTTTGTGATCATGCTAGGCGACAACCTCTATGGCAGCCATTCGCCCAGCGATTTCGTAAAGAAGTTCGAACAGCCTTATAAGCCGCTGCTCGATGCCGGCGTGAAGTTTTATGCCTCGCTGGGAAATCATGACGACCCGAATGATGAACGTCTCTACAAGCCCTTCAATATGGGAGGCGAGAGATATTACGCCTTCCGCAAGGGCGCAGTCGCATTCTTTGCTCTGGACAGCAATTACATGGATCCCAAACAGCTGGATTGGCTCGACCAGAACCTGAAAAGCTCGCAGGGAACATGGAAGATATGCTTCTTCCACCATCCGCTCTATAACGATGGCCGCCATCACGGCCCTGACGTCGACCTGCGCACGCAAGTCTTGCCTCTGTTCCAACGCTACGGGGTCAACGCGGTTTTCTCAGGACATGAACACGTCTATCAGAGAATGAAGACGGAAAATAACATTTACTATTTTGTTCTCGGTAACTCCGGCCAGCTGATGACGCACGATTTTAACGGGACCGGGGAACGGGCCAAGGGATTCGACACCGACCGCAGCTTCATGATCGTTGAGATAGCCGGCGACAAACTCTACTTCCAGACCATTTCGCGAACCGGCGAGACCATTGACTCCGGCGAGCTGCCAAGAAATAGTGTAGCGCAGACGCACTGACAGAAAAGAATGGACTTTTTTCTCCGCGTTCCAGGTATCCGACGTAATAGCCCGTTTTGAAGGCTAACTGATCCTGAGATATTTTCTTGACTTCGCTGTTGAACGGGAAAAAATCGAGTGACTCACAGGCATGAACCCTAAGAGTGTGATCTGCGTCACATCCGGATTGTGAGCAAGAGAGCAGACTTTAATGAACAAGAGGATTTGCCATGGCACAGTATGACTTTTCCATCATCGACAACTGCCTTAAGTGCGCGTTTCGGGAAGAAAGGCTGTTTTGCGGCGTCTCGGACGATGCATTGAAAGCGCTTCAATCGGTCAAGGCGACTTCGGTCTACCCGAAGGGTACGCTACTGTGTCTGGAGGGCCAGCCGCCGCGGGGAATTTTCATCCTGTGCACCGGACGAGCCAAGTTGTTTACGACATCGAGTGAAGGAAAAACCATCATCCTGCGCATTGCCGAGCCCGGCGAAGTGCTCGGCTTGACCGCGGTAATTGGCGAGTCCCCGTACGAGGCGACAGTCGAGACCATTGAGCCGAGCCAGGCAAACTTTATCTCCCGCAAGGATTTCCTGCACTTCATTGAAGAGCACTCCGAAGTCGGCATGAAGGTGGCGCAGCAGCTTACCCACAACTGCAAATGCGCCTACGATGGGATTCGCTCGCTTGGGCTATCCAGTTCGGTCCCGGAAAAGATTGCCAAACTCTTGTTGAGATGGGCGGAACACCCGTTGAATCTCGCCCGCAGGGATTCACCCGGAATCGCTATACGCGTGACTCTCACCCAGGAGGAGATCGCGCAATTGACCGGCACCTCGCGAGAAACCGTCTCGCGCGTGCTGGCCGAATTCAAGAAGAACGGCTGGTTGCGCATCAAGGGCGCTACGTGGTTCCTGCTGAAAAAAGAGGCCCTGCAGAAACTAGTGACAACCTGACTATCACATGCAACAGTGACGGCAGTCACATACGTCATTTTGCTTTCCAATATAGAGTCGATTTTGTGAACGATACACCACAAGAACCTTCGAACGAACTTTACGAATGCCTCCCTGGGGAGATCCGTCAAGAGCTGAGCAAGCATGGAAAGAAGACGAGCGTTGCTGCGGGCACCCGGCTTATAACACAGGGAGTTTGTCCGGGGTACATGATCATCGTCGATCAAGGTTCAGTGGAAATATCCATACCGGCTGGGGGCCATACAATTTCCCTGGCGGTGGCCGGCAAAGGAAAGGTATGCGGACTGCGTTCCATTGTGGGTGGAGTCTTGCCGGAAATTGACGTGACCACCCTGGAGCAGTGTGAGGTTACCTTGATCCCAGCCGGCATTTTTACCGGCATGGTGGAACGGCATCCGGAAATGTATTTTGCCATCGCCAAAGTACTGAGCGGAGACCTCAAAGCCGCAGAAACCATTCTGCGGGAAATACCCTCGACGCGCCGCCGGCGCGTCACGCAGAGCGCTTGATTCAAATCCACAAAGCACAGTGACATCGGTCACGTCTTGCATCGAACGTTGCAACTATCCACAGACGGGACCGCATATCTTGACTCAGCAGGCCAGATCTGCACGTGTGACTCACATCACATCCAGCGTGCCCATTCCATTGCTACTATCGCGAACAGTGATTACTACACATCGTAGACGATGTGAATAGCGCCGGTCGGATGCTACAGATCGATTGTCGGCCGTCGTCTCTAAGGAGCTTGCATGAGGACACGTAGCAGGGTTGTTTATATCTTTCTTCTGCTGTTGTTTTATCCCGCAGTGAGTCACGCGATTCCAGCATTTTCCAGACAGTACCAAACGTCGTGCAGCACCTGCCATCTGGACTTTCCCAAGCTGAACGATTTCGGAAAGGCCTTCAAGGACGCAGGTTTCAAGTTTCCAACTGACAATGACTCGTTCCTGAAAATACCCGCGATCATGCTGGGCGCCCCGGCACAGAAAGAGATGTTCCCGCACGCGATCTGGCCGGGGACCATTCCGGGCATCCTGCCAGTGGGTCTGCGCATGAACACCTTCTTCCAGAAGACGAGCGGCAATCGCGGCAATTTTGATTCGCTCGTACCTGCCGGCACACCGGCGCCGTTTGTCCCCAAAACGGATTTCAGCAGCGGGCTTTTCAGCATTTTCACTGCTGGAAACTTTGGCAGTGACATCGCCTTCTGGGTAGATGAAGACCTCAGCATTGGCGGGGACAATGCCGCAGGCGGTCTGGGCGATGGTTACCTGAAGTTCGTGAACATAGGCCGCGTAATCAGGTTGCCGAAGGATGCACTGTCGCTTCGCGTAGGACGTTTCGAACTGGACCTTCCTTTCACCCAGGCACGCAGCATCAATATCAGTCCTTACGACATCTACGGCCAGGCCAATATCGGTGCGACAACTCCCGGGTTTGCACAACACAACGTGAATAACCAGTTCACGATGGTGGATGGCGCCAATGGCATAGAGTTCAGTGGTGGACACATGTACGGCGGCTATCACTACTCGATCGCCATTGTGAACCAAAACACGAGCGGCGTGAGTCAGCCGTCAAACACGAGCCCGTTTATTCCGTCTCCGACGGGAGGCGCAAACGGCGGAGTGGGATTTGCCTCGGATTCCAACTTCAAAGATCTGTATGGACGCGTCTCCTACCGCTTCAATCTGGAATCGGACAAGACCAGCAGAAATGCCGTCCAGGCGGCCGGGGCCTCAGGCCCGCGCGATCACACCTATCTGAACGTGGGCGCGTTTACCTTCTACGGACGATCGGTGCAGCGCTTTAGCGGCACCGACCTGACCGGCGCGCCTGTGGTGCTGGGTGTCCGCGAGCCTTTTTACCGGATGGGCGGGGATTTCAGCTTCAACTATCGCACGTTCAATATCTACGGCCTGTACATGTATGGCCATGACACGAACCAACTGCCGGTGGATATCACTGGAACGCTGGTTCCCTTGCCCATCAGCCCCAGCTCGCCCCCTCCGGTTGGATTCGTCCACGGCGCGCCGGCGACATTTAACGGCGGCTTCGTGCAGGCGGATTACCTGGTGCTTCCGTGGGTGATGGCCATCATGCGGTGGGACGCCGTAAACTCCGGCCCGGACCACATCAATTCGCTGGCGCAAAGCTCTTCCACACCGTTTGTCCTGCCTTTCAGGTCGACCCGCAACCGGTTCACTCCGGGAGTGCAGTTCCTGATCCACGCGAACATCAAGGCGTCATTCGAATATCAGTTCCGGCCGCAGCAAACCGTAACTGTGATTACCAATCCGATCACCGGCTTGCCCGTGGCCATTCAGCCCTTCCGCACGAACACGGCCGTGGCGGGACTGGAATGGATTTTTTAAGAATATAGAGGAGATGAAATCATGAAACTCAGAAACTTGTTCACGCTAATCGCCCTGACCGTGCTGGCAGTCCCCATGTGCCTGGCTGGGTCCATCAAAGGTAAGGTCGCACCC
>WNFI01702573.1_pt1 | contig 19623 bp, 26 predicted proteins | sample 5400471 | NCBI WGS metagenome assembly WNFI01 (sample SAMN13153348, study PRJNA577476) | soil metagenome | isolation source: 100 cm saprolite on Douglas fir-dominated hillslope | place: USA:California | collected 2013-09-17
CAGGTAACAGATACCGGAAAGGGGATAAAAAAAGAAGATCTTCATAGCTTATTCCAGAAATTCGGCATTATTGAGAGTAATTATCTCAGCAAAGAGAACCTGCATGGCTCAGGCCTAGGCCTCTACATCTCCAAGTCAATTGTAGAAATGCACGGAGGAAAAATGTGGGTAGAATCAAAAGGGGAGAACCAAGGAACGACATTCTACTTCTCTCTGAAGCCTGTTGTTTAAATTTATTTACATCTTTAAACTGGATAGATGTCCTCATATCCATTCTTGAGCAATACTCCTTTTCTGGTCGCTTCCCCTATAACAAGATTGTTTCAATATAAGAAATTTATGGAGATTCAATCATGTATGCGAAACCCAGAGAAAGAAATATTTCTTTATGTTGAAAAAACTTTACAGGCAACAGGTGAACAAATATTTTTTATTGATGACAGATTAGAGAACATACAAGCAGCAAAGGAGCGTCATTGGCAAACATTTCACTATGACTTGGGTAACGATGAAGGAAAAACATCTAACGATACGCTTCGGAAAATATTGATATAAGATTTTTATAAAAGACGTAACTACTAGAATGTTTTTAACAGTAGAAAATATAATACAAATAGTGTAGAATTCCTTCCTAGAGATAGGACTACACGAAAAAATGGATAATTCGTTTGAAAACATAGTAAAATCTTATTATAAATTTACTCCTGTTCTACCTGAAAAGTATATTAGATTAATTCTAGAAACTTTTGAAATTTCAGCTAATGATAAGATCATTGATCTTGGTTGTGGCTCTGGAGATTTAACACTTGCACTTAACAAACATGCTTCTTCTGTAGAGGGAATTGATATATCAAAAACAATGATAACAAAGGCTAGAGAAAAAGATAAAAATAAACAAGTTACTTGGATACAGGATTCTGTTGAAAACTTTGATCTAGGAGAAGAAAAATATAATCTTATTATTTCATTTGAATCCTTCCATTTATTTCCCCGTCAAAAAGAACTCATTCAACGATGTGCGAAAGCGTTAAAACCAGGAGGATTTTTGAGTATAGGATGGAGAATGTACGAGTGGGATATCCCGCTAAAAAAAGCAATCAAAGAAACTTTTGATGCTTACGGTATTGATAGAGGCGAATGGGGACTATGGACGTGTCCAACATTCTTTCATGATATAGAAATGTCAAAAACAGATTTAAAAGCTCCCCAACAAAGAAAAATTGCCATAAAAACAAAAACATCTATAGATGTTATCGCTAACAATGTCTTGAATAACAGTAGAAGCGCACACATACACAACGATAGGAAGAAAGAATTACAGAAAGCTTTACGAAAAAGCTTTTTAGAAATATATCCTTCTGGGCAAAGCGACGGATATACAGAATTTGTCCTTATGTATGCCCAAAAATAAATTCTTTTGAATCTTTTTTTTCATTATTTAACTGTAGTTTGTGGCTCTGGAAGCATAGACCAAAGAAGTTCAAATATTTCTTTAAAATTATTGTATAAATCATAATTTTGTAAAACGACACTGGTTTTCCCGCCTCTGAAATTGATAACTGCAACCTTACCATTGTAAATAAGAATATCTTCAGAACTTAATTTTTTGCTCTTTGGCATATATTTATAAAAATATCTGCCAGTTTGCGATCTTGATTCCTTGGAAGGAGCAGCTGATGATTCAGGGTCATAAATGATCTCCCGTATATTGAGTTTTCTATTTTTTTGAAAGGCCTCACTGAACACATGTGCATTGCTAGGGAAAAGAGGTTCTGTTTTATCAATCCATATGTACGAGCAAAGTTCATCTGCACGTAACGCTTCTAAATAAATATTTCTTGCATTCTGGATACCTTTAAAATATTTAATAGTATCTTCTTCTACTTCTCTCACTTGAGGCAGGGAAGTCTGTAGAGTTTTTATTATTTCAGGAAATTCGTCTTTTATGCTTTTAACCGTCTGTGCTTTTTGCTCAATGATCTGCCGCAAGCTCTCTTCAGGGGGATTTACTCCAACAAACGTATGCGATCCTCTTACAATCTTCTTGATTAATCCTTTTTCGAGAAGAAGATCAATATAGGGGTATGAAGTCGTGCGACCCATGCTTGTCTTACGAGCCAATTCTCTAACGGTTATTGGAGGAGATTCTAAAAGAGAAAGATATAATTTTATTTCGATTTCAGATAATGCTAATTTTTCTAAATAATCACTGACTTTGCTCATATTGTCTATCAAAAGCACTCAAATTATATCATGCCCTTTCTCTTTAGCAAAGCTTTATAATTTTATATGTATAGTCTTGAAATAGACTACATGCTTGACAAGAGAAAATGAGAGGCATACAATAAACTTTGTTGTTTCACAACAGTGACTATGCTACAAAAGACAGAACAATTACGGACACTCCTTATGGAAAAAATCCTCAATTGTATTGATGGTAATACTTCAAAGGAAAATATCCTCGAAATCGCTACATCCTTCACAAAAGAGACAGAAATACAAAATGACATACCATTGCTGCAAAGCGTGACGCTCCTGGATTTTCTCGCGAAGCAAATCGCAAACGGCAATGAGGATGTGATTACAAAAAAATTAGAAAAAGAATGTTATACCTATATTCTGAATAATCTCATGTCTACTGTACGACATCCTGTCCTATCTAAAACATAGTATGACAAGTAACGCGCGCGACTATTTAACACATATCCGCTCCGAAACAACCCCATTATCCAACGAACTAGAACAATACTTACCGCCAGCATATTACGATACTTTGCAGGTTTAACTACGATACAGTTCATCGTAGATCTAAGTTCAGCAATAAGTGCGCAACATGATATCCATTTGGAAGATGACCTGTTAGCGACAACAATATTTATAGATCATATTGGATACCAAATAGAATTTGAGAGTATAAATAAAGATATGATTCAACAGAGATTACATACAGTTCTAGAGAAATTAAATACACAAATTTGCTAATATACATCTAGTATGGTCTATACTCGTATCCTCTTTTGTGACTATTATGGTGTACTTTCATATAATAAGTTTTGGAGTACAATCAGTAATCCGAAACATACTTATTATCCTTTTCATTCTAAAATAATTCATTATCTTTCTATCGAAAATCCTCATATCATTAATGAATGGATGATCGGGGAATATACTCTGGAAGAAATACATACATTGTTAATTAAACAAACAGGAATACCCTATGACTTTATTCTAAAAACATTTAGAGATGAATGTAAAAAATTAGATGTTTCAGAAGAATTACTGAGAAAAATTATAACATTAAAAGATTCTTATTATCGTATATTGGCAACTGGGAATATGGATTCATTCAATCGCTATACATTACCAGCAAACCCGCTTATGCATGAAGCATTTGATGAAATCAACAATTCATATGATCTGGGTATTTTGAAAACAACTGAAAATGGAAAATATTTTAGTCAGAAGTGTAAAGAACTTGGAGTGCCTATTGAAAGTTCTATCTTAATTGATGATGCTAAGGAAAATTGCTCAATTTTTTCTAAACTTGGCGGGACTGCATATTGTGTAACTGGAATAGAAAACGTGCAGGCTGTACTTGACAACCTTTAGTCTATCTTAAAATATTGAGCAATTTATTAATCTTTTAATCCAAGAGCAATAAAATACTTTTATATATTAGGAAGCATTTTCCAGTTAAAATCAAATAATTCTTTCAGATTATTGAAAAAATCAGTGTTCTGAAGAACCACACCAGTAATTTGATTTCCTACATTAACAATAGCAACTTTACCATCATAAATAAGCGTATCTGCAGCTGATAATTTGATTTCTTTGGGAAAAAATTTATAAAAATATCTTTCGTTATTTTCGTTCTGTATTTGGAACGAAGCTTGTTGTTCTCTAGATAAAAGCGAGTCTTCAAGAATTTCAAAAATCTTTATAGATTTATTTTTTTTTAATGCATTTGCAAAGACGATGAAATTTTCAGGTAAAGTATCATTCATTGTGGCCATATTAAAGTAAGAACGAAGTTCTTTCGCCTGTAGTGCTTCCTCATAAATCTTACGTACCCCATTTCTACCTTTATAGAATTTAATTTCCGCATCATCAATATCATGCATTGGCATATACGAACCAGCAAGAGTTTTTGATATATCAGGAAGTAGTTTCCGCATATCTTTAACCATTGCTTCCATATTTTGTGCTTTCTCTTGAAGTATCTGTTCAAGCAAGTGCTTTAAGCTCGTTGTTGGAGGAAGTGCTGCAATCAATTTACGAGATCCTTTTACTACTCGTATCACTAACCCTTTTTCTATTAGTTGATTAACATGTAAATATCCTGTTGCACGGTTTTTACCTGCTATTTCTGCTAATTGTCGAACTGTTACTGGTCCTGTTTCTAATAGTGTAATATATAGCTTTGCTTCAAGTGGCGCGAAGTTTAATTGTTCTAAATATTCAGTAATATTAAGCATAATGTTTAGCAATTATAGCACGTATTGATTTTTAAGTACAAAAAATTACCCATTATAATTGCTGTCTAATAAAATAGACATCAATATTGACATTAACTAAATCGCATTCTATAATAACTTTGTTATTCTATAAAAATATGCAACCTAATCATTACAAATATTTCTCATTGAAAAAATCTTCACTTGTATTGACGACAATACTTCAAAGTTTTATTATTTTAGATTTTCTTGCAAAACAAATAACAAACACAATAAAGATATTATTACAAAAAAAATAGAAAGAGAGTGTTATATCTATATACTGAAAAATCTTATGTTTACGGTAAGACATCCTATTTAAAACATAATATGAATAATGATGCGTTCGATTATTTAAAAAGTATTCGTTCGGAAAAAACAACATTATCCAACGAACGAATAAAAATAATTCTTACTGCCAGCATATTACGATACTTTGCAGGTTTAACAACGATACAGTTCGTTATTGATGTAAGTTCAGCAATAGGTGCACAACATGATATTCATTTGGAAGATGACATGTTAGCGGCAACAATATTTATACAGCTTATTGGATACCAAACAGAATTCGAGAATATACATAAGAATATGATCCAGCAAAAATTACATACAGTTCTAGAGAAATTAATGTAGAAATGACCAAATAGTTACAAAAAGGATTGCCAAATAAACCATTTGTATATGAATAAAGAAATTAAAACAGATATTAGCGTCGTTGGTGCAGGGGTAACAGGGTTAATGCTTACAAAAAAATTAACTGATCTTGGATATAAAGTGGCACTAGTTGAACAACAAGGAATTGTTGGCAATGGTCCTTCTACAAAAAATGAAGGATGGCTTCACCGTGGTACCTATCACGCTACATCAATACAAGATGAAGCGCAGGCAATGCAAGTAGCAAACAGATGTATCTATGGTCATGAGCAAATTCGTAGTTTTGCACCGGAAGCAATAGAGGATTTAGATCGTGCAACGTATGCAGTAGTTAGCAACGACGAAACAGCCCAGAAGGCTACTGATAGATGGGAAAAGGCAGGAATATTATATAGACCTGTTCCTTTAGGAAAATTTGTTCAAGCAAATCCGGAAGTAAATATTACTAAGATCACAGATGCTTTTCAGGTTGGTGACTTAAGTATTAATACTAGAATTCTTTATCAAAAATTGCTTACTCAGAGTGAAAAAGGAGGAGCTAAAATTTTCTTAAAAAGCAAATTTATCCCTGAAGATGGAGAAAAAGCTACACTAGACCAGGGAAATGGTGATAAAATAAATCTTCATTCAGATCTATTCATTGTTACGGCAGGATATGGAATAAAAGATACATTTCGTCAAGTCACTGGTCAAGATTTACCAGTAAGATATTGGAAGAGTCACTTATTAGTTTTCCCTCGACTCACGAAAAGTAATATCTTTTCAATCAACCCAGGTGAGGCTGCTTTATTTAATCACGGAAGTAAAAGTGTTGTCGGACAACATGAAGATGCAGTCACAGTGAGTAACCCTAATCTTGATATTATCCCGGATAGAGCAGTCTGTGTCTTTGATGCAACACAACGTTTAATCCCTTCCGCTAATCAACATGAAAAGGCATATATGGCTATCGCCTGTATCAAACCAGATGTTGTACAATCTGTCGAGCAGGCTCGAACTTTAGATATTAGCGTTTTTTCACCTGTTGAAAACTATATATTTGCTCTACCAGGAAAAATGACAGAGGCACCATTTGTCGCTGACCAGATTGTTCAAATGGTGTTTAATCGAAACTCTGAGACAACCGCAAGAGTTGCCTTCAGACCTTGTGATACATACGAACTAATATAAGTATTACAGATATAAAAAAAGAAAAAATTGAATTATAATAACAGCTAGTATAGATGTAAGATCATGAATATTCGATCGATAAAAGACGTACACTTGGGTTCCGGATTAATCGGAATAGGGAGGTCATGGGGCCATATAGTATCTCCCATACCGGAAGAAAAAGATGTCACAGATTTTTTATCTCTCGCTGTCAAATTGGGAATTTTATATTTTGATACAGCCGCGTCATATGGATCAAGTGAAGAACGACTTGGAATATTTTTAGACACACTTTCTCCCGCGAAAAGAAATAAACTCATTATCGCGACAAAATTTGGAGACCATTGGGATCCAGAAAAAAAAGAAGCTTATGTTGATCACTCATTTGAAGCGTTGAAAATAAGTCTTGATACGAGTGTACACTCTCTCAAACAAATTGATCTTCTATATTTGCACAAAGCCCAAATGCAAGTGTTACAAAGCAAGGATGTAGCAAAGGCATTCGCGTACGCGAAATCGCTAGGCATACAGTGTTTTGGTGCAAGTGTTTCTGATCTCGCGTCAGCGCGATATGTTGTACAAAATGATTTTTATTCTGTTATCCAATTGCCATACAATATGGACAATGCAATTTTCGCAGATAGTATCGACGAAGCAACAAAAAAAGGAAAAATTGTCGTAATCAACAGACCGTTTAATATGGGAAATTTGCTATACGAGAAAAATAAAGGAGATGAGCATCAGTTCAAAATTGAAGCATACAAATTTATTCTGAAGAAACAATTTAATGGATTTATTTTGACCGGAACTAAATCCTCTGAGCATCTTCAGGAAAATTATCATTCGTTTACACATGCGAAAAAACTAATTGATAATGAAAAATAACAGAATTCTTTCATTGGGTACAATGTATCTTGATATCAATTGTATTAATTTTCCTTTTGAAAAAGGTTTATCTATTCATAAAGAAACAATCGGCAGTCAATATGAATTAGAGTTAGGCGGATCAGCCCTTAATTTCGCAAAGATTGCTACATCATTGGGAGTTACCATGTCTTTTTTAGGAAAGACAGGCATCGACCCTATAGGAAATTTACTCATTTCACTCTTACAGCAAAGCAGCATCAAACCGATTGTCATCCGTGATAAAACAGTGCAAACTAACTTAGCGATACATTATGTTCATAAAGACGGTACTTCCATCATGTCTTCCTGCGGGAATGCTAACCAGTCTTTTACAATTACAGAAATAGAAAAGCAAATTGCATCTTTGTCATCAAAGATAGATTATCTTTATCTTGGCGGTGTTTTTAAGCTTAAAAGTATTTTATATACTATAGAAAAACTTTTGATAAAACTTAAAAATCAGAACGTTAAGATTATCCTTGATCATGGAAGGGTAAACAATCAGGTTATAAAAGATGATATTGAAGCGTTACAAAAACTTTTTCCTTATATTGATATATATCTTCCTAGTATTGACGAATTCTTGGCGGTTTGGGACAGTAACTCCACAACAGAAGGATTTAGCAAATTACATCGAATAGCTCAACCGCTTACAGTAATTAAGCAATCTAAAAATGGAGTTATCGGCTATCACAAAAATGAGATTTTGTCTGTGGACGCGTATAAAGTAGATCCTATCAACACTGTCGGCGCCGGGGATAGTTTCAACGCCGGATTTATAAAAGCATATATTGATGGAATGAATTTCAAAGACTGTTTACGATTCGGATGCGCAACTGCCGCGATTAAAATATCTACCTTAGGAGATTTCAAGCTTAGTCAAATAGAAAAGCTGCTTAAAAAAGGTTAAAACGTAACCTGCATATTACAATTATACTAATCTCTCAGATGAGCATTCACTTGCTCTGCCCTTATATTATCAATAGCAATTTCTAATTGACCAACTATATATTTACTAATGTCTTCAGGCAGTTCTTGTTGAAAAAGGGGAATATAAATTTTTTGCACAAGTTCTATCTTTTCATTTTGTTTTTCTTCATCAAAATATCTTAACGTTCGCACATTATCCAAGACATCCGGACTTTTAGCTAACACAAATAAAGGAGATGCTTCTAAATATTGAAAATATTTTTTTGTAGCCTGCTCTTTTGTGTGAATATCAATGCCATTTACCTGTGGTCGTGTTAAGGTGATAAATATTTCTGTCGCCTCTTGTCCTATGTGAGCTGGTAATTTTTGTAATATACTCGATCTCCACCCATATACTATCTCACCATCTTTTTCTACGTCATCATAGGGCATTTTTGTTATATCTAAATCTAATAATGTAGCATCTTCTCCTACATCATGGAGTAATAACGCTTTGGCAAGAGCTGGATCTTTGATACCATATTCTTCAATCGCGATACGAGTCACTGCGATAACATGGCCGAAATATAACTGGCCACTTTTTCTTTTCTTGCTTCCATGCGCCTTTCTCGCAGTATCATATGCCCATGTAAGAGATGCATGTTCTTCCTGAGGAAACGTATCTAAAAGCTTACCGCGAAATGTATCAAATTCTTGTTCTTGTTTGGCTATGTTTGTTTCAACCGCCTGCTGATTTCTTATTGCATATATGCCAGCTTCAACCATTGCGCAAGTATACCATACCTAAAAAATATGTAAGGAACCTGCCAGCTCGACCCTTATTCCATTCCTTTATTACACTGTGTTTACTCTTGCATTAATTGCACTATTTCTTCTCTTTATTTTTTGTATTTCCTCATAAGAAATTTTGCCATCTATTTTTTACAAAAATTTATCCATTTCTTTTATAAGGCTATTAATATATGGATAATATATGCTATCCGCCGCGAAATAAGGCACAACTTCGCGAATGAGCTTGTATGTTTTTTGTGTACCTTTTCCCAATCTATACCCTTCCTTGATTCTAAAATCTATCGCTTGGCAAGATATAAGAAGTTCAATTGCCAATACTTTTCGTACATTTCCAAGAATTTCTCTGGCTTTTCTCGCCGCGATTGTACCCATTGACACTAAATCTTCCACATTTGCGGAGGTTGGAATGGAATCTACAGACGCGGGATGAGCTAATACTTTATTCTCAGAGACTAGCGCTGCGGTTGTATATTGCAATATCATCATTCCCGAATTGAGACCTCCTTTTTCCGCGAGAAAAGCAGGAAGTCCATTATTTGTCGCTGGATCGATCAGGGACGCGACGCGTCTATCCGAGACATTCGCGAGTTCACACACAGCGTGCCCTAAGGTATCCATCGCGATTGCCATCGCTTCTCCATGGAAATTTCCTCCGGAAATTACATCAATTTTTCCAGATTTGTTAATAAATAGTAAGGGATTGTCGGTAACTGAGTTAACCTCTGTATTAACAACATTTTCAACATAAGCAATCGCTTCTCTCACCGCGCCGTGGATTTGCGGCATGCAGCGAAGAGAATATTGATCTTGTGTTTTTGCGTTATCAACCATAGTGCTTTTATCCAGTAGTGTTCTCAGCCTATCTGCGACAAGTACTTGCCCATTGTGGGGTTTTAACTTGTGAATACGCGCGTCAAAAGCTTTTGTTGTTGCCCGTAAAGCTTCAGCGGATAAAGCTCCTGCTATATCTGCTACATCAGCGAGTTTTTTCGCTTCATGCAATGCCAAAATTCCATTCGCGGTCATAGCGGCCGTATTATTAATCAGAGCAAGCCCCTCTTTTGCCTCAAGAACGATAGCTTTAATACCAGCTTTTTTAAGTGCTTCTTCTCCCGATATTACTTTTCCTTTATAAGAAGCTTCACCTTTACCCAAAAGCACGAGTATGACATGAGCGGATGGGGCTAGATCTCCACTGGAACCAACAGATCCCTGTTGAGGTACAAGTGGGTGAACTCCTTTATTAAGCATTTCTATCAAGGTTTCTATAACTACTGGTCTTATGCCTGAATGTCCTTTAGAAAGATAATTTGCTATGAGAAACATGATTCCCCGTACAACACCTTCTTCAAATGGAGTACCAACTCCAGCAGCGTGGGAAAGAATGAGATTTTCTTGAAGTTTTTTTATGTCTTCTTCAGATATTACCGTGTTTTTAAAGGCGCCAAAACCAGTAGTGACGCCATACATTACCTCTTTATTACTAATCGCTTTTTCAATCGCTTGACGTGTCACAGACACATTTTTTTTCGCTACTGGATCGAGAGTAACTTTTTCAGTATACAAAGCGACTTGAACAACCTTTGCAAAAGTTATTGGTTTACCAGTAATAGCAACCATACGATTTATTTTAATTCTTCTTGAACAGAAGATACCATTTTATACTTGAATACTCAATAGGGAAGTAAGTGAGAAAAAATAATCGCACAGCATTGTATTCTGTTGATCTGGCATGATATCATCTTCTAATAATGAAAGCAGTTTTTTAAAGTAATATACTGTAGGACTCTTCAAGACGTTGGTGCAATTATAGAGAATCTTTCATTACACGAATGTTATTGTTTCAAGTTTTGAAAACAACGCTTTATTTGTTCTAAACAACATCGTGTCTATACCTTTTTTTTTCGCAGCTTCTGTATATGTTTTATTATCGTCAATAAATAGACATTCCTCGGGTTTAATCTTAAGTTTTTCTACCACAATTTGGAGTAGACCATCTGCTTTAGTTACACCAAGTTTGCATGAATAGAATTTTTTATATTTTCGAAAATCATTACCTAACACATTATTTAATCCAACACTGATTCCAGAAACATTATCTGAAACTATATATATTTTATTTTTTATGGTATGCAGCTTTCTCAAGAGCGCTCTATTTACTACAATCTGCTGTAAGAACAAGTCGTAATATTCTTTTGGAGAGAAATGGGTATGAAAAATTTTATTTACCACTCTTATATACTCACTTACTTTTTCTTTTCCTCTGTCAAGTTCATCGAGGTGACTAACCCATAACATGTTATGCTGGTCGTAATCAATATTGTATGTTTCTTCCATTTTTGCTAAAAACCGTTTTCTCTCATTTCCGTCTGTTAGCACCCCATGAACATCCAACAATATGTATTTGATAGATTGGTTATGTTTTAGATCATCACTTTGTAACGTTTTCATATCAATGCTTATTATCTCACTTCCCGGGGAAAAAATACGTTCTTTTTTCACTGATTATTTTTCTAAAATAATGAAAAAGCATAGGGTTAAATTTTCATACTAAAAACTCAATAGCTGGTGGTCTTGAACTAGCAGATATTATTTCATATATTAGTTGTCAGACTTTGAGGATGCAATTTAGCAGATCAGAATTAGGAAAAATTTATTCAAATGAACATTTAAAAGAAGAATTACAAAAATTAAGAAGAGAGTTTAGAGATAGATGTAAAGTAAAAATTATTGACGTCACAGATAATTCCCTTATCTAGTAAATACAAAAAAAGCTAGTCTAACTAGCTCTCTTTGGAGAAGTGTTCAGCATCCTTGCGGACACGGAGGACACCTCCATGTGTAGTTTACATAATTGCATTTTACTTGTCAATTCCTGAGTGTGGTGCAAAATCCATGAAGAATTGATTTGACACTATTGTGATATAAATAATATAAAATATGTCGAGTTGGCAATAACAAGTTATTTCGTCCCTAGATGTTCCCGAGTGGTACACTCGACTTAAGTCTATTGCAAAATTTTTGTCCCATTATCTTCCATTTGCAATGTAGTAGGAGAATTAGGCAGTAGGTGGGGGAGTAGTTGTCGAATCAGTCTTGGCTAAATACATTTTTACTTCTTTGAGGAAATCTCCGGGGGTGAGTTGGCTTTTGATGAGATATCCGTTACCAATAGCGAGCGCGTCTTTAATATTTTCTTTACTGTCTAAATTGGTGAGGAATACCAATAATTTATTTTTCGGCATATAATCAGGGTCGTTTTTGAGTTTTTTCATGACTGCAAAACCGTCTTGTTTGGGAAGGAGAATATCCAGGAGTACTAAATCATAGCCGCCTTGTTTTATCTTCGCGAACGCTTCATCACCATCAACAGCAGTATCTACAGTATATCCCTCCGGTTTGAGAGTATCCAGATAAATTTCACGTAAGAAATCGTCGTCTTCGACTACAAGAATTTTTTTGGGTTCCACATCCATAAAACTAACACTAATCCTCCTACCTGTCAATAGTTATTTTTAAAAAATGCACGAATTTCCCTGTGTTTTTTTTGGCATTTGCGAAAAACCAAGAAATACAGTAAAATAGCAGGTATGCCACACGAGCCAAAACGACGACACTCACGGGAAAGAAAAGGGGAAAGACGCGCGAGTATTTCACTTGCAGTACCACAGGCAATTATTTGTCCAAATTGCGGTAGCGCAACGTCGCCACACAATGTTTGTCGTGAATGCGGATTTTATAAAGGCAAACAAGTCATCAACATGACAAAAAATAAAAAGTAAAGTGAGATGAAAACGCCTCTTGATCCGCGACATAAAAAACGCCAACTCCTTATTGAAGAGTTATTCAAAACAGATTTTCACAAACAAAGAGTGAGTGAAGCAGCAAAGGAAATAGTGGCACAAAAAGATGCAATAGACAAAAGGATCTATGCATCCGCTCCCGAATTTCCTATTGATAAAGTGAATAAAGTCGATCTGGCAATTTTGCGGCTCGCGACATATGAATTGACGATAATAAAAAAAGAACCGCCTAAAGTAATTATTGATGAAGCAATAGAACTCGCAAAAGAATATGGAGGAGAAGCTAGCCCTGCATTTATTAACGGGGCATTGGGAAATATTATAAAACATGCAACTACCGAAATTTAACGACCAGCATTTATTTGAACAGGCATTTACTCATCGTTCCTATTTGAATGAATCCAAAGAAAAAATTGATTCCAATGAACGGTTAGAATTCTTAGGAGATAGTATTCTCTCTTTTGTCGTTTCACAATATTTATTCCAAACATTCCCTCATTGTGATGAAGGTATGCTGACGAATATGCGTTCGCTCTTGGTAAACACCAAAAGTCTTGCGGAAACATCCAGAGAACTGGATTTTGGGAAATACCTCAAACTTTCCCGCGGAGAAGAAGATTCACAAGGCAGACAGAATCAAAGTATCCTCGCGGATTGCTATGAAGCTTTTATCGGCGCGTTATTTTTAGACCAGGGTATTGAACCCGCACGGGAATTTATTACCACGACACTATTGCCAAAAGCTGCTGTATTCGCCGACAGAGATGCCTTGAAAGATCCAAAAAGTCTGCTGCAAGAGTACGTCCAGGCACAAAAACATACCTCTCCGATCTATAAAGTACTTGAAGAAGAAGGTCCAGCTCACGCAAAAATTTTCACCATTGGTGTCCATGTCAAAGAGGTATTGATGGGTAAAGGGAAAGGGAAGTCCAAACAAGAAGCAGAAGAACAAGCCGCCAAACTCGCGCTTGAGAAGATGAAGAAATAATGGTAAAATAGAAATCAACTATGTCACTTGTTATCCGACTTACCAGAACAGGGAAAAAAGGCGAACGGAAGTTCCGCATTATTGTCAAAGAAAAACGCGACAAACGCGATGGGTTATATATGGAAAAGTTAGGCTGGTATGAGAAAAAAGCGACAGGTATCACAAAAGAATTAAACATGGAGAGATATAATTACTGGCTTTCAGTCGGCGCCCAGCCAAGTGCAACAGTGAAAGAATTAGCAGCATGAAAGACGCCTTATTATTTATTGTTTCCTCTATTATCGAAGACTCTGAGCATGTCAGTGTTGATGAACAAGAGAATGACGGTATTATAGAATTTATTATTCATGTACCAAAAGAGGAAATCGGAAAAGTAATTGGCAAAGAAGGAAAAATAATTAGAGCCCTCAGAAATGTCCTGAAAATCCCCGCCATGAAACAAAACAAAAAAATCCACATATCAATTAGTGAGTAAAAGTATTCATTTCCAGTTACTTTTTAATTTCAATAATCTTGATTTATAAAAAGCCCAAATAATAAACACTCCTTTATGCATAGTAAAAAACTGAGAGTCGGGATCATATTTGGAGGACGTTCAGCAGAGCATGAAGTATCACTCCAATCAGCCAGCAATGTTTATGAAGCGTTGGATAAGACAAAGTACGAACCTGTTCTTATTGGTATTTCTAAAAAAGGAGTTTGGCAGTTTGAAAATACTACAAAATTATTCCCCGAACAAAACAATTCTTATTTGGTAACATCTTTATCTAAAGATGCACCCGGCAAGTCCAAACTCATGCTCGTTCCACAACCAAAAGATATGAATCAATTAGATGTCATTTTCCCTGTTTTACATGGGCCGTATGGAGAAGATGGTACAATGCAGGGATTATTGAAACTTGCCGGTATTCCATTTGTCGGCTCAGATGTGTTGGGTTCAGCAGTTTGTATGGATAAAGAAGTGATGAAACGCTTACTCAAAGAAGCAAGTATACCAATTGCGAAGTATATCGTGATAAAGCGAAAAGATGAGAAAACTATCCGATACGCAAAAGTAGTAAGAAAGCTTGGTCCGCAGATGTTTGTGAAACCTGCTAATCTTGGCTCGTCAGTTGGTGTACATAAAGTTACCTCAAATAAGGAATTTATCTCCGCGATTACTGACGCATTCCAATATGATAATAAAATTCTGATTGAACAAGCGTTACAGGCGCGAGAAATTGAATGTTCGGTACTTGGGAATGATAACCCGATTGCTTCTATTCCAGGTGAGGTTATCACACATCACGAATTCTACTCCTACGAAGCAAAATATCTTGATTCCAACGGAGCAGACCTTGTTATTCCGGCACCTCTACCTGATACAGTAATAGCTGATATAAAAAAACTAGCAGTAAAAACATTCCAGACGCTCTGTTGTAATGGGATGGCACGGGTTGATTTCTTTCTTACAGAAACAAATAAAATTTTTGTCAATGAGGCGAATACAATTCCAGGATTTACCAATGTCAGTATGTACCCAAAGCTATGGGAAGCAAGCGGCATTTCTTACACAAGTCTTATTACCAGACTTATAGAGCTTGCTCTAGAAAGACATAGCATGGATATGCAATTAAAAACTTCAAAATGACATTCCAAAAAGAGCAATTTTGTACTCTTTAGAAGTTCATCTTCTTAAATTTTAAATTTCTTTACATTGGAATGCTAATTTTACTCAAGTTGTCTAATTTATTTATGGAGTCTAGCACCGGAAGATGCATTGACGCTTAGTATGTTTTCTGGTAATCTATGTGTATGAAAACTATAAGCGCTACTATAAATCAAGGACAACTAATCATTCCTGAAGCTATTCGCAAGGTTATAAAATGGGCAAATTCTTCTGTGGTTTCAGTATCTGTTGAGAAACCTGACGAGATAAGAATTACTCCTGCTAAAAATAAAATAGATTGGGAAATACTTCAGAAAAAATTAAAACGTGTTCGCGCTTTTAAAGGACAGGGTGAAGGTAATTTATCAAAGTTCATTCTCCATGATAGAGAAAGACACTACTAATGCAAAAACTAGTCATTGATAGTTCAGTTATTATTAAATGGTTAAATCATGTAGACGAACAGCTTGTTGATAAAGCAGAAGAAATTCTGCAAGATGTACAATCAGGAAAGGTAAAACTCTTAGCTCCTGAACTTGCTAAATATGAAGTCTGCAATTCTCTTCTTATTAAGAAAAAATTATCTCCTGCACAAATGAAAGAGGCTTTAGAAGCATTCTATATGCTTCCCATTCAGTTTTTCGATGATTCGTTACAGCTAGCTGAGTTCGCATATTTCACTGGAGACAATATTCATATAACCTATTATGACGCTGCTTTTCTCGCGTTAGCTCAACTGGAAAATGCCTCTCTTGTTACTGACAATGTGAAACACCATGGTAAAACAAAAGAGATCCATGTTATTCCATTAAAAGAGTATTCTTTTGACAAACTAAAACTTCTTAATATATGAAAATTACCATCCTTACTCTATTTCCTGAAATGTTTGTTGGTCCTTTTGACCATTCTATTATCAAACACGCGAAAGAAAAGGGACTAGTTGAAATTGTGTATAAAAACATTCGGGATTTTGGGATAGGGAAGCATAAAATTGTTGACGATAAGCCGTATGGCGGGGGAGTTGGGATGGTGATGAAAGTTGATGTGTTGGATACTGCAATTAGTTCGGTAAAGGATAAGAAATTAAGTAAGCAACAACAAAAAGTTGCATTACTCGATCCACATGGCAAACAATTTGGTCAAACAAAAGCAAGAGAATATGTTGAGTTACAACACCTCATTTTACTTTGCGCGCATTATGAAGGCGTTGATGAACGGGTGAGAACACTCATTGATGAAGAAATTTCGATCGGCGACTTTGTGGTAACAGGCGGAGAAATTCCGGCAATGCTTATCACCGATGCAGTTGTTCGATTGCTTCCTGAAGTATTGAAAAAAGACGCAACACAACACGAATCCTTTTCTATACCGGACGAAACCAATAATGAAACGAAGCTTTTAGAATTTCCCCAGTACACAACGCCACCAATATATAAAGATATGTCAGTACCGGAACTATTACTCTCCGGCAACCACCAAAAAATTGCAGAGTGGAGAAGGGAAGAGGCAAAAAAGATTACAAAGAAACTCCGCCCCGATCTCCTATAGAAAATCACAAGTTAAAATTCACTGGTTATCCCACGCGGTCAATTGTTGGAGGGTTTGCTGTTCCTGGGAAGTTAATGACGAAATAGCTTGCGTATCATTAGAAATAATTTTGGGTAATGGCTTATCATAGAAAGAGATACTCATAGAACCGCTATTCCCATTATCGAACTTAACAACCGTAACATTAGATAAAGGTAATTGTTGCTTAAGTGCCGTTAAAAATCGTAGTGTTGTATCAATATCACCTTTTGTTGTAAGCTGCATTTGCAAGACTTTGTTGTCCACTTTTGTAGTATCTTGATTGAGAATACCTACACTAAAATCATAGTCACCAATGGCTATACCTGATAGGCTCCCTGCTTGCGCGATAGCATGCAAAATCCCGGAAAAATCTTTTTCAACAGGTAATGCTTTGGTAACAAGGTGGAACTGCTGCGCGACAGTTGCATCATTGATATTTGCTATTGTATGCAAATTTCCCTGCAAGAGGGACACTTTATCCCGCTTTTGTACTATTTGTTCACGGGTCGTAAACCATGTTTGCAATTGAGGGATAATAAAAGCAAAGAAAAGCACAAGACAAACTGCAACTGTAATAACCGGCGCAAGGTATTGTTGATAACGATAATAAATATTTTTTATATAATTTTCCGCTGGGGAGATATCATAGTTCATAGCAAATCTCCTTCAATAGTCAGCGTATATTGTTGTGTTTGCTTATCCGCGGAAATTGTAGAAATAGTCAATGTCTTCAATAGTTTTTTGTTGTGGAACATATTTATTATTGTGTTCAAAAATGTATCAAGCGCATTCAGCGAAGACGAAGAAGCAGTCATGGTTATTTTCTGATCACTAATCTGCACAGAATCCAAATTCATGGGTACCGGTAATTGTGATTTGATTTGATCTATATTACTTTCATACGTATATCTCTTTGCAAAAATATTTTTGATATCTTGTAATCGTTGCTTTAGCAAATATACCCTGAGAGTCTTTTCCTGCAACAAAGTTAAATTCGTTTTCGCGTAGTTTTCTTCTCCTTTTAGTGATAAGAACGTAGTATCCAGATTAAGGACAAAGGTAACTACCACTGCTGCCACAGTAATAACCAAACAGATAACTGCAATTCGTTTTGCGAGGGAAAGTGATTTTTCTTGCCGGAAGTTATTTTTGCGCTGCGGCAGTAAATTAATATTTTTACTCATATTCTCTTATAGCAAGACCTACAGCAATCGTATATCCCGGCGCGTCGTCAATAATTTCTTTTGGCACATCCTGATCCAACAATCTATTCCAGGGATTCACAATAGCCGTTTCAATACTAGTATGTTTGGTAAAAAAACCCGCGAGACCAGGTAATTTCGCAGTTCCTCCTGACAAGAGAATTTGTTTAATTACATCTTCTTTATATGTCTCATTATAATAAGCAAATGCTTTTTTTATCTCTGATACAATAGATAAAAGAATCGGCTCAGTTACCATGCCAATTTTCCCCCCAAAGGTACTTTCTGAAAGACCATAGACTTTTTTATATTCTTCTGCTTGTATCATAGAAAACCCGAAGTCAGAAGCAATAGCCCGACTCAACGCAAGACCGCCAGTGGGAACAGAATAGGTAAACACCATGCTGCCATTTTTAATAATGGTAAGCAAGGTGTTAACTGTACCAATATGGACAATAAGACTGGTTGGAAAATTTTTCTCTGTTACAATTGCGCGAATCACCGCAAGCACTTCTGTCTCAATTGACGCAATTGTTAAGCCGGCCATTCCTATAATTTTTTCATATCTTTCCACCAGTGATATAGGTGCTCCCACAAGCAGCACTTTCATCGTTTGGCCGGATTGTGTTTTTTCAGGTCTAGATAACACAGTATAGTCCAAAGTAATTGTATTAAGAGGAACTGGTATTTGCTGTTCTGCTTCCCAATAAATTGCTGAAGAGAGTTCCTTATCTGATAAAGGAGGCATATCAATTACTTTTGTATAGACCAGCGTTTCCGGAAGAGCAAGATTTACATAATTCGTATCGATTTCTGCGTCCTCTACTACTTTCTTTATTGCTGATGCCATATCTTGCTGATCCAATACTGATCCGGACATTATACCTTTGACTGGCGTATTTGCTTTAAGAACCGCGTTAAGCAAATACCCGTCTTTCTCAGATGATAACCAGACAGCTTTCATTGTTGCAGCGCCGATATCTAATCCAAATGCTTTGTTTTTCATTATTTTGGTGATAAAAGTGAATAATAAAATTCAGTTGGCAAACTATCGTATCCTTGAAAAAAAGTAACTTTTCTCTGTGTTGTACCGGCAGCACCTGTTGAGCTAATAATTTTTCCCTGCGAAGGTAAAGCAGTTGATCCTCTCACACCAATAGCGGTATTGCTATATAACGGCACTACCCGGGCAATAAGTCCAGGACCCGGCGCTGCTGCCGGAATAGGAACAGACAAAGAATAGTCAAAATTTTTTCCTTGTATTGTTATTGGATTTACTGCCTGAGGAAGATTATTTACCGCGTTACGGTTAGCACAAGGATCTGCTGCATACCGTGACACAGATGGATTATTCTTCGTTCCCATTAATATAATAATCTCTATAGCAGGATCATTACATGCTGATTGTGTCGTTCCCCAGGCAACGGTCAGTGTTCCTGACCAGGGATTTTGATACAGAGTAGTTGGATCTCCTGAAGACAACCAAATA
>WNFI01044762.1_pt1 | contig 19618 bp, 21 predicted proteins | sample 5400471 | NCBI WGS metagenome assembly WNFI01 (sample SAMN13153348, study PRJNA577476) | soil metagenome | isolation source: 100 cm saprolite on Douglas fir-dominated hillslope | place: USA:California | collected 2013-09-17
GTGTATGGGTAGTTACAGGTGTATTTAAATATAAAAAAGGATATTTCTCACCTCAGTCTCATACCAGAGAACTGAGGGAGTGCATCAAATCAATGCACATACCTGAGTCATAATGTGACCAGCTGCATTGCTACCAGATTTTGACCTGTGATTGAGACCAGATGTTTAATGTTAAGAGTTGCTCTGTGAGTGATGACTGATTTGTTTGTGATACTACTGTACATTCTCATGTCACAGTAATGCACCAAGCATTTCACTGTCCATCCAGGGAGTACATTAGTTGTGGAACTGGGTGAGTACAAGTAAGCTCATACATGAGTTACCTTGCTGTGTGCACAGAAGAATCAATTTCTAGAGATATGCCTCATCTTGGGATGAAGGTCAAATGCCATACCATCTCTGGCACTGAGGAAGTTTGTTCCATGGTCTGCCTCAAATGATGCAAGAATGCCTCAGCAAAATTGAGGCAGACGCCGGCGTCCCATGGCCGAGAGTTCTTCGACCGCACCATTCGCGGTATATCAAGTGTGCGAAGGGATTGTGTAGACTGAAGTATGCCATCTTTTGACCGAAAACCAACAAATATTTCCTTTGAAAATATCCCAGGATCAGATAGCTTCCTGGTAGGAATCGCCATGCTTACCGGCACGCCAAGAAGGTAGGACTGTGCCCAGAATTTGAGCAGTTTCCTTGGAAAGAAGAATCATTTAGAAAGAAATACTGAGGAGAGCGAATAGCAGTCACTTCTGAAACTTTGTTTCATCCCATTTACTCTGGATAGACTGAGACGTTTTCAGCTCCACAAACTTGTCTGTAGTGCCAACATACGTCCCTGGAGAGTATCATATACCCATCAGCTCGAAGCAGAGTTTATGTTTACTACGACTTGGGCCATACCTCGAACACAGTCGACTTCTCCACCTAAGAGCATACGATTGCGACCAAGTTTGGTCTTGACCACCTGGCACCATTGGATGTTTGTGTTAACGTCACCTCCCCACCCCGGTGGTTCTGATGAAACCATAGGTGGTTCAAATCAAGAACCTAGCATCGGATTCTCACTTCTTCTGGAGATCCGACTCATTGAAATGTTCTTCGAGATAAATCATCCCCCCGACAAGCATAGCATTGAGGACCCAGGAATCTCTCTCTTCATATGGAGCAATTAATATCCTAATAATAAGATGGGCGCTTGCCACCAGATACAAAGAAATAGCCCTCTCACTTAGTTATGACGCCGCGCCAAGCGACGATGCTGGCCATATGTGTTAGCTTTCTTGTCTCGACGCGACCCAGACAATTAAGAAGTGAGTCGAGGCGAGTTCGTGTCTCTGGGCGCTTAACCCATCTTTCATAGCCATAATTTAAGTCTGCGTGAGGTGGAGGATTCGCAAAGTAGTTCATTGCGCTGTTCGTAAACTCTTGCTCGTGGTTTGCATCATTGGAGTATGTGAGGAGGGGTTTCGGACGCTGAAAGAGAGGTGGGGCGGATGGAGCAAGTGACGGTATTGGGAAGGTTTCCATGCTCGCTGAGGTTTCCCTTGTCAGCCTGAGACTTTATCCTAGCCAAGCTCGCTAAGAATCGAGCAGCAATTTCGCTGTATTAAGTTGAAATTCAGTGTAAACTTGTTTGAGCTTGTTGTGGTGACCTCGATCAGTCCCAAAACGGGGAAACGGCTTGGTGAGCTAGAACGCGACTAGATTTACCACTCTTTGCCATGCCTGTTGGTGCCTCTATAGATGTAAAGGGATCTAGGCTTCCTCGAGTAGGGGGTGGTTCTTCTGCAGCTACCGTACACTCGGGAAAATCTCCTGTTGATTCGTCTCCCAAAAGCCCTTCCAAGGCATCATCTTCGGGAGCGGGTCTCCATAAGAAGATGTCTTCCTCATCCTTAGGACATTCGTATGCAGGAAAATTCTATGACGAACCACCCAAATCTCCTTCGCCATCCGGCTTCTTGCTTTCTAGCGCACGAGCTCCGCCCTCTGCGATCCGAACGCGGAAGTCCACCTCCTCTTTGAGAAATGTTGCTACTACCTCTCGACCTCCTCTCTCTCCTAGTCTCCCTGGCCGTTTTACATCCCCTGCTCCTATTAAACGCGTCCCAAATACTGATACTGGTTCGAAAACCAGCGCTCCTATTCGAAAAGCTCCGTCTATCAGTAATTTCAAATCTTCGACATCTGCTCGTCCTCCAGACACAGGAGATGTTGAAGAAGCCTCTTCCCCGCCAAAAAGCCTAAAGGAATTGTTGGCCTTGAAACGCGCTGAGGTCAAGAAAGGACGCGAGCTCAAATCTAAAACGAGCGAATCAAGTTTCGCGCAGCAGGATTCAGGAGATGTCATCAAGGAAAATGGAGAACACTGGGAAAAGCCACCTGTGACGATAGAGGATGCTGCGGATGAGCTACTGGGACGGCCTACTATTCGAGAGACCATCGAAAAGGCCCGTTCAACTGGTCACTTGAACTTGTCATCCAGAGAGTTGAAGATGCTTCCGAGGATCTTGTTTACGATTCATCTTGGTGTGGAGCCCAAGAAATTAGCCTCGGAGGGTGATCGGCCTCAAAGTCCTAACAAAGCCGGTACGGAAGTCGGTGGCGTGGCTTGGTATGAGGCGGAGGATTTGAGAATCCTCAAAGCTGCTGATAACGAGATTCAAGAAATTCAGGTGTGGTATTTCTCCTTTAGCGTGGTAGCATCCTGTGATGTTCATCTGTTACTTCAGGAAGAAATCGGCCTCTTTGGAGGATTGAAGACAGTCGATGTACGTCTCTTTCGTCGTTTTTGGCATGTTTCCTTGTTAACATTTCCACAAACAATCGCAGTTTCACAAGAACCCACTCCGTTCTTTGCCTACTGAGTTCTCCGACCTTGGTGTATTGACTCATCTGGATCTGTCCTTCTGCCGATTTGAAACTCTCCCTCCGTCATTGGCGTCTCTACCTTCGCTCACTACCCTAAACATTTCAAATAATATCCTCGTTTCGTTCACACTCGCCCTCGCACCTCTCCCGTCCCCGCGCTCCTCAGATCCCTTCTTCCGTCCGACTTCTTCCACCCAACGATCGAGCGCCCCCTTCCCTTCTCTGCAGATCCTGCATCTACAAGGCAACAAGCTTAAAGGCTCCCTGATTGATGTCTCCTTACCGATGTCTTTAGTTAAAATTGACCTTTCACGCAATCCGATATGCGATGAAGGCGCATCCCTGATCCGTTCGCTTGCTACCCTTCCGTCTCTCAAAGAGCTCAGAATGCAGGAATGCCACATCTCGGACGCAGGCTTACCGCAAGAGGCCATTGAATCATCTCAATCCTTCACCAGTCTGGAAGCCTTAGATCTTAGCCAGAATGAGAGCCTCACGGAAGCAGCTGTGAGGGCTAAGTTATTCTCGGAACGAAAACTCCATGTCGTGCAGGATATCGACATGACTGCTAATCATGATACCTCCAAAGATAGCAACTCATTTGTCCCTATCCGGCTTGCTGTCGGAAAAATAATACATAAGGGGTTATGGGAAATAGAGGTTGAGAAACAGGAGCCTAAGAAGGAGCCTGCCCCTTCAACTGCTACTGTAACAGTTGGTTCAACACCCAAACCTGTTCCGCATCCAATTGTTAAGAAAGAACAATGGGAGCTTGATGCGGAGGCAGGGTTGAATACTGCTGGAGGTCGAAGACGGGCGGAGGCGAAGCTTGGTGCTCAAGAATCGGATGCTGCTACCCAAGGGACTCCTTCGACCTCTTCGAATCCTGTGCTCTCACTAGACAAGTATTACACCTCTTCACATGCCACCCTTTCACTTCCCCCGGCATTACCTATCCCGAAGGGAAGGTTAGCCCATAATAGGTCTCAGTCGATTCATTCTTCTCAGGTAGGCAGTGGTGGGTACGATCCGGCAGTCCCCTTACAGACAGTGCCGTTGTCCCTGATCCTCGAGCATCCATGGTCAGCTACTCTTCGTGTCCTTGGACTTAGCAACCGTCGTGCGGACGTCCGTATTGTCCAACCTCTATTGGATTCCGTACATAGTAACATGCTTCCAAGGCTGGAAGAGCTAAAGCTGGATGGCTGTAATCTGAGCGATACTATTCGGATCGGAGATGAACATTCGTCCGTCTCGCTTTCGGTATCTACTTCATTACCGCCTGGGAAAAAAGGGGATACGCTGACCGAGTCGACGATACGTGCACTGATGCGACTTTTCCCGAACCTGAAGGTGCTCGACGTCTCTTTCAACAACCTCACAACGTTGGATGGTGTTGAAGAGATGTTCCTGCCGCCTTTGGCTAGTAGCGAAGGAAATGGAAGTGGCCTCCGTGGAGGGCTCAGGGTTCTAAGGGCTCGGTCTAATCAGATTGACGATAAGGGACTTGTTCCGCTAATAGCACTTTGCCAGAAATTCCGACAGACCCGGTGTGAGCAATGGAAAGGGGAGGAGATAGACATGAGGGAAAATAGTATTGCCAAGGTAGTGTTCCAACCACGTTCTCGTGCTTTTATGGTTCATTGATGACGATTACTTACTCATCATGGATGTGCTTCAGTTGCCACCCGAATTTGGCCTACTACCGCTGGACATATTGCTTGTGGAGGGGAACAGGTTCCGTGTGCCGCACCGCAGGATTTGGGAGAAGGAAGGTAAGAATGATTTTGGTCTCCGTTACTTTGGTAGCTCATATCATCATCATCAGGCACGAAGGGACTGCTGCAATGGTTGCGTGATACATTGGTATAGTATTTCTAGGCTGTCGTCGTGCCAGCGAATAGTAAAGGGCTGAGGAATACAGCCATGCCGCATTCTTTATTCCGTTTTCCGTAGTCCTTTGCTGTAAAATTATTCTTTCATCCCGAATCAAGTAAGGATGAATCGGATTTGTATACCGCGTGAGCGGTCCAAGACGAAAATAACCGGGTTGGTGAGGCTATCCTGAGCTACCATTGAGTTACATCGGGTGAAGCCGCGTTCACTTCATCAGGAGACCCTTCCAAATAACTCTCATAAACAAGGTTGTGTTGACCCCGCCGGCGTCGACAAGGACGAGTTCCTTGTGCCGGCACTAGGAGGCGCCTCCGCATCAGACCATGCAAGCTCAACAACCAACTTCACAGCGCCCCTTACCCCCACTTCAGAGTGTCTCCCTTCCTACCTCGTCCTCCAAGTCATCTTTCTTCGTCGTCCCCGCCGTATCCCTGCAGCAACAACCAACAACCTCCAAACCCCATGCCAAGCCATCTTTTACCATCCTCAATCCTCCGCCCGTAGTCAAGCCCGAGCAAACTCCTCAGTCCTCCCGACCCCAAAATATCGTTACCTACAAAGCTCCAGCGCATAAACATGCTCACCACCTTCACACTATACCTCCCAAAGAGAAGACCGTGCAGACTCTGATGTAACCAGTCTAAAATCGATGCATTGAGTACCCCTAACTGACACGCACTTTACAGTCTTGACCATATGCTATGGCAACATTCGCGTACTCGGTTCAACCAGGTGAGCCATGTTACTGCTAATATGCATTAGTATTGGTATTAATGCGATAGGCGCCGGAATGTTAGGTCAGATCCGAGTTGGGGATGCAGGCTGGATCCCCAGAAGGCCCATCCGAGAAAGAGGTTGCTGAAGCCGATGATGCTGAGCTCACTCGCGAACTACTCTTCGGCCTCACTGGAGATGACCGGTACAAAGGGTTTAATGTCGATGCGAATACGTACGCTCCAAACGTTGACATCGAAACCGCAAAGGTTCAGCGTGCTAGTGCAGAGGGGATGGAGAAGGTCTGCCATGTTTTGAGCCTTTCCTCTCCGTGCCCTGACGTCCTCTTAGGTACTTGCTTCTCTACTCACTCAGCGGACGGTCGGGCCTCGGAATGCGCACCAATTAAACCCTGGGATCCCGGCCATACTACCAAACGGAGTCAGAATCAGGATTGCCCTCTCTGCACTTGTCAATGATCTGTTTGCACGGGATCGACACTTTTTCGATCCAGATGAGCAACCGGAAAATTTGCCATCGGGGCAGCCGGGCGATACTTCGCCCATGTCCATATCATCACTTGTCTCTCTGGCCAGCGGAGTGAATTCATCATCAGACTTACGTGGACCATCGATGGCTTTCCTTTCCTCACCAAACATTCCTGCTTCGGTTGCGACACTTGTTCCCATCTCGTCCTTCCAACAAACCAAGGCAAAGTCCAATTCGGCGTCAAAGACGAAACCAGGGGGGCCTCCTCCACGATCCATTTTCTCTACCATCCCCCGAGGTGCGGGTCTAGAGTCCCCGTGGGCACTCGGCGCATTGAATAGCCCATCCGCACGGGAACAAGAACCCAATCCGGCCGCCATCACCATTCCTCCTCCCCCCTTCACTGCCGCCTCTTCTTCGACCCTCACGCAGTCCAACTCGCCTATTAGTAGAGGCCCTCGTATTCATAAAGCTGTCGGACGTTCTAGGGAATTGTATATTTCTGGAGTGGAAAAACGACGACCCGTTTGTGTGAGTCACTTGACAGAGTTTGATGAATGCCCACCCGAATGCCTCCATGCCGAGGCTTATGCGGCGGACAAGAATGGTCTTCTTAAGTTGTTGACTGTGAGGACCCTAACTATGATTGGATCCGGATTACCGAATGCCGGATTTCCTCTGCGTTCCGCCACTGCTCGCAATGATGCTAGTGGAAAGGGTAAACTCAACATCAGTGGGACACGATTACCCGCCCTCTTGCCGCGATTCCTCAGGCTCTCTGCTTTAATAGCGAGAGAGCTGGGTCGTGAGATGCGTGAACAGCAGCAGTTTTTAGCCAATGCGAAAGACGTGGGTGCCGCCCCTGTAGGGACCTCCCCTTCCTCTACTTCCATTTCCGTCGCCGACATTCCGTCCACTACCGGTGATGCTCGCCCCACTCGTGCGTGGTATGCCCTCTTGAGCGGCATGATCACCCGTTCTGCACTCGAGGGCTACTTGGGGCTGGGATGGCTTGGGGCCGAAGCACTCGAGGTCCTGTTTGGCATCGGCATCGGGGTCGACTGGCACAAGGCTGTAGAGAAGCCTGCTGATGACAAGGATGCCCTGGCGAAGCGTCCACGCTCCTCATCGACTTCCTCGGACATCAAGCCCATGGAAGAGGATGGCGTTAGCGAGTTGCGCGGCCCGACGACTGATGCTTCCATGGCTGAAGCTCACATGGCCCAGTTTGAGCCTGATGGCCTACCCACCTTGACTGAAGCAGCGAAGATCTTGTTTAAGTGCGGTATTCCCACTGGCATCAATGGAACTAGCTCGGAATCGAGTACCATCAATTCCTATGCGAATGGATTCCAGACGACCCGTTGGAGCAATGGTTGTACCACTGGCACCAACCCCGAGTGGGAGACAGAGATGACTGAGCGTGTATCAGAGGTGAGTTTCGAGTCGTATCCATCGGCCTCATTATCAACGTGCTTGTTTTCAGTTTGCAAGCGTGCCTAATACCGCTGATCTTCGCTCTCATCTTCTTGAGCTTGCTAAACGATATCCTGCTGAGCCTGTAGAGCGTGCAGCCCTTCGATTTTTCGAAGCTATTGCTCACTGGCGTGGTCTTCCAGAGTTGGAGCAGGTAGGTTGAGATATCTGCTTATACCGTGCTGGATGGTGCATTGAAGGCTCTTTCTTAGTACAAGGGACGTGTCCGAAAAACCACTACCGTGGCAACACAGCCTGCGACTTCTTCCGAGCGTCGACGGGGTTCACTTTCGATCTCTTCGCTCGTCCATCCAACAGAAGCTTTTGATCCGGCTCCTGAATCCAATGCTAGTACTCTCTCACGGACGGAATCGACATCTGTACCTGCACCGATCCTCAAGTATTTTGTCATTCCAAAACACATCGTGGCTTCGCCTCCCTCTTCTCCCAATCTGTCGAAAAAACGGTCACGAGATGAAGGACCCGAGTCTGATGCGAAGCGGTTGAAAAATCCACGTATGGGAACGTCATTGTCTATGCCGTCCAATATGCTTCCTCAATCACCACCTGTAAGGGAACAACAACCTTTGGTTGAACCCTCTTGGACTGGACCTTATGGTATCTAAGAAGAAGAAGAAAATAATAATAATAATAATCCTATTTTTTGCTTTGCCCTTCTTCGTTGCTGATCTGTTTTAGTCATGGACCGTTTCTGCTTTTCAACTTTGATCTTTTTTCTGTTCTCGTATTTTATATCTGTACTTGTATACTATCTTTTTGTCGCTATGTGTATCATGAGCAGTCACGATCGATTTTACCTTGAGAAGCCCTAGAACCTCGATGTAAGTGAGAACCAGACATCCAGAGCTTATATTATATCCTCTTGGGCCGTCAAATGAGAATGGTTCTTATCCACGGCCATAGGATCCTGAGAGCACCGCATCCCGTCTGATCTGCGAAGTTAAGCAGGATACCGCTTAGTTAGTATCATGGTAGGAGACTACGTGAGAATTCTGAGTGCTGTGGTTCTTCTGATCTTTTTTTTTTTTTTTTCACTTCGCCGTCTTTTTTTTTTGATCCCGCTCTGACGTGTACATATATATAAATACCCGCCCTCACGGGAGAGAAAGAGAAGCTTTTCTTCCTCCCTCCCTCTCGCCATGAAGGCAGTCTGAGAGACGGTTTTTGACTTTGACTCATTATAACTTCTCGCGCGCTTTGTCTGGTGACTCCACTCTCCCCACGCGCACGCCGTCCCTTAAGAACCCCGAACTCCTTCGGTTCCGTCCCTGACACTACAGGATTCTGTTGTGATCTCTCGACCAACCCACCATGTTTATATAAACAAGCCTAGGTCAAACTCTCATCAAGCAAAGCAAAGCGGTATAGAAGATGGGAGTACATTCAACCTTCTTGTACCAGCTGGAACAACCTGGAAGGATCGGGGATAATTGAGGGGGTAGAACCTTAATTCCGGGAAAACCCCTTTTTAATTATATGAGGTCGGGTCGCGACTATAAATCCACATTGCGATTTCGACCTCGTTATTTCCCCCCTCTTTCATCATGTCACTGGAGAAAAGCAAAGTCACTTCATCTAATCCGCGTTTGACTTTGACGCGACTAGGTGACGTGAATTCCTTGCGACAAGTACCAAAACGACAAGAATCATCATCGTCCGGCGGGACTGGCGCTAAAGTTCCAAAAGTGAAACTTCAACGCGATGGGAAATACACGCTCATTAGTTTTCCGGAAGGAGTGACGGATGCCTCATCTGAAAACTGGATCAGGGCTCGTAGGAGGAGGAAAACTGTGGAAAATTGGAAATTGAAGATTGGGAGTCATGTTGGACGGGCCTTCTATGGGAGTATGTACGCGACTCATTTAGTCCATCGTCCCCTAAGCTGACTCGTATCTCATCTCTCCAATCCTCTCTAGGCAAATATTATAAACTTAAGGACTTCCCGGAAGGTTATGCCTTGGTTGAACTCGACAGGTCTGTTGAACCTGCCCGGGGTGACAAATACCTGGTTGGTTTTGACCATCATCGATATCGCTCACCCGAGGAATTCTTTCCACATGCGATATGGCTCATGAATGGTAAAGTTGGTTCATGTAATTGTAAGCCAGGGCGTAAAGGGACCGTTGTGCATTATCCGAATCCAGAGTACGTGCTCAAGTTGACATGACTGCATTGCGATCATTGGGTGCTTACTGTCAAGGCCAAATCGACTTGCAGCGTGAGCGACTAGTGTTACAGTTATACCTTTGGAATGAAGCTTCGCATCGCTTACATTTGTTATGCCACATATATGGTACGTCAACGCCACCGATAACTCAGATTCTGCTCATTGACGTTGCGTCTCTAAATAGTTTCCATATTACCTGAAAATGGCCGAGCGGCTAGTGATACTTGCCGAATACATGTATAATGACCTGCACCCCGGCTTTAGCGTAGTTAGTGTAATATATCCTTAGCTATCGTGAAGTGTTTGTCACATTAATAGCACTGTCAATCAATTTGATGTCCATGATTTTTGCATTATGTGAATGTTAAGATATGAGGAAATCAAGGGACTAATGGAAGAAATGCGTCATCACTGAACCGCAATTACTCCGACTTGCTGGCTGCCAAAGCCTCCTTCAAGGGATCAAGATCGGGTTGAGGTGGACGATACGACCCACCTGCCCGGTCCGCCCACGTGAAGTACTATGACCCAGGGAACTATAATCAGCCCACCACAGTTTTGGTCCGAGACTTTTTCAAACGCACCTGGCCGAAATTGCAGGTGAAGTATAGATGATGGAGTGTATGATGAGCGGGAGTATTGATGTATTTCTCTACGACGCCACCTGGCGAGACGAACATGTCAGAATCATGAATCTAGGAAATAGAAAAGGTTGGGTAATGATGTCATCAATCAGAATGTTTTTGAGGGTAACCCCGAGGAGGGAGCTAGGGGGACGTACGAAGATGGACCAAATGTTCACGAGGACGAAGAGGATGAGGTAAACATGTCGCTGCATTGGAAAGAGAAAGACGAAGAGGTGGTATGGGACTGATTGTGAATAACCATCGATAGGGTGGAAAGCGTGTGAGGCGAAGGGAGTGGGGACGAGCCATTTGTGGTGCGGTTTGTGGATGTACTTGTAAAGGAAAGGGAGATGTAACCATCGATGAATCCAGTAAATGCAAAAGTCGGTGAATAGAAGGAATCTAAGAAAAAAAAAATGGAAAGTTGTAGCATTCGAAAAGGTGTGTGGTTCGTTGGTCGTTTTTTTACGCACAATGGTATTGATAATAGAAGATAAGCTAATCCGTACTCCATAGGATTTTTGTATAATCGGGAGTAACCCATCACTTCTCCTTGAAACCAGGGTAATGTAAGAAGTAGCATTCCAGGGAATGATTTCAAACTAGTCGAAATCTCTAATCTGATTTGGTTCTTGAGGAATCGTGGATGCTTCATCATTCGATGGTCGAAAACGAAGTAATACGATGCACAAGCGAAAATGAAGTAGAGTAAATGAATCCCTATCAATGAGAGCAAAGATATGGATAGGAGTTGTCGAAGAATGTAGTCTCTTGGCCATGCCGATTGTTCAGAGAAGGGTATTGATTCGACGAGAACTTCTAATGGCGAAGGTGGTCTTAATGCTAATGGTAAATTCGTGGAAATGGCTAGAAGCCACGACTGAGGTGATACTTGAGTGACATTTTTGGCTGCATGTGCACCTATCGAAGCAGCAACGCTGTCCGTGACAGTAGGCATTGGGATGAGTTTCGCCCACATTTTATCGAGTATGAAGTTGTCTGCGATCTCCAATATCAAGTCCATTATTACTACCGAAAAAGGTTTCTTCCTCAGCTATAAATCACGATATATAGTTGAGATACCTTACATCTTGAACCAGACAGGCGTAATGTCGTGAAGCCGATACTTAGGCGTCGAAGGCTCGAAATTGCCAATGGTTCGATTTTTGGACCGGAAACAATTCCATGTTGCGATTTATTTACATCGAAGCAATTTTTCCTAAGCGCCGCGCGCGCAGCTGGATTGCGATTTGAAGGGGCCAGATATTCTGCTCTCGGGCCTCTCCTGCCGCAGGAGATAGAAAGGCTCATGGCTGTATATGACTGGTTCAACCCGGCGGCAACACCAGGGATTTTATGCCAGTTTCCTTGCTTCTTCTTCTTCTTCATGGTGACACCCATATTGACTGGACGGAATTGTACAGGCCGATGCTCCCAATATCCCAGAAACTGGGCGGACGCAGAACATTTCCTATGTAAGTGATAGTTTAGCGGAAGACCCTGCCCATCCGCTTGAGCATTCTTTATCGAAGCCCTTGAATGGAGATACGAAATTCCGGGAATGGAGCGATGCCAACATAAATTTCAGAACTCCCAATTGATTTGAAACTAGTCTGTAGATCATCCGTGCTTTGTTACTGATGTGGGGACCTTGCGATTATTTGAAATTTTCCATCTGGGTTCGTCCGGGGAACCATATGCTTGTGGGGCATCTCTGGCAGGTCAGCTTTTTCGGAGAGTTTTGAGAACGCACTACTTTGTTCTTGACAAGAATAGCTGCCCCTATAAACTGTAAGCTACTGTAAGGAGGCGAAAGAAATCACCACCAGACTGGTACAGCGCTTCAGCGGACAGCATTTCACACGCTGAAATTCAGGGGATAAGTTACCGGTCCCTCGGAAGTCCCAGAACGAATATGGAACCTCGAAGAGGGCTGGCCTCCAACTGAGCAGTGAGTAAAAGTGCTGATGTAAAGTCTGTTGTCGTTTTGGAAACCAAACAAATGCCTTCCTGCAGAGAGAGATCTGGATCCCCCAGTTATGGATTCGGTGCCCATTCAGCCCAGGGAGGGTAATTGAGGCCCAATACTAGTGAACGTCTCAATGAATCAATATAATTCCGGGGAAGAAAGCGCACGTGAGCGACAAAATGGGAAAGGGCTTCGGATTGACACAATGAATGCGCCCAACATCCTGGAGCATCACTGCATTCAGTTCCAGAACGTCCAAGCGCGTTTAGACTCCTGTACCATTTCTGGACACCAGAAGGGGCCTTTGTCCAGCGGAATTCGGTATCTCTGGATCAATTGTATCCAAAATTGAGAGATCTTGCCCGACGACATGGCGCCCCAATACAAAGGGCTACCCGGAACCAGCGGTCCCACCGACATCCGTCTCCTTTCACCAGACATTGACGATACTGATACCTCATATGGCGTGAACCCACCTCTAGGTTCGCAGACGCTGCAATCTTCCACAATTGTACTGCTTTTCTGCGGCCCCCCTGATTCTCCTCAGTCTGCCCAAATACTCCTCGCATCCTTCGGCGCGTTTATTCGGCAATACCCTCGCTGTAACATCGTGTTCGACGCCCTCATTGAGTACCTTGGGGCTTTGACTCTCTGGAGTATCCTCTCACTTTGTCCGCTCCTCTTCTCCCTCCTGTTCGTTGGAGGATGTCAAATTCCCAACGAAGGGATGGGGACGGACATCATGCTCAACCAGAAATTTATGGGCCTGGGCAAAGTGGAAACTATTCCTATGACGATACAAGTGTTCAGCACGGTGGTAGTCACTTAACTCTTCCCCCGATACGAAGCTTGGATCTTGCGTTGTCGCATATCCAGCAGTTACCTACAGATCCATCTCAACATCTACAATACGGTGAATCGAGCCACACGGAATTAGAAGCTGCTTCCCGAGTCCCGACTCCTTCGCGTCGTGAAAGCAGTAGTCAATCATGGCGAGCTTTACACTCCACAGAGACCGCGGTTCCGCATGATCACGACCCGGCGTCTACTGTCTACCGGGATCCTCCATCTCTCTCTCGTTCATATCCACCTGAAACGGGTCCTGTAGGTAGCTATCCACGCCTGACGAGACAGGAGGGCGAGTCGGAAGGATTCCTTGGTACGTCTTATAGTCAACGAGCTCAAGGACAAGATGTTTCCGAACAGCACCTCGACCGCGAAGGTCGACCAGTGGATTATCGTTCCTATCCTCAGCCTGACCGATCCGAATCACCTTCTTCATCCACTTTCCCGCCTTATGATGCTTCTGGAGATGGGAGTGCGCAGCGTTATGTCAGTCAGGAACAATTCCACCACTTCACTCGGTATGATCAGCGAATGACCCCGCAGACAGCGACCTCACAACCCTATCCAACTACCCATGTCTCTTCGCACCTCTCCTATCCCTATCAACCCTCGAATGAGATCTTGCAGGGCCCCCATCGAGATTCTGCAAGCGCTTCTTACGTCACCTCAGCCTATCAACATTTGACCACTCCAAGTCTGCAACACCATGATCATTCATCATACCGACAGCAGCCCTCTTCCTCTCGCGCGAGACGGACGCTCTCATACGGGCAGACGGCGCCGACCCTGAGTGCGGGAGCAGATCCCTTCCCAAACACTGACCCGAAGATTACCCCCACCTCACAAAGTCGTACCCCGAGTCGTGATGTGCCATTGAGCATGCCACGAGCTGGAATTCCAGGCTCTGAGCCCGGCTTACCCAGCCGGGCCCATAGCGAAAAAGATTTACAACAAAATCGACCCATATCCACTATTCCTCGCTACCCCCCATCAGATACACCGCTTCCTAGAATACAGGCGAGTAAATCTTCTCGTATCCTATTGAGCAATGTCGCCCAGCTGGGATCCTCCATAGCTGAGGTGAGCGAGGTGACATGAACCAATCAACTTTACATTAACTTGAATTTCTTCAGATAATTGAAAATTGTACTGCACTCAGCACTTTTGCCCGTCATTATGGTAGGATAGGACACCCTATTTCCCCCCTGCTACTACTGATCTCCGCGGTTCATGCAGCAGCATTACAACGGGAAGGTCGACTAAGGCATGATACAGCACCTTCAGCCGCCCAATACGCCGAAATGGTCCAACGTGCTCAAAGCGTAGCTCGCATGTTGGACACTCTTCGTGCCGCGCGGCAGGCTGAAGAAGCCGCACTATCGCCCAACGTTTCATCTAGGACGTCTCAGAAGCGGTCATGGGATGTCGCAAATAGTGAGACTCGATCACCTCCCCTTCGAATGGTATTTGAAACAGGGCAGGGAGAGCGAACGGACGATCAGCAGCTCAATAAAGAGCTTGCGTTGGATCCACCTGTGTGTATTATCATAGATAGGAGGAATGGGGGTTTCTCTAATTGTCTTGTTGCTGCAGGAATCTGCATCGAATGTTGATAGAGCGAGAGCAGAGCAGGATATGGAACTCATCAAGAGGAAGCGTCACGCCCTTCACGACCCAGAACCCGAAACACCGCCAGCACCACGACCGAAGAAACGAGGTCCGCGAGTGAGTCTTTCTTGGAGGTCCGAAGAGCTCGATACGTTTACCAACTCGGTGGCTTCCATGTAGGTGACAGCATCATCACCTGGGCAATGTAATTCTTGCGGGAATCGTGATACACCTGAATGGAGGTTGGTGGCAAACCGGACCTGACTCTTCGCCTGACTCCGTTGTATTGATCGGTTCTCGTTCATTCCTTTTCAGACGTGGTCCCGAGGGTCCCAGAACTCTGTGCAATGCTTGTGGATTGCGTACGTCGTTCTTTTAACCTTCTCCAAATCCTTTCGCTGAGGCTTATTTTCAGATTATGCCAAAGTCATTAGAGAAGGTGGTAGTTTTACCACTGAAGCAGCCGTCGAACAGTTCAACGACATACGTTCGGCATCTGCCAGTGCTCGCCGTGTTTCTGGTGCTGCTTCTAGCAGCGAAACGTGGACCCAAACTCCTGGGTTCTATTCGAATTTGCCGCTGCCCGTGCCTCCTGTCCCACCACAAAGTGCGCAAGTCGAGACTCATCATTCATATCAACAATCAGCCCCTGTATCGAACTGCTCTTCGAGATACATCCCCAGTTCACCCTACCGTCCGGCCTCGACATTACAACTTCATTCCCCAAGGCATGTTCTGATTCCGTGCTCCGCAGATCCTCTTACGTAACCTCACAGGACAATTTCTGCAGACCCCCACAAAAGTGACCAGCTTTCCTTAACGGATCGTTTAACTGCTTTCGACCGGCTTTGTTTGATTTATTAGTCTCTAATTCTCTCGGTCAACATCCACTTATATCATTCTTGCATATCCTTCCATCGTTCCCCCCATTTGTCTTCTTAAACGGCTCTTCTGAGACCCGAGAGTCCGTTTCACTCCTTCCTCCGATAATGTTATTCCAGCCTCTGTCACATATTATACCACAATACGCATCATAGATATTGACTAGGTGGACTATTTTGGGGTGGTAAACTAGTGGTAAGTGATGTTCTATAGACCGGAACTCGCTTGAGTATCCGGAATCAGCTGACTAGTATGGAACGAGGTGAATGAGTGAACTAGTCTTTGGGAATGAAATGAGCCTTGCTTTGACCCAATGGAAAAGACACGTTTAACACACGCCAGGTCCTTCCCGAAATGAGATCTCACGCTTCAAATTCGCGTGGATTCAAGGCGTGGGATAATCATGGAGCGCAGAATTCGAACATTCGAAGGGTGGTATATCCATCACCTCACGGTCACCTCGAGGCGTTGAATATACAACGGCCCTTGTGCCGCGGCAAGGTGGGGCGCGTTAGATCTAGCCCTGATCATGCAACCCTTTGGTCAATGAGGGCATGTAAAGGGCGCCCCCCCATCACCATTCAAGTTCAGATTGGAGTCCTAGATGGTTTTCAGATCTACCCCCCCTTCTTCAGATTCGGACAGATCGGCCGCCACCAGATGGACCTGAAAAGGAATAAGGTTAGTTTGGAACAGGAAAGATATTTCAATTGTTCGCTACGATTATCGATAAGACAACTTGAATCTTCCAATTTGGAAAGCATTCAGCACAACCGCAAGAAAGGGTCGCTCTGTGCTGTGCCTTACATAATTGCTTTGTTTGTCACACTCCATCACACACAGAGAATGCTGACGTTGACATGGATGAAGGTCGAGTATACATTGAATCGTGAGTATGGACGGGCGTCTAATTATGATGACCGGTGAGAAACCACTCGGATAATCAGCGCGCGCAGCGAAGACAGGCGAAGGACATGTGATGCGGAAGAACCAGATGTTTAATCACGGTGATGTTGTAAGATCGGACATGGCTCAATTTGTGATGCTCTGCTCGAAGGCTCTGGCGAGGACAGCCCGTTACTTACAGTAAATGAAGAACCCCTCACACACACACCCTCTTCGCACCATCAGACGGAATTGTGGGTAGTTCTGCAGGCTTATAAAGGAGTCAATGCCAGCGCAGCCTCCAGGTCACCGATGAGATGTCATATTTCCTAAGAGCAGAGGAATGTGTGTAGCGCCCAGTAGTAGCACCGGCGCTAACTCTAAAGTGGGACCTTGTGTTTCACGCATTATTTATGTATATACATAATGACTATATTGTTGGAAAATGGCCCTAAGGGCCCGGCTCATGGACGGTTAGACTATACTAAATAAATAAAAACTCGACGCAGATAATGATAAATACATGGTTTGACATATATAGCTCCACATGTTAATTATTATTCTCCTAAGAGACCTTTGACCGAATACTTATACAGCAAGCCACCGCAAGCTTGCACCTGCGTGGATGAATCAATTACCACGAAGGGCTGGAGGGTGAGTTCCCACGGGCACGGAGGAAGGAAAACGTGATGGGAAATTTTTCATTCAAAATCCTTGTGAAATAGAGCCGTAAATAGATGATTGAACCACGTGCTTGCCGGTTATGATTACCGAACAAAGCGGAAGATACCGGTTCGGACTCGCTGGCGAGGGACAAAATTTTATTCCCAGCGTTTCCTCCACGTCTGCCACCTCCCATCCTATTGTCCATTCTAGACGATGCCTTATTCTCCAGGTAAGAGTGGTTCTTCCCCCAAATGTGGATTTCTGGGTTTTGGGTGACAGAGTGCACTCTTTACTTCCTTATTGTTGTAGGCGACGCAGCGAAGGGTGCTTCTCTCTTCAAGACTCGGTGTGCTCAGTGCCACAACCTAGCTAAGGGCCAGAATGGTGTCGGTCCCAGTTTGCATGGTCTCTTTGGCCGCAAGGTTTGTGCTTTGACGTCCCATCGCCCATTCATAGATAGGGCGCTCATTCCTATTCTGTCTCCCATGACATAGACGGGCTCGGTTGAGGGCTACGACTACTCTAAGCCTAATGTTCAGAAAGGGATTGTTTGGAGCGAGGAGACTCTCTTTACATACCTCGGTGTGTTTTGTTTCTTAATGGCTTTATCTCCGTGGCGCCTATTCTGAGCGAGGCGACTTTTCACACACACAGAAAACCCGAAAAAGGCATGTTTGATTGTGCATTGTTGGAGTTCCTAGTGTTATTGATCTGTGGTATCTGTTGTTCATTGTTCGACAGTACATTCCTGGTACCAAAATGGCCTTTGCTGGATTGAAGAAGGATAAGGACCGCAATGACCTCATCGCCCACCTTAAGGCATCGGTTAGCCATTCTTCCGACGGATGCTAAAATAGGGACTCTTGGACTGACGGTATTCTAATTTTTTTTTTCCAACCACTTCTAGACATAGAACGTCGAACCGTATCTTTAATAATGGAACTTGTGTGCCAAATGGTTTAGATTTGCTCAGCGAGCGAGTGAACGTCCCTCTTTATTATACCGCTTCATTCATGTCGAAATCAAGCTCGTCCTGCTCGGTACTTGTTAACTAACTCCCCCTCTCCAATTCATTAATCACATTATGGAACTTTGGTCTGCTGAAACACTTGGGTACTCTAAATCCGGCCAACTCCGCTATACTTATACAGTTGCATGAAAGAGATTACTTACACACTTTGCTTATAGCTTGTTGTTCCGTGAAGAACGGCAACGGATTTTCCGTTTTGAATGGATGATTGAATGGTTTGCGATGTTTAATTGCTGTTCTTTGTATACAACCTCTGTCTAAATCACTACTGGGGTACGTGGTATTATGACTGACAGTGCTCGGCCTTCGTTTACTTCTACCCTATGTCCTTCCGCATTCTAATATAGATAATGTGTTGCGTGATTTAGCTCGAAACAGTTTGACCCTTGATACCTTGTTCCTGAATTGCTTGCTTTGACCGCATAGAAACGTTCGTCCCTCGCCGACTTGAGTTCATTGTTTCCAAGCAACTGTCCTTGATGCACCCCCCGCCAAAACTTATTATGTAGGATGTGTAACGCATGTAACTACGGCGCGGGAGGAAGGCCGCACTGCCGCGTTCTCACGTAGCCGCGGGGTAACAAATGAGATTCATCATCATCAACTGTCCTTGACGTGATAAAGAGTCCTTCGACCCTGCTCGATGTTGGAGTTGCAACGCGAACGTCCTCTTTTGGACATCGGAATATGTTCGGACTAACTTCGTATTTATTTCCGACCTCAAATCATTCCTTTATTTTTCCGAATAACTATACAGGTGGGAATCCCCGCGCCTTCTTATTTTCATGTACCTAGCCCCAAAGCGCTAGGTTAGTTACATTCACTAAATACAGTTCTCTTACTTGGAGACTGAGCCCCAAGCGCTAGATTTAACACTCGATTCCCCTATTACAGCATTCAGCACCCATTTCAGAGACTAACTGTCTCCGAGAGCTTTAGCTAGCCGTTTGATCATCTGAGGTAGTTTGCTATCCAATCTGAGCATGCGTATCACGTCGAGTTTTAGTAGCGCCGCCAAAGCAGCCGTGAATGGTACTCCTTGAGGTTGTATGTACTTGAGAGAGAGAGTCAAGCTAGGACACTTATGAGAAATTATTTTTTTTTCGCGAAAAGTACGCGTATGTAGAGATAATTAATTGGCCCGAAAGTATCGTTGTCATTCATACTCTCGCCCGAACTAGTCCTCAATCTGCGCTTCACTGACATGTGGAGTTATCCTAATTTTCTGTCTCCGGCTCTATCGCGCAGCGCTTCATTGTAGATGAATGTCATCTTGTCAGCGAATGGGGTAGAAACGTAGGGTTCAAGATTGTCTAATATTGAAAACGAACATAGCAGTCGGGATTAATACTGACTAGCGCCTCTCTCCAGTTCGAACATGCCCCCGGCCTGTTGCACATCAAGAACGATGGGAGGAGTCATCACAACACATATTTGACCGCCATTGAAGAAGAGCAGCGACACCCAGTAAAATA
>WNFI01137482.1_pt1 | contig 19615 bp, 26 predicted proteins | sample 5400471 | NCBI WGS metagenome assembly WNFI01 (sample SAMN13153348, study PRJNA577476) | soil metagenome | isolation source: 100 cm saprolite on Douglas fir-dominated hillslope | place: USA:California | collected 2013-09-17
CCCTGTTCAGAATGAGAAGGCGTCGCCAAAGAAGCACAACGTGTCTCGTCATACCGCAACTGCGACACAAGAATCCACTCCCGCTCCGCAGAAACTCAAAAAGCGACGAAGACTGCTTGATGAGGGCGTAACGAAGGCAATGGATGTGGATGGCCTGCCAACCTCACATGTGTCTCCTCCCGCCCAAAACGGGAAAGAGGAGAAAGACGACTCAGAATCTTCTCAATCCTCGTTCTCGGAGAAGCCTCGTTCACCCTTACCACCCAATGAGCTGCCGTTGCTCCCCATATTTCCTATGCCTACTCAACCTGCAGCGCCTTCACCCTCTGTCCTCTATCTTCAGGGTCTCGATCAAGCTATCATTGGGGCCAAGCTCATTAACTCATCAACTGCGGTGCCACTAGACTCATCCGCCAAAACCGATGCATCAGGCTTAAGCCTTAAAACTCGGAAGAGACTGGCGGAGCTGGGGATAAATGAGCTTTTCTCAGGTTCCATCACTTTCGCTTTGGAATGAAGTCGATAGGCTGAGTTTTCATCTGTAGTCCAAACGGCAATTTTGTCGTATCTATTACCACTGAATTCAAGCTTGGCGAGGTCGTTATATGTTCCGTACAACCCTCCCCGAGACCTATGCGTCTCTGCCCCAACGGGCAGTGGAAAAACTCTGGCGTATGCGCTACCCATATTAGAAGTGAGGCAGGACGAGAACGTACTACTTTGTTGGCTCGGTTAACCTTTTCGTCCGAAAGGTACTGTCTAACAGGATTGTTCCTAAACTTCGCGCACTAGTAATAGTGCCCACCCGAGACTTGGCTATGCAAGTTTTTGAGACTTTCCAGGCCGTGTGTAAGGGGCGAGGCTTGAAGGTAAGTATGATTGTTTATGTTGACGTACCAAGTGTAGTAATGAGCCACTCCGTCAGATTGAGATGGCCACTGGCGAGCATTCATTCACGCGCGAACAGGAGAGCATAGTTGGGGAGTCGAGTCGCCTGTACGTAATCTCCCCTCAATTTATAGGTTCCCCACGTTGATATTCGCCCATTTCCTCCGCACAGGTTGTGCGGAGGCCAGAGTGAGGTTGATATACTGATATGTACGCCTGGGCGTCTGGTGGATCACTTGAATAGCACACGGAACTTCACGCTGCAACATCTGCGTTACTTAGTAAGATTGTATTGGCATGACGAAAAAACTTTACTGAGCTCAAGAGCCCGCACCAGGTAATTGATGAAGCGGACCGGCTCATGGATCAGTCATTCCACAGCTGGCTTCCCAGATTGCTTGTCGCTCTTAATCCCCCTGATTCCCTATCCGCCTCCACTCCGTCAGACGCGAAATCCCTGCCGGAAGACTCCTACGTCGATCCTTTCCCAATATGTGACCCTCTGGCCCCCGCATGGCTTGCCGCGTCGTCACTTGGTGGCCCTCGTACAGACTTCACTCAAGAGAAGCAAATATCATGTCAAAAACTGCTGTTTTCCGCCACCCTGACCCGTGATCCCAGCAAGATCGCTTCCCTTAAACTTCGCAATCCTCAATATATTATCGTTGGTGGCGGGACCGTACATGCTCCACTAGGATCAGAAGGGCCAATTGGTGATACTCACGCTTTCCCCCCTAACCTCAAGGTTTGTAGAGTGTTGTGACTCTCTGATCCGCGCTAAACTAATTTTCCCACCTCCAGGAACACTTGGTTGTCTGCACTCCATTTCAGAAGCCACTCATGCTTATGTATCTCATTCATCAACATCATGTCAACAACGCTCTAGTGTTCACTAAGTCCGCCGAGTCGACGTCGCGATTGATGAGACTTATCGAGTTCTTTGACAAATCGCTCGCATCATCCCTAGATGGATCCTCAACCAAGGTTTCAGCGGTCCAAGCATACTCGAGTGAACTGAACACAACCAAGCGGAAAAAGATACTGGAGACGTTTAAGAATGCTCAAGTCGGGATGTGGGTCCCTTGTTTGAGTTGACCCTCTCCGAGTAATTTGCTCACTCAGCGTTTCACTCATACTTAACAGACTTGTTTGCTCGGACGTGATCTCTCGAGGTATCGACATCCCCAATGTCTCCCATGTTGTGAACTACGATGCACCTCTGGATATTCACAAGTATGTCCATCGGGTTGGACGCACCGCTCGCGCCGGGAAAAGTGGCGACGCTTGGACCCTTGTCGAAGATAAAGAGGTTTGCTCTAATTTGCTCTAAATTCCGCAAATCTGACAGTTTTAATTCTTGGTAGGCGCACCATTTTAAGAAATACATGCGAGAGGCCAGCCATTGGGAGGACATCAAGTCCATGAAGGTGACCGAGATGCAGCTGCAGCCATACCTGCGCCACTATAACGTGAGTTATTGCTCCAATACGTATGTCCGAAGGTTGACAAACCACCACGATGATGCAGGTGGCTCTGGATCATCTGAAAGATGCATATGCACGGACAGGATGATGGTTGTACTGATTACCTGGAGCTACTTGAGTTGAGAGCACGACAAGTTTTAGGAAAGGTCCAAGACATCTTTGTTTATGAATCGAGATCATCGATCAACGGCGATCACGGTCAGAGTGAAAACTCAATATATAAGATACAAACCGTATGAAGTATGAGTAGGAGAGCAAAGAAAAGTAGGCAAAGTAATACGAAGTCAAACTACCAGCAGAACAACCAATGAACCAGGACGGAGAATTCACAATGGGGTCTGAACGCAACTGCGCTGACTAGTGTACTTGTCCCAGCAGTGACATGTTACGATGGAACGACACGCGTGCTTCGCAAATTATATATGCCCTGCGGCAACCCCAACCAGATTCCCCAGTGCCAGAAACGCGCTGTAAACTACCTGAATGTTCCCATCCTCCGGATTCGGATCTGGTGTATTGGACGGAGTAGAGGTAGGAACGGAAGTAGTGGAAGATGTGCTCGTCGTGGATGATGATGGGCGAATCTTATCGTGCCACGTCGTACTAGTCTGCCGAGTGGTGGTAGAAGTGGTAGAAGTGGTAGAAGTGGTAGTACTGGTAGAAGTGGTGGTGGTAGTACGTTGGGTACTCGTTGTAGAGGTTGTAGTGGAAGTTGGCGTTGACTTCGTTGTAGTAGGTTGAGTAGTGGTAGGAGGCGGGCTTGATGTCGTGTGCGACTGGGATGTGTAAGTAGGAGAGGGTGCACTGTCAGCAAACCACCATTGAATTGGGAATACGCCCACGGAGGTCGGCGCGAATGACGTGAACAGTCCCTCACTCATATCCAAGGAACCATAGGCTGCGCGTGTTCGAAAGGTTACCAGTGTTCTAGCATGTGACTAGGCAAGAGACTTACCACAAGTAGGGCACTATTGAGGTGTGCATTAGTGAGATGGGCAGATGCAAGCTCGAGAATTGAAAAGGACAAACCTCGTCGGTAATCTGAGCGTGCTGAGTAGTCCCTCCACTATAAGCACAAGCGATCGTCAAACCTCATATATAGTGGAAGAATGGTGCATGCATACTGAGAAATGACAATGTTCTTGAAGCAACTTCAGCAGTAGCCAAGTTAGTACATCATTCAAAGGAACGTGGTGCGCCTTTCCATAACACTTACTCTCCTCCACCTCCGTATTGCTAAATGCACATTGGAATAGTTAATGAGTGAGATTGTAGCGTCAGAACGTCCGACACATACAGCAGAATTTAAAGCCACGATCTGAGGGAAGGGATCAAGATGATTGAAGTGAGCAGGGCGGACACACACGTACAAAGTCACTAGGCGAGTTCGTTTTACCGCACGCCCCCTAGAGGTAAATACAGCTGAGCTACACAAAGGCATAACGCATTGCTAACGCGCTTCTCACTAAGCCAGTGCCGAAATAGGTGGCTTGTCCACTGAATGATTGGCCACGCCTATCAAAAGGAGTTGCAGAGACAGATGCGACGAGTGAAAACGAGAGAAGGAAAGTGGCAGAGAGATGCATCATTTCTGGTACGCTAGAGATGCGCAATTAGCGTTGCGAAAAGAGCCTAGCAGTTTGGAGATTTCACTGGGATAAATGAATGTGATTGTCGAGGTTCCGACGAGGACGGTTCGTAGCTCGGTGAAGAGGGGATACGGTAACTGTGAGAAGGAGATCGGAGTTACCGGTCTTTAAATCCACTTATGTCAGCAACGCCATTGTTTGCGTGCCTTATTGGGAAAAGCCCTCGGAATCTGAATTCAAGTGATCCATTGCAACACTGAAAGATACAAATCTACAAACATCTATGAAGAGAGGGACAAAAATGGCCAGAAAAATGGGAAATGTAAGAATAATAAAGCGAAGTCAGCATTGAAAATGATGCTTAGTGATCGTACTTTTAAAGTTTTAATACCTCGTCCAGGAGTCTTCTCCATAACCGAAGGCATTCGAGGACTTCGCCAAACCACTCGGAACCATGTTAATCCCACCCTGCATGTCGACTTTGTTCGACACCTTCCTTATGCCATTCTCAGGGGCAGGGGTTTCTCGAAGATGTGTCTTCGTCTTGACAACTGCTTGGCCCGGATGTGTGATGCTCGGTGCAGACGACGAAAAGGCTAATTCACCCGTAGAATGACCAAAAAGATGAGACATGAGTAGTTGATCCGAACTGGTGGGCGTGTTACGCTTCGTGTCCTCAAAGGCTGCAGCAGCGGAGCTGTACCTCCTAGCAGTCGGGCCGCTATTCCTATCAACCTTGACAGAAATAGCACGCGAAACCACAGCTTCCTCACTTGGGTCTGGACGAAGTCCCATCTCTTGAGCGCCTTCGTAATCAGAGATAGAACGAGGGAGCCCGTAGGAAGGATAAACACCCTCTGACTGACTCGGCGAGAGCTTCGAGCGGGATGCATTGTTAGTCCCACTTGTACCAAAGTATTCAGGGGAGAAGCGCTCCTTCTTAACAAATACATGGGAATTTGCCCCAACAACGCCACCTTCACTGTTATCGCGTCCTTCCGAGGGCAACGAAACGACTCCCTCAAGAGAAAGAGAACCGTCAGAGTAGAGGGCAGCATGCAGTGCTACTTGTGATTCTAGTTGTCCACGACTGAGCGATGAGCTGGATGGGGAAAGCTCCGCAGTTTCATTCTTACTGGCCTTGCTGTGACTTGAGAGAGAACGTCGCGTGTTAGGATTGGAAGAATCAGAAGGTGGGCGCTGAGGTGGAACACGCTTGAGAGTGAAAGGCAATGGTCTCGAAATAGGAGGCATGGGGGACTTGGGTTTCATGAAGGCACTGAATGTGTTCTGGATTGTACTTTTAATGGAAGAAGCAGACACTTTGCGCAACGCGGCAGCTGGAAGGCCAAGCATGTTTCTAGGAGAAGGGCGCCGAGCTGCAGGCTTGAAGAAGTCACGCTTAAGCATAGTAGGTGATTTTCTAGTATCTAGGCTTAAAGATCGAGTGGCTGCAACTTCAGGTGCAGAAGGGAGTCTGGCGGCGGTGTACTCTACGTCCGTCTCACGATCGCTGAAGTAGGACGTCGGAGTGGGTTGGTTAGCTTGGATAGATACACCATCTCTTTCCTTCTCGAGGCCCCCATATGGCCCGTCTTGAAGGTGATCAATGACATGTTCTTTCAGCTTGCTTCGTGATCCAGAACGAATTTTACTCTCCTGCGCTTGCTCGCCCACTGATCGTCGAATAACGGCCATGGTGCAGCAAAGGATGGTAAAACCTCCGAAAATACCGAGGGTCAGTCCCACCGCCATTTTGATGCGTCTTATGTTCTTGCGAGAGCCCGCGGATGCTGTCGCACCAGGATGAACCGATGGGGCTGCTTCAAACGAGACATAGAGAGAAGTGCTCGATATCGCCTCTGAGATAGGATCCGTGGCTGTCAGAGTGACGTTAACATGATTTGCACCACTTTGACGAGGGACCTGACCGTGGATCGTTGGAGGAGACGCGGTAAAATCAAGCCAAGAAGATATAATTTTCGGCTCAAATGAGGCCTCCAGTACCGTATTCTGCCCCCAAGTGGTAGAGTTCGATAGATATGGCGAGAAGGAAAATGAGAAGGCCTCTCCAGATGAAACAATGATGGAAGAAATCTGCGATGTTGTGAAGTAGGAGTTCTTTACGGAAATCGGAAGCGCGACATCTAACGAATACTGGGAAACATTATGAGACACTGAGGGGCTAATTCTGACCGTAATCTGAGAGGACGAAGAAGGCCCAACGCCTCGAATAGAGTGATTCTGAAGGTACACGTCAGATGCTCCAGCAACTAGGCTAAACCCGAGCTTTTTCCCCTCAGAAGGTGTAACTTCTCTTCCATCGAGGCGAAGATATGGGATGACAACGTTCTCGAGATAAAAAGTGAACTGGTTCCCTGCCGTTACGTTCATCGCAGGTAGGGTATAAGCCACAGAAGACAACTCTTGATCTGCGACTGTGAAATTGAACGTCTGATCTCCAATACTGTGGCCCAATTCATCACAAGCTTCCAAGTGGAGCTCTAACGTCATAGGAGAGCTGGCTCTAGGAGTGGTTCCATCAAAGGTAATCGAGTCCTTGTTGAAAGTCAACCATGGAGGCAGTAGCATATTATCCTTGAGCCTGCCAGAATACACAACATTCGCTTTTCCCCCATCGACTTGGAAGGTGCTCCAATCAAGACCAATACTAAATGACCAGGAAGGTGGAAGCCATAGACCAGATGGCAGATTCGAGTGGTTAGATACAATGAAGGGGCTGATCGCCTTGTTGCCTGGATATAACTGCGACGTAAGCGGATAATGGGGCGTGGAATCCTGTGACGCTGAGACGCTGAAAACCTTTTCCTTCGTGGCTGTAGACGCATGCACTTGCACAGAGAGGTCGAAAAACAGAATTACACAGCATGTTATGGAGGCGCGGGTCATATTAATAATGTTCTACTAGGTCAGGGGTTGAGAAGAGCGGTGGAAATGTATAACCGTGATACAATTACCTCAGATTATGGGTTACTGTAAGGATATTATACGCTCCAATGGCGGAGATCCTCGAGGTCGGTGTGACGTGCCACGTTCGACGTGTTTTGGGCGTCAGGAGTAACCAATATGCCTATCTATGAGTACAGCACACAAAAGAGAGAGGGCGGCTTGTGAATGAGAGGCGCTTGCTGAAGGGAGTTGACCAGTCTGTGACAGAAGGTCACAAGACGCGTCGGTCCGAGTGTGTATCAAACAAGTAACAACAAATATCTACGATTTGTACATTTCACCACCTAATGAACAGTGCTGCCCAATGAAATGACTTTAAGTTCAACCATTTCTACACTTCAAAAGATTCTGAGCACCTATTTGAGATCACATCACTAACTCAGGTGGTCAAACACACTTAACCCCCAGCGCATCATGGTTCCAACCAGCCAACAGGCTCCCATCACCACTGAAATCCACGGAGAGGGTTCTCTCCACGAACCAGAAGACATTCAGTGCTGCACCGGACATGCACACACCGGCAAATACTATAAACAATTCGTCTCAACCCTGACATCGGCCCAGACTCCAGAGGCGACAGAACATCAGTCTGGAATGCAAGAATCACACTAGACAGACACTTATTCAGACATAGAAGGTACACTCCGTGGGGAAGGCTCGCGGCCATGAAAAGGGGAATTAACAAGTTAATCTCGTTCATAAAACGCTCCAACGCGTTCGCCTACAAGACCCCAACCCGTACGAACGGAATAAGAGTAGAGAGGAAGGACAGGAGCCCGGCCTTACATGATATATATCAAAGAGGAAACGGATGATGTAGAAAACCCATTCCATTACAACTTATTGCCCCAAACCAGAATCCCGACTCTACTTTAGTGGCTGGCACATATATGCTGTAGTCCTGCCTAAATCGCGACAACACCCCAAGAGAACCAGATAACCCGACATAACCCACCGTTTTAATGTACAAACCATGTAGGAATATCCCCGGGCCCCATGACTACCATGTAGCACAGGGACCGCACTGCTGCGAACGTTCTCACGCGGACGCGGGGTAACATGAGAAATATCTTTGATCTTGCCCATTTCGCTACATTTGCTTCCGATCGCTTTCTGAGATGAGTGGACCACGACTGTTTACATTTTCTCTGCATATTCCAGGCGTCCCATCTCCGAGCGAGCTTTTGCGTCCTCGAGAAGGCTCGACTATCCTGTACGACTTTATCAAGGAGACGACTGCCAAAAACACTTACGGCTCAATCTGTATTCCCATAACTAATGACATCTGGAAGAAACGCTGGAAAGAAATGTGTTTGATTGAACATGGAACGAGTTCGTCGGAGTGCAAAAGAGACGTAGAGTTGCAGTGGGCAGCGGAAAACTGGCGAGCTGGATATTCAGGATCGTTCCATCTGAATGAAGTGAACATAACGCGTCTTGGTCTGTGGCAATGTCATCAGGTGCAGTCTGGGATTTCTGACCTTGGAGTTTCGGTGATAGAAGAGGCTGAAGGGACCATTGGGATGGCTGCAGACTGGCTCGAGCTTGACTCTCCGGACGCGTGGGTACGGTACGATTCGGAATTGGTGTGTAAACGTGCTGTTTCATTAGTTACCGTGCTTGTTGCTTACGGACTAGGTTGACAGGCATTGAAAAAAGAGATTGCGCAAGCATCATATCTGGGGATCCAAACAGTCATTCTGCCCCCACCACGAAATCGCCCTCACGTCACGGACTATGCACGTGCTGTAAATGCCTGCCTGATTGCAGCCACAGGATCAAGTCTTTATACCCAACTATCCATCCGGATACCGGTATACTTTCCTTCGATGATGCCCCTTGGGAGTAGCTCTCCTAGTTTGCAAGCTGACATGCTTCCTACGGGTAGTTCATCAAATTCATTGTCGCCGATATCTGGTTCCTCAGTTCCAGACGCAGACCTTAACGCCACATGGGAGATGTGGGATTTAATCAGAAACATATGCGATTACAACCCGAGGCTTTCTTTGAGTGTGTGTTTCTCAATATTAATGATCACACGATTCTCTCCCTGACTGGCACTCGCAGCCTTGGATCTTACCGCTCCTCTTCCAGCATCTGCTGGACCCTGGATGGGTAGATGGTCCGCTGAGCCATTGCGCTTCATTTTTCTTCCTGCTTCAACTTTTGTTCCCAACTCCACCGGATATCCGGTCTTGACTAAGCCGACTCAGGAATTCCTCAAGAACATGGCCTCAGTGAGCTTCTGGTAATATTTTTGCACGCCGTGGGACTAATATAATGTCATATCGGCTAGCATCGGCCCACTATCATTCTTTCTAACACTACGGCGTCTCCTCACGTCAAGGGAGGACCTCAAGCGTACCCACAGTACATACGGCATCTTGAGAAATCGAGTTCAATGTATATGGCACTTGAGAACCCGGATACGGTGGAGTCATTTGCTCAAGGTTATCAAGATTACTTACAGGCACCGCTGCAGGTAAAATTAAGACCAGGTCGTTCCAGAATGCTTGGTTTATAGTATTCTCACAGCCTCTCATGGACAACTTACAATCGTTTACCTACGAGACTTTTGAGAAAGACCCCGTCAAATATCGTCAATATGAAGAGGTGGGTGATGGACCTGATGTAATTATCGTGAAATTTTATCTCGTTGTAGGCCATATACCAAGCGCTTTCGGATCGCTCAGAAGAATCTCTCACGTACGGAAGTGCTATCCTCTCAAATGTTTAGCGAGCTGAATTCTCGCTTAGAGTCATCTGTGTAGCGGGCGCGGGACGTGGCGGCATCGTTACCAGATGCATAGAGGCAATCAAGCGATCGGGGCGAAATTGCCGATTATACGCCCTCGAAAAGAACCCGGCTGCATGTATAACGTAAGTCGTAGAGGATGGCATCATTGCATTTCCAGCTCCCATCTTGACATATATACAGGCTACAAGAGAAAAAGGACGAAGAGTGGGGGGATAAGGTGTCGCTCGTCTTTGGAGACATGAGAATGGTTCAGGTGCCTGAATCTGTAGATATACTCGTTAGCGAGCTGCTCGGTTCATTGGGAGATAACGAACTGAGCCCGGAATGCTTGGATGGTGCCATGCGCTTTCTTAAAGGTGGGCCTTAGATTCCCTTGTCGATGAACCTCTTATTGATGATCGCGATCAACGTCTAGCGGACGGCATCTCCATTCCAGCTTCTTACACAGCCTTTATCGCTCCCATATCATCGTCCAAGCTATGGAATGATGTTGCTGGTGCCGGAAGGGAACGCAAGTTGGCAGAAACGCCTTACGTCGTGATGTTTCAGGCGGTGAATATTCTCAGCGGAGACACTCAGAACAAGAGAATCCAGGAGGCTTGGGAATTCATACATCCTAGAAGCGATGTACTCACCGATCCCAAGGGTAGTCACAGTTTTCCGCTTACAAACTTTGTTTGTGACATTCGTGTTTCAAGGTTTACCGGTTACGAATACGCATAACGTCCGCTCCGCTCATCTTACTTTTCAAATTCCCTATGGCGGTATATTGCATGGGTTGGCTGGTTACTTCGAGGCAGTCTTGTATGAGGAAGTATGTCTGAGCATCCATCCGGAGCGAATGGAGAGCATCTCGCCAAACATGCTTAGCTGGTTCCCAATGTACTTCCCCTTTAGGGTGTGTCATGCTCAAATCCCTTCATCGATATCGTCTAACCGTCATCTCAAGGAGCCCCTGTACTTGCCGGATGATTCGGAACTAGACGTATCCATTTGGAGATTGACGAACAGACAGAAAGTATGGTACGAATGGACTGCAGAAGCATTCCTCAACACACCAGCGAGCCACAGGCCGGGCCCACGAATTTCGACTCCTCACGAATCCCCGAATCGAACCTCGCCGTCAACGAACCCCCCTTGGTGTGAAGGCATAGACAGGACGGGTGAAGATGAAGGAACGTGTATTGTAAGGGTGAAAATAGGCCAAACATCGCTTCATAACGCAGGAGGCCGGAGTAGCTGGGTTGGGCTCTGAGCAAGAATAGAACATCTTATTCATGTGTGCAAGTATTGTCAAAGGCATAACAGATTTTGGGGTACTATGAATATGTTAGACACCAGAGTGACTAGCCTTTGGTCTTACCTTGATTCCTGCGAATATGTTGGTGAACACTACCCCCGGCCACCGCATGCTGTCCACATCATCACTGTCGCCATCTGAATGGTTCTGAAAAATCAACCATGCTTCAGTAGATAAGACACTGAAGTCTGAAATTCAAAAGGTAAAGGATGAATTTCAGTTGTAATATTTTCCATAGTGTTTGCCATGCACACAAACCTAGTCCGAACCGTTTAGCGCACTTAATTTATCCTACTTTAGGCGGAGTTTCATGGTGCTAGTGGGTCTCCTTCAAAAGTGGCAGCCGACTGACTAATTTCGGACGGGATAACATTGATGAAATTGAGACTGTCAGCGAACGGCTGTAACATGATTTCTAGTCTAGCACCGCCAAAAACGCGTCCGCGATTTGCGCCCTGGGCAATGTGGTCCCATCATAGTCCACTACAACCGACAACAACGGCGGAGACCTGATCTTAGTGGCGGAAACGAAACAAATGCCCGCCTTGAATGTGCTGCTATCCGAAGACAGCTGGCATGCAAACGCAAAGCCACCCAGCATTGTCGTGGGTACTCCATGAATTTTACGCCACATTCCATCGAGTTCCGCATCACAATGTACGCTGGTTGTATTCCGATGGAGCTAGGATATCAATGGCTTCTTTGAATTGCTTTCGTTGCGAGCGCTATTTGAAGCATGAGCATGAGCAAAAGGCAAGAAAGCATGGGGAAAGCACATACATTCATGAAAGACAACATGTGAAATTGTCTGACCCGAATAGCTTGCAGGAAAGGACTTGAGAGAAGGAATGGATCTCAAAACCTACCTGCGAGGTCTGTTATATACATATGGCCAGACGATAATATAAATATATGAGGAATGCAGACTGAGCAGAAAAGGGGATGGTACCCTATTGTGATCACGCACGGACTATGTACGATGGTGGGGGGTCATCGATAGCGTGATGGGTTGAAGGGACGAGTGGGTAGGATGTCTATGGGGGTAAGTGGAGGTAGAAAAGGGGAAGAGGGGATGATGAGGGAACCGGCGTCAGGGGAGCGACACACGCGACATGACACGGATCGAACAGCCGGTCGTGCCATGACAGAAGTGATCTGAGCTCAGGGATGGTACGTGACCGATGACCCGCGCGGTATCATCATTCAAAGAGCCTCGTATTCCATACGCAACTACTATGCACAACAGGGACCAGTCGCACTGCTGCATTCTCATGCGGCTGTGGACATGAGAATCATCATCATCAAGGTCACTTGCTCTCCTCTTCACTCCCTGCATCCTTAAGGGATAGCGTTGCTGCTGCACCGTCAGGAAAAACACGTACGCGCCCATTATAGCGGCGAGGCACTCCCTGCACGCCAGCATGAATCAGGAATCCAGTGACCGCAAACCAGTCATCTACAAACATGACACTCTCTTTCCACTCCTCATCACTCTCACCCGCATCACGTATTATTGCTTCACCAAAGTCAACCAAGACAGCACGTGTCGGAGCAGATGGGGACATGGGACTGAACATGATGTTGGCTGGCCGGGGATCATTGTGAATGACACCAAAGGAAGTGTACGTGATGATGGTGTTGAGGAGCATGTAAATAATAGGCTTGGTGATTGCCGTTGGATCCATCAGAGGGAGCGGAGTGCCGTGGATGTATTCCAAGAGAATGAAGGGAGGTTTGATTAGACGAGAAGAGTCGCTGTACAGGACACCGGAGCCAAAGCATCGTGCCATGCCATTCCCTTGCAAGGCCCCACAACGAGAGTATGCCTCCAGCTCGATCTCAAATCTGCGCTTCAACAACCGGTAAAGATGTTCTTCCCATTGTGTAGGATCCGCATCGCACCACACATACTCCGGGAAGTCGTCCTCAAGCTCGCCTCGCCTGATCGCTTCCCGTCTCTGGACAGAAGCGACTTCGAGGTCAAGAGACCATGGGTGCTCGATGCCCACTGACATATCCTGGCATTCCCTGTGTGGTAGGCGTTCGTTAGTGAAGCGCGGATCGTAGAGTTTCAGCACGGCAGTGGTAGGTAGTGACGCCGATGACTCGAGAATTCGGATGTGAACCACAAGGGACTTTGTGACGGGGGCAAAGACTTCGATGATGGACGCGGTGAATGGGATAGTCTTGCTGGAGTCAAGAGGAGTGAGATTGAGATTGAGAGGGTCGCCAAGAGCTGCCTGGGCGTCGGAGAGGCTAATTTCCATAGGAGAACGAGAGGAGCTACTGGAGATTCCGTGATTATTATTCGACAACTATATATGTGCACGGCCCATCCCGTCCTCATCCATTTCCCATAACTTGCACAAGGCATCTGTATCCTCACTTGTTCTTTCCATACACTTCATAATGATCACGCTTGGCTGGAGCGATTTCTGCTCACTCTGTAAACCGCCCACACGCGATCATCTTCGTTTAGCGCTTACAGTAAGTAAGGAATTGCCGCAAAATTTGCAACAATTGGTTGCAAGGCGTGGGAAGGTGCCACTCGTTGCACGGAGGTGAGACAAGCCGTGGCGGATGAGACCTGAGTTACTCTCTTACCTTTGAGCCATCGCAAACCTCGACTGATCCCCTCCATCAGACATCATTGAACAATCTAGGGGTATTATAACTCTCTATTGAGACAGGAACAAGCGCTATAGCGGTTGCCCGAACGTCATGTCGCACTCATCAACCAAGAACTCGCCTAGCTCCCAAGAGGGATCTTTCGTGATTGTCACTCCTGGTGCATATGGACAGCTCCTCATTAGTGATGATTCCGACTACGTCAACCTGCCCTCCTCATCTGCGAACGTGGCCAGTCGATCGCTCACCCAAGGTACTTCTGCTCCGATCGTCGAGCCTGATCCAGATGATTTGTTCGTGGGCCTGAATGGCCCAGTGCCCAGTCCTTTGGATCCTCTGGACGTACTCTCCCATAGGAAATTCTTGTGGAATCCTCTGAAGGCTTCGAATTTCCACTCCCAATACACGCCAGCGTTCTGATACCCCTTCCGATGCTCCCTCAGGGAGTACACATACGCATGATTATGAGACAGCAGGATCAGAAGACCCCTCTCCCTCTCCATTCCCCTATCTTGATGCGCCTACTCTTACGAAATCACAACGACGCCGTGAACAAAGGAAACGGGCGAAGCTTCGTGCTGAGGAAGCTAAGACTGTCCAGGAACAATCGAACATACCGACAAATGCGGCGACGCCTGCCAAGAAGCCTACAAGATCCCAGAAGCGAACCGCTCAGAGGAAGCGTGCTCGAGCTCGAAATCAAATTTCCAACCAGCAAAAACGCAGAATCAACCGCCCTCTCTCCCGCCTCCTCAGAAGCAGTCGAAAGCAGCCAGAAAAGGCGCCAAACGTGCAAAGAAAGCCTCCCCGACTGAGGGTCGGGATTTCGTAAATAGTGACTTCTACTTGAATGCAGTAAAACACATGCTTGTGTGCGAGAGCGAGACGAAGTAGTAGCGGATAGACAGCCCCGGCATGTGCCAGGACTTCTGAATTGAGGACGACCGGGCCGGGTAAATATATAGCAAACACAATGAATCAGAAAAACACAAAGAGGAGAAAACAAGGAGAATGGGGATGGTGGAGGGTAACGCTGAGCAACGACGAGAAAAGTCGTAGTACGTAGGACAGAGAGAAAAAGAAATACATACAAACCTTATTTAATCTCGTACCTCCATTAAATTCTAACTCACTCGATTTCCTTTCACCTCCTTTCACCATAGTTACTTCGCGTCAGCTCCTTATCCCAAGCGCCATGTCCCTGACCATGACACACGCCTGGCGGTTGCTTAAGCTCTTCTTGTCGAAACAGGTGCCGTTAAACATCCCTCGCCACTTCCATCCACCAACACGCAAGCCAAGTTGCTTCTCAAATCCGCTGTGCACATCAACATACTGGATTATCATCGTGTTAGGGAACAGGGTCTTAACGCGATACAGAGGGTCCTGTTCAAAAGTCGGACTGCACTGATGAAGGATGTTCGTGACGGGAGGCATGTTCCGCTAGGCGAAGTGAAACGGCTTGGGCTGAATCATTTTCTCGTTGATGCCAGTTTCTGTGATCGGCTGGTTGTAGGTTTACTTGGGAGACGGATTTTAACTTGGTTCATCGTTTGTTGCAATTGCATCTTGCAGCAGTCCTATCATGTTTGAGATCGCTATGTATCATATCCCCACTGTACACTGTATCCGGTATCTGTAAGCTTTCGTATACTTCCTTGAGGCCCGACGTTCGATATACGCTGTACAAAGCTATGTATAAACGCGTGGGGGGTGGAAACGTTGGAGGGCCTTCTCCTCTTCCCCCGACTCTATATACTTATAATCTTGGACAACCTAATTCCAGGCTATCTCATCGCCATATCGCGTGTACCATCAGGCCGTAACGAAGATAAATGCAGTCGGGCCTGTGTGAGTGGAGAAGTGGCTGCTGGTCCCTTTGGTGTTTGGTGATAGCAAGAAAGCGGCATTCAGATGGATGGTATATAAAGCACGACTACAGTACATACTATATATCACGAGTCGGACGATGATCTCAAAGAGACAGATGTATTTGGAGAGCTGGCGCTTGGAGAAGCAGTGGACAGAGCTGACCTGAAGGGAAAACTCTTGGGAGCATTGATTAAGTTCGCAGTGCTGCAACAAGCGCTATGCGTCTTCTTGCAGAGTGCCGTAAACGCTAGGCGGGATCAAACCGCCCTCATCAGTTGTGATGCGCTGCCACCTGACCCAGCATCCTTTCCAACTGGGCAGGCCACTGGATCGTGTCGGGCACGGTAGGTGACGCAGAGATCCCTGCTGAGCAGCGTATCATGGCCTTCATGGAACTTCTCAAGCTTGTCGCAACGCACAAGCAGGGCCCACATCTGCATGCTAAAAGCCGACGAAAGCAAGGAATAAATGGAAGTTGCGACATCAGCACACGTATAGATCAAAGATAGAAAAGACACACATGAAATCCCCGCATCCCTTCCACTTATTGTCATATGGCAGAAAAACGAACTCATCCATCCGCTCATCAATGATGACATCGACGAGCTCACCGAGTGTGTGAGGCTCAATGAACTTGTAGGTGCGGCTCTGACGAGTGCTGAACGACTCATTGTCGTACTCGAGAAGCTTGACAGTGAACACTCCGGGGTGGTAGTTGTCGCCGCTCCTGAGGTACTGGTTGAAGTATGCACCAGGCTAGAAAGTGGCGGGGTCAGAGGCAGCGCTCTTGCTCTGATGGATCATTTCAAGCGCTCACCTCGCCATTGTCGATGACCCGGAAGAGCGTGCGGGAAAGTTCCATGGAGATCTTGGCCCCGGGATACTCCATTCCCTCCTCGTCGAAGTAGGGCTCGCTGAACCTGACACGAGAAGTGATATGGTTTTTAGTAAAGCCGTCCGGTTCGAAAGGCTCGTTGAATTCGACTGTCCACGTCAAGCCGAGCTGGAGCGCCCTGAGCTCATCCGGGAGTGACCTCGCGGGACCTTCACCGGCAATCCAGTCGAATTCGCCAAGATTCTGGAATGGGTTCTCTTCTGTGGCAGATGCGGTAGAATCGATTTCTGATGGAGTAAACATCTAGTACTACGGTTAAAATTGAACGGAAGAGGACTTAGCGGTGAAGACGTACGACAAACTACGTTGAAAGAGAAAAGACGTGGTGACTCTGCCCGTTTCAGTCGACCGTTTTAATAGGCATTCAATGGCCATGCTCCAGCATCATACATTGTGACCGAGACGAAGGGGAACCGCAGCGTTGAGTACATTGGGATGTGCATCTACTACTTTGGGCGTGACTGCAAACTATAAGGGGTTGGTGCTCGGATCTTAGCCAATATGGCGCCGTGGGAAAATTCACAGCGTGAGATGATCTGAGGCGGCAATGGTTATTATAGAGGCTGGAACCTGCCTAGGCAATGGTGGCGCTAACACCTAAACCCAGGTCGATCCGAGAACGAGCATCTACTTCCTCGCTCTTTCTTTGACAACTTGCATTGCGATGTCGGCAGCCGCGCCACGTGCGTAAACTATTCTCGTCTGCTTGAGGCTGCTCAACCTCCTTGGTTCGGGCCCCTAGACTCGTCCTTCAGCCCAAATCCAGCTGCAATTGCTAGCAGATGTACTGTTTCCATTCAAACCGCCATGCGGGACTGCCCTGCGTCTCGTGTCCTCTTGTTCGACGATTGTGTCGTTAAGTTTAACGATGCGGACCTTCTTAACCAAGGCGAAATTGTTAGCAGATGCGCTGTTGCTGTTCAAACCGCCATGCGGGACTGCTCTGCGCCTCGTGTCCTCTTATTCAGAGATTGTGTCGTTAAGTTTAACAGTGCTCACCTCCTCAACGAAGGCGATACGCAGGCGTTCGTCTATGCGGCGGCACTCAAGAGTTCTCCAAACGCACCGGGCGTCCCAGAGGTCTATGGGTGCTTCTCTTGGGGCGGTATCCAATACCTTGTAATGGAGCGCGTCAACCTACCAACCGTGGAGGCTTGGATCAAGGACGCCGCCAGCGAGGCTGAAGCACAGTCCCGCTTCGACAAGGCCTGTCAGGCGGTCGCCAATGCCCTCCGCTGGCTCTTCGCTCTCTCCCCTCCGGTCGGTTCCGAGATTGGTCTGATTGATGGCGCGTACGCTCAGACGCAAAAGGCCGCTGTTCGTGCGAGGAGCGGCCGCGCTCGTCATCCATTCTTTGGGGATTCCAGGGCACCATTTCGCTACGCCGGCGCACCTGCCCTAGAGCGACATATAAACACGGTATGATTTAGTGCTAATGCGCCTTCCAGTCAATCGCTGATGGGTTTTACCACAGATTCTCCGCAATCATCGTCCGCATAGAGCCCCGCCGCTAGTGGTCGAGATCTCGGACGAGCCGTTGGTGATGGTCTCAGGCGACATCAAGCTACCAAACTTCCTCATCGACCCTTGGACGCTGCAGGTGACCATCATCGATTTTGGCGGTATCAGTGCGCTGCCGCGTTCGTTTGTCAGCTTCACGCTGTACTCGACCCAAGATGCGTTTATCGCGCGCATCACCGAGTTTTTGGGTTGGAGACGGTCCGATAACTTGTCGGCGATGGGAGCGGCTGCAGGGCTATATTTGCAAATATCGGGCACGCATCTTGGTAAGTCACACCTCTGCTGAACGCTAGACTTCCACTTGACAACGGCTACAGGCCTGGACAAGGATGGTTTCCCGGTGCCGAAGGTTACATCTCGTTGACTTCCCTTGTCAGAGCATTCTGTAAAGGCATAGACCTACGATTAGCACAGATAAATACTGTCTCATCATTTGAATCTTGGCTTATATGCTTGTAGCAGAATCAATCAAACGTGCATCTCTGTCTCTTTCTCGCTGTAAATTCTTTCAGGCGGCGACAACTCAGGGTTATAGTCAAAGTGAACACTACTAACATCGAGATGGTCACACGTTATCGCTTGGATCACACAGCTTATCCGGTCCTCTACGCATTGTGTCGGCGTAGGTAATTTATTGAATCAAGCCAAGGCAGAGTCAAATTGATGTGTGGATTGTTTTAGCGAGGGTCATCTATATAAGAAAAGACAATACTATTTATTGGTCTTCGGTGAAGATGAATTGCGAGATCATCGCATCGATCTGCATCGTAAGCCAGCGGAGTATGCATTAAACAGGTAATCGTGCAGCGAATAAGCAAGTTCGGTAATGCACTTTTATCTACGTCTGTCGCCGCCGATGGAGATTCGAACCGTTTTAGTCGGTACGGGGTTCTCTCGTAATGTCTTCACGAAGGCTATGGACTTGGTGGAGCATTCTAATCATCGTTTAATACACCTATTTCACAAGACTAATCGTGATCAGACGTGGGGCGCCCTCTGTTACATGCTACTCGGTTCGCGTTGTTGCAGCGCTGAAGTGCCGAACCAGCTGTATATATGTAACTTGGGCATGCAGTAACTCACGTGTGCGCGCAGACCCCAGACACGAAGTTACCCTCAGAATGAAGAAGCCTTTGTTGCGCACCTCCAATGTTCATTCTTGTCCCTTGTTGCTTAAAAACACCCCTGCCTCACACTCGATTGTCACTAACCTAGCATTATAGCACTTGCTTCCTGCGCACCCTCCTCCTTCCCCACATTCTGTTTTCTCCACCTGAGCTTGTATTTTGTTTATTTATGGTCACTCTGTTGGGTGGCGCACGCCGCAAATAAAAATGGCCATTATTCAGCCATCCCCACTAAAAGCAAGCCTGTCCGATTAGTAGAAGCTTTAAGATTATTTCGAGGATCTGAATAAAACAAATCTTTGCCACTGTTAACATTCTCACCGTCACTATGGGGGGTGCTAGCGAGTGCTTTAATGGAATGAGAATGTAGCACCTAGATGCTTTATTGCTGTGATCTTGCATGCAAGCTCGAGAAAAAATCGAAAAAATAAAGAGAGAAAATCAAAACAAGTGATAGCGGCAGGCATGGAATGATGGATCATTAGGTTCATCAGCAAACCTTGAAGGCTGCTTGAGTTGATTGAGACCATTTCTATCTATTGCTAAATCCAATCACTCCAATGTGTTGCCCTGATTGCTATCA
>WNFI01063129.1_pt1 | contig 19610 bp, 18 predicted proteins | sample 5400471 | NCBI WGS metagenome assembly WNFI01 (sample SAMN13153348, study PRJNA577476) | soil metagenome | isolation source: 100 cm saprolite on Douglas fir-dominated hillslope | place: USA:California | collected 2013-09-17
AAGGCGCTTATTGAAGTATGCTTGCAGGTCGTGATTGCCCTTGAGAGCGTGCGTGCTCATGAACGCCTGTATTTTTTTGTTCGCCTTCCACTGCTTGCCGTTGACCTCATCTCCGCCGATGTGAAAATACTCGTCGGGAAACAACCGTGACATCTCTCCAATGAAGTCATCCAGAACGTGGTACGTATGGTCGCGCGTCGGATCCATGGCGGCATCATGCACGCCAAAGTGGCGTGAGATCTCATACGGTCCGGGAGCGCTGGCCAGTTCCGGGTAGGCGGCAAACCAACTGGTGGTGTGGCCGGGCATGTCGAACTCCGGCACCACGCGGATTCCCCGGTCACGCGCGTATTCGATCACGTCTTTAATTTCGTCCTGTGTGTAGTACAGACCGTCGGAAGACATCTGCTGAAACCTGGGGAACTTCTTGCTTTCCACGCGAAAGCCCTGATCGTCGGCAAGGTGCCAGTGCAGTACATTAAATTTCACCGCTTCCATGCCGTCAAGGTTGCGTTTGATAACATCCACCGGCATGAAATGGCGGGAAACATCAATCAACAGCCCACGCCAGGGAAAGCGCGGGTTGTCGTCAATGACTACCGACGCGGCGGCAAATCCCTCCGGGCCGATCCGGACTAGTTGCAGAAAAGTTTGCAGCCCATGCAGCGCGCCGAGCGGATTGGCTGCATCGAGGTGAACTTTAGCTGGACTTACTTCAAGACGATACGATTCGTCTTCGCCCAGCTTCTGGACGCTCGCCCCCTGGCCCCTGCATTCAATAGTGAAGTTCGCGGCACTGTCGCTGTTGCTGCTCAAGGGAATCCCAGTTCGACGGGAAAGATTTTTTAGAAAGCGCTCTGAGGCTCGCTTTATCCGCGCATCATCGCACCCATGGAGCGCGACTTTGAAAGACGGGTTGACCGCAAATTGGCCCGTGCCCGTCTGGACCTTGGCCGGCATCGGCATAAGAGGAAGGATTGGGCTCTCTTGGCCATTTGCAAGAGAGCTTAAAGCAAAGAAAGCGAACGCGAGCATATGAGTAGTCCGCACTACCTGTTCCCTCGTGAGACATCCGCGCCTGCGAGGCGCGCGACGACATCTATTTCTTGGAAGTTATCCTCGCTCCGACTCTTGCAGAGTTTTGACGTGCGCCTCCAGGGCGCGCGAGTATTCCCGCTCGGCCTGAAGTTCGGTTTGAAGTTTTTTTACCAGCCCTTCCAGCCGCAGAACTTCAACTTTCCCTCTGGAGGCATCGTGCCCGTTGGTTGGTTTGTTTGCGACTGCGGCCATCGGGGCGGCAGCCGTCGCGGCAGCGGGCGCAGTCATCGTGGCAACTGCCGGAGCCGCAGGAGCCGATGCCATGGCCGGTACTGGAACTGGCGCAAGTACAGCAGCGGGGACAGCGGCAGGCATAGGCGCCATCAACGGCGCCGCCAAGGCTGCAACCGCGCGCGGTGCAGGCGGAGTGGCGGGAACAGAACGCGGCGGCATAGGAGTAGCTGCAGAAAAGATGCTGCTCAACGCCACAGCAGCGTTCGCGGCTGCTGCCTGAGTAGGCGCCGGAGCGCCGTTTGGTTTGAGCAGGTTCTTGACCCGCGCAATCAGGTCCTGGGGTTGAAACGGTTTACGGAGCAATTCATCGGCCTTTACAGCGAAGGCTCTTTCCGCAACAGCCCGGTTGACCACGCCTGACATCAGGATCACGGGAGTCTTCGCCAGGTCCGCATGCGTCTTGATGTACTGGCAAACGTCATACCCATCCTTGTCCGGCATGATCACGTCCGTGATGACGATGTCCGGCTTGGTTGCTTCAATTTCGGCCAGGGCGAGCTTGGCGTCGTGGCAGGCAACCACATTAATGTTTTCCCGGCGAAAGGCGATCTTGATCACCTCGCGCATGGTCGCACTGTCGTCAATAAAATAGACAGTGGGAATCGTGCTCATCAAAAACCTCCCTCGGCATCGTCCTGCGCCGCTTCATCCAGTTCACGCAGGGCCACCAGCATCAGCTCCGTCGCTGACCGGAGCACGGTCCGGGTGGAAGCGCTTTCTCCCGGCAGGAATTTATACGTGCCGCTTCCCATCCCGTTGCAATATTTCACTATCTGTACGACTGCATCGTCCCCAATCAGGTCTCCGCTCTCTGCGTGGGTGATATTGCCGTTTTCAAAAAAGATGATTCCGTCAATCGTGCCGGCGTTCACGTACAACGATCCGGTCTGCCGCGAATGCACCAGCATCTGCACCACGCCGGGCAGGTCCAGATGAGAAAGACTTCCGCTGATCCCGGCGTCGGAGGAGACGAGCATTTGCACCGGCTGAAATCCTTCAGAGTTGCTGCGCAGAAAAGTTTTGATCTGGGTTGCAATCAGCTCCGGAGATAAACGCTTGTCCACATAGTCGGCGCAGCCGGAACGGAAAGCCTCCATCAGAGCATGGTCGCCACCGTCGCCCAGGGCGATCACCGGAATGTGCGCCGTCTTGGGATCAGCGTGGAGAATCGGCGGCAACTCATGGGCGTTGATTTCCCGCAGGCTGGTGGAGCACAAAATGGCCGCCGGAGTGTCATACTCCAGCATGGTCAGCGCGTAGCCGGATTGCGTGCTATGTACCACCTCAAAACCTTCAAGCTTCAATGCTTCCGTGACTCGCCGGGCAAAGAAGACGTTGGCATCGATCAGCAGAATTTTGGCTGGAGCGGAGACTGGCGAACTCATGCCGGAGCCTCCATGGAAATCAGTTTCTCCAGATCTACAATCTCCACCGTCTCGTTCCCCATCGCCAATATGCCGCTGATGTATGCCGGCTCCTTGTCCCTGGGTGTGGCCGGTCCTACGCTGGCCAACTCGCATTCACCCGTGACGGGGATTGCCGTCCACTCCTGCCGGGATTTTGTCTGGCGATTCGCGATCAGATAAAACTTCCTGGGCGGCGCATCCGGGCCAACCAGCACCTGGGCCACGTCGCACACAGGAACAATCCTGCCCCGGCACATCAGTACGCCTGCCAACAGAGGGGTGCGATGAGGAAAGGTCTGCACGCTTCCTGGCCGGGCAAGCTCCGTAACCATTTCCGCGGGCAGGGCAAAGCGCTTCTCTCCCAAGGGAAAGAGCACATACGATTTTTTGCCGTCCGCGATCATGCCGTTACAACTCCCTGTACCCGCTCCAGCCCTGTTCGCAGGATTGCCTGCTCAGTTTTGCTCAAGAACGCGTTCTGGTTTACCACTGGAACCACGGCCCCGTTCACCACAGCCAGCCCGCGATACCAGCCCCGTTCTTCATGGGTGAAAGCATGAGCTCGCGTCGGCGTCGATGGCGGCAATTGAAAGTGCTTGGCCGCATCCACAACAAAATATGTCGTTCCTCTGCGCTCCAGCGTGTAGGCCAACTTGGCAATCTCCGTGGAGATGCCGCCCAGAGTAAATGGGTGCAACTCCTCCATACCGCGTATCTCTCTCACGGCAGCGGCCGCGACCGCGAACCTGAACCCGCCCACGGTAAACATGATCACATCTTCATGGGCTGGCGGGCGCGGTAGTGTGCGTTGCTGTCTCACAGCGCGCCCACCTTGGCTGCGCCAAAGATGTACAGCACGCGTTTTTCAATCGCGTAATAGATTGACTCCATCGGCAACACCTGGTCCACCACTCCGGTTTTGATGGCTTCCTGTGGCATGCCGAAAATCACCGCCGTCGACTCATCCTGGGCGATCACATGTCCGCCGACCGCGCGGATGGTCTGCACCCCTTTAGCGCCGTCATTGCCCATGCCGGTCAGGATTACGCCGATGGTCATGGGGCCGGCATATTCCGCCGCGCTCTCAAACGTCAGATCAGCGCAGGGGCGATACCCGCTGATTCGCGGACCATCATCCAACGAAACCCGTCCCGTGGGCGAGACCCGCAGGTGATGCGAGCCCGGACAAACATATAGATTGCCGGGAACAATAATCTCTCCCGCTTCAGCTTCCTTCACCCGAATCTGCGCAACTTCTCCCAACTGCTGGCTGAACTGCGCGGTAAAGTTGCCCGGCATGTGCTGTACCAGAATTACTGCCCCAGGAAAATCTTTCGGAAAATAAGGGACGAACTTCATCAAAGTTGCCGGGCCGCCGGTGGAAGATGCAAGCACCACGATGGGAAATTTGCCGGCGGCGCGCGCCGCCGTGTTTACCGCCGAACGAACTTCATGAAGATTGTTATCAGAATTCTTTGCGCCAGGCTCAATGCGCGGCAGGGACGAAGCTACTTCCTGCTGCAACTTGGAGCGCGTCGCCGTGCGTACCACGCGGACCTTGGCCGCCATCTTGAGCTTGCGGCAAAGCTCTTCCCGTACCGAACTCATGTCCAGGTCAATGCCGCCGGAAGGCTTGGCCACAAAATCAATGGCCCCGAGTTGCAGTGCCTTGAGCGTGACCTCCGCTCCCTCTTTCGATTCCGAACTCACAATCAAGATAGGGCGCGGGTGGCCGGACATGATGATCTCGGTGGCCTGCAAGCCATCCATGTGCGGCATGTTGATGTCCATGCTGACGACGTCCGGTTTCAGCACTTCCGTCTGCGTAACCGCGTCGCGGCCGTCACGGGCTTCACCGCAGACTTCAAGCTGTGGATCAGACGCGATAATGCCTTGCAGCACCTTGCGCATGAACGCCGAGTCATCCACGACCAGCACCCGAATTTTCTTGCCCACTTGGTTCATCTCAGCTCAAGTTCTCTTATTGTCCTGCCGCGGCTTGCTCCGCCTGGAGCCCCGCTGGCAATCCAATCAAATTCGCCACCGCTCGAATGAACTGGTCTTCCTGCACCGGTTTGGTCAGGAACGCCACCGCGCCTTCTTTCATCGCGCGTTCCCGATGTTTGGCTCCGGCGCGAGACGTGACCACCATTACTGGAATTCCACGAGTCGCCGGGTCCTGACGCAAGTGTGACAGCAGTTCGTATCCGTTGGTGCGCGGCATCTCAAGATCGGTCACCACCAGATCACAACGCGTCTGGGTAACAATCTCAAGGGCCTCCAATCCATCGGACGCCAGCTTCACGCGGTATCCGGCCTTTTCCAGCATCCGGCCAACAAACTTGCGCACGCTGATGGAATCGTCCACCAGTACAACGAGTTTTTCTTGCGCAACAAAATCAATCGCGGCCTGCGGGATCAGTCCGCGGGCCACGGCCGCGGAGCCGGGAGCGAAGATCCGTGCGGCGTTCGCGCTGGTCATGAGCGGACGGTGTTCAATGGCTTCACCCGCCACCAGCCGGTTCACGTCGATCAACAGGATCAAGCTGCCGTCCGGAGCAATGGTTGCGCCGGGAAACATTTTCAGATTGCGCAGAAATTCGCCCAGACTCTTGATGACGATTTCATCTTTGCGCACAACTTCTTCCACCACAACGCCAACCTGTCTGCCGGCCACGTTCACAATCACCATGCGGAAATAGCCGTTGATGGGCTGAATGGGTTCTAGACCAAGTGATATGTCCAGGCGCACGACCTCAGTGACCACGTCGCGCACTTTGGTCAGCAGCTTGCCGCCTACATCTTCAATCTCATGGACTTTAAGCCGCCTGATCTCTTCCACAAACGACAGCGGCAGCGCAAACATAGAGGTCCCACAGCGCACAAACAGCGCCTGGGAAATAATCAGCGTCAGCGGGACTTTCAGGGTAAATCTGCAACCCATGCTCTTGGCTGTTTCTATTTCAATCTCACCATTGAGTTGGGCCAGGTTGGACCGCACCACATCCAGGCCCACGCCGCGGCCGGCCAGTTCGGTCTTGCGCGGCGCGGTGGAGAAGCCGGGCTGGAACAGAAGGTCAAGCAGCTCACGTTCGCCCAGGGCCTCTGCTGTTTCAGACGAGATCAAACCGCTCTCTATGGCAGTCTGCCGGACTTTCTCGTAGTCGATGCCACGCCCGTCGTCTTCCACTTCAATATAAATATGATTGCCGCGATGGTAAGCTCGCACGGCAATGTTGCCGTGATCGCTCTTGCCTTTCTCATAGCGCTGTTCCTCGCGCTCGATCCCGTGGGCAACGGCGTTGCGCACCAGATGGATCAGCGGGTCCGAAATCTGCTGGATGATGTTGTTGTCCAGTTCGGTCTCCGCCCCGGCCAGTGTGAGTTCCACTTTCTTGTTAGCTGCTTTGGCAGCGTCGCGGACCGTGCGCGAGAGCCGCGTATACAGATTCCCAATGGGCACCATGCGCGCCTGAGTGATCTCATCTTGCAGGCGGTGGGCCAGCTTGGTGAATTCGTCGATGTCGCCGTCCACGCGGCGGACAAAACCATCCAACTGGGTCAGAACTTCTGTGATGTCGGCGGAAATTTCCGTCAGCGAGCGGGAGAGAATATTGAAATCGTCGTACTTGTCCATCTCCAGTTCACTGAATTCAGCCAGCGCATGGTCAAAGGAGTGCGAATAGCTGGAGTAGCCGCCTCGCAACGGGAAGCCGTCAGAAGACGGTTTAGGAACGGGAGAGCTATGGATGCGGCTGAATTCGTATTTCTCCTGGAATTCACCGACTTTGTCCTGCATCCGCGCTTTGGAAAAATTCAGTACGTCGGCCAGGCGCTCTAATTCGGCCACACGGCCCAACATGCGTGTGCGGTTGATTACCAGTTCGCCCACCGCGTTCATCATGCGATCCAGACGCTCCAGGGCAATGCGCACGGACTTGGACTGCGGCATGGGAGCCGGCTCTTTCCGAAATGTGTCTTCGTCAGTCCATTTTTCCAGCTTGTCTGGCTTCTTGGCTTCGGGCACCGCAATCGGTCCCCTGACAGCAACCGTCGCCGCCAGAGCAGTAACAGGTTCTTCTTCGAGCTGAAGTTCCATCAGCCGCCCGTCATGCGCTGCTTCAGTGGTCTCGGCGGCCGCCACGGCAACAACTTCTTTGGCGGCTTCCTTCTCCGCTTCTTTTTCTGACGGAGCCAGCCGGGAGATGCGCGTAAACAAAGCCTGGACGGACGCCTGCATGGTGGCGTCATCTTCCCACTGGTGGTAGAGAAATTTTTTCAGGGTATCGACGGCTTCAAGGCAGATATCAATGATCTCGGCGCTGGGGCGCAGTTCGCCTTCGCGTACGCGTCCGATCAGATCTTCGGCGCGATGGGCCACGTGAGCAATCCGGTGTAAGCCAACTTGCGCCGCCGAACCTTTGACCGTGTGCATGGCCCGCAACAAGCGATGGACCTGCTCCGACGTGGGGTTGGTCTCTAGAGAAAGCAGACAGTGGGTAACCACCTGTAGGTGCTCTTCCGCTTCAGGAACAAAAAACTCCAGGACTTCGGCAGGGACCTGACTATCTTCCGGCAGCGGTTCCGGCGCAACTTCAACCGCAGGCGTAGGCGCAACTGCCGCCGGAGCGTCTTCAGAAGCGGACACTGCCGCTGCTTCCCCGGAAACTTCGATGACCTGCTCTTCCGGCTCCGTTGGCGCGGCCACTGGAGTCTGGAAGGCAAATGGGTAACGCTGTTTGAATACGTTGATATCTTCTTCGGCCTCCGCGCCATTGCCACTGATCATGATCAGATCAGATTCCAGCAGAGCAACCGCTTCCGAGATGAATTCGACCAGCGGAGGAGCGGCGTCAGGAGCAATGCTCGCATTCATCGCGTACTGAAAGATGTGGGCCAGTTTGCTGGAGAGTTCAGAGAAAAGAGGAAATCCGTACGACGCGGAGGTGCCGGCCAAGGTGTGCGCCGCGATATGCAGACGCTCAACATCTTGCGCGCGAGGATACGCGTCCTGCAGAATGCCCGCGTACTCCCGTAAGAATTGCAGGCGTTCCGACGCTTCCTGTAGGAAGACTTCTACGAATTCTGCGCCTTGCCCGGTCAAGCCCTCTCCTGTACAACAGTTGCCCGGCGTAAATTGGCCGGCTTCTGGTAAATCCGAGAATCGCGGTAAACATGCGCTTCAAACTTCACGTCCGCCCGGTTGATGGATTCGGCATGGCCCAGGAAAAGATATCCACCCGGCTCCAGGTACTCATAGAAACGCTGTACCAGTTGCGCTTGCCGCTCCTCAGAGAAATAAATCAGTACGTTCATGCAGAAGATGCAATCGAACTTTCCCATGTAAACCACTTGCGCCAGGTTCATGGGAGCAAACGTCACCAGGTTGCGAATGCGCGGCTTGACCACAAAATGGTCGCCGGAACGGGAAAAATATTGTTCCCTTTGACGCGGAGAGACCGTTTCCAGTTCGCGCGGATCGTAGACGCCGTGTTCGGCGTGGTCCAGGGCCTGGCGGCTGATGTCCGTGGCCAGGATGTGTATGTTCCACGCATCGGCAAACTCCAGGGTATCGGCCACTGTCATGGCGATGCTGTAGGCCTCTTCCCCGGTAGAGCAGCCCGCACTCCATATGCGCAGCGAACGCGGGCTCTCCCAGAATTTTTTCATATGTAACTCGGGCAGGACTTTCTTTTCCAGCGCCTCAAACATCGCCGGATAGCGGAAGAAAGAGGTCTCCTGCGTAAGCAGCCGCTGCAACAGCGAGTCATACTCCACATTGGAGTTCTTGATCAGGCGAAGCAGATCGGTGCCGTGGGCCAGTTTCCTGGACTCCGCGTGCTCGTGTACGCGGCTGGAGAAGAAACGTTCGCGCGAGTCGTCAAAAAGAATGCCCGAGCGCGTCTCAATCAGGCCTCGAATTTCGCTTAGCTCATGCTCGCTGACTGTCACTGGTATGCACCCTCATGCTTGCCTAATTGGTTCCGGTCGGCGGACTAACGCCGCGCCGCAGCGCCTACCAGTTCTGGCCGCGCATCATTGGGAGCGCCGCCACCACCGGAGACGCGGAATTGTGAAAGCGCTTCATTGAGCTGTTCCGACATGTGCACCAGTTGTTCCACCGTGCGTGCTGTCTGCCGCGCGCCCTGTGAAGTCTGGCGGGTAATGTTGGAGATGATCTGCATGGCATTGGCCACGCCTTCCGTGCCGCGCACCTGCTGCTTGGAAGCCAGTGAGATTTCCTGGACCAGCTCGGCGGACTGCCGTACCACCGTAGAAATGGCGTCCAGCGCTTTGCCGGCCTGGTCGGCCAGCTTGGCCCCAATCTCCACTTCCTTGGTGCCTTCTTCCATCACCACCACCGCGTCATTGGTTTCCGCCTGGATGGCCTTAATCAATGCGGCAATGTCTTTGGTGGCGTTGCGTGAGTGTTCCGCCAGTTTACGGACTTCGTCGGCGACCACGGCAAACCCGCGCCCGGCTTCACCCGCGCGCGCCGCTTCAATGGCGGCGTTCAACGCCAGCAGGTTGGTCTGCTCGGTAATATCGTTAATCACGTTGACGATCTCAGAAATTTCCAGCGAACGATCGCCCAGCGCCTTGATGCGCTTGGCTGTGGCTTGCACGGAAGAGCGTATGCGCTGCATGCCTTCCAGCGTGTCGCGTACGGACCGGTTGCCCTGCTCGGCGGCGTCCACCGGTGGACATTTCTTCTGACGCGATCAGAATCTCATTGGCGCTCGACTGGACGTCAATGGCGGCTTTACGCACGCGTTCCAGCACCTTGGCAAAGTTATCGAGCATGTAGTTGACCGAATCCACCACGTTGCCCAGCGCGTCATTGCTCACGCGCCCGCGCAGCGTCAGGTCGCCGCGGGCGATCTGGCTGACGATGGTCAGGAACTCCGTGACGCTCTTCTGCAGGTTTTCCTGCGCTTCCTGGTTGAAGACGGCGCGGGAATGGCTCTCAGCGGCGCGGTTAAGATGCTCCGCGATAAAGCCGAAATCGTCGGCCACGTCAATGCTGGCCCGTGTGCGATAGTCGCCGGCGGAGAGGCGTTCGGAGAACTCTGTCAGCCGCTTTACCGGCTCAAGCACTCGGTTGTGAATCTGAACAATCATGAACACTAGGGCACCCGCGCCCACGATCAGCGCGATTAGCAGCCTCGCGCCATTCGCCCCGACGCTGGGAGCGTCCGTGATTGCCACGCCGCCAGCTTTTGCTCCCGCGTTGTATGCGAGCCACAGTACGGCACCCAGCGCAAGGATATTCGCGCCAATCACAATCCACAGCGCCGATTTCAAACGACCTTTCATAACTCCTCCACCTAGTACAACCTTCGCAGGACAAATTTCAAATGACCGGGACGGGAAACGTCTCAGTCAATTTCTTCAAGTTCAAAGCCAGGGCCAGCCTATCGTCATGCCGCAACATGCCGCAGCAGTGAGGGACATCGCGCGGTGCCTCATCCACTAGCAGCGGCTCTGAGGTGCTGCAGGTGCCAATCACCTCGTCGGCGGCAATGCCGATGCGCAAATCATCGTTGTCGCCCTCGCCCTTCAAACTTGCGACTACCACATGCCGGGGCTGCATGTCCGGCCGGCGGCCTTCCGTCAGGGCAATGTCCACAACCGGAACAATCGAGCCGCGCAGGTTGAAGATGCCCATCAGAAACGTGGGCGCCAGCGGCACCTTGGTCAGACCGGGCCACTCTCCGGTTCGGCCTTCGGCAACAGCTCAAGCTGTTCCGCTTCCGCTGACAAAGGCTCGAGTTGGTGTTGCTCTTCTGCCATCACGCTACACTCAAAAAATCACTTGCCATCAGTTCCCTCGCCAGGCTCAGGATTTCGGCACTAACTGCTTACTCACAAGTTTCTGCACAACATCCAATAGCTGTTCATTGGTAAAGGGTTTGGCCACATAGCCGTCCGCGCCCTGTTGGTGTGCCCAGAACTTGTCACTCTCAGTGTTTTTGGAACTGACCATGACCACTGGAATGCGGGCATACGCGGCATTGGCTTTTATTTCTCGGCAAGCCTGAAACCCGTTTCGCTGGGGCATTACAACATCCAGCAAGATCAAGTTGGGGCGCTCCATGTCAATCATCTGCTCCAGGCGCATCGGATCGTGGACCGCTACTGACGAATAGCCCGCCTTATCCAGAACGGCCTGCATTAGCCTGACTTCCGCCGGAGAATCATCGACAATGAGAATCTTCATCAAAACAGACAAACCCCTGCCCTTATGTATCCCTATGAGTATTGCAATTGCGCAGCCAAGTTAGGGGGGCAATAGCCTTGGGTAATCTCAACAATAAGCTGCTTTGAATCAGCAACTTGCCAGCACTGAAGGCAAGATCAAGAAGTGGCGGAGTTTAAGTGAGACAGCTTTTGCGTCTCATCCTGAGATTGTTTCTCAGCTACCTGAATCTCAATGGCGACCGACGAAAAGCGCTGCATAATCTCATGCATGTGGAGCGCCATGGCATGAATTGTCTCAAGCTGGTCGCGCGCAAGTTCAGGAATGGTGTCTGCATCTTGGAGCAGCAGTTCGGCATTTCCTAAAACCGAGGTCAGCGAGTTGTTAAGGTCGTGGCGGTTTTCCAGCATGTAGCGTCCCAGTGCCGCGCCGCGCGCGCTGGCAAAAGCAGATTGTTCCGCGCGACGGATACGCTCGGTCAAATCCACACGCTTCAGGCATTCCGCTGCCAGCAGGAGCACCGAATCAAGCCAGGCTTCCTGCTGCTGGATCACCAGCAGACGAGGATGTTCAGACCTCACCGCCGGCACCTGGTTGGGGCCCGCCAGGACGCAGATCACCGGACGCTCTCCCGTATCAACAATCTTAAGCACGGAAGCCAGGCGTCCATGACGAACTGGTCCCACAATCGCTAGGGCAAAACTGCCTTCCGACGCACCGCTGAGCAGGTCCGTGCTCATCACGGCGAGTCCGGGCACAGTCCGCTCAAGCTGCCAGCGTCCCACCAGGTCGCGGGCAAAGCCGGCATCATCGGAAATCATCAGGACGACGCGGGAATCGTGCACAGCTTCTCCATTACGCAACAATCTTTTCACCGTCCGCAATCAATGACAACAGGCGCTTGGTGGTTGCGGCTAGGTTGACCGCGGCGTCAATGTTCTTAGATTCCTTCGCGATCACCACTTGGGCCTTCATCTCTTCCACTTGTGTATGCGCGATCTCCAGTGCGAAGGTAAGGTCAGTGGCCTCGTTTTTCTTGTGCCGGTCCATGCAGACGTAAAGAATAGTGCGGGCCGCCACCGTTCTTTGCAGCGCCTTGGAGAGTTCGTCGTCACCAAAGAATGCCTGCGCCTCCCACGTAGCCACCAGAAGTTTGCAGCCTCCCAGAACGATGGCCGAGACCGTGGGCGAGTGTTTCACCGGCATGGCCCGCAATTGCTCCGTGATGTCGGCAACGCAGCGCTGAAGATAATCGTGCTCTTCGGCGGTTTCCTCATGAACCGGCTTCGCTGAAGGAGGCGGCGTCACAGCCGCAGTCACGGTGGCTGCCGGCCTTGCAACTATTTCTGACCGAGGCGCCTCCGACGCCGGTGTGGGTGCTTTCCCGATTGCAACCGCCGGCGTTTCAGCCAGGGTCTTCCCAATCTTATCGAGCCCTGCCTTGTCGCTGGGCCCTTGCTCCGGAGCGGGTGGAGCATTCCGCGCCAACGGCGGCGGCTCCGCCGGCACGGCGCGCGCTGCGGCAACTTGAGCGGGAGCAACTGAAGACTGCGGCGCAGCCGCACTTGCGCCCGAATAGGGAGCGCGAAAGGGCGTCTTCCACTGGTGCACAACATGGCGTATCTGCTCCACGGACTCGCTCTCAGACAAGCCTGCATCTCGGCAGTCCACCATGGACACGCCCAGGCGTTCCAATTCATTCACCGCGGAGCGAATAGCATGAAGGTCCAGATGCATGGCCCGGAAAAACGCGCGGCGCGCGAGAAAATTAAACCTGGTAAACGCAACCAGGAGACCAGGCTCAAAGTATTCATCACCGACGGACAGCTTCAATTCGCGCACTTCCAGCAGAGCACCGGAGTCCTGCAGGTCTTCCAGGCTGTTGGACTCATTCAGTTTTTGCAGCTTGTCGTCGAGCCCTGGCGCCCAATCGGGAAAACGGTCAGCGCCTTTCCCCAGTGCGGGCTCCAGTACGCGCCCCACTTCTTCAAGGGTTATTTGCGGCTCGTTCAATCCGTGCGGCGCACAGTGAGCAAAATATTGGACCAGGAGAAAATCGATTTTGTCTTTGTCGGCTTCCGTCTTCTCTCTTTTTTCCAGATGGCGGCCGATCAGGTAGCGCAGGTTCTCTTCGGTTTGCAGGTTCGTGCTTTGCAGTAATTGCCGCAACTGCCAGACCTGCACATGCACGTCGATCTGATCGAACCACAGCCGCACGCGCTCCAGCACCGCCGGTTCGGAGCGGTCCATCGGCTCTTCCAACTCCTGGCAGGGAGGCATGCCGAGTTCAAAAGTCCTGTCCAGTTCGGCATACACGGTATGTAACCGGCGGGCAACGCGCCAGAACTCGGCGATTTCACCTAAATTGAGCGTAGCAGTTGTCATTCTTTTCGTGTCGCTCGCGCGACGAAACCGCTTTGGGATTTTCGCCCCTCAGCGGTATTCATCTCCTAATATCAAGCCGCTCGGCGCGCACGCCGGCCGCGGCCCATCATAACCTTTTGATGATCCAGTTTGTCACGTCCTCCAGGAACCGGGCCGCGACGGCCGTCTTGCCATGATGAAGCCGTATGGCTACGATTTCCGCCTCGACATCCAGAGACCCGTCAGAGTTCTTTACCCGAACCATGTCTTCAAAATCCAGCGGCAGCCCGGAGGCGAACAGCACTTCTCCCGGCGTGCCGAACTCGATCACGGTATGCTCCGTGGAGGCCGCCGTGACGGAGTTTATCTTGGTCACCCGTACGGGAATCCGAACAGGCACTGCTTCCGGAAAAAACTGCGCAAGCATGGCAACGCCGTTCTTCCCGCCGGTTTGCTCCGAACCGCTAGAAAATTCTCTCTCCACAAGCAGGGTACTGTTCCTGACCTAAGGCCTTACGCCATTGCACAGGCATTAAGGTTAGAGAATTAGTTAGTGCAATACCCCGGCCAAACCCTTAAGCGACTAACCCGTTGATTCCGAAGCTGCTTCGCCATCTGACAAGCCTATCCCGGAACCGGTTGCGTCTCAGGATGACACACCCCGTCTCAAGCCATCTCTGTCTCACGAGGCGGCCGCAATGTCTTTAGCGGAACCTATATTGTATCTTTTGAGTTTGCGATACAGCGTTGCCCGGCTGATTCCCAGCATCTTTCTGGCCAGCGCCTTGTCGCCGCGGACCTGCTCAAAGACGCGCTGGATCGTTGCCCGTTCCAGTTCTTCCAGATCACTGTTGGAAATCGCAGCCCTGTCAGCCACCACAGCCGGCTCAGCCGACGCAGGTCCATCCTGCTGCGCGCGGACCGCTGGGGGCAGATCGTGAAATTCAATGCTGTCCTGTGTACCCAGCGCTACTGCCCTTTCGATGCAGTTTTCCAGTTCGCGCACGTTCCCTGGCCAGTCATATTGCAACATGCATTTCATGGCGGCGGAGGAAATGCTGATCATCTTGCCGGGAGCATATCTATCCAGGAAGTAGTGGACCAGCGCGGTAACGTCGGATCTTCTCTCCCGCAGCGCGGGCAGATGCAGCGTGACCACATTCAGCCGGAAATACAGGTCCTTGCGAAAGGTGCCTTCCTTGTAGGCCGCCTCAAGATCGCGGTTAGTGGCAGCGATAACACGCACGTCGACCTTGAATTTCTGGTTGCTGCCCACCGGACGCACTTCCTTTTCCTGCAATACACGCAACAGCTTGGCTTGCAGTTCTGACGTCAACTCGCCAATCTCATCCAGAAAGATCGTACCGCCATTCGCCGTTTGGAAAAGACCTTCCTTCGACCTGTTGGCGCCGGTGAACGCGCCTTTTTCATAGCCAAACAATTCGCTCTCAATCAGTGTAGGAACCAGAGAACCGCAGTCCACGGCCACAAACGGCCGTTTGGAGAGGAGCCCGCGATAGTGGATCGCCCGGGCCACTAGTTCCTTGCCGGTGCCACTCTCCCCGGTAATCAGCACCGGAGTGCGGGTATCTTTCAAGCGGGCCACCATGCGCAGAACGTCCTGTATCTTGCTCGACGAGCCGACAATCCCGTTCAACGCCATCTCCGTGCTGACGCGATCGCGCAGGAACTGGTTTTCCGCCACCAGTTTTATTTTCTCCTCCATGCGCTGCAGCAGCAGTTTGAGCTCCTCAATTCGGAAGGGCTTGGTGATGTAGTCATAAGCCCCTAGCTTCATGGCCTGCACGGCGGTCTCAATGGAGCCATGCCCGGTCATAATGGCGATTTCCGTACGCGGCAGCATCTGCTTCACCCGAGGCAAAAACTCCAAGCCGGACATGTTGGGCATCATCAGATCGGCCAGGATAATGTCGGGTGAATCGGTTTCCATGCGGGCCAGGGCGGCCTCAGCGCTCTCCGCTTCCACGCAGTGAAAACCCACTGACGCGCCAACGGTCATGCAGAGCTTGCGAATACTCTGGTGGTCGTCCACGATCAGAAACCGAACTCTGGATTCGTCTGTCATTTTGCCTTGCCAAAAATTTGTTCCACGGTGACCATCAACTGCTGTACGCGGAACGGCTTTTCGATGTAAGGCACTCCGGTGTTCATCAGCGCTTTCATGGTGTCCTCATTGACCGTGTCGCCGGTGATAAAGAGCATTCGGTGCTCCAACTCCGGGCGGTGGAGGACGATCCAAGCGTGCACATCAGCTCCACTGGCGCCTCCGGGAGTACGCATGTCAGAAATGATTCCGCTGAATCGGCCTGTTTCCAGCACCCGTATGCCCTCCGCCGCTGAGTTTGCCGTCCGGCAGGCATAACCGTGGCGCTCCAGGGCAATGCGTATGAAATCCATCACGGAGCGCTCATCTTCAATCAGCAGCAGCGGCAGCGGTTCCGCGGTTGTGGCGGGTTGCGTCATTGCTTTGCTCCTGCTGTCGCCATCAGCTTCAAGTCAGCTTTGGTGCGGATCGGCAAACGGACACTGAATGTTGCGCCCGGCGTCTCCAGATTGTTGGCGCAAAGGATTTCGCCTTCGTGCTCGCGGACAATTCCGTAGCATATGCTCAGACCCAGCCCGGTACCCTGCCCCACTTCCTTGGTAGTAAAAAACGGATCAAAAATGCGCTCCGGGTGCTTAATGCCTTCGCCGTTGTCGTGCAACAGGACTTCCACCCAGCCGCCGTCATGCACCGTCTCAATTTCAATAAGCCCGGGCCGGTTCGCAGCTTGCACGGCGTCGTAGGCGTTGTTCAGGATGTTTAGGAAGACCTGCTGCAACTGGTGCGAGTCGCCAATGAGTTCCGGCAGGCGCTCGTCAAACTTCTCCACGATCTGAACTCCATGGTTGGAAAAGTCATAAGCGCGCAACGCGATGGTCTTACGCAGGATGCTGTTGATCTGAACCGGCTGGCGCTGGGGCGGGCGCTGGCGGGCAAAACTCAAAAGGTTCTGCACAATCTCCTTGGTGCGCTGCGCCTCTTCCAGGATCACTTGCAAATCTTTGCGCGCGCTTCCCGGCACTTCCGGGTTTTCCATCAGCAGGTCGGAAAAGCCCATGATGGCGGTCAGCGGATTGTTCACTTCATGGGCCACACCGGAGACAAGCTGTCCCACGGCCGCCATTTTCTCCGTGTGCATCAGCTTGGCCTGGATCATAGCGGCGTCGGTGATGTCCGTCATCAGCACCACCACGCTGGTTACTTCATCGCGATCGTCGCGCATGGGGCTGAGGTTGACGGAAAACTTGCCCTGCGAGCCATTGCCGCGCGCGATCATCAGTTCCAGGTTGTCCGCCTGCATCCCGTGAAGGCTGGATTCAAAGGCTTCAGCAAAAGCCTTTTGGTGCGAGGACGAAATGATCTTATCCAAGCGATTTCCCACCAGCTCGTTCTGCTCGAACCCGCCAGCCTCATAACTGCGCTGGTTGGCATAACTGATCAACCCAGCGGTGTCCGCCACCATGATCATGGTCTGCGTATTGTTCAGGATCTTGCTGGTAAAGTCGCGCTCGCGCTGCAATTGCGCCTGGAAGTTCTTGACCTCGGTAATGTCCAGGAATACGCCGCGATACTGGAGGATTTTTCCCTGGCCGTCTTTGACCACAAAGGCATTTTCCAGCGCATGGATCATGGTGCCATCACGGCGGCAAAGGGTCACTTCAAAGTTCCGTACCGCGCCGTCGTCGTGTAACTGTCGCGTGATCTCGTCGCGCTGCTCCGCGGAGACGTAGACCTGCGTTTGCAGATCCAGCTTCAGGACTTCCTCGCGGGTCTGGTAGCCCAACATGCGCACCAGGGCATCGTTGACCTCAATGAAATGGCCCTCTGGAGAAGCAAAGAAGACACCTTCCTGGACGTTGTCAAAAAGCTCGCGATAGCGCTGTTCCGCCTCGCGCCGGTCAGTGATGTCTTTGAGCACGTGCACCGTTTGCATGCCTTCATCCAGAGCGCCGTGAATGCTGGAACTGGAGACCAGATAGGTCCGCTCCAGCACCGGATGCAGATACTCGTCAGACTCGTTTTCCCCTCGGCAAAACGGGCAGCGAACGATTGACGCGCAGCACCTCGTACTGTTCGTCATGGACCACGATATAGTCGGAAATCGAGTCAAAGATCTCCGCCCACTGCCGGCTGGATTGCGTTATCCGGGTAAACAGGCGGGAATTCTCCAAAGCCACTGACGCGTGCACAATCAGCGCTTGCAGAAGATTCAAATCGTTTGGCATCAGTTCCCGGCTAACGTTGGCCAAGGCGAGAATGCCCAGCAGGTCTCCTTCGGTGCCTTCCAGCCGGACCAGCGTCAGGTTGTGCCAGCCGAAAACAGGCGCCACATCGCCTCCCAGTGCTTGCACGCCATTGCCGGTAATCTTCAACTCAGGATGCTGTTCGGCATATTCGGAAAAAGCCGCATTGAGCTTGCGCTGCATGTCACGCTCCGGCTTGAGGCCAAAAAAGCCGACGCTTTCCACCTTGTTCCCCTGGGCCAAGGCCAGGATGGCACACTCAGCGCCAATCATGCCCGCTACGCGCTCCGTAAAATTCTTGACGAAGTCCGGAAGCCGCAAGGCCGAGCCCAGGTCCAACGCCATCTCCATCAGGTCTTCCGTGCGCTTTCTGTGCAGTTCTGAGAGCTGGAGATTGTGGGCCGCTTCCAGGGCCACCGCCACCTCGGCGCCCAGGGAGCGCGCGCGGCGCACGTCATCCGGAGTGATTTGGACTGGGCCTTTCTTGTCCACCAACCTCTTGTCCATTAATCCCAGCACACCCAGGGGACGGCCTTCCCCGCTCACCAGCGGCACTCCAACAAACTGCCTGAGCTTGGACTCCCAGCGCAGCAGTTGAGTTTTTTCATGCGGCGCAAGCTGGGTAATGTCCTCCACCACCTGCGGGTTCTTGGTCTCCAGAATGCGGCGTCCCACCGCGGAGAAGTCAAAGTCCAGGCGGCTAGGTACTCCTTTGCTGGCTCCCCAGCGTATGCGGCATTCATCCGTTTCCACGATCGCCACAAAGGCCCGCTCAAAGCCCAGGAACTCAGCCGCGCGCACCACGAACTTGGGAAGAAAGGTGTCCAGCCGAGGGGTGCTCCCCAGTTCGGCGGAAATTTCCAGCAGTTGATTCAGATCTCGTTTTTGAGCGGAGTAAAGACCAGTCAACTCCGCGTTCTCGAGCGCCAGGCGGGCAATATTGCCCAAAACGCTAAAAGCGGAAACCTCGTCAGGAGCAAAAACCGTGCTTCTCACCACCAGGAGCACAGCGGCGGACTGGCAAGTAACCAGCGGCTGCGCAAGTCCGTAGTAAATCTTTTCTTCTTCCAGTTCGCGGTAAGCGAACCTGAAGTTCAGCAGTTTCTTCTGCTCTGTGGCCTGTGCGGCAAATGATCTGGCATGAGACAGCAGCGCCGTCTTGCCCGTGCCCGCCTGCACGGCCGTTGCAACCGCTCCCAACTGGTAGTTGTCACCATCGCGTACCAGCATTCCTGCAACCACGGCCTGAAATATCTTTCTGGCTGATTCGGCAACGTATTCGCGCAACACCGAAGGTTCACTGCCCAGCAATGGGAGTTGGGCGCATGCCTCCAGCACCTTTTCCATACAGGCGGAAGCCCGCACCTGGATTCGAGAGCGTGGCGGCCCGGGTTTCTTTTTTGGTTTCATCAGTGTTGACAGTAACGTTAACAGGGGGGAGAGCCTGAAGGTATCCGGAATCTCATTTTGAGTCAATAAGGAATAACCATAGAGAATCACAAGGGAAAACCGCGGCAAGGATGAAACGGTCTCAGGGTGAGACAAAACCTGATATTTCAACCGTCCAATGAGACGCTAACAGTCAAAAGTCCTGTCCAGCAGGTGCTGCGACCTACTCTAGGACTATGCGTCTCTTATATTTTTCAATGACTTACAGTCTCCATACATGCCGAAAGTACTAACTCTAGTGCTACATGGCCCTGGCATTGCTTTTTGTATTTACGGTTTATTCCCTTGCCAGGAGAAGCTGTGCCTTCTTGAGAAATTCAAACGGCGCCTTGTTCGGCTGGCAACGCCCTGAAAAATCAGGGAAATCGTCATTAGAGTTCGACTCGAAAGAGAAACACGCACCTTCGCCAGAGCAAAGGACGGTGCGTAGAGGTTCGGAAATGCGTATAGGCAAAACCATTGGCGGGAAGCTTTACCTGGGCTTTGGCCTGGTGCTGGGCACCGTGATCGTGATGTTTCTGGTGAACTATATCGCGGTCCTGCACGAACAG
>WNFI01010080.1_pt1 | contig 19608 bp, 12 predicted proteins | sample 5400471 | NCBI WGS metagenome assembly WNFI01 (sample SAMN13153348, study PRJNA577476) | soil metagenome | isolation source: 100 cm saprolite on Douglas fir-dominated hillslope | place: USA:California | collected 2013-09-17
GGCCGGGCGAACGCGCAGAGGAAACGCCGGAACACCAACTGGAAGCGGTTCTGCGCATCTTGCGGCGGCAGGTCTGGAACAGGTGCCTGTTTCCCGATGATGAACTCCACCTCGGGGATGAGGCTGACGATCAGCTGCCCATTCGGTCCCACCGCCTCCAGAAGGGTGTGCCGCCATTGGTCCACTTCCGCTTCGCTCTTGACGAGGATCTGACGGACCAGCGTCTGGAAAGCCTGTGCCAGGGTCGCGTAGGGAATGTCGCGCTTGTACTGGTCGAACTTGCCGGACGCGAAGAGGCCGCGCGGCGGGACAAGCGCCTTGTGCAGCTCGTTCACCACAGAGGATTTGCCGACGCCGGAATAACCGGATACGAGCACGAGCTCTGGCGCACCCTGAGCCACGACCCGGTCGAAGGCCGCGAGCAGGGCGTTGATCTCGTGCTCCCGCCCGTACAGCTTCTCAGGGATCAGCAACCGGTCTGATGAGTCGTGTGCGCTCAGCGGGAATGGATCGATGCGACCATACGACTGCCATTCCGCCAGGCACCGTCGAAGATCAGCTTCCAGCCCGGAAGCGGTCTGGTAACGCTCCTCGGCGTTCTTGGCAAGGAGCTTCATGGTGATAGCAGACAGCGGCTCGGGGACTGCGGCGCGATCACTAGGCGTTGTCGGCCGGCGTGCAATGTGGCAGTGGACCCATTCCAAGGGGTCGGCTGCGGCGAACGGTAGCGCGCCCGTAAGCATCTGGTACAACGTGACGCCCAAAGAATAGAGATCGCTGCGGGCATCAGTCGAGCGATTCATGCGGCCGGTCTGCTCGGGCGCCATATAGGCGAGCGTGCCGGCAATAATCTCGGGCGGTACGGGCGACTGGTGCTCGCGCGGCAGTTGGGACGCAATCCCGAAGCCGGTGAGCCACACGTTGCCGACATCGTCGACGAGCACATTCGCAGGCTTGATATCCTTATGTATTAGGCCGTGCCAGTGGACTTGGCCGAGTGCCTTCGCCAAACTAATGGCGACGCGCAGAAAGCGCGTCAGATCGAGCGGTTGCCCCTGATCCCGTTCAAGAACCCGATCCAGGGGCTCACCGCCAGGGTCCTTGAGTACGAGGAGCGTCCGCCCTTCGTGACGAGTGAGCGCCAGAGGCCTGGCTGCCCATGCGGGATCGAGGTCAGCTGCAAGAGAGTATTCGTGCTCCAGCCGCCGGAGACTTTGAGACGACGGCTGTTCTGCGGAGAGTCCGATCACCAGCACGGGCGATGCGTTGCCGTGCTGTCGGCCGCGGTAAAGGGTGGCACGAACCCAAAATATTCATGTTGACGAGGGGCTAGAAGGATGGCAACAACCCGAGTGCGATTACATGGACATAAGCGCAAGAACGTAGCGGAACAAGAAGTAGAGAAGTCGAATATGAAGGAGCCGATGGCCATGGCTCGCCTCGCTTGGATCGCGTCAGAGCTGGGTTCCGCAATCCGACTTTCCGAAGGAACCCATCATACCGCAGAAGCCTCCACCGACGAGAATCCGGAGCGTTGGCGGGACGCTGCGTACTCTATCCGCCACACTCCACTCCGTTACTCTCTCCTGACGGCTAGTGTTTACCCTACTGGTCAACTCCCGTATTGTTGGCAAGCCGGAAGTAACGAACCGGTAGGCTGGCAGCGTACTCGCAGGCTACCGACGGTGTAAGAATCCCATCGAATTGCGATTCCGTAATTCATTGAAATCAGAATTAGACAGGAACTGCTTTCTCTTCACAGCTGAGCCCCCTCTTAGCTGTGTTGGCCGTAAGTATCGTATTCCTGCATGGTTGGCGGATGGTTGGGTCCATATCTGGGCCCATTTCGCCCCTCGAGCGGGTTCAATCGCACGAAAGGGGCAAATTTACAGAGACCGTTGACGCGCCCGGAAGCGCTCGATTTTCTTCTGCGCATCTTCCAAATGCCCTTTGGACAAGTGTACGTACCGCTGCGTTGTGTCCAAGTCCGCATGCCCCATCAGTTTCGCCACACTGAACACATCGATGCCGGCTTCGATGGCCCGCGTTCCATAGGTGTGCCGAAGGTCGTAGAGCCGGAATGGCGGCTCGACTCCGCTTTTCCGCAACGCCCGCTGATGCGCCGGTTCGAGTTCCGTCATCGGTCTCGACCAGTCGTACCCATTTCCAATCCTCCGTGGAAAGAGATACTCGCCCTTTGCCCTCGAAACCCGCCGATTGAGAACAGGCAGTGCTCGTGAGGTAATCGGGACATCGCGAACAGCCCTATCGGACTTCCCTTCCCTGACATGCACATAAGGGGCGGGCGGCTCGATGCGCACGTCCTCATGGCCCAACTGGAAGATCTCACCGGGCCGCAGCCCCATCTCGACCATGATGATGCCGACATCCCGGAGCACCGGGGCCGCCACTCTCAAGTACTTGCGTTCCTCATCGAAGGAAAGCGTTCGCTCCCTTCCCTTTTCATGCAAGAACTCCACTCGTCCCCCGAAGAACGGACTCTTCTGGATCAGTTCCTCCTTCACTGCAATGCCAAGGATCTGCCGCAAACAGGACAGGTCGCGGTTGATCGTGGCGGGACTCCGCTGCAGCCCAAGTCGCACCTCTTTGAAGGCCCGAATCATCTCAGGCGTGATCTCGTCCAAATATTTCCTGCCAAAGACAGGTTCCAAGTTACGCACGCAACTCAAGTAGGCGCGGTGGGTGTTGGCGCGACGCTCTACTTTGACAGTGTGGAGAAAACGCTCCGCAAAATCCCGGAACAGAGGAATCTGCTTCTTGGGCAGGATTCCTGCGCGTCTTTGGGCCAGTTCTGCCTTTTTGATGCATTCAACGCGGTGAGCAACGGTCTTGCTTCTGAGATGAGTGGAGGCCTGATATCGCCGCTTTTCGAAATAGAAGTCATAGTAGTAATACGGAGAGCCCGGTTGCTTGTAAATGGTCATAAAGTACTCCGGATGGGTGAGATTTGAATGGACTAGCGAAGGGTTGGCGTGCTTGCTGAAAACCAGCGGAGGATAACCATCATGCAGACCTCGCGAATCGATAGTAGGCGACGTTAAGATTGGCTCGATGTTTGGGACCGTTCTGCCTTGTTCAGCCAGGGGAACGTACAGCACATGGATTACATATATAAGGATTAGGGACGGAATCGGTCCTTCTGGAGGATGGGCGGTGGGGAGAACAACAACTGACGGGATTTCAAAGGTTTGCAAGAACTGCGAGAGACTAAGTCCGACCGTTCTCGTGAACCACCAATTCATACTCAAAGTGTCACTCGGGGTCGGTCGGCATACTCGGTCAGCGAGAATGCCAGTGGCTCGACGGGTCCGGACGAGATGCCCTGAAACCGGACTTTTTCGCAATCGCGCCCAACGGCCATGCTGACATTGTCGAGTTTAAGCTTCCCGAGCTGAAAGGGAATCTGACTGTTGGTTTCGAAAATCGCGAGACATTCAGCGCGGAGGTCGCTTCACACATCGCACAAACCCGAGTCTATCGAGACTATTTCCAAGATCCCAGGCACCGGAAGCATGTTTCCGACAAACACGGAGTTCGTGTGGAGCATCCTCGCAGAATATTGGTGTTAGGGCGGCGGTGGGAATTCTCGGGCTCTGACTGGCGGGCCATCAAATCGGACCACCCGGATCTCACAATCCTGACGTACGACTACTTAATTGACGCAGCAACCGCACAAATCTATGCCTGATCCAATGGTGGGGTGGTCCTCCGCGGGGGATTTTATCATGCGCTTGGTCAGACTCGTCGTTAACCCGCGCAAAAACTCGCACATGAGAACAAATCGCATAGAACTTGCCGGTTTTTCAATGGCTTAGGAAGCTCAACGATGCCGAAGCTATCCGCAGTTCCGGCAGACTCACTCAAAAGCAAGCCAGTTCGGCCTTAATGGGAATAGCTGTATCCCTCGGAAAGCATACAATGGGAACTGAGGTCCCCGCCCACGGCCCCGGACGGAAAACTAAGGACGCCACTAATTGGTAATGTTATGCTCAAAGTAGTTTCAGGCAATAATACCATTCCAGATCGGCAGGTTCGGACACTATGGGTGAAGTGGAGAACCGGAAGGGCGCACAGTCACCCGCTCATCGATTGGTCGGACTTACTCTGAATACGGGGTGGAAAGTCGTCGCCAAACACCCCAGGCTACCAGGCGCGACTGGTGGCAAGTATTCAGTATGCTACGAGATTGAAAAGGATGGACAAAGAGCATTTCTAAAGGCATTAGACTTCTCGCGCGCGGCGGAAGATACCTCTCAGGACCTCGCTCGTGCCTTGCAGGCGCTCACTGAAGCCTTCAACTTCGAGCGAGATGTCCTGCGTAGTTGTAGGGCTGGCAGGATGGATAGGGTGATCGCACCCCTAGAAGACGGGGAAGCCCGTGTCGACGATTCATCGCTTGGACGCGTACCCTATCTCATTTTTGAGCGGGCCGAAGGTGATATCCGCAGTCAACTTCCATTATTTGATCTGGCGTTGCGAATGCGCGCGTTACACCACATCGCTACCGGCCTCTTCCAATTGCATGGCGGAGGAATTGCTCATCAGGACTTGAAACCTTCGAACGTACTCAAGTTCGGCGACATTTCGAAAGTTGCTGACCTTGGGTGCGCCTCAGTAAGAGGCAGAACCGGCCCGATGGACGCCGACAATTGTCCGGGTGATAAGACTTACGCGCCTCCGGAGCTGCTTTACGGCTACACTCTTTCAGATTTTAATGCCCGGCGGTTTGGCTGTGACGCCTATTTGATGGGAAGTATGGTCGTCTTTTTTTTCGCGGGTGTCAGTGCAACTGCCGGGATCTTGGCGAAGCTTCATGAAGAGCATCGTCCTCGGCGCTGGAGCGGAACTTACGTCGAAGTGCTCCCGTACCTTCGCAATGCACTTGGTGAGGCTGTCAAAGTTTGGTCCAGTGAAATACCTGGAAAACACTTCAAAGCCGAGCTGGTCGACGTTATTCGGCAATTGTGCGACCCGGATCCTACCTTACGAGGACATCCACGGAATAAAATTGGTTATGGAAATCGATACTCTCTCGAACGCTACGTAAGCATTTTTGATCGACTTGCCACCAGAGCGAGAATGGGTATTCTAGACTGAGGTACATAAAGCTGATTACAGAGAACAAAGCGCGGAAGGTAGTACCCAGATGGAGGGACTTCGATACCACTGTGTCCCTTGGAGAGCTCGGTAGCTCCACGGAAAAGGTCAATTCGGCAGATGCCATAGAAAAACTGGTTGAGTCGCGTTACGAGCAATGGTTATCGGAAAAAACGATTTGGCACGCAGCGGATTTGCTGAGTTCTGCATTTGTCGCCGATCGATCCAGTTCATTCACCGACGTCGCACAATTTGTTATAGACAATGCAAGCCAGGCGCCAAAGAGCTTGGTTGCCTTTGCGGAAAAAATACTTTCACCGTATTCAGCTATTTCACACGATTCGCTAACCGATTCGGATTCATCGGAAAAGCTACATGAGGAGATGCACGCTCTACGAGCCAGACTAGTAGACGAACCACGCAATTCAATCGTGTGGGCTGACCTATCGAGGCTCTATGTTGCCTCAGGGCTTTCAGAAAAGGCAGCTCATAGCATGCGAGTCGCCATCTCTCTCAGTCCTAAGAATCGATTCATTCTGCGATGTGCCGGTCGACTGTACTTACATTTGCATCAGCCAAAAGTTGCGGTCGGGCTACTCCGTAGTGATCCTGGCTTGACTTTGAGTGACCCATGGCTAACCGCTGCCGAAATCTCGATTGCGTCCGCGGCCGAACTACCAACAAGGTTTGCTAAGAAAGGCTTTGGAATAGCCGAAGATGAAGGCTTCTCCAACTTTGCAAGAGCCGAACTGAGAAGCGCGCTTGCTACACTAGAGATGGATAGCGGGAAGAATCGACGTGCGCGTCAGTTGTTCAGGGATTCTCTAATTTCGCCCAACGAGAACAGCCTTGCTCAGGTTGAATGGGCGGAGCGGCAGTTAGGAGGGATTCAGGTACAGCAACAGCAACTCAAAACCCCTCGGTCGTTCGAGGCCAGAGGATATTACGCGTTCAACCGCGAATCGTGGGACTCAGCCATGGACAACGGACTCCAGTGGTTGCGTGATGAATCGTTTTCGACGCGGCCAGCCCTCTTTACCTCCTATGTCGCGATTTCAGTTCTTGAGCGTTTCGACGTGGCAGAGACGGTCCTACGTCGTGCGTTGTTGGCCAATCCCGGAAATCCGCAAATTTTGAACAACTTGGCATTTGCACTCATAGGTGCTAATAAGCTGGAGGAAGCTCGGAAAACTCTTCATGCCGTCGATCCCGCAACCCTGAAGGAGAAGCAGCACTACACAGTCACACTCCTAGCAACCAATGGCCAACTTCTAATTCGCGAAGGCTTTGTCGACGAGGGTCGGAAACTCTACAAAGAGGCGTATGAATTGGCCAGTCGTCTCGGCCTTAAAAAATATCGCCAATTTGCCGCGATTTACCTAATGCGGGAAGAATTGTTGGCGAATACATCGGAGGTCGAACGTTCCATGAAGGTCGCTCAAAAGGAAGTCGGTGATAATCCTGATCCGGACGTTCTGGTTGTATTCAATCGTGCGCTCGCACTGTACAAAATCCACAGTTTGAGAAAGACAGCCGTAAGGGGCTAGGTCGAACCCTTTGCACGGCGGCTGGTGAGCGAAGATGAGAAAACCGAGACAAGGGCTGGAAGCAAGAACAACACAAAAACGATCGTACTCGTTATCTGAGCAATCACCAACTCTCGGCCAAGGGAAGTAGAGGCAACAAAATCGCCGTAGCCGACGGTGGCCATCGTTACCAAGCTAAAATAAAAGGCAGCTATCGCCCCTTGTAGGCCTCCGAGATCGCCGCCGGTCTGTCTTACACACTCACAGTGAAGATACAAGATCGCGAAACTGACCACGACTTCGTAAAAATTCACGACCGCGATCACCAAACTCCGCCGGAGAACATCTTCAGTCCACGGTTTTTCCTGGCTTTTTACGAGCAAGAACAATATTCGATAGTTGACTATATCTACGATCCGATAACACCCAACAATCACGGCAATCCATGATGGTATAAGCCCAGAAAACAACATCAGAGAGACGATGCTTGCCCAGAGCAAGACATAAACATCCATTACAAGATGCGATTTACGGAGCCTATCGGACACGATCTTTTTGATGACCGAGAGAGAGCCGAAACCAATGAGAATAGTTATCGTGCAAAGAAGCTTCTCGATTAGGGAATGTTGGCGCGGACTAGCCGGAGGATAGCTATCCCTCCAGATAGCAACTAAAACGTCCCAGTCGGGGTGCCATGGGTTCGCCATCGCTGTGTATGGTACCAAAAACAGGACGAGGGGCCTTATTCAAAAACACGCACAAAAACCTGCACATCGACCTGGTCGCGACGAGATGCCTGCTCCGAGAGATTCAGAGGTGATGCAACGCGTGTCACGTTTACGGTGCGCATTCAACCGGCTCCTCAGGGAACAAAATCGAAAAACAAAAACCCAGTCCGTCCAGAAACTTCTGCCACAGGCCACTAGCCGCGGTTGCCGTCACCCGCGATGGCCACCCGGCCTTGGGAAGACCCTGCGTCGCTTGTGCTCCCTAGCGCTCGCGCTGTCGGCATTGGAAACGGCGAACTCGACTTCCACATCTATCCCCTTGGGACGCGGTCAACCGCTGAAGGCGTGGTGGAGAAGGGAGGCGAAGAGATGCTCCGCCTGACGCAATGCCTCTCGTTGCACAGCACGCAGACGCTCTACTCGCTCAACCAGGGCCGCGAAGTTCTGCTGGAGGGGAAAGGGGGGCAATGGGATCTGCAATTCGCCAAGTGACCCCGTACTCATGAAGGTGTAAGCGTCTTCTTGCCCGCGCTTCAGACGTGCGACTCGTGGGGCGAACCAAGTCATGAGTGCGACGAAATAGATAGGCAGGATCTTCGCGTGGTTAAGCGACAATCGGATGATGTTGGTGTGGATGATGGACCGCAGGTGCTTTGTTCGGACGATCGCCATCCGGCCCACCGTGCCAGCGCGAGAAATTAGGATGTCGCCGTTCTGCGCGGCATAGGCGGCAAGTTCCTCGAACTTCCGTGGCGCGATGTAGAGGCAACCGTCTTCTACGAACTCGTTTGCACCGACGTTGTTCATCGTCCAAACGGGAATCCCCGCAGCGACGTACTCATGCTTCTTCAACGCGCTTCCAAACGGCCCGCACTTCGCGCCATCTCGGGAATCTGCAAATAGGTCCTCAACTTGTACCCGATCAAAGGCTCGCGGGTTCTCAGCCGGATCGCCGAAGAATTCGAGGAAGGCGGCGGGGAGGAAGGTGTCCGTGAGTTCTAGCGCGTAGCGGCGGGTGCGGACTAACCGAGGCTGGCGAGCCAACCCCAGGCCGCTTGTGTTCGCGTTCGTGACCTAGTTGAAGCGCATTTCTTCAGAACAGCGGAGGAATTCGAGACCTAACTTACGGAGGCCGCAGCGGTTAAGAATTCGCTGTAGAAAAGGTTCGTGGCATTGAGATCGGAGTGGTTTCCATCTCCCACGATCTGTCCCTTGCGCATCACCAGAATTCTTCCCCGCCATGAGATCGAGTGCAAGCGATGAGACACCACGATGAGAGTCGAGTCCGGAAGCATTCGGTCAATCGTTCTAAGCATCTCCTCTTCCGAGGTAGGATCCAGCGAGGAAGTCGTCTCGTCGAGAATCAAGATTCTAGGCCCGTGGGAGGTTCCGTTTGTCTCTGTGTCAGGGCCGAGAGATGCTCCTGCAGGAAACTGCTGAATTTGCTTCGGGCCGCCTGGACCAGATCGGCCTGCCGTCCGATCCTCCTTCGGTATCGGTGACGGACGGCCAGAAACGCGGGAACGAGTGGAATTACCACAAGAGTGAGATGTGGGCTCAGGACCGTCAACGCCGGGCAAAGCCCCGGGAATCCAGTTTCGGCGGCATGATAACTTCGACGGAATCCCCCCTCCGGCACGACATCACAACGCTCGTCACCAACTTTGAAAATATGGTCAGTTCGGGCACCCCGCAGCGTGGGCCGCTTGGTTACTGACACTAAATTGAAGCCAGCAAGTTGGTGGTGTATGGTAGCTACAAGATTGCAAGGCGGTTCTACCCATGCAGTGTACCCAGTGCGGATTGTCGAATCCTCCCGGTACCGGAGTGTGCGCGCGATGCAGCACTCCACTGCCATTGGATGACCGCACGATCGAAGATCCCGTCCGCGATTCCGATACCAGTTGTGACGCAGAGCAGACGCTAACGCACGGCTGGTCAGAGCCTTCTGCACCAAAGCACCGCACACTCTCTGCTGAACGGTTCAAACCCGGACGTATGCTGGGAAACCGTTATCAGATTGTGCAGCTCCTCGGTGAGGGCGGAATGGGCGCGGTTTACAAGGCGCAGGACCGCGAGCTGGATCGCTTGGTGGCGTTGAAAATAATTCGCCCGAACCTGGCTGCGAGCTTCGAAATCCTTCATCGCTTCAAGCAGGAGTTGATTCTCGCTCGCCAAGTAACTCATCGCAACGTCATCCGAATCTTCGATCTCGGGGAAGCGGATGGCGTCAAGTTCATCACCATGGAGTTCATCGATGGGGAGACATTAAGAACGATACTGCTGCGCGAAGCCAAGCTCAGCCCTGTTGAGGCCAGCAAGATCATCCAGCAAGTCTGCCGCGGACTAGAGGCCGCGCATGCGGAGGGCGTTGTTCACCGCGATCTCAAGCCTGCCAACATCATGCGCGACGCGCAGAACCGGATTGTGGTAATGGACTTTGGGGTTGCCCATTTGGCTGAAGCCGCGGAGATACGACCTCGGCCTCCGAGTCACGACGCATCCAACAAACAAGCTCAGCCGTTTTTTTCCCACGCTGGTGTGCTCGTCGGGACTCCGGCATACATGTCACCAGAACAAGCGCTGGGCCAAGAAGCAGACGCACGCTCCGACATTTTCGCACTTGGGATCATCTTCTTCGAGCTGCTTACTGGTAACTTGCCATTTCCGGTCGATACTCCCGAAGCGCTGCTCAAACGTACGCGGGAGAAAGCCAAGGCGGTTCACGAGATCGATCCGAAGGTGCCCCGCAGCTTGAGCAAGATTGTCGAACGATGCCTCGAACCGCTACGTGATTTTCGGTATCAGACAGCGACGGAAGTCCTGACTCATCTGGATGCATGGCTGGCACCAGCCTGGCGCAAAGCCGGGAAGTGGATTGCCGCCGCCGCCGTAGTGCTGCTACTGGCGGGAACCCAAATCGTAGTGCAGCGCACGCGTAAAACTCCCATTCAGCATGCTCCAGTGTCGGTGCTAGTGGCCGACTTCAAGAATGACACCGGCGACCCCGTTTTTGACGGCACCTTGGAGCCGGCATTGAGCATTGCAATGGAAGGTGCGTCGTTCATTACGTCCTACAACCGCGGCCAAGCGCATAAACTTGCGCCGCAAGTGCAGCCAGGCGCAAAGACGCTGGATGAACAATTGGCGCGCCTGATCGCCACACGGGAAGGCATCAATACCGTCATTGGCGGCTCCATCACTCGTCAAGGTGACTCTTACCGTGTTGTCGTTCGTGCTGTGGACGGAGTCACAGGCAAGGTCATCGCCACCGACTCCGATAAGATACAGAAAAAGGACGTTCTAGTTGCGATGGGGAAGCTAGCGGCGGGAATTCGCAAGGCGCTCGGCGATAAGACACCCGAATCAGCCCAATTGGCCGCGGCGGAAACCTACACTACCCAGTCGTTGGACGCTGCGCATGAATATGCGATATCCCAAGTCGCGCAGTTTAGTGGCAATTACAATGAGGCCATCCAGCACTCCTTCAAAGCGCTGCAATTGGATCCCGAGCTCGGAAGGGCTTATGTCGTGTTGGCGGTCGTTTACAACAACATGAAGCAACCGCAGCAGGCCGAGAAATACTTTCAGCTTGCGTTATCGAAAATTGATCACATGAGCGAACGGGAAAGATACAGAACGCGCAGCGCGTATTATCTCGTCGCTCGCAAACCAGAGAAGGCGTTAGAGGAAGGGCAGCAACTCGTGCAGAGGTTTCCCGCCGATAACACGGGGTTGGCAAACCTGGCGCTGGCTTATTTTTACCGCCGTGACATGGCCGCGGCACTGGAGGAAGGTAAGCGCGCCGTACAGATCTACCCCAACAACACCATCCAGCAGAACAATGTAGGTCTGTACGCGATGTATGCAGGAGACTTCGAGGCGGCCATTCAAGAGCAACGCCATGTTCGCCAGATGAACCCTTCTCTTGTCCTCGCTTATGTCGGAACAGCGCTCCCTCAACTGGCGCTCGGGCATCCTGACGAAGCGACTGCCACTTACCACGAGCTGCAAAAACTCGGTGCCGACGGCGCCTCTGCCGCGGCTGCCGGACTTGCCGACATCGCGTTTTATCAAGGACGAATCGCAGACGCCATCAAAATCCTGGACGGGGCCGCCTCCCAAGACTTGGGTAATAAGGACCCTGACGGAGCGGCCACCAAGCTTTCTTATTTGGCCGAAGCCCAACTCTTGGCCGCCAATCCTGCTGGGGGTGCGCGCAGTGCTACGCGAGCCTTAGCACTGAGCCATCAGAACCCCATCCAGTTCTGGGCCGCACGAGCCTACGTCGCCGCAAATCAGGAATCTAAAGCGCAGTCGATTGCGCAGGAAATGGGCAGCGCGCTGGAAGCCGATCCCCAGGCGTATGGGAAATTAATCGAAGGAGAGATCCAGCTTAAACACGGCAAGCCCCAAGCAGCGCTGAAGTTATTTCTCGAATCCCGCAAACTGGCCGACACTTGGATGGACCGCTTTGATGCTGGCCGAGCGTACGTGGAGGCGGGCGCCTTTGCCGAGGCTGGGTCGGAATTGGAGGCCTGCATCAAGCGCCGCGGAGAAGCTACCGCGTTATTTCTCGACGAGTCCCCCACATATCATCTGTTTCCGCCGGTCTATTATTACCTCGGCCGCGCCCAGGAAGGCTTGAAGAGCCCCGCGGCTGTCGAGTCGTACAAGATTTTCCTCGGCCTTAAGCAAAATGCCGACCGCGATCCTCTCGCCGCTGATGCGCGTCGTCGGATTCAATCGCCTTAAAGCTCTCGGGGTGGTCAATGGTCCCATGGTCGGGGTTGTCGTTGGCAGATTCGTGTAGCGCCACCCGATACTGAAGCCCGATACAGGGTGTATCCCTCTCCACGAAACGTCTTATGGAAGCCCTGTATGCACAACATTCGAGGGCACGCTCTCGACGTTGCTAGAATCTACCGAGGTGACATAGTAGTCGAGAGAATCGCCGAAAGTGACGCCGGTATCCGTGTAGCTCGTTGCACTAGCAGGTACCGAGGCGATTTTCGTGAACCCCCCGCCATTCCTATTCCGGTATACGTTGTAACCAGTGACAGCGGAAGTGCTGGCAGTCCAATTCAAAGTCACCGAAGGTGCTGAAGAGTTGACAACGGGAGTGACGTTCGTAGCTGGTTGCGGCGAAGGAATGGATCCGGTGATCGCGATGTCAGTTGGATATGTCAGCGGAGCGCCGCTTACTAGCGTCGTGATCGTGTTAGTGGAAGTATTGACACTCAAGATCTTGTTCGCAAAATTTGCCGTTACGTCATAAATCCCCGCTGCGCTGTCTACAACGGTAAGCCCCGTGATGGCGGTGCTGCCGCCGAGACTCGGATTCGTAATCAGTGTCGTCGCGGTCATGGTCGATGTTCCTGGGTTTGCGACCTTAACGATGGAGCCATTTGCGAAGTCGACCACAATGATGTTGCCGGATACATCGATAGCCAATCCCCCGATCTCCTTTATCGCCGTTCCGCCGTTCATAGTTGCACTGTTGTAGACGGTCGTCGAGACTCCGGTTGGGCTGATTCGGTCGATTTCGGACACATTCGCGACATCGCCTACAAAGTCGCTTCCCACCACCAGGTTGCCCGAGGCGTCGAACGCCATCCGGATGTCTTGCAGGGTTGTAGGTGAAGCTGGCAAGTTAGCGAACAGAGCCTGTGCACCAGCAGGGGTAAACTTGTAAACCGCATCTGTACTGTTGTCTCCGACATAAACGTTCCCTGCGGAATCCACCGCTACCGCAACTGGGTTCGTGAGAGGAGCGCCTGTAAAGATGGAGGAAACAGCTCCACCCCAAAGAGAGACTTTCAAAACCTGTTTGTTGAACGGGTCAACGGAGTAGAGAGTGTTAGTGGTCGGGTCAATGCTGACGGCGATGGCTCGGCCGGTGGCAAGTGTGGCCACAAGTGCAGTACTGCTTCCGTCGGGCACGACCCTGAAAATGGAACTCGGGCTACTTTGTCCGTCGGTCACAATCAAATACCGAGAACCGCTCGAGGCTCCTGCGGCGATCGAAAATGGCGTCGAGGTGGCCCTCACCGAGGGAGTCGAAGATGCCAACAGCGTGTAACCGCTTCCCGCCTTGTCAATCGAGAGGTCGCTGAAGGTCGCGACGCCCGTCGCGTCCGTCGTTTGCGTTAGCGTCCCCGATAGCGTCCCACCGCTGGAGTTGGAGCCGATGCTGATAGTGATAGCGATAAACGGCAGTACCGCCCCGGAACTGTCAGTCGCCTTTACCTGCACGGCAGGCGAGATGGACCGGCTCGCTGTCGCGTTCGTCGGTTGTGTGACAAAGCTTAGAGCGGAGACCTGAACGGCGAAGCCCCACACCCTGGTGAAACCGGCGTTGTTCGATCCCGAGTTGTAGGACCACGTGGCTGGACCAGAGTCGACCACTGTGTACGTGCCGGCTGGCACGATCACGTTGGGATTCGGGCTCGTTGCCCAGGCGGCGTTGGCTACGTTGTTTTGGCCGGTAACTCCCACTGTTGGGAACGGTCCGAAGATCGGTATGAATCCACCCGGGAACTGAAGCTGAAGAGCAATTGTACCGGGCGTGGCACCCGCTCCGCCGTTCCAGTGATACGTAGCCATCTGAGTGATCACGCTGGTGGATGGCAAAGTGAAGGTTGTCGGATTTGTCGGTCCGTTGGGGTTTTGAACCACGCCAGCGGCGTTGAAGTTGTCAAAGAGCAAAGTGCTCAAGCCTGTCGGCGGTGCTGGCGTTGCGGGGACCACAGTCAGCGTCATTAATTGGCTAACAGTTTGCACCGGGGGACCGCTGTCGGAAACTGTAGCGGTAAAAGGAAAGGTCCCCGTTGTCGTCGGTGTGCCGCCGAGTACGCCGCTGTTATTCAGCGACATCCCATCGACAGTGGCAGGGGTCCAATTGTAGGACCCAGTGCCTCCGCTCGCTAATAAAGTCACGGGTCCATTGCTTATCCCTTGGGTAGCCGTCGGTAATGACGTGGTCGTGATTGCCAGTGGCGCTAAGACGCGGATGCTCAGCACTCGCGTCGCCACTTCCTCAACGCAGGTGCTCACCTGGATGAGCACCTCATAAATTCCCGGCGCGGTCGGTGTCCCCGATATCACGCCACGCTGCGAGAGAGTCAGACCCGGAGGAATTGCCGAGTCAGAAGCTGCCGACCAGTTCCAGAAGTATCTCGAACACTCGCCCGTGCCAAGTGTTCCACCGATAGCTTGTAACTGAGCACCCGACGGCGGATTATACGGTTGGCCAACAGCACCGTTCGGTAGCGTGGCGGTGGTGATAAACAGGGGCGCAACTATGGACGGCACCGTCGACGTCGTGTCGTTGCTCTTGATCCCCTGCGGAATTATCGCGGGTGCAACCTTCGTCAGAATCTGCTTCATCGTTGCTATGTCTACATTCCCGCGGAGAGTGATGTAGGCCGTATCGTGCGGTCCAAGTGAGAAGGAGGGACTCGTCACCGGGACCGCGCTCACATTCGGAGTCGTCAGACTACTCAGTTGATCAGGGGGAGTAATGGGCGTATTGGGGACATTTGCCAGCGTGATGTTCTGCTGTTGCGCAATCAGACCGCACTGCCCATCGGTCTGGGGAGTCATATAGATCTGCGACAGCAGCAACTGCAATCGGGTGGAACTCTGACCGATCACGGCGACGTTGTACGACGCGTTGGTATTTCGGTTGTTTGTGACCGTATACGTGCCATCCGATTGCGGCGGCGCCGCCGACACGTTAGGCGCGCTCACATTGGGCGCGCTAACATTCGGATTGACAACTCCGTAGGCACTGACATTCGGGGCGCTCACGTTCGGGGCGCTCACGTTCGGGGCGCTCACGTTGGGCGCGCTCACGTTGGGTGCGCTGACATTCGGGGCGCTCACATTCGGGGCGCTCACATTCGGGGCGCTTACGTTGGGCGCACTGACATTGGGGTCATACAGCTCGACATTACTGATGTTGTTGGGGTCGCCCGAAGGTACGTTTGGATCGACCAAGCTGGTCGGCACCGTGCCATCCGCATTCAGAAGGATGAACCCCGATAGTCCTCCCGGCACTACTTTGCTTCCCGCGCCCAAGCTGTCCATCTCGGTGACATTGACTAGAATGCTGGCGGTCGGATTGCTCGAAACCGCAAACACCGTGCGCGCAACTCCCGTATGCGGTGCAATCGCCACGTCGATGCTGGCCTGTGGGAACGGCGTTCCGTTGCCATTTATCGCCGGAAACGGAGGTTTAGGAACCAAACCTGGCGGTACAAGCTGCGCAAACGATGCGAATCCATTCACCGGTTGATTCGCTATGGAGAGCCGGAAATAGTTGACGAAACCCGAAGACGTGGGTCTTCCACTGGATTGGTTTTGCACCAGGATCACGAAGCCACGCTGCACCGTTGAGCTCAGCGGCTTCGACGTTTGCGGCGAAGTAATCGACAATCCTTGCGTGATGCGGCTCGAATAAACGTTCTGGTTGCGGTCGCCTTCATGCCCGTTATTCGTTCCAACCACGCAGGCCTGTGTAGGTGAACCATTGTAGACGCTTGTTCCCGAGGTTACCGGAATATACATGGTCCAGTCGTTGTCAATAGGCGGGATAACATCCTGATTGCTTGTCCACGTTGCGTAGTGAACCGGGGAAGTTGGCGCTGGTTTGGGAGCGGCAAAAGACGTGCCGGCGACACCGGGAGGCGATGGATTATTGTAGGTCCAGCACTGTGAGTTGCCGCACTTAACCAAAACGAACGGTTGTCCGGCAATGCCCAGGTAGTCTCCCAAAAAAGCAGCGAGGCCCTTCGCAAACATCGGCAGATTGGGTGGATCATACTTCACTTGATGGAAGGTATTGACCGTCTCGCCTGCAAAAAGGCCGAAATCGTAGTGGGAAACTCGCGAATACGTGAACGTGGGGACCCCTAGCCCACCATTCGATTGTGCCAAGACAAGATCGATGGTTTTTCGCCGCTTTGTCAAGCATGCGTCACTGATGAAGTAAAGCGGGACATCGCAAGTGGCATTTTCGGCGATTTGATCGCGCGCTTCCTCGAAAAAATTCCCATTCGCATCCGGCATGAAGTCACCGGTCAGCGAAACGCTTGGCGTGAAGTCCCCAGTGGTGTGGTCCTGCCGCAAGTCATAGTAAATCAGCATGAGCTTGCCCTGGTTAAACGTCATCGCCGGCATGAGCTGGAAGCCGCTGGTCAATACCGGGAACGTGCCTCCGATATCATTGGTGATCGCGCCGTTGTCCACCACAAAGGGTGTAGGGGGCTTGAAACCGCTGCTCGTGAACATGCCATTCCCAGGAATTGCCAACATCATGATCCTGGCTTCTCCGTTCGGCCCCATTCCACGTTGTGACCAGGCGAGATAAAGGGGACCTGGGACAAAGGCAATGCCGCTGTCTGCTACCGCCATCGCGGGATAAGCCGTGGTCCGGAAAGACGTGAGCGTTGTACCCTGATCGAAGAAGGCCGTAGCTCTTGGAGTGAGCGGATTGAACGCAGGAAGGCTGACTAAGGTGAGCGGCCCGAAAAATCGATTTCCTCCGTCCAGCGATGCGGCGATGGCGATGCCGTCATTGGGCTGTTGAATTCCGCTGTGGATGACCCGCCAGGCCACATACACGATCCCGGTCTCGGGATCGATCTGGATGGTCGCGCCCTGGCTGAGGTTGTATCGCTGGCTAATCGCCTGCGGCGTGCTCCAGGTCTGACCGCAATTGGTTGAATGAGTGAAATAAATAGTGCTGGTAATGTTTCCGCTGCTGCTCGTTGCCACATTTGCGTACGCAACATACACGTTACCCGCGGGAATCCTCTGTTGGACTGACCCTCCTGCCTGAGGAACATTGATCGTGCAGGTGCTGCTGCCGCGGGGGATGTCCACGGCAATCGCTGGTTTGTCCAGGAAATTTGCCGGGACGCTGCTGCCATGTGCCACGGCGAGCGTATCGATGTACCGTACCGGAAAACTATCCTGCGTAATGTCCCCGTTTTCCTTGTTGTTTAAGTCCATATAGCGGGCGACAAAAACCAAACCTTGACTTGAGCCGCGATTGAACGCGATTCCGCCATAGTAGAACATTCCATTCGTTCCCGACGCGATGACAGGGTCGGCGGCCGTGGTGAAAGCATGTAACGGTGACGCCACTCCTTGCGCCGACTTGTCCTGCGGATAGCCAGGCAACAATGTGCTTTGCCATCGCGCACCACCATCGATGGAAATATATTGCCCCACCCACGGCTCGGCGCTGGGAGGACAAGGTGTCACGCCTGTGGGGCACACGTTGGATTCGCCGGGTTCAGTTTCCAAAAGCGTGTTCAAATCGACGGTCCGATAGTCATTGGCACCCGCCAGCAAGTGCAATGGATTTCGAGTCGAAACGCCAAGGCTCGGCTCGTCTTGCCGTTCCAGGAACGGATCGCCAAAGGGCCAGAACATCCCGGATACCATGTTGACGTTTTGTCCCGGCGTGGGCGTAGATGCCTGCCCCCAAGCAGATGGCGCACACGCCAGTGCTACCAGCAGGGACGTCCCGAGAAGAACGGATTTGCGCGCGCCCTCGGACATGGATCCTCCCTTCACGCTCCCAGGGAAGCCGGCCGCACCTCAGCCTCAATCGAGAAACTAGGGATGAAATGCGAATCGGTTAGGAATGGCCGGTTGGGAGCCCATTGACACTACTCCTAGGGGCCTGTTGTGCAGCGCCTGAACTGCAGGTATCCACGGAGACGGGTGAATTTCCATAACATTCTCTCTTTGGCCTGCGCATTGTCAAGCGAAAAATGGGCCGTGCAATGGAGGAACGAGGTGCGCCTCCAGTGCCGCGAACCGGGCTCTGCGAGTGGGGGCTACCAGGCCAGCAAAATGGGCAACTGCAGAACGAAAGTGATCAGAGCAGAGAAAGGTCACTTCGGTGCGAAAAGCGAGGGCGTTCTGGATCACTCATAGATAGGGCTCGCAGGTCGCGACTGTGCTTGTAAAGTTCGTTTTGATAAGCGATCGGACCATTGCGGTCGGTCGGATTTTGTCATGACCTACTTTAAGCTGTAAAATTCGTGACTTTATAATTGCATTTATCATCGTGTCGCGAAACTCGATCAAGTGCCGCGGCCACCTATACCGTCGAGAACAGGCCTTACACGCGGACCATCCCTTTAATAATGGACCTGCATGTGCCACGCGCATCCAGGTAATTTCACTTTTTTCGCGCGTCGCACCGCGTCTCATGGCCGGACATTTGCTTGTTCAAATCAAATCGCGTTCGCAGAAATCAGCAAGGGAGCCGGATGAAATGGGAAGGTGAAGGTCGTTCCAGTTCCCCCGCCTCCAGTACTGGAGCGCAATTGGAACCCATCTGGGACGTAGTGCAGCTAGAAGAGCTGTAATCTATTGCATACAGAGCGATTAGAATGGTGGAGGCGGGGGGAGTCAGAATTCTGACACTTATCGATAACGCGTAAATTATTCGTGACCTAGTTGAAGCACATTTCCTTAGAACAGCGGAGGAATTCGAGACCTAACTTACGGAGGCCGCAGCGGTTAGGAATTCGCTGTAGAAGAGGTTCGTGGCGTTGAGATCGGAGTGGTTCCCATCTCCCACGATCAGTCCCTTCCGCATCACCAGAATTCTTCCCAGCCATGAGATCGAATGCAAGCGATGAGACACCACGATGAGAGTCGAGTCCGGCAGCATTCGGTCAATCGTTCGAAGCATCTCCTCTTCGGAGGTAGGATCCAGCGAAGAAGTCGTCTCGTCGAGAATCAAGATTCTAGGCCCGTGGAGAAGCGCTCTGGCAATCGCAACCCGTTGCCGTTCCCCGTTCGAGAGGTTTGATGCGCCTGGTTCTATGCACTCTTCCAGTGAACCAGGAAAACCGTCCAAATATTTTTTCAGCCCAACCGCACGCAGAACGCGCTCCAGGTCACCGCACGTGGAATCGAATCTCCCTATTCGGAGGTTGTCCGCGATGGATCGGTGAAAGAGTATAGGCTGCGCAGGCAGATAGCAGACAGACGAACGCAGGCTCGCAAGTGCCACGGCGCGAACGTCTGTCCCCGCGATGAGGATCCCGCCTGAGTCAACATCGTAGAGGCGCGCCAGGAGTTTTGCCAGCGTGCTCTTGCCGGCCCCATTCGGGCCCACAATGGCGATACGCTCTCCTTGGAAAATCTCCAGATTCGGAATTCGGATGACCTCGCTTCGCTTTTGGTAGACGAAGGAAACGTCCCTG
>WNFI01118169.1_pt1 | contig 19593 bp, 22 predicted proteins | sample 5400471 | NCBI WGS metagenome assembly WNFI01 (sample SAMN13153348, study PRJNA577476) | soil metagenome | isolation source: 100 cm saprolite on Douglas fir-dominated hillslope | place: USA:California | collected 2013-09-17
TTGCGCCAAACTGCGTGCGGATAGCGGCTGGTTCGTCGGATGAATGATCGTGCACCATCGGTCGTCTCCAGGTTGAGTGGTCGGCAACCTCAGTCTGTCTCCAGAATCGGCCGCTATCCACCTCCCCATGGAATCTTCGTCGCTGCGCGCCTCGCAATGACGACAGAACCCGTTCTACAAACCATCTTCACGGGCGCGTTGGCAGGCGGCAGATTGCGGCTTGGCAGGGTACCGACGAGGCTGCGCGTATTGACAGATCGACGGCTAGGGCTTGATACTGAGCCATGGGGATAAGCGATCTCCCCACGAGGCGACATGCCGAAGTATCGCGTCCCGCACTCCTGCAAGGACGCGCCATGTCATCCATCAACAGCATTTCCGTCGAAAAACCTGCTCGCGTGATCGGCACTCCCGGCCGACGATCTCGAACGGATCGAGGCCGGACTGAACGCTGGTCCCTCGACGCCAGCAGCGAAACCCACAACTGGCCTGCAACCAAAGCCAAGGCATGACAAGGCATCAGATGACAGACGCGATTTCAATTCCTGGGCCGGCCGCTCCGCAACCGCAGGCCCACGGTGTTTCCTTCGCCGAGGCATTTTCGGTTTGGTTGCGGATTGCGCTGCTGAGCTTCGGCGGCCCGGCCGGACAGATCGCCGTGATGCATCGTATCCTGGTCGATGAGAAGCGCTGGGTATCGGAGAGCCGGTTTCTGCACGCGTTGAACTATTGCATGCTGCTGCCGGGGCCGGAGGCTCAGCAACTCGCCACCTATGTCGGCTGGCTGATGCACCGCACGGCCGGCGGCCTGATGGCCGGTGGGCTTTTCATTGTTCCCGGCATCATCTGCATCATGGCGCTGAGCTGGATCTATGCGGCGTTCGGTAATGTCGGCATGGTCGCGGCGCTGTTCTTCGGGCTGAAGGCCGCGGTGCTGGCCATCGTGCTGCAGGCGGTGGTGCGGGTGGGCAGCCGGGCGCTCAAGAACAATCTGATGCGCTGGCTCGCGGCGATCGCTTTCCTGGCGATCTTTTTCGTCAATGTGCCATTTCCGATGATCGTGTTCGGGGCCGGCCTGATCGGCTATGCCGGCGGCAAGGGCGGGCTCGCCGCGTTCAATGTCGCGAGCGGGCATGGCCCGGCCGGCAACGGCGATGGCGACAGCGTGCTCGGCGATGAATTGCCGGCGCATGCGCGCCCGAGCGTGCGGCAGTCGCTCACTGCGGCCGGCATCTGGCTGGTGTTGTGGCTGACGCCGGTCGCGGTGCTGCTGGTGATGTTCGGCAGCGGCAATGTGTTCAGCCAGATCGCGGTGTTTTTTTCCAAGATGGCGCTGGTGACGTTCGGCGGCGCCTATGCAGTGCTGGCTTATGTCGCGCAGCAGGCCGTGGAATCCTATCACTGGCTCAAGCCCGGCGAGATGCTCGATGGTCTCGGCATGGCCGAGACCACGCCGGGACCGCTGATCATGGTGCTGCAATTCGTGGGCTTCATGGCAGCGTTCCGCGCGCCCGGGGCATTGTCGCCATTGCTTGCGGGCACGCTCGGCGGCCTGCTGGCGACCTGGGTCACCTTCACGCCGTGCTTCCTGTGGATTTTCCTCGGCGCGCCGTTTATCGAAACCTTGCGCGGCAACAAGGCACTCGGTGCCGCGCTCGCGGCGATCACCGCGGCCGTGGTTGGCGTCATTCTCAACCTCGCAGTATGGTTTGCGATCCATACCATGTTCCGTGAGGTCAGGCCGTTGCGCGCCTTCGGCATCGGCTTCGATGCGCCGGTGGTTGCGAGCGTCAACATCTGGGCGACGTTGTTGTCCGTGGCGGCGATGATCGCGGTGTTTCGTTTCAAGGCGGGAATGCTGCCGACGCTCGCAGCCTGCTCGCTCGCCGGGGTGATGTTGTATTTGGCGGGAGCCATATGAGGCGCGCGATCTTCCCTCCCTGCACGAGAAAAGGCGATTCAACCCCACTCGAAACAGCCCTAATAATTCTTCAGCCGCGCCAACTGGCCGGCGCGGAAATTGCTGTCGCCGAACAGCTCCTGACAGAGATGAGTGCCACAGCCTGCGCGGCGTTATCAGCAGGATTGTTCACCAGGATTCTTAACCGGGATCCTTTGGGCCGACCTTAGCGGTCGCATGGCGAATTTCAATACACCTTTGCCGAACCTGATGCTGGCGCGGATATGGTCATGATCCAAAATGCCATGTATTCGCTCGGCCACAACAATTGAAAAACAAGAGGAAACCGACATGCGCCTGAAGCTTCTTTCGCCTGGCGAAATGACCGAACACCAGAAAAAGACCTACGACGAGTCGATCGCCAGCAAGCGCGGCAAGCCGCCGCCGCCGATGATGGCCTGGCTCAACAGTCCGGAAATGGCCCGCCACGCCACGCGTCTCGGCGCCTATCTGCGGTTCGACACTATGTTTCCGGCAAAGCTGTCCGAAATCGCGATCCTGGTCACCGCGCACACTGGACCTCGCATTACGAGTGGTACGCCCACAAGCGGCTCGCGCTCGTTGGTGGCATGGACCCCAAAATCATCGAAGACATCAGGCATCGCCGCGCGCCGCATTTCGACGATCCGAAGGCGCAGACGATCTACGACGTCGCCAAATCGCTGCACGAAACCCACATCGTGCCCCAGCCCTTGTACGACCACGCCACGGAGGTGCTCGGCGAGCGCGGACTGGTCGAGATCATCGGCCTGTGCGGCTACTACACGCTGGTGTCGATGACGCTCAACACCTACGAATTCGATCTGCCCGACGGCGAGATATCCGATCTTGCGGAATGAAAGCCCGCTGCATAGATCGCAACCGAAGCGATCGATGCAAAGGAAGAGAACATGCCCGAAACTTCGAAGCCCATCGTTGCGGGAACGCGGATCGGGCATGTTCATCTGAAAGTGGCCGATCTCGATCGCGCGCTGGGATTTTATCGCGACGTGCTCGGCTTTGAGGTGATGCAGCGCATGGGCGACCAGGCAGCTTTCATTTCCGCGGACGGTTATCATCACCACATCGGGTTGAACACGTGGGAGAGCAAGGGCGGCCACCCCCCGGCGCCTGGCACCACCGGACTGTTTCATACCGCAATACTCTATCCGACCCGCGCCGCGCTGGCGGACGCGCTATATCGGCTGATGCAGGCTGGAATTAGGCTCGACGGTGCCAGTGACCATGGCGTCAGCGAGGCACTTTATTTGCGCGATCCCGATCAGAACGGCGTCGAACTGTACCGGGACCGCCCGCAGGAGGAGTGGCCGCGCAACCCGGACGGAGGCCTCGCAATGTTCACGCGCAGGCTCGATCTTGACGATCTGCTGCGGCAACGCGAAGCCTGATCAGGAAGGCGTGCCAGATGTGAGCGCTTGCCTCGGATCGCCGCGGCTGCGATTCTCGAGCCCGATGCAGTGCCTCGAAGTCTCGTCAGCGTCAGGCGAGGTCGGTAATGCGTCCATCCGGGTCGGTTTCTTGTCGGTTCAGGTTTTGGGTTTGGACGGATCGTAGAAAAAACGTTCGCGAAAAACCTTGTCGCCGCGCCATTCCTGCAGCGCGACCTCGTCGATCCTGTGCACATTGCCCGCGAGATCGGTCAGTTCGAAGATCCAGTGAATCGTGACATGGTCGCCTTCGACCACCGACACCATGGCCTTCGAAGTGACATGCTGCATCCGCGCCAGCACGCCGCGCTCGTGGGCCACCAGGAGATCGCGGCCGACCCGCGGCGGCGCGGCATTTTCCTGCATGCTGGAATCTTCAGTGTAGTAGCGCTCGATGGCGCCGGCATGATCGCCGCTTTCAACCACGGCAATGAATTCATCCACCCGTGCTCGCGATGGCATGAAACCCTCCCTGAAGTTCCAAGCAACGATCCCGGACCGCCGCCACATGATATGCGTCAACCATGCGCGGAACGCCGATGCAATGGAAGGGCTTGGCGATCGTGCTTTAACGAGAGTTTTCGATTGAGCAGGAAACGATGTCGAAACAGGAGCTTAGAGCCTGTCCTGGTTAACGATTGAAAGCCCGTGATCGACTTTATGCGGCCTTGGCAGGGAGGCGTTGTGACGCCATATGATAGGTGTCCGCCAAGGAGGATCCCGACCGTGAACGCCATCGCCGAACTTGAAGGCCAGACCGACCGCTCGCTCCTGATCGTCGAAGACGACAAGCCGTTTCTGGAGCGGCTGTCGCGCGCGATGGAAACCCGCGGCTTCACTGTCACCTCGTGCGACAGTGTGTCCGATGGCCTTGCTCATATCGGCAAATCGGCGCCGGCCTTCGCGGTAGTGGATTTGCGACTGGGCGACGGCAATGGCCTCGACGTGGTGTCGGCGCTGAAGCGGCAGCGGCCGGACGCGCGCGCCATCGTGCTGACCGGTTACGGCAACATCGCAACCGCCGTGACCGCGGTGAAGATGGGCGCGGTCGATTACCTGTCGAAACCCGCCGACGCCGACGACGTAGTCGCGGCATTGCTGGCCAGCGGCACCGAGAAGTCGGAACTGCCGAACAATCCGATGTCGGCGGATCGCGTGCGCTGGGAGCACATCCAGCGCATCTATGAGATGTGTAATCGCAACGTCTCGGAAACCGCGCGGCGGCTGAACATGCATCGCCGCACCTTGCAGCGGATTCTCGCCAAGCGCGCGCCGCGATAGAGCGCGCACCAACTCATTGTTAATGCATTTCTCCGTCGCGGCCGTTACCCATGTCCCCGGGACAAGGCCCGCCATGACGATTTGCGTGAGGCCGCGCCGGCAATTCAAATGTCGGCGTGGCCTTGGGGATCGGCAAGACGATTGAGGCGCTGCGCCGCGGCCATTGCGAATCGCAGCATCATCAGCTTGCGCGTCGGCGCCGCCAGACGGTGCTCCGGGGCCTCGCAATGCAGGTGCGCGCCATAGCAATCGGCGACGATCAATCCGGTCTCCTGCGGAAAAGTCTCGCACGGCAGATCCTGCGTAAATGCAAAAAACAGACGATCGCAATGCGCCCGGTAATCCCGCCATTTCTGGTCGGCGCGCAAATCCTCGACCGAGGATTTGATTTCAACGATCCAGATCTCGCCGCGATCGTTCAACGCCACCAGATCGGCGCGGCGTCCGGACGGCAGCGGCAATTCGCTGATGCAGGAAAATCCCAGCGACCGCAACAGCCTCGCGGTGCCGCGCGCAATCGCCAGCGCCGTCTCGGATTGACGGCGATCCAGCGGGGGCACGAGGGCGACATGTGCGGCTTGTGATTCCATTGCGACAACCCTAGCGCACAAGCCTGCCGATTTCAAAATTGTCGTCCTGGCAAGCGAGCTACGCGAGCGCAAGCTCAGGCGTTTCCAAGCCAAATGCGATCTTTTTGCGCTTGGCTTGGAAACGCAAAGGACCCATACGCCGTGTCGTTGCTTCTTGATGACGGCGTTGGACCCGTCGTAACGACATTGACGCAAGGGATTATGGGTCCCGGCTCGCGCCGGGACGACGCAGTCTTCTTCTTCCGAGCCCTCGGGAACTCTGCCGAGCTTACCGTCTTGATAGAACGGCCGGACAGGCTGACGGAGGCGCTGGCTCAGCATGATCGACGACCTCTGGTTCAAGAACGGCATTTTCTATTGTCTGTCGGTCGGCACCTATGGACGCCAATGGCGATGGGGTCGGCGACTTCAAAGGATTGCTTAGACGCCTCGACTATCTGCACGGGCTGGGAGTCACCACGATCTGGCTGATGCCATTCCAGCCGTCGCCAGGCAAAGACGATGGCTACGACATCTCTGACTATTACGGCGTCGATCCGCGCTACGGCACGCTCGGGGACTTCGTGGAATTCACCCATGGCTGCCGGCAACGCGGCATCCGCGTCATCATCGATCTCGTTGTCAATCACACCTCGGATGCCCATCCATGGTTTCGCGAGGCACGCAGTTCCCCCGATTCGCAATACGGCGACTGGTATGTCTGGGCCGACAAGAGGCCCGCCAGCGCCGGCAAGGGCATGGTTTTCCCCGGCGTGCAGAAATCGACGTGGACCTACGACTAGGAAGCCAGGGCCTGGTACTTCCATCGCTTCTACGATTTCCAGCCCGATCTCAATACCTCGAATCCGTATGTGCAGGCCGAGATCCTCAAGATCATGGGCTTCTGGATTCAGCTCGGCGTCTCCGGTTTCCGCATGGACGCGGTTCCCTTCGTGATCGCGACCAAGGGCGCCAAGGTCAAAAAGCCGGTCGAGCAGTACGACATGCTGCGCTCATTCCGCGAATTTCTGCAATGGCGGCAAGGCAACGCCATCATTCTCGCGGAAGCCAATGTCCAGCCTGAAACCGATATGGAGTATTTCGGCAAGGACGGCGACCGCATGCACATGATGTTCAACTTCCACGTCAATCAGCATCTGTTCTATGCGCTGGCGTCCGCCGATGCGCGCCCGCTCGCGCAAGCGCTCAAGGCGACCAAGCTGCGACCGGCCACTGCCCAGTGGGGTTTGTTTTTGCGCAACCACGACGAACTGGATCTTGGCCGCCTCACCAAGGCCCAGCGTGACGTGGTGTTCAAGATCTTCGGCCCTGAGAAGAACATGCAGCTCTACAACCGGGGTATCCGCCGCCGCCTGGCGCCGATGCTGGGGGGCGACCGGCGGCGGCTCGAACTGGCTTACAGTCTGATGTGCACGCTGCCGGGGACGCCGGTGATCCGCTATGGCGACGAGATTGGCATGGGTGACAATCTCGATCTGCCCGAGCGCAATTGCGCGAGAACGCCGATGCAGTGGTCGACCGAACCGCATGCGGGATTCACCGAAAGCGACAAACCGGTTTCTCCAGTCATCGACCAGGGTCCCTATGGCTATCAGCATGTCAACGTCGCCAACCAGCGGCGCGATCCAAACTCGATGCTGAACTGGACCGAACGCATCATCCGCATGCGCAAGGAGGTGCCGGAAATCGGCTGGGGCGACTTTCGCGTGATCGCGACGCGCGACCCCGCCGTTCTGGTTGTCCGCTACGACTGGCGCAACAACTCGGTGCTGTTCGTGCACAATCTCGACGAAAAGCCGCGCGAGGTGACGTTCTCGGTCGGACTCGCCGGTAACGAGGGAAAGCACCTGATCAACCTGCTGTCGGAAGATCACAGCGAAGCCGACGAGCGAGGCAAACACACCCTACTGCTGGAGGCCTACGGCTATCGCTGGTATCGCGTCGGCGGGCTGGATTATCTGCTGAAACGGACCGACATCGACGGCGTGAACGTCAATCATCCTGCATAGGCTGGATCATCGCAGCCGTATGATCAGGCCTTCGTCGCCGCGCAGATCCAGCCCGCCGGCGACGGTCTCGCCGGTCCGGTCCAGATTCGTCGAGAGCAAGATTTCCCCGGCATACGCAATCGTGTCCGATGCGATCGAGATTGGTCCAGCCGCAAGATTCAGAACGACCAGAAGGACTTGTCCCTGATATTCCCGCCGGTAGGCCAGAAGATCGCCTGTCGTCACAACGGGACTGTAAGCGCCGGTCACCAGCTGTGGCGTCGTTTTTCGCAAATTGATCAGCGCGCGATAAAGATTGAGGATCGAATGGCTGTCCGCGGTCAGATTCTCCACATTTTCGTGGACGGCGTCTTCCGCCAGCGGCAGCCAGGGTGCGCCGGCGGTAAAGCCGCCATTTGCGCCTGCATCCCATTGCATCGGCGTGCGGCAACCGTCGCGCCCGACGCCGATCCCCGGCACATTTTTCTCGAATGGATCGCGCACCCGATCGGGCGCGATCGCGACCTGGTGCATGCCAATCTCGTCGCCGTAATACATCGTCGGCGTTCCCCGCAATGTCATCAGCAGCATCGCGGCCACGCGCGCCTGCGTCTGCCCGACGCGGCTTGCGACGCGTGGCCGATCATGATTGCCCAACACCCAGTTCGGCCAGGCGTCCAGTGGAAGCGCGCGCTCGTAGTCGTCGATCAGCTTTGCGATGTCCTGCGCATGCCATGGCGCCGACAACAGCGCGAAGTTGAACGGCAGATGTGCGCCCGACAGATCCTTGCCGTAATAGGCGACCAGACGATCGATCGGCAGGTAGATCTCACCGATCAGCACGCGGTCTTCGAACTCATCGATCGCGCGCCGCAACTCCGCGACCACGTCAAGCACCTCCGGTCGATCCGCGGAATACAAAGTCACCAGCGCTTCATGCGGCGGCCTACCGGTGCGAAAATCCGGATTGGGCGGATTGTCACGGAATTGGTCGTCCTTGATCAGATGCCAGATCACATCGACACGAAAGCCGTCGACACCCTTGCGAAGCCAGAACCGCATGACGTCGTAAATGGCGCGGCGGACTTCGGGGTTGCGCCAGTTGAGATCGGGCTGCTGGGCGAGGAAGGCGTGATAATAATATTGGCGCGTGCCGGGGTCGTAGGTCCAGGCGCTGCCGCCAAATTCCGACATCCAGTTGTTCGGGGCGGTCCCATCCGCTCGCGGTTCGCGCCAGAGATACCAGTCGCGTTTCGGGTTATCGCGCGAACAGCGGCTTTCGATGAACCAGGGGTGCTGGTCGGAGGTGTGGTTGGGCACGAGGTCGAGGATGACTTTGAGACCGCTGGCGTGTGCGGCTCGCATCAAGGCGTCGAAATCGTCCATGGTCCCGAAAATCGGATCGACGCCCACATAGTTCGAGATGTCGTAGCCGAAGTCGGCCATCGGGGATGGAAAGATCGGTGAGAGCCAGATCGCGTCAATTCCGAGCGCCTGCAGATAAGGCAGCCGGTCTATGACTCCGCCGATATCGCCGATCCCATCGCCATTCGAATCCTGAAACGAACGGGGATAGATCTGATAGAAAATGCCGTCTCGCCACCAGAATTTGCCGTTCGGTGTCATTTTCGAAATCCAACCTCTGGGATCGCGCTGCGGAGCAAACGCAGGAGTGACGGATCGGTTCGTCCAACACAAGTGAGAACAATGAAAAAGCTCAAGCGCCTGCATTCACTCAATTTTCACTTGGCTCGCCACCAAAAATCAGCATTGTGACCGGCATGACAAGTCAAACCGAGACCAAAGTCAAAGCCGGCGCGGCGATCATTCCGGTCACGCTGTTTCAGCAGAACTGCACGCTGTTGTGGGAAGAGGCCACCAAAAAGGCGGTGGTGATCGATCCCGGCGGCGACGTCCCGCAGATCCAGGCGGCGATCAAGCAGGCTGGCGTCACCGTCGAGCAGATCTGGCTCACCCACGGTCATATCGACCATGTCGGGGGCGCCGCCGAACTGCGCGACGCCCTGAAGGTGAAGATCACAGGCCCGCACATCGCCGACCGGTTCTTCTTCGATCTGGTCGAGGAGAGCGGCGTGAAATACGGCATGACCGGCATGCGCAATTTCGTGCCGGATCGCTGGCTCGATGAAGGCGACAGCGTCAGCATCGGCGAATTGACCTTCGACATTCTGCATTGCCCCGGCCACTCGCCGGGCAGCGTGGTGTTCTTCAACAAGGAGATGCGTTTTGCCCATGTCGGCGACGTGCTGTTCAGCGGCTCGGTCGGCCGCAGCGACATTCCCGGCGGCAATCACGCCACCCTGATCAAGTCGATCACCAACAAGCTGCTGCCGCTCGGCGACGATGTCGGCTTCATCTGCGGCCACGGCCCGGGCTCCAGCATCGGCCAGGAGCGCATGACCAATCCGTTTCTCACCGGCGCGGCGTAACAAAGCTTACGACGCATCTGCGATCACCGCTGCGATGTTTACTCGGCCGCGGCGTCGAGCCTTTCGCTGAGACCGGCCTGGGTGAGGTGGCGCGTGCCCCAGGTGCGGATGGCTGATATCACCGGAATGAAACTTCGCCCCTTGCGCGTCAGGCGATATTCCACCTTTGGCGGAACGACGCCGAAATCCTTGCGGTCGATCAGCCCGGATTCGGTGAGGGCCTTCAATTCGCGGCTGAGAACCCGCGGCGCAATTTCCCCGCTGCCGTCGGCGCCCCTCAACAGGCCAGTCCTGATCTCGCCATAGCGCAGCGGGCCATGCTGAAGATCCCAGACGATCCGCAGTTTGTATTTGCCGCTGATCATCTTTTGAAATGCCGCCACCGGGCAACCGCAGGTCAGTGCTGATTTGGTGTTCGACATCGTCACCAGATCCTTCGCAAGGCGTTTTCCGAGTCGCTGCCGCGAGACAGAAAAGTCCATACTATCATTTTTGTCCATACTTGCCTAATCGCTCCTGTCGGCGCCAAATCAGGGTATCCGAGAGGGGGGACGAATGATGGTTCTCGTGACCAGCGGGCTGAATGGAAGCGCGCTGCTGCGGGGTATCGGCAAGGGGCGTCGTCGTGCGCGCACTGGTGCGCAGCGCCGCCGGTGGCGCAGCTGCTTCTCGGACGGCGGCCAACCAGCTTCGACGCGTTCGCGACGCGCCATGCGGCGATCTTCCGCGGCGAACCGCCGTGACAAATCTGATGCCTCGTCGAATCCGTCCAAGCAATCGTCGGCATGCAAGCAACGGGCGGCCAAGGAGTAGTCCATGAAACATTTTCTGATTAAATACACCCGTACCAGCGGCTCGGAAGAGGCGTGGCATCAGGACATCGCGGCCTTCATTGCGGCACTGGATAGCGATCCCGATCTGAAGGGCAAAATCATCTACCGCTGCATGAAGGTCCGGGATGACTCAAGCTACTATCATCTCGCCGCTGCCGTCGATGAGCAGGCGATCCAGGCGCTTTCGCAGCGCGAGTTCTTCAAGCGCTATACGGAAAAGACACGGCTGGTCGCCGGTGGAGAGGTCTCGGTTTCTTCGCTCGAGATCATCGCCGAAACCGCACAGCGGCCGTGACGGTTTAGCCCCGCCTCAAGGCCGTCAGTCGCCAACACTCTTGACGTCACCGAGAGCCGGATCGGCCCAGTTTTCAATTTGAGACGCTGCAATGGTCCTTTTGGGCTGATGGGGATTGAGCGTCCCGGCATTGGCGGACCAACCCTTGGCCAGGATCTGGATCGCAAACAGCCTGGCGTCGGTTTCGGTTTTGAACGTCCTTGTTGACCGGACCGTACCCGCGGCCCGGTCATCCGATTTCACGGTTCTGTCGGGCCCGAAGGCCACATACCAAATATCAGGCTGCGTCATCCCACTTTAACGCGGATTGTGAAAAAGGTTTCATTCATGGATATATCCGACAAAGCTCGCTAAAGAGATTGCTGTGAAACGCGGCGTGAACGCGGGCCGAGGGGTTCGGGATATTCAACTCAATCGGATACTCAACTCAATAATCACGTGATCGACCGATCACGAAACGGGGATTTTTCATGCGGATGTCGAATGAGGGCCTTCTCGTCATTCTGTTCGTCGGCCTGGTGGCGGGTTGGCTGGCAGGAAAGATCGTGCGGGGAACCGGTTTCGGAATTATCGGCGACATCCTGGTCGGCATTGCCGGCGCGCTGGTAGCAAGCCTGCTGTTTCCAAGGCTCGGCATCCAGCTCGGAACCGGCTTGGTCAAAGAGATCATCTATTCCGCGATCGGCGCCATTCTGCTGCTGCTGATCGTCCGGCTGCTGCGATCCGGCGGACGTTTCTGATCGTGCGGGGTTGAAGAGAATTTCTGAACACCACACCGGCGGCCCCGAGCCGCATCGACAAAAAGGGCCGTCCCAAGGGACGGCCGTTGCTATGAAGCCGAGAGTCAGCAGTTACTCGACAATCTCGACAATCCGATGCGTGCGCGGTTCGACCAGAACCGTGCGACCGTTGACCACCGTGTACCGATACTGCTGCGCACCGTATTCCGGCGGCACCTCGTAATAGGTCACGCCTTCCTCGGGGAGAACCGCGCCTACCCTTACTTCTTCACGGTACTGATATGAAGGGCGCCGCTGCTCGACGGCATAGGTCCGAAAACGCGGACGCTGATCGACGCCGAGTACGCCGGCAACGCCACCGACCACGCCGCCAATGGTGCCGCCTACAATGGCGCCAACAGGACCAGCGGCGCGCTCGCCTTCGCGTGCGCCGCGCTCGATCCCACCCGGCACGCCCTGGGCCTGGGCGACAACGGGAATAGCCACTGCGGCACAAATGCCGGCAGCTCCGATAAGACGACGGATCATGAGATCTCCTGAGGGTGATGGACAGAGTAAGAGAACAAGTTGCTAGGCGCCCTTAGGTTCCATTCAATTGTCACGGCATTGGCTTTTGATGCCTGGATGGCTTGCAAAAGCCGACGGAGGGAGCCGTCGGGAACCGCGTTCAGCTCCTGATGATATCGCGAATCCGCCGCGACAAATTGTCGAGATCGAATGGCTTGATGATCATTTCCATGCCGGTTGCAGCAAGCCGTTGGCGAACGCGACATTCTCAGCATAGCCGGTCACGAAAAGAATTTTTAGCTCCCACCGGCTTTCGCGCGCCTGGTCGGCGAGCAGGATTTCCTGTTCTGGCTGCGTGCAGTCGATCCCGATCAAGTCGCGTCGCTGTTCTTGATCAGGCCCGCGGCAGTGAGGGCGCGGGTGATGACCGCGCTGACGTCAATCGCGCGACGCGGCGGTTGATCGCGTGGCGCCGAACGGCGGTCCCCTGCAGCGCGCACCGTGAAAGCGGGCGCCATCTCCGGCGAAGGATCGGGCGACGGCGCGAGGATTGGCTTCAAGTTTGGCTTCAAGTTTGCTTTGGGCTGATGAATTCGTTCGGTCAGGCCGAAGAAATTTGCAATGTGGTAGGAGGACGATATTCCAGCCTCGATCAGGAATGCGCCCTCAGTGCCATATCGCTCATCGTTTTCAGCGACCCCGAGCGGCGTGCCATGGGACATGTTGGTGATGGTGTAGGACTCGATGACGGTCTCGCCATCCGCATTCCACCAGATCTGGCGGGGGTAGCCATCGACGGTCGCTTCCGACATCGGCGTCGCCGGCAGTTGATGCACATCGAGCCATTGCTTGACGATCTCGTCGGCGTTCGACGGATTGACCGTTCGGTCCGCGCTGCCGTGCCATACCGACAGTTTTGGCCATGGGCCCTTGTGCTTCGAGGCGTTACGCACGAGATCGCCGAGTTCACCGGCCGCGCGGGATGGCGACTGGAACATGCCTTTCAAGGCTTCCTGCATATTGGTCGCGATACCGTATGGCAGGCCGGCGATGATCGCGCCGCCGGCAAAGATTTCGGGATAGGTCGCGAGCATGGCCGAGGTCATGGCGCCGCCGGCGGAGAGTCCGGTGACGAAGATGCTGCCGCGATCGATGCCGACATTGCGCGTCATCTGCTCGATCATCTGGCGGATCGAGCACGCCTCGCCGCTGTCGCGCGCGGTATCTTCCGGCAGAAACCAGTTGAAACACCCATTGGCATTGTTGGATCGCTTCTGCTCGGGCATCAGCAACGCGAAGCCGTAGCGTTCCGCCAGCGCGGACCAGCCGGCGCCGATGTCATATCCCGCGGCGTCTTGCGTGCATCCGTGCAGAACAACGACGAGCGCGGGTGCCTTCGGCAAATCGCTCGGCGTGAAGGAAAACATCCTGAGGTCGCCGGGATTGGAGCCGAAGCCGGTGGTCTCCACGAGTCGGCTGGTGCCCCGTCGCAGGCCGCGCGACAGGTCGCCCAGGCCCTTGATTTCGTTTAATTTCGGTAGGCGGCGCAGGAATTCAATATTATTGGCGAGGGACACGGCGGCTCCTTGTTTATCGCCTTATAACTTATCCATTGGACAATAGTTGCTGCACCGCAAAATTAAAGTCACGACGATGCTCGAATTCGCGGCATATGATGACGATGCTCGAATTCGCGGCATATGATAACGAGACAGTGAAGCCCGACGGCCTTGAACCATCGTTACAAGGTGCAACGAAATTTTACCGGATCGGCGGCGCGTATTGAATGCCGCCAGCGCTCCACAGCTGGTTGAGGCCGCGCGGAATGCCAAGCTTCGAACCGGTGCCGACATTGCGCTCGTAGACTTCGCCGTAATTGCCGACGTGGCGGATGATGCGGGCAGCCCAGTCCCTGGAAAGCCCCAACTCCTCGCCATAGGTGCCCTCGGTGCCGACCAGCCGCATCACGTCGGGCTTCTTCGATTTCAGCGCCTCATCGATGTTCTTCGAGGTGACGCCGAGTTCCTCTGCGTTGATCATTGCATACAACGTCCACTTCACGATCATCATCCAGTCGTCGTCTCTTTGCCGCACCACCGGCGCAAGCGGTTCCTTCGAAATCACGTCCGGCAGGATGGCGTGGTCGCTCGGCTTCGAAAGGTTCAGCCGCAGCGCGTGAAGCTGCGACACGTCGGCGGTGAAGACGTCGCACTGGCCTCCGCTATAGGCCTTGAATACATCGTCCAGCTTTGCAAATTTCACTTCCTGGTACTTGATATTGTTGGTGCGGAAGTAGTCCGCGAGGTTGAGTTGCGTCGTCGTTCCCTCTTGCACGCACACCTTGCTGCCATCAAGCTCCAGCGCAGAGTCGATGTTTCGCCCCCGCGGCACCATGAATCCTTCGCCGTCATAGTAAGCGACGGCCGGAAAGTAGAGGTCATAGGACGTTTCGCGTGACATGCTCCACGTCGAGTTGCGCGCGAGCACGTCGACCTTGCGATTCTGCAACTCCTTGAACCGCTCGTTGGCGTCGAGCGCAACGAAGCTCACCTTGGTCGGGTCATTGAAAATCGCCGCGGCGATGGCGCGGCAAAAATCCACATCGAACCCCGACCAGTTGCCCTTGTCGTCCGGAATAGAGAAGCCCGGCAAGCCGGCGTTGACGCCGCACAGCACGGCGTCGCGCCGCAACGTTCGCTTCAGGGTCCTGGTGTCATAGCGCTCGTAGGTGACGGCGGCAGCCGCCACCGCGGCGGCAATCACGAGGCCGATGGCAAGCCCGGTTTGAAATGTCCGCTTCATCCACATGATCTGCCTCACCAGCAATTGGGAAAAATGTTTCGGTTTTGAAAAGCGACCGGTGAGATCAGAGCTCGGGCTTTTGCCGAACGATGACCTTGGTGCCGACGGGGACGCGGTCATAGAGGTCGGCGACGTCGGAATTGACCAGCCGGAAACACCCGGATGAGACCGCGGTACCGATCGTATCCGGCCGGTTGGTGCCATGGATGCGATACACGGTTGCGCCGAGATACAGCGCACGGGCACCGAGCGGATTGCCGGGGCCGCCGGCCATGAAGCGCGGCAGATAAGGCTGGCGCTCGATCATTTCCGGCGGCGGCGTCCAGTCCGGCCATTCCGCCTTACGCGAGATCTTGAGCAGGCCCTGCCATGTGAAGCCGTCGCGTCCGACGCCGATGCCATAGCGCAGCGCACGGCCGTTGCCCTGCACCAAGTAGAGGTGGCGCTCCGAAGTCTGGACGATGATGGTGCCGGGTGGCTCGGTGGTGCGATAAAACACCATCTGGCGCTGGTATTCCGGCTCCAGCTGCACCGAATCGTCGGGAATAAGCCCTGGTTGATCGCCGACATCGGGTTGCTGGGCGAAGCTTTGCGCGCCTGAAAGCATCAGGCCGGCCGCGACAGCGAATTGAAGCCATGTCAGGCGACGAAATGCGATCATCAAACGCGCTCCTGTTTGGCGGTGCGACCGCTGTCTATCGCGATTTGCCAAATCATGGAACCATCAATCTGCACCGCCGCCGCCATGGCAAGCAACCGGTGAGGCGGCAATCACAGCTGTTGCAATGTTTAAGGTTTTTTGAGGATCCGAATTCGTCGGCGAAGGTTTTGCCGCTGTCATTTCGGCGCGATCCACAGCCGCAATCCATAGGCGACGATCGCCACCGTGCCGACGCCGCCGAGCCACAGGGCCACGAACCACAGCAGCCGATGCGCAAGCGGACGCGGATTTTCCTGCGGTGGCGTCAATGGTAGCCGCTCCCGGCACGGACCTTGCCGCGAAACACCCAGTAATTCCATGAGGTATAGGTCAGGATGATCGGCACCAGCACGGCGACGCCGACCAGCATGAAGATCTGGCTGCTCTGCGGAGACGCCGCCTGCCAGATGGTGATGCTGCGTGGTACGATATAGGGCCATATGCTGATGCCAAGTCCGGCGTAGGACAGCGCGAACAGCGCCAGCGACAGAAAGAACGGCCGGTAATCCTGCTTGCTGGCGAGGCTGCGCAGCAGCAAGAGCGCAACACCGGCGACCGCGATCGGCACTGGCGCCGTCAGCACGATGTTCGGCCATGCGAACCAGCGCTGCGCGTACTCCATATCAAGAAACGGCGTGGCAAGGCTGACCGCGCCGATGGCGCCAAGCATCGCGAACAGCAGCCACCAGCTCAGCCGATACGCTTGTTCGCGCAGTTCGCCCTCGGTTTTCATCACCGTAGCCACCAAGGAGCCACCGGCGAATGCGATATCCCACCGGTTACGCTCACGCGTCGTTCGCCAGCGGAATTCGAACGCGACGCCGCGAAATACCAGGCCGAGCAGCATGGCAATCATCGGGGTATACAGCGCCGGCATCAACACCGCATAGGCCAGCGGAAAGGCCGCGAACAACCCGCCGCCGCCGAGCACCAGCCAGGTCTCGTTGCCGTCCCATACCGGTGCAACGCTGTTCATGGCGACGTCGCGGTCGGCCTTGTTCGGAAACAACGGAAACAGCATGCCGAGGCCGAGATCGAAGCCGTCCAACATCACATAGACGAAGACCGCGAAGGCGATGATGAAGGCCCAAACGACGGCGATGTCGAAAATGCCGCTCATGCGCCGCCTCCGTGGCCGATCGCGGCAGGCGCCGGCGCGATGCCGGCGGCGCGGGTGGGAACATCGGCCGGCGGGCCCAGTTCGCCGGGGTGCGGGGGTGCCGCCATCAGGCGCAGGATGTAAATGACACCCGTGGCGAACACCGCGAAATAGACGATGATGAAGGCAATCAGCGACGACGCCACCGCCGGTGCTGCGAGCGGCGACGCGGAGTCGGCGGTTCGCAACAATCCGAATACGGTGAACGGTTGTCGCCCGGTCTCGGTGGTGATCCAGCCCGCCAGCACCGCAATAAATCCGGCAGGACCCATCGCGATGGCGAAAACATGCAGCAGGCGCGATTGATAGAGCTGGCCACGCCAGCGCAGCCACAGGCTGAACAGGCCAAGACCCATGATCAGGAAGCCAAGCCCGACCATGATTCGGAACGACCAGAATGTGATCGGCACGGGCGGCCAGTTCTGGCGCGGGATGGTGTCGAGGCCGGCCAGCGGCGCATCCAGGGTATGTTTGAGAATCAGCGACGACAGCTTCGGCACCTGGATCGCGTATTTCACGCTGGCTTCGCCCTGGTCGGGCAAACCGAACAGGATCAGCGGCGCGCCATCGGGGTGACTCTGGTAGTGGCCCTCCATCGCCATCACCTTGGCGGGCTGATGCTCCAGCGTGTTGAGGCCGTGCTGGTCGCCGGCGAGAATCTGGATCGGCGCGACAAGCGTCGCCATCCACATCGCCATGGAAAACATCACGCGAGCGCCGGCGAGGCGCGGGTCGCGCACCAGATGAAACGCGCCGACCGCGCCGACCACGAGGGCGGTGGTGAGATAGGCCGCCAGCACCATGTGCACCAGGCGATATGGAAACGACGGGTTGAAGATCACCTTCAGCCAGTCAGCGGCGACGAATTGCCCGTCAGCATTGACGGCATAGCCCGCAGGGGTCTGCATCCAGGAATTGGCCGAAAGAATCCAGAACGCTGAGATCAGCGTGCCGATGGCGACCATCAGGGTGGCGAGGAAATGCAGTTTGCGGCCGACGCGCTTGAGGCCGAACAGCATGACGCCCAGAAAGCCTGCCTCGAGAAAGAACGCGGTGAGCACCTCATAGGCCATCAGCGGGCCGACCACGGGACCAGCCTTGTCGGAGAACGCCGACCAGTTGGTGCCGAACTGGTAAGACATCACCACCCCCGACACCACGCCCATGCCGAAGGCGACGGCGAAAATCTTCAGCCAGTAGTTGAACAGGTTGATGAAGACCTCGCGCCCGGTCCACAGCCACAGCGCTTCAAGTACCGCGAGGTAGCTCGCAAGCCCGATCGAGAACGCCGGAAATACGATGTGGAACGACATCGTGAACGCGAACTGCGCCCGGGCCAGAACGATAGGGTCGAAACCTTCGAACATCGAAGCCATCCGTCATTGTCATATCGGACGGATTTTAGCATGTCCTCCGCCACGATGATATCGCTGGGCCGCAGGGCAGCTGCCGGCCGCCCGGAGCGCGTCGGCCGTAAAGCCGGATTCCACTTTTGCTGACCGCGTTCTGGCTGGTGCGGCCGCGATCGACATTGACGACTGTCATTCAATGTCCTGCGTGGCTGGACCTTCGCTGGCCTCGCCAGGGTCCAAGCTTGAGATAGCAGAACCCGAACGCAATTCGACCCGGAAGGGGGGCATCCCGTCCGGGTCGTTGGAGGTTCGGAGGCTGGAAAACAGTAAGTCTGAAAATCGGGATTCAGCGAATGGTGCTCTCGCCGTCGATGGAGATCACGCAGACTTCCGCGGAATTACGGTTGCTGCAATCGACCACCTGCTGGCGCACCACCATCGAACCTGTGTCGTGCTGGGGGCGGGGAGCCGTATTCTGGGCCGACAAAGAGGCAAGGGTGCAGATCGCGCCGAGTGGGATGATGAAAAAGCGGAATGTCGGTTTCAGCACTGTTCGCACTCCTCGTTTCGACGTTTCTGATTGTCGGTGTAGCAGTGGTTTTTTTCAGTCTGATGTCGTGATTGTTTCAATGGTTTGATCCGAAGGAATTAGGCCGCCAGGCTGCCGACCCCCGCGCCCTTGAGCAGGTCGGCGAGCTGCTTGCGGGCGTAGAACATCCGGGTTTTCACCGTGCTCTGGGGAACGCCGATGATGGCGCCGACCTCTTCAACCGACTTCTCATGGTAGTAGACGAGATTGATGATTTCGCGGTGAGCCGGCGACAGTTTGGCAACGCAGGCGCGCAGAATGGCACTGGTCTTGCTGCGGTCCAATGCGGCTTCGGGGGTCTCGGCATCGTCGGCGATTTCGAGGACATCGTCCTGGTCGATGTCCTCGTGACGGCGCTGACGCAGCGCGGTCAGCGCCTTGAAGCGGGCGATCGAGAGCAGCCAGGTGGAGACCTGGGCGCGGCCTTCGAACTGGCCGGCGGTCCGCCAGATGTCGAGGAAAACCTGACTGACGAGGTCTTCCGCGGTGGTGGTGTCGCGCACCATGCGAAGGATGAAACGGAAAACCCGTACATTGTGACGGGAATATAGGGTGTGCATCGCGGTCCGGTTGCCGGCGGCGATGCCTTCCAGCAACATTTCATCCGAGGTGGCCTGAGCGGCGATGATGCCTTGGCGGCCTGCGGCGTTGATGGCGATGACATTTTGCATGACTGGCTCCCCTTGAAAACCGCCTCGGCGGCTCTTCGTTGGGCAGATTGATAGCCAGCGTAAGTTTCAGGACGTCTGCGCCAAAAGCGGAAAATGGTTTCTTGAGGGGGAGAATTGTTTCATCGCGGCGCCTGCCACGAAACATTCACGGGTAAAACGGCAGCAATTTGAATGTGATGACTTTTATCGATGTTGAATCAGGCCTTGTCGGCGGGGGGCGAGAACAGGTATCCGCCACCGCGAATCGTT
>WNFI01012884.1_pt1 | contig 19586 bp, 23 predicted proteins | sample 5400471 | NCBI WGS metagenome assembly WNFI01 (sample SAMN13153348, study PRJNA577476) | soil metagenome | isolation source: 100 cm saprolite on Douglas fir-dominated hillslope | place: USA:California | collected 2013-09-17
AAGCGTTGCTGCCAGTTCTACCAATGACGCGACGAGCGTCGCGTACCGCCGACCTGCTTCAAAGCGGGCCAGAAATTGGGGCGAGTACTGTTCTCCTTCGCGTGCCAGGCGACGGAGGCGGTTGGCATGAATTTGGCGGGATACTGTGGGATCTAACGCCAGCGCCCGAATAAAGTGCAGGCGCTCAATGACCTTCAAAAAGCTCGCGGCTTTCGCTGGTCCTGGAGGCTCACGCAACCAGACCAGGGGAGTGCGTCGTTCTCCAGTGGGGACGACGAGGAGGGAATCGAGCTGTTGCCCTTGTGCCTCGGATAACGAGGCGGTGAGCATCGTCACGACCTGCTGCTGCGCTCGCCGTCGTGTCTCCCATGCAAGGCGTTCCAATGTCGAAAGCGCGGGTGCAATGATCCGCTGGGTCCGGAGTTCTTCAATCAGCGCCTCAACAAGGACAATCCCCTCGTCGGTTCCCATGGCGATGGGCATGAGCCAATGGGAGAGTTGTCGATAAAAACGGAGTGAGAACGAACGAAAACCAAAGCGCCGTTGTAGTTCTCCCATATGTTCTCGTCGGGTCGTATCACGCGTCGCATACTCTGCAAGCGCTTCTGGCGGTTCGTCAATCTGGCGTGCCAGGTAGGTCAGAATGTTGGGAGGGATCGGTTCCTCGGGATTCCAGGCTCGCCCTGGATAGCGCAAATAGGCCAGTTGCACCGCGAAGCCGAGGCGATTGTGCGAGCGTCTATGCTCTGCAATGATGTCCAGATCTTCTGGGGAAAGCGCATAATAGCGGACGATCTCACGCTCAGGAAAATCGTCGGGAATCTGTAGCAATTTCGTCCGTTGCGACGGGCTGAGTAAATTGACCACTTTCACCATGATCTCGTGTTCCTCCTCTGCTTTTCTACCCTTCTAACGTCTGTAACCGCTCTTTCAGCGCCTTCCGGCTAGGCAGCGTATAGCGCACGGTGGTGGCAATCGCAGGCGCACCATCTTTGGTCTGATGGCCAACATAGACTGCTATCTCTTCCAGCGACCAGCCAGCAGTCCGTGCACGATGGGCGAAGTCATGACGAAGATCATGAAAGGTCACGCCTGCGATGATCTTCCATTCTTCATGGTTCCCCTTGTGCTTCGCTTGCATCCAGAGATGCTCAATGCCCCGCTCGGAAAGATGATCGGGTTGTCCCTGTTGGCGTAACCAGGCAGCGCGCTGACTCGTGAAAACGTAGACACTTTCCTCATCCCGCTCCCTATCTTGTGGGTGTTCGGGGTAGAGGTAGTCAGAGAGCGCCCGACGCGCCATATTGTGCAGATCAAGCGTCCTGGTCTTGCTCCCTTTGGCATCGAGCAAGGTGATACTCCCGGCCCGCTGATTAATCTGGCACTGATCCACACGCAACGCGGCAATTTCGCTGATGCGCAGCCCCGCCCAGTAACTCAGCGCGAAGATGGCCTCAAAACGACGCGTGGTATATTGTTCCACCAGTTGTTTAAGCACAAAGCGCTGATCAGGAGAGAGTTCTGTGGGAGCCATGGCCACCACCGTTGGGCGTTCCATCGCGCGTGCCGGATTGCGGCGGAGATGGCCCTCATCGACCGCCCACTGGCAGAACCGGCGCAACGCCGAAAGCGCCTTGCTGCGAGTCCGAGGCGCACGGCCAGCCAGCTTGAGCGCATCCATATACCCACGCACCGCTGTCTCGGTGATGAGTCCTACCTGGAAGGGTGCCCCTCCTGGTTGCTCCGCCAGCCAGGCCACAAAGCCGCGCATGGTGGTCAGATAGGTCGCAATTGTTTTGGGATCACGCGTCCCCAGAGCATCTCGGAACTCCTGAAATACTGCAGGATCATTGCTTCCAGCGGGCATCCTTCTCTCCCTAACTTTCATCCAAAGAGATTCTCCGACAAGAATCTCTGGACAACTTCGGCTTTTTCTCTGCTTTTTTTAACGAAGCAGAGCGTAGGGATGGGAGGAACTTGGCTGAGAAGTCCTATTCTCCGTCGAGCATTCCGCGACGAGTTGACTGGAAGCCTTGCACCTGAACATGAACAACGTCCATGACTCTCATTCTCCTCTCAGCGTCTTTATGGGTGAAAAAGAGAAGAGAAAGGAAAAGAGCGTTTTCATAGGGTTTCATGCCAGTCGATCATCCAGGCATCGAGAAGGAGAACGATAAGCAGGAGCTTGGTTTCCCAGGCTCATGCAGAGACCAGGAAAGCCATCTGGCCCTGGACTTCAAACGTCTCAGCAACCTCACTCCCAGGTACTCCCGCTCACTGCGCAAGAATCTGTTGTTCTGGCGCAAGAATCTGGGTGACGGCTCCGCTCCGTTCCTGCTAGAGTACGAGCAGAAGCGCTGCTTCACATATCTCTGGAAACAGATGTGAGAAAGAGACACTGCTTTCCATGGACAACCATCGTTCGAGAACGTGAAAGAAGGAAACAGCCATGTCTGAGAACAAAACCGCTCTGGTGACCGGAGCTTCATCGGGAATCGGCCTTGAACTGACGAAAACCTTACTTGCTCGGGGATATCAGGTCGTCGCCAACTCGCGCACGCTTACCAGTGCGGGAACACTGACCGCTTCTGATCGCCTCGCCCTCGTTGACGGTGATATTGCCGAGCAGGAAACGGCCAAAACAGTGGTAGACACAGCCGTCCAACGGTTTGGCAGGGTTGATTTGCTCGTGAATAACGCCGGAATCTTTCTCGCGAAACCCTTTACTGACTATAGCATTCAGGATTTTGATCGCCTGGTCAGGACGAACCTGGTGGGCTTCTTCCTGGTGACGCAGTATGCCACCCGGCAAATGCGAAAACAGCACACCGGGCATATTGTCAACATTACCACCACGCTGGCAAATCAGCCTGTGGCAGGCGTTTCGGCATCCATTGCTCTTTTAACAAAAGGGGCCTTAAACACCCTGACAAAAGCGCTGGCCATCGAGTATGCGGGTGAAGGTATTCGCGTCAATGCGGTTGCGCCAGGCAACATTGATACCCCTCTGCACAAAAACAACGATCATGGGTTCCTCAGCACCATGCATCCAATTGCACGGATGGGGCAGGCATCGGAGATTGTTGATGCGATCCTGTACTTACAAGCAGCAACCTTTGTCACTGGTGAAATCATTTCTGTGGATGGAGGAGCACATGCAGGCAAATGGTGATCGCAACGGTCTGCGAAGGCATCGTGAGAGGCTGGAAGCACTTGGCATCCAGCTTCCAACGCCTCCGATACCCCTTGGGAACTATGTGGAAACAGCGCTGGTGGGGACGCTGCTCTTTACCAGTGGCATCTTGCCTTTTGTCGATGGGAAGCTCCTGTTCACTGGCCGGTTGGGGGGTGATCTGACAGTGGAACAGGGGCAAGAAGCGACCAGATATGCCGCACTGAATGCGCTGGCTGCGGCGAGTCATTTCCTGGGCGATGTAGATCGTCTTCAGAAGGTGGTACGAGTCGGCATAGCTCTGGCAACGATCGAAACATTTACGCAGCATGCAGCAGTTGCAGACGGTGCCTCAGATCTGTTCGTCCAGCTCTTTGGGAAGGAACAGGGGCATACCCGTCTGGTCGTTGGGGCCTCGAGCTTGCCTGTTCGAAGCCCGGTTGTCCTGGATGCAGTCTTTGAAGTCGTGGTGTAGGACCACGATGAATGTCATGCAGAAAATTTAACGTTTTGAAGAGGAGGGCAAAAGCAGCTTGAGCATATTTTTTATGCAGAGTTGTTGTCGATTCCTCCCCTTTTCAAGGAGAAGATGAACCATGTCGCATCATTATTCTGGCCCCAACCTCGTGTTTCCCCGTGGGGACGCCCGCCTCGACTTCACCGATCTGTTCGCTTTCCCCAAGCCAGGAGATCCCAGCAAGTCGATCCTCATTATGGACGTGCACCCGTCCTTCGACGTGCTCCAGTCGGGGCCTACTACCGCCGAGCCCTTCGCGCCCGAGGGGCCGGGACGGGCGAGGGCGGGGAGGTTATCGTCCAGGGAGCGCCGGTCTCGATGGGGCGGGAGGCCCAGGTGACGCAGGCTGGCGACTATCGCTTCTTTGCGGGCTGGCGCAGCGATCCCTTTTTCTTCGACGCGGGTGCCTTAAACAACTTTCAGTTCGTTGGCCAGGATTTATTCGGAGATAAAGACATTTGCAGCATCGCGCTGGAAGTGCCCAACGCGGTTCTGGGGCTGAAATTGATGGGCCTGTGGGCCCGCACGCTGATTTGGGTGAACGGAAGCTGGGTGCAGGCGGAGCGCGGTGCGCGACCCTCCCAAACTCCATTTCTTACCGGCGAGCAGAACGAAGCGTATCGCGCCGCAGAGCCGGCGGACGATGCCCGTTTCGTCGGCGCCTTCGCGCATTCGCTCGAGCATTTCGGGGAGTTTACGTCAGTGGAAGCCAGGCGGGTGGCAGGGACACTGCTGCCGGACCTCCTGTACTATGACCCCACGCGCCCAGCGTCGTTCCCGGACAATGGTCGCAAACCCAGCGACGACGCCGCCGATGCCTTCCTGACTATCATCACGAATGGGAAAGTGACGGGGGATGGGGTAGGCCCGCACGACGATCTGCTCGCCGAGTTTCCCTACCTGGGGTCGCCTCACGACGGCTCACGGTAATCTGGCCCTTAGTCGGCTGCTGGGAATAAGTGAACGGATCTCCTCCATCGTCACGCTCAAACGGTTCGGCCACATCGTCACGCTGTTGAAAAGGCGGTGAAGAAGAGACGATGAGATGGCCTGCGTTTTTTGCTCAGCTTCTCCGAGAGCAGAACGATGTGATCGAGCAGCGAGATTAACGATGACGCAGATCAGTTCAACCAGAAGGACTACATTGGTCGGATATTCCCACGGGTTGCGCGACGAGATGCATTTTTGTGCTGAGGAGTCTTCACAGGCCCGCTCAATGCTCCGGCTTTTTGTTGGCCAGAGGGGCAAAAATACCTCTGCATTATGGAAACAGAAGAGCCGTGAAGAATGCTCTCAAGCCAAATCAATGCTGAGATAAAACTCGTTGCGCAACCCGTGGGATATTCCAGGAATCAGCATCCTCTGACCGAAAATAGACATCATCTGGCCCTCCATGCAAGGACCAACTCATGAGCAGGCTCCTTGAAAGGAAAAGAATACGATGAATTCCAACACCATTACCACCAAAGACGGAACAACGATTTTTTACAAAGATTGGGGCACCGGGCCGGTCGTGGTCTTTAGCCATGGCTGGCCGCTGAACGCCAACGCCTGGGACAACCAGTTACTGTTTCTGGCTTCCCATGGCTATCATGCTATTGCCCACGATCGTCGTGCCCATGGGCGCTCCAGCCAGCCCTGGGATGGCCACAACCTGGACACCTATGCCGATGACCTAGCTACTCTCATCGAGACGCTTGATCTGAAAGACGCCACGCTGGTTGGTCATTCCACTGGCGGCGGCGAAGTCGCTCGCTACATTGGTCGGTATGGCACCTCTCGCGTTGCCAGGGCTGTCCTCGTCGGAGCAATCACCCCACTGATGCTCAAGACAAACACCAACCCGAATGGCACACCGATGGAGGTCTTCGACGGTATCCGCGCTGGCGTCGTGGGAGACCGTTCCCAATTCTACAAAGATCTCACCACCCCCTTCTTCGGGGCGAACAGACCGGATTCCCAGGTCTCGCAAGGCTTGCGGGATGCGTTCTGGCTCTGGTCGATGCAGGTTGGACTCAAAGGCGCTTATGACTGCATCAAGGCTTTTTCTGAGACTGACCTGACGGAAGATCTCAAGAAGTTCGATATCCCCACCCTGATCGTTCATGGCGACGACGATCAGATCGTGCCTATTGCAGCCTCGGCTCTCCTGGCTGCGAAGCTCGTCAAGAACGCGACCTTGAAGATCTATCCAGGTGCCGACCACGGCCTGACCTTCACCCGCAAAGACCAGTTCAACGAGGATCTACTGGTTTTCTTACGTAATTAGACCAGATCCTGCAACAATGTATTGGACAGGTGCGGGATCTCGGGCCACGAGGGATTACGGTCAATGTCGTACAACCCGGCGCGATCAATACCAACATGAACCCGACCCAGTGCCCTTTCTCAGCGAGCCTGGTGCCAACCTCTTAGGACCACTATGGCCGGCCCTAAGAGGTTGCGGCGGCCATCGTCTTTCTCGCCTGCCCCGTGGCATCGTACATCACTGGGACGACGCTTACCATCGACGGGGCTGCAGGCGTAATCGAGACGATACAGCCGAGAGAAGCAAGGCACAACAAAAACGTGCTGCTGTTTCAACTGCTCTAAGGCAGCGGATGGGATAATAGCCTTGTTTGATGTCACGGTGGTCTTGCTCCAGCCGATTATTGAAAACGTGTCTGTAGGAATGAGGACATTTATGAAGCCAGCAGAAGGAAACGCAACAAATCATTCTATCTGCCCGCGCTATGAGCATGCAATCCAATTACTGGGAAAACGCTGGACGGGCCTGATTCTCGATACGCTTCTGCACGGCCCAAAGCGCTTTGGCGAAGTCATAACGGCAGTGGAAGGTCTCTCCGACCGTGTGCTGAGTGAGCGCCTACGCGAGCTAGAGGTGGAAGGTATTGTGGAGCGCGTTGTGTATCCTCACATTCCCGTACGCGTCGAATATCACCTAACTGACAAAGGGCGCAATCTCCAACCTGTGCTTGAGGCAATTCATCAGTGGGCCGAGCAATGGATTACGCTCCCAGAAACAGAGGTAAGCTCTTAATCCTCCTGGGGATCCACCTGCTCAGACAGCACTTGCCGGTGAAGTAACCCTCCCTCCCACGAGCCGTTGGCCTTGACCGGACGACGCTCAGACGCGTCAGCCCGTCCAGCGAAGACCATCTCACTGAGGATCTCTCGCTCGCCGCGCTTGCGACGACCGTGCATCTGAGCCCCTCCCACTCCGCGCCCCTCTTCAAGGCATCCATCGGCTTTTCCCCCACCGGTCTGTCATCCAGCGTCGCGTTGAGCGAGCAAAGCCGTTGCTCTCCACCGCGAACTGGCCTCTTCCCACCATTGCCCACACGGCAGGATGTGCGCAGGAAAGCCACCTGGCACTGCACTTCAAGCGTCTCAGCGACCTCACTCCCAGGTACTCCCGCTCACTGCGCAAGAAGCTGTTGCCCTGACGCAAGAATCTGGGCGAAGGCTCCGCTCCGTTCGTGCTAGAGTAAACAGAGAACCGCTCCTTCACGGTTTTCACGTTTTTTTTCTCTTCGAGTATACTCCGATAGTCAGAAGTCATCCGCCAGCAGAAACGCTGGCGAGACGTGATGGATGGCGCCTTTGTCAAATCGGGGCAGGAGAGAGTATTCATCAGGGATGAGGCATGTGAAAGAGAGAGTGACGAAATGACATTCACAATCGGGAAAACAAAGTATGAAGTAGAAGAAGAGTGCCATGCGCCGATTGATGCTCTTCCCCAATTTGTCTGGATCATCCGACCCGATGGTTCCGTCGCCTATACGAATCAACGCTGGCGCGACTATAGCCATCTGCTGTCCCAACGCGCTGGAGAAACGGCATGGTTTGAGCATCAGCATCTCGATGACTGCCTCTCCATTCAGGACAGGCAGCACACGCTGCTCCACCCCAGCCCTCTCTCTGAGAAAGAGATCTGGGTCCAGAACCTTCATCCAGAAGATAGAGAGCGTGTCCTGGCACTACAGCGCCAGGCATTGGCCACGGGCGAACCCTACGCGTTTGAGTATCGCCTCAGGGATGGACACACAGAGGCGTATCGCTGGTTCTTATCGCGAGGTATTCCACAGCGCGATCAAGCAGGCCAGATTATCCAGTGGGTGAGCACCTGCACGGATATCGATGACCAGAAACGGACCGAAGAGACCTTGTGCCTGAGCCAGGAACGCGTGAACCTTCTGATGAACTCCAGCATGATCGGAATCTTTCTCGCCGATGGCGATGAGATTGTGGATGCCAACGCCACGTTTCTCCGCATGACCGGATACAGCCAGGAAGACTTGCAGCAGCGGAATATGCCCTGGACAACGACGACTCTTCCTCCCCACTCCTCCTTCCCCGAGCAGGCCCACCAGGAAGTGGTGGTGCAACATTGCACGACCCCCTTTGAAACCGAACTGGTGTGTAAGGATGGCAGTCACCTTCCTGTCTTAATGGGAGGCGTCGCCTTTCATGACCAGGTGCTGCAAGGGATTGGGTTTGTTTTGGATAATTCCGCTCGCCGGGAGTTGGAACAGCGCAAAGATACCTTTTTGAGCATGGCCAGTCATGAACTGAAGACTCCCCTGGCGTCCTTGAAGCTGCAAACGCAACTCTTGCGCAAGAAGCTCGCCAAACATGCCATGCCCGATGTGGAGGTGATGTGTGCTCGCATGGACACCCAGCTGAATGCCATCACACGCCTGGTCGATGAGTTACTCGACCTCTCGCACATCCAGGCCGGGAAGCTGGAATATGCGCACGAGATGGTCGATCTGGATGAGATGCTAAAGGAAGTTGTGAGTATTCTTCAGCACATGCACTTGACCCATACCATTGCGCTCCAGCATGCTGCCTCCCCCGCTCTCGTGATCGGAGATCGGGATCGGCTCGTACAAGTGTTTCTGAATGTGCTCAGCAATGCCATCAAATATGCTCCAGATGCTCCGCTCATCGATGTGGCGCTTCACACCGAGGCCGAGGCGGTCACCATCAGTGTGTGCGATCAGGGGATTGGCATCCCACGGGAACTGCAAGGGAGGATCTTTGAACGCTTCTACCGGGCGGTCCCTCCCCAGCAGCGTGCCTTTCCGGGACTCGGGATGGGCTTGTATATTGTCTCGGAGATTGTCCAGCAAGCGTATTCTCATTGTCGAAGATGATCCCATCCTGGGTGATCTTCTTCTGGAAGCCCTCCAGGAGGAAGCGTATGAGGCGCTCCATGTCCTCAGTGGAGAGACGGCGCGAAGTATCCTGCAAACGGATGCTGCTGCATTAGTCCTCCTGGACTACCACCTCCCCGGAATGAATGGTCTGGAACTGATAGACTGGTTGAGGAGCCGAGAAGAGCGTAGGCACATCCCTGTCATCTTGATGAGTGCAAATGTGCCACCAGAAGCCAGCGGAAAACAGTACCTCAGCACGCTGCGGAAACCCTTTGAACTGGAAACACTGCTGCAATCGGTCGCTGAACTGCTGGCCTCAGGGACAAAGGGTGGTCTTGGCACAGAAAAAGCGTTCTCCCACAACCATGGTGCTCAATAGAACCATCGCCGGGCCCCACCACACTCCCATGACCGGGAAGATCACCCGGTGCGGGCAGAGCAGCATGGATGCCTGCTGCCCCTGCGGTAACTCCAATGGGAAGCTCGTGCCTCTCGTCTGTCAGGGCCAATCTGACGAAAGGCACAGACAGACGATTTGGTCCTGTTAGACGCACGAGTGGTGCGATGAGGTCAGAGAAAGACTCTCTATAGTCAAGTCTTTTTGGACCAATTTGGGTAAGGAGAAAAAATTTGCGTGAAAGGAGTGAAAAGCCATGGGTGGAACTGAGCATGAAGCAGTAGTCCACGCGGTGGGCTGGCGTAGCATGATCAAGACCTGCCAGAAGAGCAGCAGAAAAGTCGCGCACCCGTCGGTTGACTCGCGAGCCAATCAGAGCCGGGTACCAGGGGCAGTCCTACGCAGCTCTGCGTGCATGCTGGTGTTGTGCTTGCTCAAAGGTGGCGGCCTGATAGCACTCCTTCTGGTTCCAGATGGCAAAAATGATTCGTACCCAGACATTGCTCAGTGCTCGTATGGCGACGGTGTGGCTCTTGCCTTCGGCTCGTTTGCGTTGATAATAGTCTCTGGCCCATGGTTCACTCTGTGTCGTTTGCCAGGCAAACTGATGCAGGGCATTGCGCAACGGCTTGATACACCCCATGCGACGGTGGGCATGGGAGTACGTCCCGCTTTGAAAGAGCACCGGCGAGGTCCCACCCAACGCTTGCAGACTGCTGGCCGCCTGGTACCGTTTGCGGTCATCCCCGATTTCGGCCAACAGTCGTGGAGCCAGGCGTTGACCGGCACGTGGCAGGCTCTCAAAGATCGCATGGTCGTCATGGGTCAAAAAAAGGGTGCGAATCTCCTTATCATACTGAGCAATTTGATCGAGCAACGGCAGCAATTGACTGGCCAGAACCAGCATCAACCGCGATTTGGTGCGGATGGTCACGGGGTCTGCCTGCAAGGAGGGCTGATGCACCCGCTCGACGATCTGGGCCGCAGCCTGGCCTGGATGGGGATGCTTGGTGCGTTGCAGGAGTTCTTGGATTTGCACGGCTGTTGCGGCTTGTGCGGCTTGCAGAGTAGGATAGGTTTGCAAGAACAGCAAGGTGCTTTTTTGCGGCAGTTTGCCAAACAGATCCAGGGCCACAGGGTAATAGGCTTTCAGGCAGGCGGTGAGCTGATTGACCAGGCGTGTTTGCATCTGAGTCAAGGCATTTTGATCACGCGTGAGTCCTTTCAACTCAGCAATCTTCTCACTGTCCGGGGTCAGGCGGTGCAAATCAGCCAGGTCGGCGCGCCCGGTCTTGGCCAGCAAATAGGCATCAATCGTATCCGTTTTGGCTCCCGATGCTCCTCGCTTGCGATCCACTGTGCGAGGATTCACCGGATACACGGGCCAGCCGTGCTCCAGCAAGAACGTAATCAGCAACCCATGAGTTGTCTCGATGATGCAAGCCATCTGCTCTTTGGACTCCGAGCCAAGCGCTTGCTCCAAAAAACTATTCAGTTTCGCCAATCCTTGTGGGGTATGGCTGACACGCAGGCTTCCAACTTGCTGTCCCTTTTCATCAATGACCAGGGCGTCATGGTGCTCATGCGCCCAGTCAATACCGGCATACCACATGAGATGTGCTCCTCTCTGTACGAATGGTTCCTGAGCGCGCGTGCCCTTATACTGTGGCGCTCGAAGCGCGACTCTCTCATGATCGGTTTGGCTCAGGAACTGCACCAGGGAAGAGCGAGCTTTCTCAATCGGTCGAGCCGGGTGGAGCGAGTAGCCTTTCCCTGGCGTGTTCAACAGTTGTATAGAACAAGTGTACCCTTGTTCTAGCCCTGTGTCGAGAGGGCTTGTTCTTAGTTTAATGTATAAGGAGCGAACGAACTGCCTGTTATTGACCTCATAAGAGAGAGCTAAAGTGTGATGGCGACCCAACGCAATGAAAAGGCGATCGAGCACTGGAAAACGCATCACTGGCCTCAGCAAAAAAAAGCCGAGCAGGAAAAGCGGACGTTCATGTTCGTGGATGAAGCAGGTTTTTATCTGCTGCCAATGATGGTGCGGACCTCTGCGCCGCGTGGGCAGACCCCGGTCCTGCGGGTGGAGATCACCCGCGATCATCTCGCTGTAATTGGAGGCATCACCCCAACTGGCATTCCGCTGGGCATCAAGGATGCAATGTGTACCAAAGATGTCACGACGACCTGTGGCTCGCGGATGCTGGAGCATTTTAAGCCTCCTTTTAACGTGACGGTGATGGAGAAGTTGCATGCGGCAGGCGCGGTCATGCTGGGCAAGACAAACATGGATGAGTTCGCCATGGGCTCTTCGACGGAGTACTCGGCCTTTTTCCCACAACCGGGAACGACATGCTGACCCAGTGTCACGTTGGGATTGACCTCGAACCAGTCAGGAAGCGGTCAACCAGGTCGGCAATTTCATCTGCTGCCGTATCCAGTGCGAAGTGACCGCCATCGACTGTATGCACTTCCGCGTTGAGGACATCGCGGCGGAATGCTTCCGGTTCGGAGGCGTCGAACGAGAGTTCGTACTTTCCCCAAAGAACGAGCAGGCGAGGCTGGGCTTTCCGCATCCATTCCTGCCATTGTGGGTAGGAGGCGACGTTGGATTGGTAATCGTAAAACAAATCGCTCTGGATGTCGGCCTGGCCTGGCTGGTTCAGGAAACGGAATTCATCGGTCCAAAGGTCAGGATCGTAGCGATCAACCTGGGGATCGTTGCCCACATGCCGCGTGCGCGTCGTTGCCAGCGAGAGCAGATTCGTACGCAACATCGCCTCGTGCGCTGCGCGGTCGGCCCAAAAAGCGCGGCGGGGTTTCCAGTTTTCACCGAGGCCACTCTCATGGGCCACGGCATCCACGGTCGCAAGGTGGTCGAAGGTGTACGCAAATTGGGTATGATCTGGCCAATCGCTCTGGCCGAACCCCGGATAATCTGGGGCAATCAGGTGATAGCGGTCGGACAGGCGCTGCAACAGCGGCTCATACATCCGCGAAGCGGATGGGAGGCCATGAAGCAAAAGCAGGGTGGGGGCGTCTTTGGGCCCGGCCTCCCGGTAGAAAATGGACAGGCCATCGACCTGCATGGTGCGATAAGATACAACGTTTTTCATCGGATTCTCCTTTTCTTGAAAATGATGAGTCTCTAGAGACTACCCTATCCCTTCTGACGCTTCATGCTTGCTCTGTAGGCAAAGTGATTGAGGTCAGCACGCAGCCCAACAGGAACAACAGCGCGACAAGCAGCAGCGCAAGATGCATGCCAGCAAGAAACGCGCTCCTCTCACTCAAAGAACCGAGCATTGAGCCTACGATCGCAACGCCAAGCACCCCTCCCAGTTGACGGCTCGCATTCAGCAGGGCTGAAGCGACACCCACCTGGCTCTTGGGAACAGTATTCAGGAGAGCTGTTGAACAAAAGGAGAGCATTGCCCGTTTCGCCCAACAGGAGCAAGAGCGTGCCAAGACCGCTTGCCGCCAGTCCTCCCATCATTGGCCAGCGCGGACCCAAACGTGCAGTGATCCTCCCTGAGATCAGAGCGGTGCTTCCTGTCGCAACGGTGATCGGCAGCAGCGCAACACCCGCCAGAACTGCTGGGTAGTGAGAGATCTCCTGAAAGAACAGGGAAAGGACAAACAGGAGACCATACAAGCCGAAGTTGAGGACGCACCCAACCAGGAGTGGCATACGAAAGGCCATTGATGAGAAGAAGTGCAGGGGAAGCAGAGGCGCACTCTGCCTCGTTTCGATCAGCAAGAAGCCGCCAGATGCTCCTATGCACAGCAGAAACAGGCCGAGGATCTGAGGAGTAATCCATCCCTGGCTTCGCCCCTCGATGAGTGCGTAGGCCAGTGTGGCAAGAGCAACGATCACGCATCCCTGTCCCCACAGGTCACGTTTCTGCGCGGTTATCCGTGGCGTTTCGCTGACAAAACGCATGGTGAGAGCGAGTGCGAGAAGGCCAAAAGGCACATTCAGCAGAAAGATGCTGCGCCAGCCCAGTGTTTCGACAAGTAGTCCGCCGATGACAGGACCCCCTGCCAACCCGATACCCGAACTTCCTGCCCAGATACCGACTGCCCTGGCCCGTTTCCCAGGATGCTGAATGCCGTGAGTGATCAAGGAGAGAGAACCCGGAACCAGGAGCGCGGGTCCCACTCCTTGAAGCACCCGCGCCGCTATCAAGAGCGTGAGCGAGGGAGCAAGACTACAGAGGAGCGATGCTCCTGTAAACAGCACGTACCCCGCAAGAAAGGTACGCTTCTGTCCGAGTCGATCCCCAAGCGTCCCCGCGCTGAGCAGCAAGCTCGCAAAGATCAGAGTATAGCCGTTGACTACCCATTGCAATCCCTCAAGCGAGCCATGCAGATCGTGCTGCAGAGCCGGGAGTGCCACATTGACGACGGATGTATCGAGAATAACCATGAAGAACCCGAAGCAGATGGCAGTCAACCCAAGAGCATGAAGCTCCCCAGTCTTTGAAGGGACGGACGTGGTCTGTCGTTCTCTGAGCATACCTTTGTTGCAACCTCTTGATCGTCTTTGTGCCTTCTTCCATTTTGAAGCAACGCTTCTGCTCGTACTTTAGCACGAACGGAGCGGGGCCTTCACCCAGATTCTTGCGCCAGGGCAACAGCTTCTTGCGCGGTTACCGATAGGCGCTGGGAAGGAGTCCGGTGAGACGCCTGAAGTGCAGCGCCAGATGGCTTTCCTGCGCAAATCCTACCGAGTGCGCAATGGTCGCGAGGGACCAGTTCGTGGTGGAGAGCAACAGCTTTGCTCGCTCCACTCGACGCCCGATGACATATTGGTGAGGGGGAAAACCAACAGACTCCTTGAAAAGGCGTGCAAAGTGGTAGGAGCTCAGATGCGCGACCGCTGCGATATCTGAGAGCGAGAGATCTTCCGCGAGATGTTCTTCGATGTACGTGCTGACGCGCCTGAGCGTCGTTCGGTCAAGGCCAACGGCTCGTGAGCGTGGGGGTTGCTTCACTGAAGAATGCTGTCTGAGGAGATGGATACCCAGAATGGTGGCTAAGGACTCCACATAGAGCTTCCCACCCAGACCCTCTGAGCGAAGTTCCGAGAGCAGTGAGAGCGCGATGGTCTCGACTTGTGGATCGAAGACGCCGAGCGTATCAATGAACTCCACACGATCAGGATTGAGATCCGCCGAGGCGGCGATCTTCTGAATGAGCGTGGGAGAGAGGTACAGATGCAGATGGCGCACTTCTCCCTCACGCTCCAGGTGCCAGTTTGTCGGCGCTCCTGCGGGCAAAATAACCAGGTTGCCGGTTCCAAGGTGCCCTTGACGCCCAACGAGTTGTTCCTGGATTGCAGAAGGGGAACCGAGATTGATGACGAGGACATGACGAGGGAGAGCGGGCAGGGCAAAATCATCGAGCGGATGGATGACCTCCGCAACATCAAGCCCATTCCAGCCCTTTCCATTGCTCGACAGAATAATGTGCTCAGGCGGAACATCAAAAACTGTGTCGTGTTTGTTGCTTTCTAAAAGAGCCTGCTCCATTTCTTGTCTCTCTTTCTGCTCACGAAACAATAATAGGGATGAAGGTCTGGTCAAGTTGTTTTTCCTTGATGAGTTTTCCTCATACCACGTCAAAAAAGACCTTTGCATGGGATAATTTCCCAAAAAATCCGCAAAGGGAAGATCATCCCCACGTTGAGAAAGCAAGCCAACTCATCGATAAAGAACTTGACACGACTGCTCTCAGCGGCAGCGCCGCTCAGATTCCTGAATCGGATAATCATTTGCACTCATATCGCGCCGCCGCATGAGTCCCTCTTCATCAAATTCCCAATGTTCATTCCCATGGGTCCTCATCCATTGCCCCGTGTCCGCATCACGCCATTCGTACTCAAAACGCACCGAGATGCGGTTGTCGGTATAACACCACAGTTCTTTCATCAGACGATAGTCTAATTCTTTGGTCCATTTGCGGGAGAGAAAGGCTTTGATCTCCTCTCGACCCGTCAAGAACTCCGTCCGATTGCGCCATTGCGAATCAGAGGTGTAGGCCAGCACGACCCGCTCGGGATCACGGCTGTTCCAGGCGTCCTCGGCAGCTTTGACTTTGAGAAGAGCCGTTTCTCTGGTGAAGGGCGGTTTCAACGGTGTTTGCATCATTATGTTCTCTTTTCTTCGAGAAAGGTTGCTCTTTCAGAGCTCATCTTCTGTCACAGCACTTATATACAAGGTAAATGGGATCTTTGCCTCGTATATAGGCTACCAGAAAGAAATGTACTTGTCAATAGTGTTTTAGCATTGTATAATTGGCTTGATGGGAAGACTGCTACCCGAAGGAAGGAGTGTTATTATGATGAGGGAGAGAGCAGTGAGCGAAACAACAACCAGGGAACGAGCCAGCGATGCCCTTTTTCTGAGCGGCTCGCTCGCCCTGGATCTGGTCAATACAGAGATGGTCGTGCGAGGAAAAAAACGGGATGTGCTCGCGTCACCAGAGGCACTCTCTCACTGGTGGCAGGAAGCACTCGCACACTACCCGGAACGTGAGCGCGTCGAGGAGGAAGCATCGGCAATCGCCTGGACGTCCGAACTCTTGGAGGCTGTGAAAAGGGTTCGGCAGACGCTACGGACAGTATGTACGCATCTGGTCGAAGAGCAGGCCGTGACTGCAGAAGATGTGGAGATGCTCAATCAGTTTCTTTCCTTGGGATACCCGTCGTTACAACAAACGGCCCAGGGAACGGTGAGCGCAGTGTACCGAGCGCATGACCCACAAAAAGGAAGCATCCTCTTGCCTCTTGCGCTGTCCGCTGTTCGGCTCGCGACAGAGGGGGAGAGGCAGAGATTACATAAATGTAAGAATGACCGCTGTATCCTGTTTTTCTATGATACGACCAAAAGTGGGACGCGGCAGTGGTGTAGCCTGGGATGTCTGAATCGATCTCGATCCATCCACCATTATCAGCAGGTCAAAGAGCAGGTACTTCAGAAACAAAAGGAAGAGGCCCGCTAGACAGATACCGGAGCTTGGGTATCGTCAAGTCAGCTGAGTTGGTTTGCTTTCTCAACGTGGGGAGTACCCTCCCTTTGCGGATTTTTTGGGAAATTATTCCGTGCAGTGGAAACTGTCTTGCGCTTGTCGTCTCTAGTTTGCTCACTGCTTTGTGGACTGGCGCGCCATGAGAGACTTTGATAGCGTCGGTCGCTGGCTGGACAGCTATTTTTTGTGCTGGCGTGCGCGAGCGGCCTTCTGGTCCTGGTGAATCTTTTTCTCTGGCCCAGGCCTCAGACTTCTTCGCTCACTGCTTCTACGCAGAAAATCACAGGGCCGTATCTGCTTGTTGTGATGAGTACAACCGTCCTGTGGGAAGCAGCCGTCTATAGCTAGTAGACCTATTTTATACCACCAGGATCAGTCGCATGGATCATTTTTTCCTGGCAAGAAGCCCTCGTGCTCGTGGTGCATAGCCTGGGAGCAGTAGGCAGCACCACCATGGAGGCAGGCTAGCTGATCGAAAAGAGGCGCTGAGAATAGTGACACTGAGCCTCCGGTGGGTAGTTCTCTCTCTTGTGCTTATCGGCGTAGTGCTGTCTCTCCCCCTCCTTTTGTTTCTCTGTATCGGCTTATTCGCTCTGCTTGCCTAGATGTACTACCCCGCCTTTCAGTCCCGCCTCGCCGAAATCTCTGCCGAGCAACGTGGAGTCTTGTCCCCCTGGACACGTGGATCGTCTGCCCCTGCTCACCAAGTTCATACTGATCGTTTGCTGTTGACTAGGTCAGTATATAGCGCCAGCCTTGGCATAACCCTTCCTCTCGAATTGGTGTATATTCCCGAGCGTCGGTGACAGGAGGATGTATAGCAGAGAAAAGAAGGTCAAGCAAAACACCTCTCTTGAACGAGAAGTCCATCTGCTATTGGGGAACATAGTGAAACTGGGTACATGATGGGCCAGCGTATCAAAACCTTAGCGTACAGTTTTCAGGTTTGGATGCGCTGACCCCAATGGTCGTCAACTCTTGTTGTTCTTTCTCATCGAGATCTTTGATGGGACGGATAAAGAGCCAGGTCGCCTCTTTTGCGGAAAAACGGTCCAGGGAAGAGGCTTCCGGGAATTCGGCTTTCCTCTTGCCACGAAGTGGTTCGAGATGGGCTCGCAGCGCATGATCGGAATGAGGATATCCCTGCGCTTTAATCTCACGCCAGATCTTTGCTGTTAAGAGGGATTAAAAGTTAATGCCTCTTAACAGGCGATTATGAGGGCTAGCCGCTCGATTCCTTTGAAACTTCCAAGAGTTACGAGCGGATATCCCTCATAAGCTGGATGTTGTGACATCCTTGGTCCCATCGTTGCTGCACATAGGGAGCATACGCGTCAAAGCGACTGCGGTGTCGCCGTGTATGATAGCGCGTTTCAGGATAGCTATCGTGGGCAAGCCAGGACTGCACCGTTCGTTGTCCCATTCCCAGACGACTGGCAATCTCTCTGATCTTCATCCCTTGCTTCTGCAGGGCCACAACCTGTTGGTAGCGGTCATAGCGCTCCGTTTGGTGGGCCGAGTAGGGATGTTCATCAGAAGTCAAAAGAGGGGTGAGAGGCTCCTCTGGAACTTCTGCATCTGAAAGGTCTTTCGCCTTTGAACCTCTTCGCAGTTCCGCGCGACAACGCCCCAATGCTTTTTCTACCGCTTCTGCCAAATTTTTTACAAGGTGAAAACGGTCGGCCGTTTGGATGGCTTGCGGAGCCCCTTGACGCGCAGCAGTCGCATAATCTCCAGCGCGATCACGGCTGATGAGATCAATTTCAGGATGAGCCTGTATCCAGGCTTTGGCCGTTTCAGCCTTGCGATCAGGTAAGAGATCAATGATCCGGTGACGCTGTAAATCCACCAGAATCGTGCCGTAGTTTCTTCTACGGCGCAGGGCGAAATCATCTATGCCCAGATGCGACACCGCTTCCACGGGCGCAGAGGGAAGGGCCATGATACGACGAAGGATCGTAGTCGGAGAAGTCTGAATGCCCAGATGCGCGGCTACACGCGCTCCCAGTTCGCCACAGGTTGCCGTTCCCAGAGCTTGTAACGCCTGGCGCAGACGAACCGTTGTCTGTGCCCACGGCTCAACGAAAGCCGGAACCCGTTCCGTAAAGATCTTGCGGGAACAGTCAGCGTTCTCACAGAAGAACTTACGCATCTGTAGTCTGAGTTGTACCCGGAACCCTGCACAGGGCAAATCGGCTACCACCCGAGTATATCGGCTATGGCGGCGTTTGGTAAGACAAAAACAGAGTGGACAGGACGCTCTTCCTTTTGTTGAAACCACATGCACTACCAGCAGGTCATCTATGGTTTCGATAGTAGCAATATCTAATCCTGCTGGCAGAGGAAGCAAGGGTGATGAGGACATGGGATCAAAGACTCCAAATTGAAAGATCGCTCTCGTTTGCGATCAGATCCTTCAGTATACCACTCTGTATCAAGCCGACCAGCTTCACCGGCATTTTCCCTCTTCCCACCTACCCTCGTCTCTGCTATACTCTCTTCACCTTTGATAAAGAGGCGTGAGAGAGAACCATGAAAGGAGCGCCGGCATGAGTGATGCGCCACAACGCTCGCTCAAGATTCCTAGTTTGAATGCCAGAGCCAGGAAAGTAGAGCAGTTAACAAAAGACATCGAAGCCGTATGCAATCAAACAGAAACAGCGCCCTTGCACGAATATCTCAAGGGCAGGTTTTTCAATGAGATTCATCTCAATGAGGAAAGAGTCACCAGAAATGGCCTCATGTATCAACTATTTGAAACGCTCTTGATCATCTTTTCCATCCTCACCCCTGCCCTCGTCGCCCAGGGAGTCATCACTCAGGGCAAAAATCTCAACCTTGCAGCCACTCTTCTCGCTATTGGCACCTCCGTCACCACCGCCATCCTGGCCAACCTTTTGCGCATCTTCAACTACCAGGAAAAAAGAAACAGTTACAGAATAGACAGCGAAGCCTTGCTGGCAGAGTTCTATCGCTTCAAGGCAAAGGTCGAACCTTACAAAGACGATCCGGATAAGGATGGGGATACAAGAAACGATCGCTTTGTCATGAGAGTAGAAGATTACCTAGCAAAGACAAACACCACATGGGCCAGCTTGCACGAACACCAAAACGTAACAACGTCCTGAGATGGGTGGGCGCCCCAGATGTGTGCCAACCAGCATCACCAAACTCGACGGAGAGCCAAACTTACGTACAATCTACATTTGCCCCGAAAGTTGAGCAGCACAGCTATTCATCGTCTGAAAACCCGCTTGACAAGCGAACATGGGTGCGCCATTTTTGGAAATTGGAGAGTGGCCC
>WNFI01392343.1_pt1 | contig 19586 bp, 14 predicted proteins | sample 5400471 | NCBI WGS metagenome assembly WNFI01 (sample SAMN13153348, study PRJNA577476) | soil metagenome | isolation source: 100 cm saprolite on Douglas fir-dominated hillslope | place: USA:California | collected 2013-09-17
GCCTGAAGCAAATGCTGGTCGAGCTTGCCGCCCATCTGTTCCATGATCGCGCAGGCCTTGGCGTGCGTAACCGGCAGCCGGTAGGCCCGCTTCTCCACCAGTGCCGCGTGGATATCCACGATCGTTATCAGGCGCACGATGTCGCTGATCTGATCGCCACGCAGGCCGTTGGGATATCCGGTACCGTCCAGCAGTTCGTGATGGTGCAGCACCACATCCAGCATTTCGGGCGGAAAGCCGCCTTGGGCCGCAAGCGCCTCATAACCCAGGCGCGGATGCATACGCATCACCCGCATTTCCTCATCGGTCAGCTTTTCGGGCTTGTCCAGGATGGCCACGGGGACGAACGCCTTGCCGACATCGTGCAGAAGGGCGGCGCGAACGAGACGGCGCTGGTCGTCCTCGCGCATCCCGAGATGCTGCGCGAACGCAACCGCAAAGCCGGTGACAAAGAGGCAGTGGCGATAGCTGTCGGTGTGATGGCAGCCGACCGTCGTCAGCCATTCGCGCAGCGAGGAGTGCTTGATGGCTTTGAGAACCTTGTTTTCAGCCTCCACGACGTCGTTGAACGTCAGCGGAATCCCCGCCGGAAGCTTTTCGAATATCTTGACCATCACGGAGTGCGCAGCGGCAACGCCGCTGTTCAAGACTTTGCCGCGTTCCGTGGCGTCGAATTCATTGCTGTCCGGGAATGCCGAGCGGACGCGTTGCAGAATACCCTCTGCATCAAACGGCCGCGAGATCGTATCGGTTGCGCCCAACGCCCAGGCCTGCATCGATCCATGGTGAAGGGCGTCGGCGAGAACAAATAATCGCGGCATGTCCTGGTAGGCTTCGGCACGCAGCTTATCGCGGACCTGCTGCACGCTTTCGGGGGAGCGCAGATTGATATCGACCACGATTCCCGAGAGATCGCCGGCTGGCGCGTCGGGAATATCCGACGTCGCGATGGTGTCAACCTCGCTCACCGCTTGCAGAATGCCGGACAATTCGCTGCTCTGATCGCTGCGATCCGAAGCCAGCAGCAGCCGGGGCTTGGGCGAAGTCTCGTTGGCTGAATTTGTCATGAATCCTCAGGTAACTCATGGTAGTGGCCGACAGCGAAGACTACCTGCCGAGGGGTTCCCCGGAGATTAATGGGTATTGTGAATGCTATGATATTGTTGACAGTTCAAATTGAACGAAAGCCGGAACCTATCAGGCCGCGGAGGCAGCTATGATTTGCAGCGGCGGACACGGTCGCCACGCCCATTGAAGGTCGCGGGCGGCGATCGCCGCCTTCGAAGCTAGTTCCCACAGGTGAATGGATCGCGCTAGAATGAGGCCGCGCGAGATCCGCGTCGGAAAGCCGCGATGCCAAAACTCAATCGGGATGGAAGCGAGATCTATTACGAGGTCCACGGCAGCGGAACTCCATTGTTGCTGACCCACGGTTATTCGTCGACCTCCGCGATGTGGCAGGGCCAGATCGAGGCGCTGTCGAAAGGCCATAAGCTTGTGGTGTGGGACATGCGCGGCCACGGCCAGTCCGATTACCCCGACGACCCCGCGGCCTATAGTGAAGCGCTGACGGTTGCGGACATGGCCGCACTGCTCGACGAGGTCGGAGCTCACAGCGCAATCGTCGGCGGGCTGTCGCTCGGGGGGTATATGTCGCTTGCCTTTTATCGCGCGCATCCGGAGCGGGTGCGAGCGCTGCTGATTATCGATACCGGCCCGGGCTTCAAGAAAGACGACGCCCGCGAAGCCTGGAACAAGCGCGCGCAAGACACCGGCGACCGCTTCGAGCGCGAAGGGCTCGCGGTCCTGAAATCCCTGAGCCGCGAACGTTCTAGCGTGACCCATCGCGATGCGTCGGGCCTGGCCCGCGCCGCGCGCGGCATGCTGACCCAGCGCGATGCCGGCGTGATCGAACTGTTGCCAAACATCAAGGTGCCGTCACTGGTCGTGGTCGGCGCCGATGACGCGCCGTTTCTGGCCGCCTCCGACTACATGGCGGCGAAAATTCCCGCAGCGAAAAAGGTGGTGATCCCGGCCGCCGGCCACGCCGTCAACATTGATCAGCCGCAGGCGTTCATCGACGCCGTGTTGCCGTTCCTCGATGGCCTGCCGCGCAATGCAGCCCCGCAAAGGGCGGTCCCGTCATGAACAGGCCGACCTATAGCACGTCCCTGCTGATAGCCATTTCCGTTGCCGGGCCTGTCATTTGGTCCGGGCCTTCGCTCGCCCAGCCATTTCCGTCGGGCAATGGTCCATACTCGCCGCCCTTCACGGCGACCTTGTCGAACAACACGCCGCTGGCGTTCGGGATGGATGTGGAAGATACCTCGCGTGCGCTGGGCACGCCATTGACCTACATCCGCGGCCGCCCAGGCGACGAAATCTATCTGGCATTCCGCAATATTGGCGGCAGCGGATTGTTCAATCACTACCACCGGCTCTATCTGCAATTCCGCCACGGCCGATTGGCCGGCTGGAAGGGCGATTGGGGCCATAACTGGATGTGGCAATAGGAGACGGTCCGCGTTTTTCCATCTCGCAAACACTTCGCCAAGAAGATCAACCCTCAAGCAAATGGATCACCCGTGGGAAAAGACATCAAACTGACGGCTTCGGACAATTTTGAATTGGGCGGCTATCGTGCCGACCCCGCGACATCTTCCAAGGCGGCGATCGTGGTGATCCAGGAAATCTTTGGCGTCAATCACCACATCCGCGCAGTCTGCGATCGCCTCGCGGGCGAAGGCTACGTCGCCATCGCGCCTTCGATCTTCGACCGCGTAGAGCGCAATTTCCAGTGCGGCTATTCGCCCGAGGAGGTCGAAGTGGCGCGCAAGTTCGTCGCCAATCCGGACTGGGCCGCGATGCTGCGCGACACCCAGGCCGCCATCGATGCCGTCAAAAATGTCGGACCGGTCGGCATCATCGGTTTCTGCCTCGGCGGCAGCGTCGCTTACGCCGCCGCAACAAAACTGTCAGGCCTCTCGGCGGCGATTGGCTATTACGGTGGCGCCATTGTTCGCTTCGCCGACGACAAGCCGAAAGTGCCGACCCAACTGCATTTCGGCGAAAAGGACGCCGGCATCCCGCTCAGCGACGTCGAGACGATTCGCGCCAAGCGGCCCGAGGTCGAGATCCATGTCTATCCCGGCGCGCAGCACGGCTTCCACTGCGATGAGCGGGCGAGCTATGACAAGACCAGCGCCGATATCGCCTGGCCACGCAGCCCTCGCGTTCCTTGCCAAGCATTTGAAGAAGTAGAAAAGACTCGTCATGCTCATCAAGAATCGAATGGTGGGCAAAGGCCCTCTTCGCGCCGTGCCCACTATCTTTATTTGACAGCGGAGTGATGGGCGCGCTTCGCGGTGCGGAAAGCCAATAGCCAGCCTTCGGCATGCCGCGAAGCGATCAGGCGATGACGCCCGCGCCGATCGGACACGACACCCCGGTGCCGCCAAGTCCGCAATAGCCGGCCGGATTCTTGGCCAGGTATTGCTGATGATAATCCTCGGCAAAATAGAATTCGCCGGCAGGCGCGATCTCGGTGGTGATGGTGCCGAGGCCCTTTGCCGCCAACGCCTTTTGATAGGCCGATCTGGATGTATCGGCGGCTTTGCGTTGCGCGCCATTGAACGTGTAGATCGCGGAGCGATACTGGGTGCCGACGTCATTGCCCTGGCGCATGCCCTGCGTCGGGTTATGATTCTCCCAAAACGCCTTCAAGAGCTGCTCATAGGAGATCTTTTTCGGGTCGAACACCACCAGCACCGCTTCGGTATGGCCGGTGCGGCCCGAACACACCTCCTCGTAAGTGGGGTTTGCGGTGTGGCCGCCCGCATAGCCCACGGCGGTGGTATAGATGCCGTCGCCGAGCTCCCAGAACTTGCGCTCCGCGCCCCAGAAACAGCCGAGCCCGAACACCGCCCGCTCCAGACCCTGCGGATAGGGCGGCTGCAGCGGACGGCCGTTGACGAAATGGCTGACAGCGGTAGGGATCGGCGTAGCACGGCCCGGCAGCGCCTCAGCCGCGCTCGGCAATGCAGTGGTTTTGCGCATGAACAACATGGGTTACCTCCCGGCGGGATATCAGTTGAAGAAGAACCCCTTCGCATCATGAGGCCGCGAACGGCAGGATGTCGAAAGCGCGCTCCGGAACAATGCCGGATCCGCTTCCCAATGCATGGGGGAACAATCTGTCTCCGGCGCAATAATATATGTCTTTACGTCGGCTGCGAAAGCCCGTTACGCCGGACGGTCCAACATAAACGCGGGCAGCGCCACATCCCGCTTAGTCCCGCGAATAGCCGATCAACGGCTTGCGGGGCCGGAACAGCAGCATCAGCAGAATACCGAGCACGCCCATGACGGCGAAAACCGGCTGGTCCAGAATGATCTTGACGACGCTGGTCCAGAGCCACGGCGCCGTGCTCTCCACCCAAGCCCGGAATGCCTGCTGGCTGGATTGATGGATGTCATTCCAGAATTGACCAAACCGGGTGAAACGCAGGGTTTGGTCAGCGACCCAGCGCGCGCCGTCATAGACCATGAAAATGAATCCGCCGGCCAGCAGCAAAAGCCCGACAAGTCGGAAAAAACCGCGGATCATGCCTCACCCTATATATCTATATATATCTGTATATCCGTCGCGCCCGAAAACGCCGTCAGCCATTAACCGGGCGGCGGGGGAAATTCAACCTCATCAGCACCTTATCAGTCTTTCCGACCGGGTTTGCCGGCTCGGGCTCGCCTGGAAGGCGTTGACGCTGCAAAACGTGCCCTCTATAAGGACGCCAATGGCGGCGGGCGCAATCCCGCCGCCGCTGTTCTTTGAGCGGCGCCGTCGCGAGAGCTTATTTGCTCCCTGACCCTGCCCTTTCACAGAACGCCCGCAAAACACGATAGCGTTGATCACGCGATTGAATGGCCGGTGCGCTCAAGCCCGACCGCTTAGCGACCGGTCACCGCCCGAAGGATATTTGAGAACATGGCCAATACTTCTTCCTCCAAGAAGGCGACGCGCAAGATTGCCCGCCGCACCATTGTCAACAAGTCGCGCCGCACCCAGATGCGCGGCGCCGTCCGCACTGTCGAAGAGGCGATCAAAAGCGGCGACCGCGATGCGGCGCTGAAGGCAATGGCGCACGCGGAACCGGAACTCATGCAGGCAGCGCAGCGCAACATCATTCACAAGAACAATGCGAGCCGAAAGGTCTCGCGGCTCGCGCATCAGATCGCCAAGCTGGCGAAATGAGCTAATCGAAAAAAGATATTCGTCAAAAAGCCCGGCAATCCCGGGCTTTTTCCTTTTGCCGTCGTGTTGCACCGCAGGTTGCACTGTACAAAATTCTTGCACATCCGTGTTTTTGCGGGTCCGACGTGGAAGGCGGGCTTGAGAAGTTGCATGCTGGGCACGACGAGATTGATGTCGCCTGGTGATCGTGCATGCTTTGAGAGAGCAATTGTAACCGCGCCCCGCCGTTCAACAGCGCCGCAGGGTTACCCTGTTCCGATGAGCAAAAAAAATCGCGTTTGCGTAGTCACTTATCAGCATAGTGGCGATTAGTTGTTCGAAAATTGCTCTCCGCCTCGCTCAAACGTAAACAAATTATGAATTTATTTTGGGCAACCGCGAGAAATGTGACGGCGCTTCGGCATTTCGATTCTCCGCACAGATTCAAAACCTTGCCGTGCTCCGCGAAATCCGCTGGCTGTTTTGGCGAACACCTGGTCGATTTTGCGCTCAGCCGGGCGAAATCATTTTCGTTGCGGGAAATAAGGCATGCTGTACATGTAAGAACGTTCGCGGCGCCCCCGGCTCTTGAGACCAGCGCGGTTTAAGAAACAGGGCGGACGTGCAAATCGGCGGCGGTGTGCGCGTTGGCGACGCTTTCCAAGCGATTGTCGGGGTCAACCTCGTAGCAATATGAGGATCGTGGTTCTGTGTCGAAATTTCTCAAGCGGGGCATTGGTGTCTCGTTCGCTTCGAACAAGAGAGATACGCACCGACCAACCGCAAGCGCCGAAGGCGAAGTACGTGAGCGGATGAGAACGGACGGGTCGAGATACGCGGCGTAGCGGCTGAACAAATTGGTGTTCGGACGCGGCCGACTGAACGTGAAACAGACGTGGAATGACAACTTGCCGTGCTTAGTGGCGGCGAGAGGGGGAGGTTGCATGCCTTACGGAATCATTGCGATATTCGATCAAACGCCATTTTCAAATGATGCTTTGTTAGATGCCGCGTGCGCGCGGCCTCCTACGCGAACTCCCAACCGACCCTCGAGTACGCGCTGACCTCACGGACGCTTCCCTTCCAGCCCGATTGATTTGTCTGACGGCATTTCGCCGAGCGGCTGGTCTATGGCTGGAGACGAAGCCCCGTTTGAGGTCGCGCCGCGCGGAAAAACCCGCACGGCGGTTTCGCCAGGCAATATTACTCTTTCGGAAAAGTCGTCGGGCAATGACAAATACGGAACAGGATCGCTGGTCACGCGTGAAGGGGCGGCTGCGCTCGAGCGTAGGAGAAGACGTCTATACAAGCTGGTTTGCGCGCATGGACCTCGAAGGCGTCCAGCAGGAAAGCGTCCACCTCTCGGTTCCGACGCGGTTTCTCAAGAGTTGGATCCAGGCCCATTACGCCGAGCGTGTTCTCACCTGCTGGCAGGCCGAGATGCCGGAAGTGCACCGGATCGACCTCACCGTGCGCACGGCGATGCGATGCGCGGCGCCGGCAAAGGAAGCTCTGGCCTCGGCCGACCAGCGGCGCGCCGAGCGCTCCGACGGACGTCCCGCGCCAGAGCTGCGCGCGACCGCGATCGCGCCGGTCTCAGCGAGCCATGACGCACTCGGCGGCTCGCCGCTCGATCCGCGCCTGACCTTCGGAAGTTTCGTCATCGGCCGCTCCAACACGCTGGCCCACGCCGCGGCGCGCCAGGTCGCGGAGGGGCGGCGCGGCGATGCCGTGATGTTCAATCCGCTTTACATCCACGCCGGCGTCGGGCTTGGCAAAACCCATCTGTTGCAAGCGGTGACATGGGCCGGCAATTCGGGCAGCGAACGCAAGGTGCTTTATCTCACCGCTGAGAAATTCATGTACGGCTTCGTCGCGGCGCTGAAAACGCAGACCGCGCTGGCGTTCAAGGAGGCGTTGCGCGGCATCGATGTGCTTGTGATCGACGACCTGCAGTTCCTGCAGGGCAAATCGACCCAGGCTGAGTTCTGCCATACGTTGAATGCGCTGATCGACGCCGGCCGACAGGTGGTGATCGCAGCCGATCGTCCGCCTTCCGACCTCGAGAGCCTCGACGACCGCGTACGCTCGCGTCTCGCCGGCGGGCTGGTGGTCGAGATGGGATCGCTCGGCGAGGAATTGCGGCTCGGCATCCTCAAATCGCGGGTCGCAGCGGCGCGCGCCCATCACGCGAGCTTCGACGTGCCGGAACAGGTTTTGGATTATCTCGCCAGAACCATCACCCATAACGGCCGAGACCTCGAAGGCGCCATCAATCGCCTGCTGGCGCATAGCAAGCTCAACGCCCAGCCGGTGACGCTGGAAATGGCCGAGCGCGAAGTGCGCGATCTGATCCGTCCGCAGGAACCCAAGCGCATCAAGATCGAGGACATTCAACGGGTGGTGGCCCGGCAATACAATGTCAGCCGCTCCGATCTTTTGTCTTCGCGGCGCACGGCCAACGTCGTCCGCCCGCGCCAGGTCGCGATGTATCTGGCGAAGACCCTGACGCTGCGCTCGCTGCCGGAAATCGGCCGCCGCTTTGGCGGACGCGACCACACCACGGTGCTGCACGCCGTACGCAAGATCGAGGCGCTGGTGGCAAAAGATGCCGCACTCTCCGAAGAGGTCGAATCGCTGAAGCGCCAGTTGCAGGAGTGAGCGGTCTCTTGTTCCCGGGCGCAGTCGTTTCGTATTGGCCGTCCCGGCCAACCGCCGGGACCCTGGCGTGAGCGCAATTGCGCTCATCGCGGCACCGCGGACTCGCATTTGGGCGCGGTGGCTGACGCCCTTCTACAGCCACAAACGCCCGGTGGTTGTGGCCCCGGCGTTCGCCGGGACGACCACGGATGGCCCCAAAACGTGGGGAACGGCATCACGCATCTCTTGCGCTTATCGCTCATCCGCGCCACCTTGCGGTCCCCTCGCAGGTTTGGTCAAATCCAGCTTTGATCAGGCTTCCGGGCCTTAAATGCCGCGGCGCGCCTTTCGGGCCGCCCGGCTTTTCCATCTCTGGGATCAGGCGGGTATTGCAATGAAGGTTACCGTCGAACGCGCGCAACTCCTCAAATCGCTGGGCCACGTGCATCGCGTGGTCGAGCGCCGCAACACCATTCCGATCCTCGGCAACGTGCTGGTCCGCGCCGAAAACGCGCGGCTGTCGCTGAAGGCCACCGACCTCGATCTTGAGGTGACGGAGACGCTGCCGGCGGAAACCGCAACCGGCGGCTCAACCACCGTGCCGGCGCATATGTTTTACGACATCGTGCGCAAACTGCCGGATGGCGCCCAGATCATGCTGGAAGGCGACGGCGACCGCGCGGTACTGGCGATCCGCGCCGGCCGCTCGCGCTTTACGCTGCAGACCTTGCCCGAAAACGATTTTCCCGATCTTGCCGCCGGCGACATGACGCATTCGTTCACGCTCGCCGCTTCCGACATGAAACGCCTGATCGACCGCACGCAATTTGCGATCTCGACGGAAGAGACCCGTTACTATCTCAACGGCATATACCTGCACACCGCCGGCAGCGCCAAGGCCGCAACCTTGCGCGCGGTTGCGACCGACGGGCATCGTCTCGCCCAGATCGATCTGGCCTTGCCCAAGGGCGCATCCGGCATGCCCGGCGTGATCGTGCCGCGCAAAACCGTCGGCGAAGTGCAGCGCTTGATCGAGGACAACGAAGCCGAGGTCAGAATCGAGCTGTCGCAGGGCAAGATCCGCTTCACCATCGGGGACGTGGTGCTGACCTCGAAGCTGATCGACGGCACGTTTCCGGATTACGGCCGCGTGATCCCGCAGAACAACGACAAGGAGCTGATTGTCGACAAGAAGGATTTTGAGGCCGCGGTAGACCGCGTCTCGACGATCTCGAGCGAGCGCGGCCGCGCCGTGAAACTGGCGTTATCAGCGGGCAAGCTGGTGCTGTCGGTAACCAACCCGGACTCCGGCAGCGCCACCGAAGAACTCGAGGTCGAATACGCTTCCGATGCGCTCGATATCGGATTCAATTCGCGTTATCTGCTGGATATCGCGGCTCAGATCGAGGGCGAAGTCGCCGTGCTGAAACTCGCCGATCCGGGTTCGCCGACGCTGGTGCAGGGCAAGGAATCCAAAGGCGCGCTCTACGTGCTGATGCCGATGCGGGTGTGAGGCCGGCACCCGGTCTTTCCCTCTCCCCTTGTGGGAGAGGGTGGCGCCCGGACAACAAACACGGCTGTCATACCCGCGGAAAGCGGGTATCCAGTAATCGCCGGCGCGCATGAAATCTTGAGCGGCGCGTCGTACTGGATCATCCGCTTTCGCGGATGATGACGTCAGAGGCTGCGGCTCATCCGACGCTCTGCAAGCCCGGCAATAACAACCGAGACCCCATGCCCATCTCCCGTATCCGCCGCCTCACTTTGACGCACTTCCGCAATTATCGCGCGGCGAGCCTTGAGACGCGCGGTGGTGTGGTCGTATTGGTCGGTCCCAACGGAGCCGGCAAGACCAACGCCATCGAGGCGATCTCGTTTCTGTCGCCGGGACGCGGCCTGCGCCGGGCGACGCTTGACGATGTCGCCGACAATCAGGGCGATGGCTCATGGGCGGTATCCGCCGAGGTCGAAGGCGCGCTCGGGTTGACGACGCTCGGCACCGGCATCGACGCGCCCGGCAGCGATGCGCCCGCCGCCAGCCGGCGCTGCCGGATCGACCGCGAGCCGGTGAACTCGGCGACTGCCTTCGGCGATCATCTGCGCATGGTCTGGCTGACGCCCGCGATGGATGGGCTGTTCCTGGGCGCAGCGTCGGAGCGGCGGCGGTTTTTCGACCGGCTGGTGCTGGCGATCGACAGCCAGCACACCAGCCGGGTGTCGGCGCTCGACCGCTCCTTGCGTTCGCGCAACCGCCTCCTGGAAGTGCGCAACTACGATGATCATTGGTGGGATGCGATCGAGCGCGAAACCGCCGAACTCGCGGTTGCGGTGGCGGCGTCGCGCGGCGAGACGGTGACAAAACTCGCCGCGATGCTGCGCACGCGCGGAGACGCTTCCGCGTTTCCGTCCGCGCAGATCATGCTCGATGGCTGGATGGAAAACGCGCTGCTGACCGAGCCGGCTACCGCCGTGGAGGATCGTTACCGGGAGATGTTGCGCGAGAACCGTGCGCGGGACGCCGCGGCAGGCCGCACACTCGACGGTCCGCATCTCACCGATCTGCAGGTGATCTACGCGCCGAAGAACATGCCGGCCCGCGACGCCTCGACCGGCGAGCAGAAGGCGCTTCTGATCGGGCTGGTGCTGGCGCATGCTAGTCTCGTCGCGGAGATGACCGGCATCACGCCGCTGTTGCTGCTTGACGAGGTGGTGGCGCATCTCGATCCCGAAAGGCGTACAGCGTTGTTCGATGAAGTGGCAAAACTCGGCGCACAGGTCTGGATGACCGGCGCCGACCCCGCGGCATTTACCGAGATCGGCGGATCCGGCGAGATTTTCGACGTCGAGTCCGGCAAGATCGCCCGCCGCGCCTGAGGATACCGGGCCGGAACTGCGGATAGGCCGGATCGGCCATATCACCGCTATTCGTTGGAGGACCGTGCGCTTCGCCCGCGAAGCAGTTGGTCGATAATGGACTGGACCAAGAACACCGATCCTTTTTCAGTCAAGTGCACCTGGTCGCTTACTGTAATATCCGCGGTTGTATCGCCGATGCGCGTTAGACAGCCTTCCGCATTGCAAAAGGCGTCCGACGCGGAAATGAATTCGGCGCCGAGCGGTACGAGTTTCGCGCGCATGATCGCATCATAGCGGTTAGATTGTGCCGCCACGTTCGAACGCAGCGGAATCAGGCGATGATGCAGCATGAAATAGCGCAGCACTTCGTTTGGCAGCCCGCGTCGCCACGCCGGCACTCCACCGAGAACGACGATGCGTGCGGTGGTCTGCTTTTTCAGGGCGAGGATGGTCTCGGCGACTTGGTCGAGATGTTCCCCCCAGGTCCCGTGCAACAACACGATATCGGGCCCGATCTGTCGGGCGAGCGACAAAATCTTGTCGTTGATCGCGCGGCAATTCGGCGTGCTTGCTATGTCAGCGTTGAGGGCGGGGATGCAGGAAGTGGAGGTGAACTGCGCGATTCCGAAGTCTCCGACTTCCCGGACCTTGCGCAGGCCGGGCAGCAGCGCGCCCGCGGTCGAATCCCCCCAGACCAGTATCAGAGGCCGGCGATCCCGATCGACGCAACTATCGGCGAACGACATTTCATGGCTGAGATCGAGCAAGCATTCGTGAAAGCGCCATTTTGACGAATCCGTCCGCACATGCACCAGTTCGCGAATTTCCGGTGGCAGCCGAAAGTCGAAGCCACGTCCCTCTACGACGACACCGCCTGCCGTGGCGACCAACACCATGCCCGAACATAGGCTGAGTATTTTGCGCGGGCTCGGACGGCCGAATCGAAACGGGATTTCGACAAACCGATAGGTGAACCATGCAAGTGCAAAGCTCAGCCCGACGATCAGTCCGCGCTCCAGCAAGGTCAGCGGCGCGAATTTGATGATCCCAAAAAACACCAATAGCGGCCAGTGCCACAGGTAGAGCGGGTAACTGATCAACCCGACCCAAACCATTGCCGGGCTCGCCAGCAAACCCTGGCAAAACCACGCTGCGGGCGCGGACAGCAGCAGCGCTGAGCCGGCGACGGGCAAAACGGCCCACCATCCCGGAAAGGCGCTCTTGGTGTCGAGCACGGCCGCGGCGGTCGCAATCAGCAAGACCCCGACGGAGGCGCGCAGATTGCTTGCCGTGCCGCTCTGGCTGATCTGGTTCCAGCTGCAGGCCAAGGCGGCGCCGGCCAGCAATTCCCACGCCCGGGTGAACGGCAAATAGAAGGTCGCCACCGGGTTTGAACCGATCAGCGCCACATTGAGCACAAAGGACGCGACGCCAACGACCGCCACCGCAGCGAGCATACTCAGGCGCAGGCGGGCAACCAGTATCAGCAGCAATGGCCAGAACAGATAAAATTGCTCTTCGATGCCCAGCGACCAAAGATGCAGCAGCGGCTTCTTGGCGGATTCGATGTCGAAATAGCCGGACTGCAGCAGCAGGGCGATATTCGCGAAAAACGCGGCACTGGCAAAAACGTCACTGCTTAGCTGCGCATAGGCCGCTGGCAGCATCCACAGCCATCCCAGCACCAGGGTCACGCAAAGCACGACGATCAGGGCCGGGAAAATCCGTCTGATCCGCCTGTTGTAGAAGGCCAGAAGACTGAAGCGTTTCTGATCCAGCTCCCGCACAATGATGCCGGTGATCAGAAAGCCCGAGATCACGAAGAAAATATCGACGCCGATGAAGCCACCCGGCATGGCTTCCGGGAAGGCGTGAAAGATCACCACCAGCATCACGGCAATGGCCCGGAGACCGTCAATATCCGGCCGATATTTACTTGATGGGGCAGACAGCATCGGCCAATCCGTAATCGCGCGAACCAGGCAAACAGGTCAGCCGAAATCCACAGACCTCGCGGTTGCAACAAGTGCCCCGCCAGCGAAGATGCCGAACCGCTGCCGTCCTCTCTCTAGCAGTTCTCCGGCAGTCTGCCATTTTCAGGCTGCGTCACCGCGCGCTCGAAATGAAAAATCCGGATTTTCGCAGACCAAAATCTGACCTCCGAATCGCGCTTTTACGAGGCCTTCGAATCGGCTTCCGGACGCCTTGAAAAACACCCGAAAAATCCCATTTATTCAATAGCTTGTTGACAGAGACTTTGCGCTAGGCGCGATGCGTCTTTCATGGCACAAATAACTGATTCAGCGCCTATTTTGCGCCGCTGATTCGAAGACACCCTCGAAGGCCCTACATGACAGAACCTGCCCGGCAACCGATCGCCGACACCGAGCATTCCATTCCTATCGAGTACGGCGCGGAATCGATCCGAGTTTTGAAAGGCCTCGATGCCGTGCGCAAGCGGCCGGGCATGTATATCGGCGACACCGATGATGGCTCGGGCCTGCATCACATGGTCTACGAGGTCGTCGACAACGCCATCGACGAAGCGCTGGCCGGCCATGCCACTTCAGTGGAAGTCGTGCTCAACGCCGACGGCTCCGTCACCGTGCGCGACGACGGCCGCGGCATTCCGGTCGATATTCACAAGGGCGAGGGCATTTCCGCGGCCGAGGTCATCATGACCCAGCTGCATGCGGGCGGAAAATTCGACCAGAATTCCTACAAGGTATCCGGCGGCCTGCACGGCGTCGGCAAGCGCGGCACCGAGGTCACGTTCCTGGCCTCGACCGGAACCTTCACCAATGTCGAATATGACTTTGCGACGCTCGAGCATCGCCTGCGCGAACTCGCGTTCCTGAATTCCGGCGTCAATATCGTGCTGTCCGACATGCGTCACGCGGTCGAGAAGCGCGAGGAGATGCGCTACGATGGCGGTGTCGAGGAATTCGTCAAATATCTCGACCGCAACAAGAAGCCGATGGTGCCCTCGCCCATCATGATCAATGCCCAAATGAACGGCCTCGGCGTCGAGGCGGCGCTGTGGTGGAACGACAGCTATCATGAGAACGTGCTGTGCTTCACCAACAACATTCCGCAGCGCGACGGCGGCACCCATCTTGCGGGCTTCCGCGGCGCGCTGACGCGCCAGGTCAACGGCTACGCCGATGCCATCGCCAAGCGCGAAAGGATCGCGCTGACGGGCGACGATTGCCGCGAGGGGTTGACCGCGGTGCTCTCGGTGAAGGTACCGGATCCAAAATTCTCGTCGCAGACCAAGGACAAGCTGGTGTCCTCGGAAGTACGCCCGGTGGTCGAGAACGTCATAAACGAGGCGCTTGCCGCGTGGTTCGAGGAACATCCCGCGGAGGCCAAGGTCATTGTTGGTAAGGTGGTCGAGGCCGCGGCCGCCCGCGAGGCCGCGCGAAAGGCGCGCGAGCTGACGCGGCGCAAGGGCGCGCTCGACATCGCATCGCTACCCGGCAAGCTCGCCAACTGCCAGGAGCGCGATCCCGCCAAGGCCGAACTGTTCATCGTCGAGGGCGATTCCGCCGGCGGTAGCGCCAAGATGGGCCGCAACCGCGAATTCCAGGCGGTCCTGCCGCTGCGCGGCAAGATACTCAATGTCGAGCGGGCGCGCTTCGACAAGATGCTGAGCTCCGAGCAGATCGGCACGCTGATCGCGGCATTGGGCACCGGCATCGGCCGCGACGATTTCGACCTTTCCAAACTGCGCTATCACAAGATCATCTTGATGACCGACGCCGACGTTGACGGTTCGCATATCCGCACGCTGCTGCTGACGTTCTTCTTCCGCCAGATGCCGTCGCTGATTGAGGGCGGCTACCTCTACATCGCGCAGCCGCCGCTCTACAAGGTCGCCCGCGGCAAATCCGAGCAATACCTGAAAGACGAGCGCGCTCTGGAAGACTACCTGATCGAAACCGGCCTCGCGGACTGCGTCTTCAAGCTGGCGACCGGCGAGGATCGCAGCGGGCGCGACTTGCAGGCGATGGTGGAGAACGCCCGGATCATCCGCAACGTGCTGAACAACCTGCACAGCCGCTATAACCGAAAGGTGATCGAGCAGGCGGCGATCGCGGGCGTGCTGAGCCCCAAAATCATCGGTAATGTCGAGACCGCTAACGCGGCCGCAGGCTACATCGCCCGAAGGCTCGACGCGCTGGCCGACGAGGTCGAGCGCGGCTGGACCGGACGCTTCACCGAGGGCGAAGGTTTCTTCTTCGAGCGCACCGTGCGCGGCGTCAAGGACGTCGCCATCATCGACGATGCGCTGCTCGGCTCCGCCGACGCGCGCAAGCTCGATGAATATGCCGCGAAGCTGCAGGAGGCTTATCCGCGCCCTGGCCTGTTGCGCCGGAAAGACACCGAAACCACCATTCACGGCCCCGTCGGCCTGTTCGAGGCGATAACCAATGCGGGCCGCGAGGGCATAAAGCTGCAGCGTTACAAAGGCCTCGGCGAGATGAACGCCGATCAGCTCTGGGAAACGACGCTCGATACCAACGGGCGCACGCTGTTGCAGGTGAAGGTCAAGGAGGTCGACGAGGCGGACGACATCTTCACCAAGCTGATGGGCGACGTGGTCGAACCGCGCCGCGAATTCATCCAGGACAACTCGCTCAGCGCCAACGTCGATGTGTGACCCTTCGTGGGGTGGGCAAAGGCGCGCCTCTTTCGCGCCGTGCCCACCATCCAGTAAACGGTGGGCACGCTTCGCTTTGCCCACCCCACGGTCGACGCGCTAGTCTGTCCCTATGACATCCCTTGACAAGATCGAGCACGGACCGGCCGCGGCGTCCGGCAATCACCTCGCGCTCGAGCTGACCGAGACGCTCAAGCTCGCGGTGCCGATGGCGCTGACGCAGCTCGGGCAGATCGCGATGCTGACGACCGATCTGGCGCTGATCGGACGGCTCGGCGACGAGGCGGTTGCCGCGGCGGCGCTGGCGCACACGGTGTTCTTTGTCAGCTTCACCTTCGGAATGGGCTTGATGTCCGCCGTGGCGCCGCTGGCCGCGCAAGCGTTCGGTGCGCGCAACCCGCGCCTAGTTCGGCGCTCGCTCCGTGTCGGGCTTTGGGCGGGCTTGCTGGTTTCCTCGCCGATGATGGCGTTTCCGCTCTACGGCGAAGAGATCCTTGTGATGCTCGGCCAGGCGCCCGCGACCGCGCATGCGCGCAACAATATCTGTTCGGTCTGGCTTGGGGCATCACGCCGGCCCTCTGGTTCCTGGCGATCCGCGGCTTCATGGGTGCGGTCAACCGGCCGGAGCCGGGGCTGTGGGTCACGCTGGCCGCAATCCCCGCGAATGCCGTGCTGGTCTATCTCCTGATCCATGGCGAACTGGGATTGCCGCGGCTGGAGCTGTTTGGCGCCGGTCTCGCCTCCACCATCGTCGACTTCGGCATGCTCCTGGCGAGCCTCTGGTTTGCCTATGGCCGCCGGCCGTTCAGGAAATATCATGTCCTCGGGCATATCTGGCGCATCGACTGGACGCTGATGCGGCAACTGATCGTGATCGGCGCGCCGATCTCCATCGCGTTCCTGCTGGAATATGGCCTGTTCGCCGCCGCGGCGCTCTTGATGGGCCTGATCGGCACCACGGCGCTGGCGGCGCATCAGATCGCCTTGCAGGTGACCGCCATTCTGTTCATGGTGCCGCTCGGCATTGGAATGGCGGCCACGGTGCGGGTAGGACACGCCGTCGGCCGCAATGATCCGGCAGCGGTTAAACGTGCGGGCTTGGTCGCAACGCTGGTCGGAATCGTGCTGGTATCCGCCTTGACGCTAGCCGTAATGCTCGGACGATTTGCGATCGCGCGATTTTTCTTCGGCGCGGCTGCGGCGAGCGCTGGCGACGCCGTCGAGCTCACCGCAACGCTTTTGGTGGTCGGTGCGACATTCTTTGTCGCCGACGGCATCCAGACGGTCGCGGCAGGCGCGCTGCGTGGCCTGAACGACACCCGAGTGCCGCTCGTGTTCGCCGCGATCAGCTATTGGCTGATTGGATTTACCGCCGCCTATGGGCTCGCCTTCTGGGCTGGATTTGGCGCCATCGGCGTCTGGATCGGGCTGTCCTGCGGAACCGCGGTTTATGCCGTTCTCCTCATCTTGCGGTTCCGGCGGCTTGTCAATCGATTGGAATTTGCAACCACAGATGGCCGGCGATGAAAGTCCACCTGGTCGAACCAAATCTGGACACCGCGCCGCTGCTGCCCGGCGCGCGGTTCGGCGATGCCTATAGTGTTGCGCTCGACGAGGCCGCGCTCACGGCGCGGCAGGCGGCCGAGAGAATGCTTGGACGCGGACCGCGATGGATCGATCTGCTGTTGACTTTACGCAATGTTCTGGCGGCGCCTTTCGGTCTGAAAACGGGTACGCCGAGCGCGATCGCGGCCTCCGATCGCATCGGGATATTTCCGGTTGTCAGCCAAACGCCTGATCGCCTTGTCGCGGGCTTCGACGACAAGCATCTGGATTTTCGCCTCGTGGTGGATGTCGCACGCGCCGGCCGCGGCCAGCGCGTCACCGCAACTACGCTGGTGCTGACCCACAACCTGCTCGGCCGAAGCTATCTGGCGGTCATTCTGCCATTTCACCGGCTGGTCGTCCGCAGCCTGCTGCGGCAAGTCGCGGCCTGAGAGCTCGACCTCCTGATCTGGTGGTCGAAAGCACGGGCCTGACCCGACTGATGTTGGCCTAATCCTCCAGGCGAGGTGTCGCCACCGGCGGCGCATCGGACCACTCCGCGACGCAGCGCTCCAGGTCCTTCAGATTTTGCCGCATTTGCTCCAGTGAAAATCCCAGCGCGAAAAATCGCTCGATCACGTCGCCGGGCAGGCCCCGCGTCAGACCTTCGCTGCGCAGCGCCGCGACTTCCTCGCCATAGGCTTGCAGCGCCGCCTCGACCGGGCCGAGTGCTGGAGAACCGGTTCCAGTTCGCAACGCGTCGGCAGTGGAACGCAGGTAGGTGGTGATTGCTTCGCTGACATTGGTCAATGGCACCCCCAACCGCGTCTGCAGCTCGGAAGGTAGCGGGACTACGGTCGCGCGCCCCATCATCACGGCGTCGTGGCGTAGCCGCAGTATCGTCCGAAGCAGCGGTCCGGTGTACGGACCCGACGACAAATGAGCGGCACGCTCGCGCTCGGCTTCCGCGCCGGTCGCATTCAGAATGACCAATGCAGCCCCGATTCCATCCTGAATTCGATGCAAGGCGTCGTTGTCGAGCCCGCGCGTCAGGCCGGCGATCAATTCGCACAGCGCCGCCGCGATCAAATCGAGCAACCGTGCAGCACTGACACGAATCTGGCTGTGCGCCCGGGACGGCAGAACCAGGAAAGACACCAAAAGCCCCGTAATCGCACCGACCCCGACCTCCATGACTCGATCGATCACCGAAGCAAGAGGATTGGCATGGCTCATCGCGGGGACCAGCAGCACGATGACCGCGGTCACAGTGGCAGCGTTGAAGCTCGGATTGAGGGCTGCGATGAAGGCCAGCGGCGCCACAGCCAGCACCAGCAAGGCGAGCAGTGCGGCCTCGCCCGAGTGCGGAATCAGCACCGCGATGGCGCCGCCATAGATCGCGCCGCCTATCGTACCCAACATATAATCGCGGGTCGCCTTCAGCGAGCGGCCGACGCTCATCTGGGTGACAATGAGCGACGTCAGCACCGCCCATAGCGGCAACATCAGGTGTAGCGCCGTCGCGATCGCGAACGCGCCGGCAGCCGCCACGGTGACCCTGAGCGCCAGAGCCAGTTGCGCCTTCCGGGACCGCATCAGCGTGGACAGGCGCTTCAGGAAGGCGGTCATATGCCCCGTTCCGGAATGTTACGGACCAAGCCCCTTATAAAACCAAGCCCCTTATAAACGACATTCGGCATGGCTGCCTCCCATTGCCCGCAGCCGACTTGAAACCGGAAATCAGCCCGCCTACCCTGCATGACAAAACCGAGGAAACACGATGGCCGATGAAACCGCAACGCTCGCCGCCTACGTCGCCAACTTGAAATTCGAGGACATTCCGCACGAAGTGCTGGAACGGGCGAAGGTGCTGACGCTGGATTTCCTCGGCAGCGCCATCCGGGCGCGGCGCGATGCCGAATCCACGCCTTCACTGCTCAAAATGCTCGAAGCGCTGGCGCTCGATGGCAGCGGCGAATCCACCGTGTTCGGCGACAGCGAAACCTGGACGCCCGCGGTGGCGGCATTGCTCAACGGCGCGCTCGGCCATTCGCTGGATTTCGACGATACGCATGCGGATTCCTCGCTGCATGCAAGCGCACCGGTGGTACCGGCCGCGTTCGCGGTCGGCGAACTCACCGCCGCGTCGGGCCGTGACGTGCTGACCGCGATCGTCGCAGGCTATGAGGTGTGCTGCCGGCTCGGCAACGCGCTCGATCCCACCTCGCATTACGCGCGCGGTTTCCATCCCCCCGCCACCGCCGGCACCTATGGCGCCGCCGCGGCGGCGGCAAAACTGTTCGGGCTGTCGAAAGCGCAGATCATTGCCGCGTTCGGCGTCTCCGGCAGCCAGGCCGCGGGCTCGCTGCAGTTCCTCGTCAACGGCGCCTGGAACAAGCGCTACCAGGTCGGCGCCGCCGCGATGAACGGCGTAATCGCGGCTACATTGGCGCGCCACGATTTCGTCGGCTCAACCGAATCGGTCGAGGGCAAGCACGGACTTTTGGTCGGCTACAGCGACAACGCCCATCCCGACAAGGCGGTCGCAGGGCTCGGCAAAACCTACGAGACCATGAAGATCGGCGTAAAACCCTATCCGAGCTGCCGCTACACCCACGCAGCCCTCGATGCGCTGATCGCGATGCGCCGCGA
>WNFI01032035.1_pt1 | contig 19580 bp, 16 predicted proteins | sample 5400471 | NCBI WGS metagenome assembly WNFI01 (sample SAMN13153348, study PRJNA577476) | soil metagenome | isolation source: 100 cm saprolite on Douglas fir-dominated hillslope | place: USA:California | collected 2013-09-17
GATCTGGGCGAGGTCATCACCCCGGCGGATCAAGCGGAGCTCGGTCAGACCCGCGACCTCAAATGGCGGAAGGAAGCCTGAGGTCCAGCCGCGCACCAGCAGTCCGGCCGCGGCCAGTATGATCACAACAACGACAAGAAGTTTACGAGTACGGATCCAGGTCATGGTCAATCTAGGCGTGAGGGCAAGGTCATTCGGCGGCTCCAGAGAGCATACCTAGAATGCATTGCGGGCTAATCCTCCACATACGGCACATACTCCGCGCGTGCAATGCCCTGGTCGATGGCAGTCATGGCCACCGCGCGCGCCACTGCCCGATGTACAGCTTTATCCAGGGGACTGGGCACCAGTTCCCCGGCCGGCGTCATATCCGCGATCGTTTGCGCGGCAGCCAGCAGCATCTCATGGGTGACCCGTGGTGCATTTGCATCCACCGCGCCGCGGAAGATCCCGGGAAAGCCCAGAACATTATTGACCATCTTCCCATCGGCGGCAAATGCAGCTCCATGTGCAAGGGCCAGGTCCGGATCGATCTCCGGGTTCGGATTGGAAAGGGCCAGGATGATCTGCTCGGCGCGCACGCTCTGCGGGCTGATCAACCCCCCGGCACCGGTCGTGGCGATCACGATCTGGCAGCTGGCCATGATCTCCTTCAAATTAGACGCCTGGCCTCCCGAAGCCTCGAAGTGGCGGAGCGCCTCGGCCGAGAGATCCGCACCGAGTACCGCATTTCCGGTCAGCTGCATCAACATCGTCGCGATCGCATAACCGGCGGCGCCCAGTCCGATCTGGCCGATCCGGACACTTTTGATATCAGTCTGGGTCTGACGGCAGGCATTGGTCAGGGCCGCCAGGCAGACCACCGCCGTGCCGTGCTGATCATCGTGCATCACCGGAATATCCACCATTTCTTGAAGCCGCTCCTCGATCTCAAAGCAGCGCGGGGCGGAGATATCTTCGAGCTGGATCGCAGCGAAGGTCTTGGAAATGGCGGCAACGGTTTGGACGATCTCATCCGCATCCTTGGTGTTGAGCAGGATCGGCATGCCGGAGAGCCCGACCAGCGTTTCCATGAGCATGGCCTTGCCTTCCATGACGGGCATACTGGCCAGGGGTCCGATATCTCCGAGGCCCAGGACGGCCGTGCCATCTGTCGCGATCTTCCCTTTTTGGTGCAGCTCCAGCACTTCATCCCGTACCTCGAGGATCCTGGTCCCGGGGTTGGCCTCGATCGCATGGATAATTTTTCCGAGCTGTTCTGCGTCATCTCCATAGATCGTGATATCCCGTACTACCGAGCGGGAGGTCTCTGTCAACAGGCGGATATCTCCGATCGATCCGCCGGCAGCGGAAATCGAGGTCAACAACTGGGCCAGCAATCCGACCGTCTGGTCGTTCCGGACACGCACGGTCCGGCTGATCTTTCGTTCCCAGGCCATAGGAGCAGCTCCCTTCATAAGAAAGGGCGACCGAAGAGCGGGTCGCCCATGCGGACAAAATATTTTAGAGCAATTTTAGGACTGCCGGCAATTGATCCAAGGCAGTCAACACCGGACACTCGGCCTCTGGGAAAAGGCCGCGCGGGTCGTAGAGCACCGGCTGAAGACCAGCATGGCTCGCTCCGATCACGTCCGCAAAGTAATTATCTCCGACATACACCGCCTGCGAGGGACTTACCTCCGCACGACGGCAGGCGTGGAGGAAGATCTCCGCCTCAGGCTTCCAGGATTTCACCTCGCCGCCCGACACAGAGAATGAAAGGTAGGGAGCCAGCCCTAGAGATTCGATCTCAGCCTGGTAGGGCTGTTCGCGGTTGGAGATGACCGCCAGCTTGTACCCTGACTTCTGGAGCACGGAGAGCACTTCGATGACCTCGTCCGGCACCACCGTCTTAGGGTGGTAGGAGGCCTGCATGTATTCAGTGACCCGGCTGGCTAGTTTTGCGGCTTGCGCGCTGGAAACTCCCAGTGCCAGAAGTTGCCGCTCGCTGTAGTGCAGCCAGAACTCGCGCGGGTTTGTAGAATGGACCTGTCGGGCTGCTTTGAGGTCAAAAACACAGCCTGGATATTTGATTGCCCGAGCAGGGGATCAGCCTCCGATTTCGTTCATCACGCGATTGAGCGGGATCACGCCTTCGGCCAATCCGTGTCCCCAGGGCTTGTACCAGACTCCGTCCAGGATCAACTGCCGGAGCTCTTCCAAGGTTGCGCCGGCCCGGAGCGGGGTCAGCAGGTCGATCTCGCCCTCGCGCAGCAGGCATAATCGCAGGCGTCCATCGGCTGTGAGGCGCACACGTGTGCAGGTCGCACAGAACGGTGCAGTGACGGACGAAATGAACCCGATGTCGCCCTGTGCGCCAGCCAGATGAAAGACCATGGCTTCGCCGTCAATCTTGCCGCCGTTGGAAACTTGCAGTTCGCCGAGCGAGGCATTGATCCTTTCCTTGATCTGGGCCGCCGTGATGACCTGTTCGGTCTGAACATCGGTGACCCCCGCGAAAGGCATCATCTCGATAAAGCGCATTTGCCAGGGGTGATCCACTGTAAGCCGCGCCAGATCCACCACATCTTCCTCGTTATAGCCTTTCACAATGACCGCATTGAGCTTGACCGGCACAAGTCCGGCCCGCTCGGCAGCCAGCACACCTTCCCATACGTCTTCCAGTTTTCCCCACCGTGTCAGGCGGTGGAATTTATCGGGGTTCAGCGTATCCACACTCACGTTGACACGCTGCAGTCCGGCATCCGCCAGCGGCTGGGCCAGCTTTTTGAGCAGGACCCCGTTGGTTGTCATGGAGACGGCGCGGATGCCCTGGGTCGAGGCGATGCCGCGCACAAGATCCACAATACGCGCCCTGACCGTCGGCTCGCCCCCGGTCAGGCGGATCTTGTCAAAACCGAGGCTCGCGAACATGCGTGTCAGGGCCAGCACTTCATCATCCTGCATCAGTTCCGGGTTAGGCCGAAAGGTCTGGTCCTCAGGCATGCAATATACACACCGCAAATTGCAGTGGTCTGTCAAACTGATGCGCAGATAGTGGATGTCACGTCCGAATTGATCGATTGCCATTGGGTTCCATTATATCTTGATTGGTGAGCGGGCCGGGGCCGGCAGGGAGATGCCTGCATTCGTGCGGAGCGCTCCTATTTGACGCGAGGCTTAAGCCATGCTATTATCGGGAACATTATTTGATTTTTGTACCTTACAAAGGAGCATTCATGAGTTTTGAATTTATTCTTCGTATTCTTTTTATGATCATTCTTGGCATAGCGGGGATTTTCTGGGGATACAGTCTTTCAAGCTTAAATCCGGGTGAAACGGTCCGTACAACCCTGGGAATCGGTCTGGTTGGCATGCTGACCGGGTTGATCCTGACACCGTATTTCACTACTCGTCCTGCCCGCGCCCTGCGTTCCATGCTTGGGCGTATCGCGGCGGAAACTCTGTTTGCCGGGCTGATGGGCCTGGTCGTGGGGCTTCTCACGGCAGCCCTGCTTGCGTTTCCGCTTTCCCTTCTGCCCGCCCCGTTCGGAAGCATCCTGCCTTTCGTGGGCGTGATCTTTCTCAGCTACTTCGGCGTCTCGCTCTTCGTAATGCGCCAGGGCGACATCATGAGTCTCTTCAGCACCATCAGCGGGCGGAGCGAGGGCGGTTCGGGCTCCTCTTGGACAAACCTCAACCGGACGATCTTACTTGATACGAGTGTCATTATTGATGGCCGCGTGGCCGACATCGCCAAGACGAATTTTCTGCCCGGAACCCTGCTAATCCCGCGCTTTGTACTGAACGAACTGCAATATATTGCCGACTCTCCGGATGGCCTTCGGCGCCAGAGAGGCCGGCGCGGGATGGAGGTGCTGGCCGAACTGCAAAAGCTCCCGAACATCCTCGTGCGGGTCAGCGACATCGACGTGGACGGCGTGCGCGAAGTCGATGACAAGCTCATCGTGCTCGGCAAGCAGCTCAAAAGCCCCGTGCTGACCAATGACTTCAACTTAAATCGCATCGCTGAGCTGCAAGGAGTAACCGTCCTGAATATCAACGAGCTGGCGAACGCCGTCAAGTCGGTCGTGCTGCCCGGGGAGGCCATGAAGATCAATATTTTCCAGGAAGGCAAAGAGACCGGACAGGGTGTCGGATATATGGACGACGGCACCATGGTGGTGGTCGAGAACGGCAAGGACTTTATCGGTGAGTATCAGGATGTCCACGTCACCAAGGTGCTGCAAACGGCCGCCGGGCGCATGATCTTCGCCCGTGTCGAGGAAGAGGCCAGCCGGAAAAGAAAAGCCAATTAGGAGTAGGTCCCGGAAGATCCGATCGGATCAAATCAAAAGAAACCCGGAGAATCCCAGAGGCTCTGCCTCAGGGTGACATCCTCAAACATGCTCCGTATCTACAACACCCTCACCCGTAAAAAAGAAGATTTTCAAACACTCGAGCCGATGCAGGTCAAGATGTATGTGTGCGGCGTCACGGTCTATAAGGACGCGCATGTCGGGCATGCCATGTCGGCGCTGGTGTTTGATATCCTGCGGCGCTACCTGGAATATCGCGGCTTCCAGGTCCAGCATGTGATGAACTTTACGGATGTGGACGACAAGATCATCAACCGCGCCCGGGAACTGGGCGAGGACCCCTTGACCCTGGCACAGCGCTACATTGATGAGTATTCCCGGAACCTCAGGGATCTCAATATCCTGCCTGCGACCTTCAATCCACGCGCCACCCGGACCATGAGCGAGATCATCGCGATGATCAGGGGATTGATCGATAATGGCTTCGCCTATGCGGCCTCCAATGGCGATGTGTATTTCCGCGTCACCAAAGACCCGGAGTATGGAAAACTTTCCGGCCGCAAACTCGACGAGATGCAGGCAGGCGCACGCATCGAAGTCGAGGATGCCAAAGAACATCCCATGGACTTCGCATTGTGGAAATCTGCAAAGCCCGGGGAGCCTTCCTGGGATTCCCCATGGGGAGGGGGCCGCCCCGGCTGGCATATCGAATGTTCGGCGATGAACCTGGCGGTTCTGGGCGAACAGATCGATATCCATGGCGGCGGAAATGATCTGATCTTTCCGCACCACGAGAATGAGATCGCTCAAACGGAATCCTTCACGGGCAAGCCGTTCGCCCGGTTTTGGATCCACAATGGCATGCTCCAATTCGGCGGCGAAAAGATGTCCAAGTCCCTGGGCAATATCGTCAGCATCGACGAATTTCTGGCCAAACGCGATGCAGACGTGATGCGTATGCTCGTCTTGAGCGGCGCCTACCGTGCCCCGCTGGTCTTCAACGACGAGACTCTGGACGCGGCAGAAAAAAGCGTCGACCGGCTGCGCGGCGGACTGCGACCGGCCGGGAGCTCCGCGGCCGGACTCGCCGCGCCTGCCGCCGCGGCACTCAATACCCTGGCGGAGTCGACCCAACAGGCGTTCACCAATGCCATGGATGATGACTTTACTACACCTCTGGCACTGGCCGCGTTATACGAATTGGTGAAGGCCATCAACACGGCCCGCGACCAGGGCGCGCACGTTGAAAATTTGCGGATGGCCCAGAGTACGCTGCGTGAACTGACAGGTGTCCTGGGATTTCGGCTGGCTGAAAAGAAAGGCTCGGGCGATATGGATAAATTCGTCGACCTGCTCATCGAAGTTCGGACCGAAGTCCGCAAGCAGAAGCTCTGGCCGCTTTCGGATTTGATCCGCGACCGTCTCAAGGAGCTGGGCGTCAATATCGAAGATACGAAAGATGGCACGCTCTGGAAATGGGGATGACTCTTTCCGCCCCGCTTGCTGCCACGGATCGACCCGCCTGATCATTCGACTCGAAACTGTTTCAGCAGAATATTTGCATGTCTGACCTTGATCCCTTTCCGTCCGCGGAATTCGATACCTGGGCCCAAACGTATGACCAGGACGTAAGCACACAGAACAAATTTCCGTTTGACGGGTACGAGCGGGTCCTGGATACCGTGCTCAAGCTGGCTGCGCCCGAGCGGGGCATGTCGGTCCTGGATCTGGGTACCGGGACTGCCAACCTGGCGGTCCGGTTCGCGCCATCTGGAAGCGAATTGTGGTGCAGCGATTTTTCCCCCTCCATGCTGGACCAGGCCCGTCTCAAAATGCCCTCTGCGCATTTCATTCTGCATGACCTGCGTGCTCCCTGGCCCCCTGAACTCAACCGCCGTTTTGATCGAATTGTTTCAGCCTACGTGTTCCACCACTTTGACCTCGAAAAAAAGGTGAGCTTGTGTGCCGAACTCTGTGCCCGGAATCTGAGCGCGAACGGGAATCTGATCATTGCCGATTTATCCTTTCCCGATCGGAATCAGATGGGGATCTTTGCCCGATCAGTGGGAGATTTGTGGGAAGAGGAGCCCTACTGGCTGGTCGATGAAGTGATGCCGAAATTGAAAAACAAGAAGTTGAAGGTCGATTACGAACAGGTTTCCCCCTGCGCCGGCATCTATTCCATGCGAACATAGTTTTGCCAGGAGTGCTCGTTGCAAGAGCTGATCTATAGCCGGAATGCCGTCTACGAAGCCCTGCGCGCAAAACGCAGGCCGGTCCACCGTGTACAGATCGCGGAGGGAGTCGAGCAGAGGGGCCGGCTTGAGGAGATCCTCAAGATCGCCGGGGAGGGCAAGATCCCCATTGAGCGCGTCCCAAGAGCGCGGCTCGACCGTGTCCATCAAAACCACCAGGGGGTTGTGGCGGAGGGGGGGGCCTATCCCTATAGTGACCTGGTTGAAATGCTTGAGCTTGCACACCAGCGGGATGAAAAGCCCTTGATCCTGCTGATCGACTCACTACAAGATCCTCAAAACTTTGGTACCCTGCTTCGCAGCGCGGAAGCCATCGGGGTGCACGGGATCGTGATCCCCCTGGCTCATGCAGTGGAAGTCACGCCCGCGGTGGTGAATGCCTCCTCGGGCGCCAGCGAACATCTGCGGATTACCCGCTCGAACCTGTCCCAGACCATCGACACGTTGAGGGATTCCGATATTTGGGTCGTTGGCCTCGACCAGGCAGGCGAAGCCTTCAGTGAAAAGACCAAACGCCACCTGCAAGGCGCACTCGCGATCGTAGTCGGGGCCGAGGGCGTGGGTCTACGTGAACTGACCGCCAGGAAGTGCGATATCCTTTTGAAACTTCCCATGCGCGGTCAGGTCGAATCATTGAACGCCGCGGTCGCCGGCTCGATCGCTTTATATCTCGCCTACCTGCAGCGGGGCTGAACGATTATTTCCCATCGATCCACATATATCTTTCAAGCGAAACGGCGATCGGAGTCAGCACGTAACCCTTGAGATAGGGCTTGACCAGTGTGTACGAGATCCCGTGATGGGTGAACAAGACTGGCGCATCGTTTACGATGATCTGCTCGGCCTGCTGGTACATTTGGATGCGTTTGGAGACATCCTGTTCCACGCGTGCAGCCTCCAGCAGCGTATCCAGCTGCGGATTCGAATATCCCCCGGTATTTTGTTGGGCGCCCGTATGGAAGAGAACGTCCGCGAAGTTTTCAGGATCCGGGTAATCCGCGCACCAGCCGCCTGTCACAAGCTGTCCGTGCTGCCCTGAGAAGATATGATCATAATAAAAGCTCGGTTCGATATTTTCGATGGTGATGGTCACGCCCAGATACTGTTTCCACATCTGTGCCATGGCCGCCACATCGGGACTTACGTAAGAACCGTATCCTGCGTCGGTGTAAACGATCGTGGGAAGTCCTGCCGCACCGCCGTATTTGGATCCAGCCAAAAGGGCACGCGCCCCCGCGGGATCAAAGGGCAGACCCCTCAGGCTTACATTGAAGCCCGGCAAACCGGGCGGATACGGTCCGATTGCCGGCAGCGCATGCCCATGCAGTACGACGTCGAGGAATTTTTGGCGGTCGAAGGCGAGTGTAAAAGCCTGCCTGACCTTCACATCATCGAATGGAGGTTTGGTCGTATCGAAGACGACGTAACCCGTGCAAAGATCGACCCCGGTATGCAGTTCGCTGTGCAGAGGTTCGGTGGGATCGAGGAAGCGGTCTACAGCGTTCAATGAAACAGGGGTCATATCAATGTCGCCGGTTTCGTACAATGCCTGACCCGAACCGGAATCGAGCTTGACCAGCACGAATTGAATGGCGGGGCGGCGGAGATAAAACGCATCAAAGATCTGATAAACGATCTGCTTGCCACTGGTCCATTCGACTAATTTGTAGGGGCCTGTGCCATTGGGATGATGGACCCAGTCCGGACCGGATTCGACGTTGGCCTTGTCCACCACGAAGGCCGTCGGATAGGTGAGCTTCAACAGAAAGTACGGCTTCGGCGCGTCGATCCTGACTTGCAGCGTGTGATCGTCCAGGGCCTTGATTCCCCTGATGTGATCTGCCGCTCCTGAGTGCATCTCCTTGACGCCGACGATGTCACCCATATAGCTCAGGACCGTATCCGACTTGGTCTTTGGGTCGGCTGTGCGCTCCCAGGAATAGATGAAATCTCCCGCGGTCAGCATGCGTCCGTCGTGGAATTTTACGTTCGTCCGCAGGTGAAAGGTGTAGACGGTTCCATCGGGACTCACCGACCAATTTTCGGCTATGTCCGGGATCAAGTTCAATTGCAAGTCGAGAGCGACAAGCCCGCTGTAGACGAGTTTGTCGCCGGAGCCGTGGGTCGAAGCCGGGTCATAGTCACGCAGGTTTGTGCTTTCGCCGCCCTCCAGGACGAGAGTTTGATTCATGGGCAGTTGAAGCGGCGGTGCCGCGAAGACATTGCCTGCTGTCAGGAAGGCGAGCAAGCCCACAGACAGAATAATCGCAGCTACGGATCTCACCCTGGGACTTTCAGCGAGGCAAATCCCGGGAATGCGTTTCATTGGATCGCTCCTTTGCGTTTCTTCCTACGATCGAGAAACACACCGATGCCAATGGCTCCGAGGAGGAGTCCCAGGCCGCAACAGGTGAGGACCCCGATGAAGAGTAATGAATCGGACAACCCATTGGATGGAGTCTCTGCAGCGGAGGGCGTCGGAAAACTAAACGCGGTAGGCGAGACGGCCACCGGGGCACCGGATACGGGAACGATCGTAGGCACATACGTGGGTGTTTGGATTGGAGTCGGCAACCCCTGCGCCGCTCGTGACTTCGCTCCAATGCTCTTTCTCCAGAGGTCTTCAAGTCCCTCGACATTGAACCCATACACCTGCTTCAGCGCCTGGTCGATCGTGCTGCCGTCTCGTATCGCAATCAGGAGAGCCGTCATCTTGTCGCGGCTGTAGGTCTGGATGAGAAATTGGACGATACTTTCTGATTCGCTATAGGCGAGGTTGGCTTTGTCGGTGATCTCAGAGAACGGACCGCTCAACGATCGGACCGAGAGAAGTGCATCATTTCTGATCGCGTCGTCCAACTGTGTCTGTGAGGCCACCTCGAGTGGACCTTCAGAGTACACCGCCAGGCCCTCGTTCAGCCAGGTGGGTATTTCGCCAAGACAGGTAAAGATGAGATGGCCCACCAGCACGTGAGTCATTTCATGAACTTCGGCCCTGCGCCCCCAACTGAGATCGCCGGGTCCAATACCAATGATCACAATGTTGTATTCGGGAAAGGCTTCCCCACCGGTCCAGGATGGAGCATAGAGGACCGCATTTTTCAAGTCATCCGTGCTCGCATAGATGTATAGGTCGATCGGTTGGGTCGTGCTCAGCCCCGCATCCTGTTCTATGCGCGCCAGGCCTGTGACTGCAGAATCGAGCAATTGGTTTGCATAGCCTGGATCGTTGTAATACCAGTGTAAGCGTATGTCGCCTTTCGTCATCTCCTGCCAGGCATGTGAGTTGTCCAGCCATATGACCGTCTTTTGATCGCTGACGGTCTCGGCACCGGTCTCATCTGTGGTACGCCAGCGCCACCAGATCTGCGCGCCTGGCGGGAGTGAGCCGGACTGACGCATGTCCCAGGTCCATGAGACATTCACTGATGTAGCGGGTGTGATCTGCGGTTCTGCCTTTGCAACCACCTGTCCGCAGGTCTCCTCGGCATCGCCGTATTCCAGAACAACCGATGTGATCTTGTTGGGACTGGTGATCCTTGCCTGGAAAGTGATACCGTTCGGGAAATCGAGGGTGGGCTGGTTGTTCGTCACGTCCGCGGCGGGCCGGGCAGAGACGGAGTGCAGCGGAAGGAGTGAAATCGTAATGACAATCAGGAATGCGGTGAATCTTCTCTGCATGACTTTCCTCCTATCAGCAGTTTCCGTCTTCACCAACGCACGTGAAGTAGATGATCAAATCGTTCTTCAATGATACCCCTCCAGGCTCGCGGGCGATGGCTCCCAATTTGGCCCGATTCGAATCGCGGCAGGAAGCGGCTTGGAGAACCCACTCGGAAGTGATCGCGCAATTCCGCCCCTGTTCGATGTGGTTTAATTGGGCGGTTAGCACAAAGGCCTCAAGATCAACATGCCAGAAGCAACCTTCCACTTTCCGCGCGGTTTTTTATGGGGATGTGCCAGCGCGTCTCACCAGGTCGAAGGGAATAATACCAATAACAACTGGTGGAGGTGGGAAGAGGAAGGCCATACCGCCGGGAGATCCGGCCTGGCTTGTGACTGGTGGGGAGGACGATGGAGGGAGGATTTCGATCGTGCGGCCGAGACCGGACAAAATGCACATCGCTTCTCGGTGGAGTGGAGCCGCATCCAGCCTGCTCCTGACCAATGGGATGAAGATGCGCTCGAAAAGTATCGCGGCATGCTGCGGGGTCTCCGTGAACGCGGCATGACTGCCATGGTTACTCTGCATCATTTCTCCGACCCGCTCTGGCTGAGTGAACGCGGCGGCTGGGAGGACCCGGATGTTGTTTCCCTCTTTGAAAGGTTTGTCCGCAAGACGGTTGAGGCGCTCAAGGAGTACTGCACTCTGTGGGCGACGATCAATGAGCCGAGTGTATATGCGATCATCGGGTACGCCAACGGAAGTTTTCCGCCCGGGGTCAATAACCTGCAACGGGCGGTGAGGGTCGAAGCCAATATGATCCGCGGGCATGTCGCTGCATATCACGCCATTCATGACATTCAGACAGAGGCACGTGTCGGCTACACCCTCCATTATCGGCCGATGATCGCCAGGAACAAATTCTCTCCCTTGGACCGGCTCATGCGGCACATTCGTTACGAAGGTCTCAACATGGCCTTCCCTTCCGCAATCAGTACGGGCGTGATGAAAACTCCCATCCGGAATACGTCGATCCCTCAGGCACGCGGGACGCAGGATTACCTGGGGCTCAACTATTATTCGGCGGATATGGTCTCATTCAATATTCGAAACCGCAAACAGTTGTTCACCCACAGCAGTTTCCCCCCGGGTGCCGACATCAGCCAAAATCCTTTCATTGCGAATATCCCGGAGGGTCTCTACGATTCGCTTGATTGGGCCGTGCGCACCTATCCCAAACTTCCGATCCTCATCACGGAAAACGGCGTCGATAGCGGGGATGACCACATTCGCCCGCGCTATCTGGCACAACACATTCATCAAATGTGGCGGGGAATCAACTTTAATTGGCCCGTCAAGGGCTACTTCCACTGGTCGCTGGTGGATAACTTCGAATGGGAGCGTGCCTGGACCCAACGATTCGGATTGTGGGAACTGGATACCGAAACTCAAAAGCGGACCAAACGTCCGAGCGCAGACCTGTATGCGGCCATCTGCAAGGAGAACGGGCTCTCCTCGGAAATGGTCCGGAAGTATTGTCCAGAAGTGTTTGAAAAGATCTTTCCCGGCTGATCCCAGAGGTCTTTCGGTCCCCGCCCGGGCCCTGCAGAATTGATCGAGCGCCCCGCGCATTCCCGGAGGCCGGCTGGTTCGAACGGCTCAGTCCATGCCGCTCACGCTGGTCAATCTTTCCCCTCAGAGTATCCGGGTCATTGAAGGAATCTGTACGAGCGGGGCCGGAGCGGCTTGCGGCTTTGCCGAATCTGCGCCCGCATCTTCGAGGGGGTTCATTCTGAATCCAAACAGCCACCCGCTCGGGTGGCTGTTTGGGATCTGTGACTACTCCCCCTGCCTAGAGGCAGGGGCTTCTAGGGCCAATGCCCAAAGACTCTAGTCCGAGTCTCAAGATATTTATAGCCCATGCGTTCTATTATACAGCCGTGCCTCTCTACTTCAAGATTGCGGATTGGCGGCTTATATCCCCAACGCTAAAGCGTGGGGCTTTACGCCGCCGTTTGGTAAACTGAAATTTACTTGTCCAGGAACAGGAGGACGGCGGTGGCCAGGGCGACGATCCCCGTCACGATAGCAGGTATGGCGACTCCAAAGGCGGCCACCCCGACGAGCAGGAAATATACGATCAATAACCAGGTCGAAATCTTGGACGGCATGTTCATTTGTCACTCTCCTAGGATGAGTTAAGATTTGTCTGTCCACCGTGGACAGCTCTACGATTAGAAACACCGGGGTTTGAGAAGGGATACGCGTCCTGCATGGTACAATTTCAACCCATACTTTCTCTGTCGCAGCCTGCCGCGACTGCCTGCGGTAGGCTTTTCACGCTCTATGGCCACCCTCACAGCTTCAGCCGAATTTACCCTTACCCGTAAACCGTACGAGCGCACGAAAGGCGCAGCCCGCTGGATCTGGTCGCATGCCACCCGGTATTGGCTGATCCTGGTCATGCTCGTGGTGGGTGCGATCGGCAATGCTGCTCTCGCCGGGTTCGTGCCGGTACTGGTCGGTAACGCCTTCAACGACATGCTCAAGGCGCATCCCGATCTGAGCTTGCTGATTCCACTGGCCGTACTCCTCGGCGCTTCGCAGATCGTGCGCGGTGTGCTCCAATTTGGACGTAACTTTGGTGCGGAATTGATGGCACAGAAGATCGAACGCGACATTCGCGATGAACTGTACGTCTCCCTGCTCGGAAAAAGCATGACCTTCCACAACCTGCAGCCGGTGGGCGATACGATGGCCCGCGCCACCAACGATGTCCGTGAAGTGAATTTCATGTTCAGCCCCGGGGTCAATCTGGTGGTCGGGTCGGCGCTGTTCATGGTCATTCCGTTCTTCATCGTACCCAGTTATAATCCCGGACTTTTGCTGACGCCGACTCTCTTCGCGATCGGTTATTTTTTATCCCTGATCCAGTATCTCAAGACTCTCTCCCCCATCACAGATGAGGTGCGCGCGACCTTTGGTGATATGAATTCCCACTTGTCCGAGGCGCTCGATGGAGTGGAGATCATGAAGGGCTCGGCCCAGGAAGGCGCGGAGGTCGAGACTTTCATTACCAATGCCAGGCAAGTACGGAATGCTTTCATTCGCCAGGGAGACATTGAGGCACGTTTTCTGCCAAACCTGTTGATCGGCCTGGCCTATGCAGGGGGACTTTTTCATGCACTGCTCCTTTTCCATGCCGGACTGATCAATACCGGGGGCGTCATCGCCTACTTCGGCCTGCTGCGCATGCTGGAGTTCCCGACCTACACCTCCTCCTTTGCCTACACTCAGATCTCATCCGGATTATCGGGAGGCCGCCGCATCCTGGCACTCATCAACAGCGAGACCAATCTGGACCAGAATGTTCTCGGGCATTCCGGGCCGATCCGCGGGGAAATCGAGTTTCGAGGCGTTTCCTTTCACTACCCGGCACCCGCCGGGGAGGCGCAGGCGGCGCGTGATAATGTTTTAACCGATGTGGGTTTTCGCGTGGCTCCAGGGCAGACGGTCGCCATCGTCGGCCAGACGGGAGCCGGAAAAACTTCGCTGGTAAAGCTGATCAATCGCACCTACGACACGGATGCAGGCCAGGTTTTGATCGATGGCGTCGAGGTGCGTGACTGGAACCTGGCTTCGCTGCGCGGCCAGATCTCTATGATCGAGCAGGATATCTTTCTCTTCTCGAGATCGGTGAGTGACAACATTTCATTTGGCAAACCAGCTGCTAGCGAGGAAGAGGTCGAAACGGCGGCAGAAAGCGCTCAGGCCCATGAGTTCATCCAGACCTTTGGGGACGGTTACCAGACTGTCATCGGCGAGCGAGGGGTGACACTTTCAGGCGGCCAGCGCCAGCGCCTGGCCCTGGCGCGTGCATTTTTAACCGATCCCCGCATTTTGATCCTGGATGACTCGACCAGTGCGATTGATTCCGAGACGGAGGATAAGATCCAGCAGGCGATCGGCAATGCCGCCAAAGGCCGTACCACGATCCTGATCACGCACCGCTTGTCCCAAATTCGCTGGGCGGATCTGATCATTGTTCTGCGCAGCGGCAGGATCGCCGCGATGGGGAGTCATGAGGATCTGCTGAAATCATCCGAAGCGTATTCGAGGCTCTTTCGAGAATAATCATGTCATTCTTTGCAGGCCTAAACGAAGAGAAATACGACCGTCAATATTCAGACCGTCAGCTCGTAAGCCGGATCATCGAGTATTTCAAGCCACAGCGCCAGCGGTTGACCTGGGTTTCGATCCTGGTGGTTGCCATCGCAGCCATTGGCGCCTCCCTGCCCATTGTGGTCAGCAGGATGGTGGACCTGCTCGCCAACCAGCCGTCCTTCACCTCCATCTGGGTGGTTTTTGGCATTCTTCTGTTTGTGGGGATCTCGACCTGGGCACTGAACTGGGCCAGGCGCAGCCTGGTCATCCGGGCCGTGGGAGATGTGGTGCTTGAACTTCGCAGCCGCGCCTTCGAAGCGGCCGCCCAACATGACCTCTCCTTCTACGATCAATTCTCTTCGGGGCGGATCGTCTCGCGTATCACCTCCGATACCAATGATTTTGGCCAGCTGGTTGTGATCGTTACCGATGTCACTTCACAGATCTTCCAGGCCCTGATCCTGGCGGTGGTCTTGTTTCACACCGAATGGCATCTGGCCCTGCTCCTGGTCTCCTTCCTGCCCTTTATCTTTGGAATCACGCTGGGATTCCGGAGCCTGGCCCGCCTCGTCACCAAACGGGGTATGCAGGCGATGGCCAACGTCAATCAGGCCATCAAGGAAACCGTGAGCGGGATCTCCATCGCCAAAAATTTCCGCCAGGAGGGAAGCGTTTTCACCTCCTTCGACGAAGCCAACCAGCAATCCTATCTTGTGAATATCCGGCGCGGTTTCGTTCTTTCGCTGGTCTTCCCGGTCTTGAATGCGGTCAGCGGGATCTTTGTCGGTGTCCTGGTATATGCCGGCGGGTTGAGCATCCAGGCCGCCTTGATCACCGCCGGAGCGTGGTACCTTTTCATCATGAGCCTAGACCAGTTTTTCTTTCCGGTCTTGAACCTCTCCGCATTTTGGGCCCAGATCCAGCAAGGTCTGTCCGCTGCGGAGCGGGTCTATGCCCTGATCGATGCTGACCCAAATGTGGTCCAAACCGAGAAGCGTTCTGTACCAGCGCTTAGGGGCGAGGTCTGCTTCGAACATTTAGGTTTTCGCTATACCGAAAAGGAACCGATCCTGCAGGATTTTAATATCTGTATTCAGCCCGGTGAGACCCTGGCGCTCGTGGGACATACCGGAGCAGGCAAGTCTTCGATCGCCAAATTGATCGCGCGCTTCTATGAATTTCAAGAAGGTCGTTTGCTGATCGACGGCATGGATATCCGCAGTCTGGATCTGCAGCAGTATCGGCGGCAGCTGGGCATCGTCTCACAGGTCCCATTTCTATTTTCCGGGACCATCGCCCAAAATATTCGCTACGCAGCACCGAATGTAACGGAGGACGAGATCCTGACAATGGCCAGGCGCATCGGCGATGGCGAATGGCTGGAGACTCTCCCCGAGGGCATTCACACCGGTGTCGGCGAACGCGGCAACCGCCTCTCGATGGGCCAGCGCCAGCTGGTGGCCCTGATGCGGGTGCTTGTGCAGAAGCCCGCCATCTTCATCCTGGATGAAGCGACGGCCAGCATCGATCCTTTTACTGAATGGCAGATCCAGCAGGCATTGAGTCTGATCCTGGCAAATGCCACCAGCATTTTGATCGCACACCGTCTCTCCACGGTCAAAGCTGCCGACCGGATCGTGGTCATGGATCGGGGCCGGATCCTGCAGGAGGGGAATCATGCCTCCCTGCTTGCGCAAGGCGGTCATTATGCCATGCTATATAATACGTACTTCCGCCACCAGAGTTTGGCGTATGTAGAGCGGGCCAGGGAGCTGATCGAAAAATGAAATGGGGAACCCGATCCTGTGATTAATTTTTTTCAACTTGTGCATAATCTGTTGGTCGCGGTCAAAGCCGGCCAGCTGCCGCAACTGGGCTATTGGACCTATTTCCTGCTGGCCCTGCTGGTCGCGATCGAAGGTCCCATCGCCACCCTGCTCGGGGGAGCCGCGGCTTCGGTTGGACTCATGCGGCCGCTCCTGGTCTTCATTTCCGCGGCCTGCGGAAATCTGATCGCGGACACTCTGTGGTATTCCCTCGGCTATCTCGGAAAAACAGAATGGATCCACCGCTTTGGCCGCGCCCTGGGTCTGCGACAGAACCTGATCGAGCACTTGAAAAAGAACATGCTCGAACATGCCACCAAGGTGCTTTTTCTTGCAAAGTTGACGCTCACCTTTGTCATTCCATCCCTGATCGCGGCTGGACTATTACGGGTACCCTGGAAACGCTGGTTTCCAGCCCTGATCCTGGCGGAAACGCTCTGGACCGGGTCGCTGGTGCTCATCGGTTATTATGCAACGGAGTCACTCAAACGCGTGGAGCAGCGGATCGAATATATCGCCCTGGGGACTTCAGTCGTGTTTGTTCTCGCGGTCATCTATTCCGGGAGGCGTTTGATCAAACAATGGGATAAGGACAATCCTGAAGCACCTCCCGGTGCGCATTCATGATTTCGGGATAAGCCGTCCATGCGCATCTTGATCGCAGGATCAACCTACGCTCCTGCTCTAAATGGACAGGCTATTTTCACGGTCAATCTTGCTGAAGGACTGGCGAAGCGGGGTCATCAGGTCCTGTGTGCGTTTCCTTCCCCCAAGCCCCTGAGCGAGGTCCGAAACCTGGTACAACTCGAACAGATTCGATCATTCAGCATGGCTGCCGTCCATGAAGATAGTTACGTCCCTTTATTTCAAGGTCCAGCCATTCACAGGATCTTCAATACTTTCCGACCGGAAATCGTACACATCCAGGATCACTACCCGATCGGGCGCAGCGCGGCGATCGAGGCACATAAGCGTCGGATCAAGATCGTTGCCACCAATCATTTCATGCCGGAGAATCTGGCACCCTATCTTCCCCTCTATCCGGTCCTGAAATCGTTCTATACCTGGAGCCTGTGGCGCTGGATGCTCGAGGTCTACCAGCGCGCGGACGTGGCTACCGCGCAGTCGCGGGTTGCGGCTGAGTTGATCCGCAAGCAGGGCCTCCAAATCCCGGTCCTGCCCGCATCCTGCGGCATCGACCTGGGCCGCTTCCACCCTGATCCGGCAACCGATCGAAGTGCCTGCCGCAGGCGGTACGGGATCGATACCGAGAAGACCATTTTCTTATTCGTGGGACGGGTCGACCGCGAAAAGCGGATCGATGTCCTGCTGCGGGCCGTGAGTATGCTGAGGCGCGATGATATTCAACTGGTGATCGCCGGGCATGGAGCCGCATCGAATGAGTTTCAATCTTTGGCCGCTACTCTCGGACTGGGCGCTCGCGTGAGGTTTACAGGTTTTATTCCCAATGAGGATCTTCACGTGCTATTGAACAGTGTGAATATTTTCTGCATGGCCAGTGAAGCGGAATTGTTAAGCATCGCCTCCCTGGAAGCCATGGCCTGCGCGTTGCCGGTGTTGATGGCGGATGCAGTGGCGCTGCCGGAACTGGTTACCCCCGGTGTAAACGGCTTTTTGTTCCATCCGGGCGATCCCGGGGACGCGGCCGCACATATGGAGCGCCTGGCGAACAGCCGTGAACTTTGGAGCGAGATGGGGCAAGCCAGCCTAAAGCGGGCCAGCTATCACAGTCTTGAAAATACCCTGACGCGCTACGAAAAACTCTATACCCAGGTGCTGGCCGGCGGATCGCTCACCGATTTTTCGTCGGACGCGATCGCTCCTTAGCCATAAATCGCGATGACCAGGATGCCGACAAAGATCACAACGGCACCGATCACCCGGATGCCCCCCAGTTTTTCATTCAGGAACCTCCAGCCGGCGAACGCCGCCATGACCACACTTACTTCGCGGATGGCTCCTGCATAGCCCACCCGGGAAAAACTGTATGCCACCAGCGCAAGGAAATATGCCGAGACGGTCAGCAAGCCGACCGAGAGGATCCGCCAGTGGTAGCCATCAAATTGAGCACGCAACTTGGTCCAGCCGTACTGCCGGAAGACGTGGGGGGTCATGAGTACGGGAGCTAGGAAAAAGATCAAGACCGCGTAGGGAAAGGTCGCCGTACGTTTCACTACCGCGCCGTCGATCGCCGAGTAGATCGAGATCAGAAGTGCCACGAGTAATGCCAGCAGTAGCCCGCGCAACGGAGCTTTGGCCTGGGCCTGAAACAAACTACTGCCTCCCACGATCATGAGACCCACAACGATGATCACGATTCCGGTTATGCCTCCACTCGTCAAGGATTCGTGGAGGAAAAGCAAAGACCACAGGGCGATGAAGGCGGGGGCCGCTCCGCGCCCCACCGGGTAGACGAGCGAAAAGTCCGAATCGTCATACGCCGCGGTCAAGACAATGTAATAGGCGACCTCACACAAGACACTGATGAACAGCAGCGGCCAGAGGGAAGGGGCAGGTAATCCGGTGAAGAATAAGAATGGCAAAAAGAAGGATGACCCCAAAAGCATCCCACACCACACGGTAATGTATTTTTCTTCGGTCCGCTTTACCAGTAAGTTCCAGGTAGTATGAAGGACCGCAGAGACCAATAACAGCCCGATCGCTCCAGCACTCATCCGGCGGTCCGGGTGTGAGAATATTGATGGGGGGCGAGCCGTAGATGCGCCCGGGCCTCATCCGTCAGTCGTCTGACACCAGGGATTCCAACAGTGTGCTTGAGCCAGGTTTGTTGGGGCATGAGACTCGTGTTTCGAAGCAGACAGGCCGGCAGAATGAGCATAGGAGGAGGGTCAATCACCCATTGTACTGGCACATACAAAAAGCCCGAAGCTCAAGGCTCCGGGCTCGGTCGTTGGAAAGAACTGATCAGGAGAGAGGGATCCGCTCCCCGCTTACGTGATCTGATTCGTCGGAACAAAGTTTCAAGATTTCGTCAACAATTTGGACTGGCGTGGAGCCTCTCCCATCCCCCTTTACATCGATCGCCTTGATCTGAATGACATTGGCCGTGACCCCCGAATTTTTGAGTTCGGCTGCGGCTGTGAGTATCAGTGCCTCCTGCGCTGCCTTGGCCGCCGCATAGGGACCTGATTTTCCGGTCGGATGAGACACATTCGAGGCAGACAGGACCAGGATCCGGCCCCATCCATTCGCGGTCATGCGCGCACCAAAAGAGCACAGAAGATTGAAGGTGGTCCAGGCATGCTGGCCGAGCATAGCCTCAAAATCTTCATCCGATGATTCGGAGAGCGTCTTGCCGCCAATAAAACCTCCGACCAGGTGGATCAAACCA
>WNFI01419093.1_pt1 | contig 19576 bp, 24 predicted proteins | sample 5400471 | NCBI WGS metagenome assembly WNFI01 (sample SAMN13153348, study PRJNA577476) | soil metagenome | isolation source: 100 cm saprolite on Douglas fir-dominated hillslope | place: USA:California | collected 2013-09-17
CGCTATGCGGCGCGTCCTCAGATGCTCTAGCTCGTCGAGCCACAGCACAACCCGACGGAATTTCTAGAGGAGGCCGACATGCGCGTCGTCGATCGAATATTCGCTGCTGCAGGCATGCCGCTGCTGATTGCCTCATTTGTCGGTTCAGCAAATGCCGCCGGAGATCCGGCGAAGGGCCAGCAGGTCTTTGCCAAATGCGCGTCCTGCCACGCCAAGGACAGGAGCAATCGAACCGGCCCCGGGCTCCTCGGTATTGCAGGGCGCCAGTCGGGTTCCGCGCCAGGATTCCACTACAGCCGGGCGATGAAGGCCTCGAACATCACCTGGGATGATAAATCTCTCGATGCCTTCATCGCATCGCCGCAGAAGCTGGTGCCCGGCACCACGATGCCTTTTGCGGGAATGCAGGATCAGCAGCAACGAAGCGATCTCATTTCCTATCTGGACACGTTGAAATGACGGGACGGCTCGCCGCGCACCAATGAACCCAAGGAAGTCAGCCATGGATCAATTCATCCGACTCGCGGTTGCGGCCTTGCTGGTAGCGCTGGCGCTCCAGGCCCAGGCAGCAATGGGCCAGTTCCTCGAGAAGAAGGTTCTCACGCTGACGGCCGCGCAGAAAATCGTGGACGCCGCGAAAGCGGAAGCCGAACGTTATCATCTCGCCGGCGTCATAGCCGTCCGCGCGACGCGCCCCTGATCGATCCCAGGTTTCTCTCCGACGATCGCGACGTGAAGCTGTTGGTCAAGGGTGGGCAGATTCAGCAGCGTATCATCGAGTCTGCGCCATTCGACGACGTGCGCGGCAAGATGCTCTATCCCGTCGAGATCGGCGATTCCGCTGGCATGGAAGCAGACATCCGCAACCGCGCCGACACACAGTACCACCCGGTCGGCACGTGCAAAATGGGCCCCGACAACGATCCGCTGGCGGTGGTCGACTCGCGCCTGCGGGTGAGGGGCCTCGAAGGCCTGCGCGTGGCGGACGCCTCGATCATGCCGACGCTGGTCGGCGGAAACACAAACGCGCCGACGATCATGATCGGCGAAAAGGCGGCAGACATGATTCGGTCCGATCAATGACATTGGAACAACGCCCGTAGGAGAGCAGAGCGACTGCCGCAAGCACCTGACCGGATTGGCAATAGCCGCATTGCGGCACGTCGAGCTTCGTCCAGGCCTGTTGGACGACTTCGGCTAGAGCGAGGGAAATATGAGTGATCCCCTGGACAAGCTCTCCTGGGATGACCTGCGGATCATAAAGGCAATCGGCGAGAGCGGCGGTCTTGCGGCCGCCGCGAGGATGCTCGGCTTCAACAATACAACCATTTCCCGGCGGCTGTCGCGGCTCGAGCGAGTGGTGGGAGCCGTTCTCTTCGACCGGCGTCGCACGGGATACCGGCCGACCGTTTCTGGCGCCGAGTTGATCGCTCTTGCCCGGCGAGTTGAAGTTGACATTGTCGGGGTGGCAAAACGCGTTTCAGGTCATGCGCAAGGCCACGCTGGCGACCTGCGCGTCACGACGAGTGATGCACTGCTGCTCGATTTCCTCACGCCGATCGTCGCGGACTTCAGGGCATCCAATCCCGAGGTACGGATCGAGGTCATCGTCGGAAACAGTTCGCTGAACCTCGCGCGAGGTGAGGCGGATATCGCCATCCGGGCGGTGACCGCGGCGCCACCGGAAAACCTGTTCGGACGGAAGGCCGCCGCCATTGCCTGGGCCGCCTATGGCCGCCGCTCGGACTTTGCAGCGGGCATGCCAAGTCCTGACGAGCTTTATCAGCGTCAATGGGCATCGTACGGAAGCAGCCTCTCTGGCCTGAGGGCGTTCAAATTCGTGGAGGAGCGCGTTCCGGGCGAGAAGATCGCCTATCGAAGCAACTCTGTTGCCGGCATGGCCGCAGCGATCGCTGCCGGCCTCGGTGTAGGATTTTTGCCCTGCATGCACGGTGACCTCTCCGACAGGCTTGTGCGCGTTGGTCCTGTGGAGCCGGAACTGAGTGACGAATTGTGGATACTCACCCATCCCGACATTCGTAAGTCGGGAAGGGTGTGTGCGTTCATGGCCCATTGCATGGCGTCCATCTCGAGGCAGCGCGCTCTCATCGAGGGAAGGGAGCATCTGGCGCCGTGAGCGATGGGAAAGCCCGCCGTCGCTGCGACGAGTGGATGACGGCCGGCCGGCTGCAAATTTGCAAAAGAACTTTTGCAGCGATGCCGCTCGCGGTTTGAATGCCTGCGTCCTAACTCCCTGACAGTCCGAAGATCGTCGGACAGTCAACGCTCCGTATCACCGTGCCGAGGATATCCCGGAAATCCTGGCGCACCAGAAAGGAAACCAACGTGAGCATCAAAGCAGTCGCCAAACCTGCCAAAAGTCTTCTCAGCCCCAAGGATCACGCGCTTATGCTCATCGATCACCAGTCGCAGATGGCGTTCAACACCAGGTCAATCGACGTGACCACTCTGCGCACGAATACTGGAATCCTTGCTCATACGGCGAAGGGCTTCAACGTCCCGACGATCCTCTCGACGATTTCGAAGGACAGTTTCGCCGGCCCGCTATTCGACGAGATCACGGACGCATTCCCGAACGCGGAAGTCACTGACCGCACGACCTCGAATGCCTGGGAGGACAAGAATTTCATTGCCCGCGTCAACGCCGTCGGCAAGGATCGCCTCGTCATCTGCGGCCTATGGACCTCTGTCTGCTGCAACGGTCCCGTATTGTCGGCGCTGGACCAGGGCTACGAGGTTTATGTTGTCACTGATGCATGCGGTGATTGTTCGGTTGAGGCCCACGAGCGGGCAGTCGAGCGCATGATACAGGCAGGCGCGCGTCCGATCACCTCGCTCACCTATCTTCTCGAGCTGCAACGCGATTGGGCCCGTCTTGAGACCTACGATATCACAACCGACATTGCGATGAAGTTCGGCGGCGCCTTCGGTGTCGGCATCCAGTACGCCAAGACGATGCTGTAGAAGCCGGAAGCTCATCTCGCAAGACCACGGTCTTCCCATGGACAAAGGATCATTCGTCCCGGCATCGGCCGAACATGAGGAATGTTCATCCGGTGCCGGCTGTCGATGGTTTGCCGCGTGAGGATATCTCGCGACTGCGGTTCCGCTACGCGATTGAAGGCGACAACCCGCCCTGGCGTCCGGTCTCTGCATTCGACGACGGGTCCAAAGTCTATATCGAGATGCCCAGTGGAATTGCACAGGGAGAGGCGCCGCCATTGTTCGTCATCGGTCCGGAGGGGGACGGTCAGCTCGTCAATTATCGCGTGAGGCAGAACTATTACATCGTGGACCGACTGTTCGCCGCGGCTGAGCTCCGGATGGGAGGTGAACATCAGCAATCGGTGGCTGCGTTCAGATACCGGTTAAATACCTGCATTTCTCCGCGACGTCGAGCATCTGGCCTAGCTTGAGCCTCATGCGCATCGTTTCGACGGCCAGCCTTGAACTCACAGTGAAAAACGAATCTTTAGAAAGATCGAACACGTGATGCGACCTTAGCTCGTGAGGTTTTTGATTCGGAGCCATTGCCTTTTTGACGCTCGCGGTCGTTGCCTGCAATCTTGCCTGGTTGATCTCACGGAGCATCATTTGTCCGCTCACCTTGCTCGGTTTTCGCATGAAGCAGATGACCGGCGGCAGCCCTCTTTGAGTTCGAAAGGAAGTCCAAGGCTCGAGATTCAGTGAGATGCCCCGAAGCCAGTGATGTCGAGCGACGTGAATTCGCTGTACGAAGGCAGAGGCAGAGTGAGCCTTCTCTTATCAGACCATTCCGTTAGAATTCAACGCTGTGGACGGCACAGGTTCAACGACGTCCCAGTGCTCGACTATCTTATCGTTTTCGACTCTAAAAATATCGACCACAGCCAAGCCGGGCTCTCCCGGAATCTTGACGAGGTGGGCATGCGTCACCACCAGATCGCCTTCCGCGATGACGCGCTTAATCATCAGCTTCATATCCGGAAAGGAAGTCAATAGACCGCGTACGAACGCGATAAATCCTTCAGTGCCATCGGCTACTCGCGGATTGTGCTGAGTGTAAGTCTCCCCCGCCTGCCGTGAACGGGGAGCAAGCGGAAGTATAGTTTTGGCGAGGCTAAAAGGGGCGGCTCTCAACGCTGCGATCATCGATACAGAAAATTGGTGACCCGCTCCTCGAAAATTGGATCGAAAATGACATTCGATCCTCTACGAGCGTTCAGCAGGCCAGGCTTCGCCATGAACGGGGCGATCATGCGAGATGTTTGCAGAGAAGACCTGCTCGTTCGCCCTTGGAAGGAGCGAAATAGATGTCGAAGGCGTTGGAAGGCTGTTTAGCTTTGGTTACAGGAGCCAGTCGCGGCGCGGGTAAGGGCGTGGCGATTGGCCTAGCTGAGGCTGGTGCAACCATCGTGGTGACAGCAAGAACGCGGACCAGCGGCGCAGGCGAATGGCCTGGGTCGCTTGATGAGACCCTCGAGGAAATCGCGCGTGCTGGTGGCGAAGGCGTCGGTATTGAGTGCGACCACTCGGACGACAAGGCCGTAGAGGGCGTCTTCGCTCGCGTTGCGCGCGACTACGGAGGGCTCGATGTCCTGGTGAATAATGTCTTCGCAGCGCCCAGTTTGATGCCGGTAAATGTACCCTTTTGGGAGACGCCTGTTGTAGTCTGGGATCTCCTGCATACCGTTGGCCTGCGTTCGCATTTTGTCGCAAGTCAATTTGCCATTCCGTTGATGCTGGGCCGAAAGAACGGATTGGTCGTAAATACCTCCTCCCCCGCGGGAGGCAGCTACACCTTCAACGTGCCATTTGGCGTGCAGAAATCGGGTGTGGATCGAATGGCTCTCGACATGGCGCATGAACTGAAGCCGTACGGCATTGCCGCCGTATCAATCTGGCCAGGATTCCTCAAGAGCGAAAAGCTCGCGGCCCAACCCGACCGAGTCCCTCCGCATCTTGCCAAGCTGATCGCAGAAAAAGGCGAGACTCCGATATTCGCAGGACGTGCCGTCGCCGCCCTGGCTGGTGATCCGCTCGTCATGCGGAAGACCGGGAAGATCCTCCTAGTATCCGAATTGGCCATCGAGTACGGCTTCACCGATGTCGGTGGATGCATACCAGCGGGCGTTCCGTCCTGGAATGAGCCGAGCGTCGTCCGAGCATGATCCCCTCCCGTGCAAGGCTTACCAGGGAAGATGATGATCTGGCGTATCATTATTTAACGCAGCACCGCCGCATGGAGGAAGATAAGTCTCGCGCCAGAATCTGAGGACTGCGTGAGCATACTGAGCCCGGGATCATCACGCAGCGAACTCGCGGCACGAGCGTACGATCATATGCACGTGCGGATGCTCATCCTCAACCGCGCCTTGAAAGATTGCAGAAGTAGATCGACGTTGATGACCCACGGACGACAAGTACAGAGGAAGGACTAATCGATGTCGAAAAACGGTCGACTGGAAGGCTGCATTGCATTGGTGACAGGCGGAAGTCGCGGTGTTGGCAAGGGCTGCGCAATTGGCTTGGCGGAAGCCGGAGCCACGATCATCGTCACTGCGAGAACCCGTAGGAGTGGCACGGGTCAATGGCCCGGCTCGCTCGATGAGACCATAGCTGAGATAGAGCAGGCCGGCGGCAAGGGCATCGGCATCGAATGCGACCATTCGAACGATAAGGCGGTGGAAGAGCTATTTGCCCGCCTGGCGCGCGACCATGGCGGTCTCGACGTGCTTGTGAACAATGTTTTTGCCGAACCGAAAGTCATGCCGGTTAACGTGCCGTTTTGGAAAGTACCCGTCAGCCTTTGGGACGATTTTCATGCGGTCGGCCTGCGTTCGCATTTCGTCGCCAGCCAATTCTGCGTGCCGTTAATGCTCGGTCGCAAGCGTGGGCTTATTGTGAACACGTCCTCGGGCGGAGGGATCAGGTACACGTTCAACGTGCCGTTCGGCGTGCAGAAGTGCTGTGTGGACAGGCTGGCCCGCGACATGGCGCATGAGCTCAGGCCGTTTGGGATCACTGCTGTCTCGATATGGCCGGGATACCTCATGACCGAAAAATTCAAGGTAGAGCGTCATCGCGTTCCTCCAGCGCTAGCGAAGTCCATAACGGAGCGAGGCGAGACGCCGGTATTGGCCGGCCGCGCGGTAGCGGCGCTAGCGAGCGATCCGCTTGTCATCCAGAAGACCGGGCAGATCCTTCTCGTTTCCGAATTGGCAGCGGAATACGGCTTTGCTGATGTCGATGGGCGCGTTCCGCCGGCGCCGAGCCGGGACCCCGCACCGCTTTCAGTGTTTCAACCCGTCGACGGGAACTGAAGCCGGCGCAGACCGGGGGGAGCTTCGTGAGCAGACGTGGCAGTTGTCACTCTATCGCGGCGCAGCGTCGGCGCGGAGATGGCTGGTGGCGCGCCGGATCATTTCATGCAGCCAGTTTTGGGAAGCATCCCCCTCGTGCCGTTCGTGCCAGAGCGAGCGCACCTCGAGGCGCATGGTGGGATAAGGCAGCTCGTAGATTGTTACGGGATGGGTTGCGGCGAATGAATCGGCCAGCGGGCGCGGTACGATCGCCGCGAGACTTGAATTGTCGAGCAGCGCCGGAAGCGCGAGAAAATGCGGCAACGAGACCGCGACACGCGGGACCTGGCTGGAAGCCGAGAACGCATTTTCGAACGCAGTCCGGTCGTACATCTCCGACCTTCGCGCCAGGCCGCGCTCCGAGATGAAGCCGTCGATCGCGCCTTCCTGCTCGCCGCCAAAGGACACCACGACGATGGAAAGCGTCGCAAGTGTCTCCGTTGTGATCGCGCCGAGCTTTTGGCTCGAATGGGTGATCAGCACGTCGTCATATCCGAACAGGAAGTCCGACTTGAAACGCTGCGGCACCGCCGAGAACGTGCCGATCGCGACGTCGATCCGGCCGAGGTCGATCTGCTCCGCCAGATCAATCCGCGTCACCGGCTTGATGGCAAGGTCGATCAAAGGCGCCTCGGCACTGAGAATCCCAAGCAGATTGCGCGCGATTACCATGGTCGTGAAATCATTCGCGGCGATGGTGAATTTCTTGGTCGAACTGCCCGGTTCGAACTTCGGCAGTTCGACCGCGGTTTCCAGCGCTTTGAGGGCTTCGCGAACCAGGGGGGCCATCGCCAGCGCGCGTGCGGTGGGCTGCATTCCCGTGGTGGTCCGGATGAAGAGTTCGTCGTCCAGCATTTCGCGCAGTCGCGCGAGGCAATGGCTGACGCCGGACTGGCTCAGGAAAACCTTCTGGCTCGCGCGCAGGACGCTTCGCTCCTCCATCACGGCGTCAAACACCCGCAACAGATTCAGGTCGAAGCTGGAAAACGGTACGGTCATTTGCCCCCTGATGTCGGCGGTCCGGCAGGCCGGAATACGTCGGCCCCGGCCCAGTATAGCGGAAAAATGATGCCGAACCGAACGCACCGCTACCGATGACATGAGAAAAGCTGCGTTATCTCAAGGCCTTCCAGCCACGCCGCCGCGATCTGCGGGGCGCTCATTTCAAAGCTGAAATAGTTTCACTTCCGCGCCGCGCCGGTCCGGGATTATCGGGGATGTCGATAAACGGGGGTGAACGGCATGCCGCACGATATCCGAGGGAAGACGACCAGCAGGATGTGGTCGATCTGGATGTTGGGGATGCTTGCGGCGTTTGGCGTCGGCAGCAGCTCGCGGCCGGCGACAGCGCAAATAACGCCGCTCAAGCTTGGCGTCCTGACCGACATGTCTTCGCTCTACGCAGATAATGGCGGTCAGGGCTCGGTGGTCGCCGCGCAAATGGCGGTCGATGATTTCGGCGGCACGGTGCTGGGGCGGAAGATCGAGGTGATCTCGGCCGATCACCAGAACAAGGCCGATATCGGCGGCGCGATTACCCGGCGGTGGATCGACAACGAGAATGTCGAGGTGATCCTCGACGTGCCAAATTCGGCCGTGGCGCTGGCAGTTCAGGGCATTACCCGCGAGAAGAAGAAGCTGTTCCTGGCAACGGGCGCCGCGACATCGCGTCTGACCGGTGACGAGTGCTCGCAGACCGGGATCCACTGGACCTACGATACCAATGCGTTGTCGCAAGGCACGACCAAGGCGGTATCGAGGCTCGGCGTCAAGAACTGGTATTTTCTGTCGGCGGATTATTCGCTCGGCGCGCAACTGGAGGCCGACAGCCGCAAGGTGATAACAGCGGAAGGCGGTCAGGTCGTGGGCGCGGTCAAGCATCCGATCAACACGCCGGATTTCTCTTCATTCCTGTTGCAGGCGCAATCCTCCAAGGCCGACGCGATCGCGCTGGCCGATGCCGGTGGTGACTTCATCAACGCCGTCAAGCAGGCCGGCGAATTCGGGGTGACCAAGACCCAGAAGCTGGTCGGTCTTCTGGTGTTCATCGCCGATATACATAGCCTCGGACTGCAGAGCGCGCAGGGATTGATCCTGAGTTCGGCGTTCTACTGGGATCTCAATGACGATACTCGCGCGTGGTCGAAGCGTTTCATCGAGAAGACCAACAAGGTCCCGACCATGATCCACGCCGGCACCTACGGTGCGGTGATGCATTATCTCAAATCGGTCGGCGCTGCCGGCAGCGTCGATGGTTCGGTGGTGGCCGCAAAGATGCGCGAGATACCCGTCAACGATTTCATGACCAGGAATGGCAAAATCCGCGAAGACGGCCGTCTGGTGCGCAACATGTATCTGTTCAAGGTCAAGTCGCCAGAGCAATCCAGATACAGGTTCGATTACTACGAGCTTCTGGCGACGATCCCCGGCAACGAGGCCTTTAAACCTCAGGAGGAGGGCGGATGTCCCTTGCTCAGCAAAAAATAGCCGTAACGGTGCCCTCGGCTACCAGTACCGCGCCGCGAGGCGGCGGCCCGGAAGTCCGTGCGGATGTCGACCGGATTATACGAGGGCGCTTCGCCAGTCGCGCCTTCACCAGCCGGGCCGTTCCACAGCGGACGATCACCGATATCCTGGACGTCGCCAGATTTGCGCCAAGCGGCGCAAACATCCAGCCCTGGCGCGTCTACGTCGTTGGCGGGGCCAAGAAAGATGAGATTTCGCGCGCGCTGCTGAAAGCGCATGAAGAGGCGCGCGACCAGCACACATCTGAATATCAGTATTACGCCTCGCAACTGCCGGAGCCGTATCTGTCGCGCCGCAATCAGTTCGGTCGGCTGTTCTATGGTTCGCTCGACATCCAGCAGTCGGACACGGCCGGGCGCGCGCGGCAGACGGCGAAGAATTACGGCTTCTTCGGCGCGCCGGTCGGACTGATCATGACGATCGACCGGCGTCTGCAACTGGGAAGCTGGCTCGATCTCGGGATGTTCATTCAGAACGTCATGATCGCTGCCGGCGCGAGGGGTTTGCAGACCTGTCCGCAGGAGACGTTTTCAAAATATCACGTGCTGCTCAGGAATCTGCTTCCGATTCCGTCGGAAGAGATGGTGGTTTGTGGCATGTCGATTGGATTTGCCGAGGACTATTGCCTGAACAAGGGAAGCCTGATGCCGAAGGCCGCCGTCGAGGAATTTGCTCAATTCATTGGTTTCGAGGACTGAACGAAACGAAAGGGAGACACGACATGGGACATCGCGAAGAGCTCATCCAGCGCAGCATTCCATTTTTGCAGGAGGTCAAGGACATGACCCCGAGCGCCCAGATGGAGAAATGGCTGAACGAGAAATACGGTGAGAACAGCGATCTCTACAAGGATCTCGCCAGGCTGATCAAGCTCGGGGTGAAGGAAGGATGGGCCGCCAACCAGGAAGTCGACGGGCCCAATTATCGGCGCAGCCGGATCGCCGAGCCCTCGCCGGAGACCCTCCAGTTCAGCATCACCGCCGTTTACATGGACAGCAAGGATCCGAGGCGATTCAAGGATGAGCACGACGACGACGTGCTGCGCGGCCAGTATCACGGCCACCCCTATGGCGAACTGAACATGGTGATCCCGCTCGATGAGGGCGCCGAACTGATGGGATTGCAGGGTTGGCAGGGACCAGGTTGGACGGCGCCTGATCCCGGCAGCCGCCATTATCCGGAAGTGAAGGGCGGCGCCCTGATAGCGTTGTTCTATCTTCCCGCCGTTCTATCCGCGGGAGAGCACTGAAGGCTTCGCGCCGCGTCTATATCCGGCCTACCGAAGCACGACCAAACGCGCGCCGAAAAAACCCCTGGTGATCGTCCCGCAGACGATGTCGGAGTTGACCGGCCCAGTCTATGGCCATGAGGCCGTGCGCGAGCGCGATAACGATTTGACCGTGCAGCACTCAGGCGAGCCAATCGGCGAACGCATCATCGTCCATGGCTGGGTGCTGGACGAGGACGGCCGCGGTGTGGCGAATACGCTGGTTGAGCTCTGGCAGGCGAACGCGTGCGGTCGTTATGTGCACGTCGTCGACCGGCATCCGGCGCCGCTCGACCTGAATTTCACCGGGGCCGGACGCGCGCTGACCGACGCGCAAGGACATTACCGCTTCGTAACCATCAAGCCCGGCGCCTACCCCTGGGGCAATCACTACAATGCATGGCGGCCCGCCCATATTCATTTCTCGGTGTTCGGCCATTCGTTTCTGTCGCGGATCGTGACGCAGATGTACTTCCCCAACGATCCCTTGTTTACGTTCGATCCGATCTTTAATTCCGTGGCCGATGAAAAAGCTCGTATGCGGATGGTCTCGAGCTTCGATCCGGAAAATACCAGGCCGGATTGGGCGCTGGCCTATCGCTTCGACATCGTGCTACGGGGCCGCAATGCCACACCGCAGGAGAACCATTGATGACCGGAATTACGCCGTCCCAGACCGTCGGCCCCTACTTCAAATACGGCCTGACGCCGAATGGCGAGTACGCCTGGAACGATGCGTTCGGAAATGATCTCGTTACGCCTGACGTAACCGGCGAGCGGATCAGGATCGAGGGGCAGGTGTTCGATGGCGATGGTCAGGCCGTTGCGGACGCCATGCTGGAGATCTGGCAGGCGGACGGCCAAGGGCGATTCGGCGACCCGCAGGACGCCGCTCATTGCCGAACGCGGCGTTTCGTGGGTTCGGCCGTTGTGGCACCGATCAACACGGTGGCTTTTCGTTCCGTACCATCAAGCCGGGATCCGTGCCCGGTCCGGGTGGCAAGCCACAGGCGCCGCACATTGTCGTTGCCGTCTATGCCAGGGGCATGACACGACAGGCGCAGACCCGTATCTACTTCTCCGACGAGGCCACCACCGCGTCCGACGCGATCCTGGCTTACGTGCCTGCGGATCGGCGCGACACGCTGGTCGCCCAGCGCGTCGCGGCTGCCGAGGGCAGCGTCTATCGTTTCGACGTACATTTGCAGGGTGATCGGGAGACCGTGTTCTTCGATCTCTGATAGATTGTATCGGCGCGCGGCTCTCCGCGGCGCACCGCCCCGGGGAGACATTCATTGCCGCATCTAGTTTGTCATTATTCGGCCGGCCAGAAGATGCCGCCAATGCGCGAGATTTTGCTCGCGTTGCATCACGCGGCGACCTCGACCGGAGTTGTCAAGGCCGCGGATCTGAAACTTCGCGCCCAGTCGTTCGACGATTATCTCGTGGCGGGCGAGCAGAAGTCGTTCTTCCACGTCACGCTTTATATGCTGGCGGGCAGGACGCCGCAGCAAAAGGAAACGCTCAGCGTGGAAATCCGCAAGGCGCTCGTCGCGCTCCTTGTGGACACCCATAGCCTCAGCGTCGATATCCGCGACATGGATCCCGACGCTTACAAGAAGCGTTTGAAGGGCTGAACGCGGTCAGAAGTCGAGGGCCAGATGCCTGGCCTGTTTGCGCGCGGCGTCCCTGGCTGCCGACACCACGGCTTCCGGACCCGCCGTCGGTGCAATCGTCACCGTTGAGATGTCGTTGCAGCCGATCACCTTGAGCCAATGCTCGAAATAGCTCTTCTGGTGGTCGAACCCCTGCATGTCGCCGTCGGCCGGGTAGGCGAACGAACTGCTGTAGATGATCGCGACCGGCTTCTTCAGGAGGCCGACGTAACCTGTCGCCGGCGACCATTCGAAGAGAACGCCGGGTTGGGTGATGACGTCGATGAACCGCTTCAGGACGAAGGGGATACTCCAGTTCCACATGGGCACGCTGAACAGCAGCTTGTCGTAGGAAAATAACCGGCTCGCCTCTTCGACGATCGACGACCAAGCTTCGGCCTGCTGGTCGCCGTGCGGAAGCTTGCGGAGCACCGCATGCTTGGCGGCGATGGCGGCATCATCCAGTGCCGGCAAATCGTGATGCCAGAGGTCGATCGTGTCGATACCGTGGGAGGGATTGGCCGCGCGATAATCGTCCAGGAACTCCCTGGCGACGGCGCAGGAGTGCGACAGTTCTCCGCGAGGGGAAGCCGAAATATGCAACAGATTGGGCATCGCATTTGTCCATTAATCTTCGAGGGAAGGAGGTTGTCCCGCGCGGGATTTCCTACAGGTCGAGTACCAGCGATGGCGATCTTGCCCAGGACACACAGATGCACATCTTGCCGTCCTGCTGTTTTTGGGTGGCGGTCAGGAAGCGATCCCGATGATCCGGCGCTCCCTCGACGACGATCGTGGTGCAAAGGCCGCATTCGCCGCGTTTGCAGCTGTGGCTGATCTCGAAACCTTCCGACAGGGCGACATCGAGAATGGACTGACCCGGATTGACCGTGACGGACTTTCCGGTCTTTGCGAATTTGATCTCGACCGGCACGTCGTTGGCTTGCGGCGCAGGTGCGGCGAAGGCTTCGCTATGGACGACTTCGGGCGGATACCCAAGACGTTCGGCCACGGCGAGCGTGTCGGCGATCAGCTGGTGGGGGCCACAAACGTAGATGTGCGTGCCCGGCTCAAAGGGGCCAATCACGTTTTCAAGCCGCATCCGGCCGTCCGGGCCGAGCGAGGTGTCGTAGAACTGGCTACACACCGTTTTGAAGTCACGTAGTTCCTCGAGAAACGCAGCTTCTTTGGCGCCCCTGGCGCTGTAATGCATCGTCGCACTTCGTCCTGAAGCCTCGAGTTCGCGCGCCATTGCAAGGATTGGGGTGATGCCGATGCCGCCGGCGATCAGCACCGGATGCGCCGCGTCCTGATCCAGCGGAAAATCATTTTCAGGCGGCAACACGATCACCGTTTTCCTGCGATCGACCTCGTCATGCATGTAAAGCGAGCCGCCGCGTCCGCTGGCCTCCCGAAGCACCGCGATCTCGTACCAGCGCCCATCCGGATCAGCATTGACGATGGTGTATTGCCGGTAATCCCTGGTCCTGTCGGTCAGCACCACGCCGACCCTCAGATGCGCTCCAGCTTCAACCCTCGGGAAACGTCCCGCTGTCGGCCTCAGCCTGAATAGTTTGACGGAGCGTGCGACCTGCCGGATGTCGATGACCTCGGCGCGAATGCTGGATTCCCGATATTCAGCCTTGGTTCCCATTCCGAAACGTTGCGCAAAATTCGAGATATAGGCGGGAAGCCCGACCGACTCGTTCAGCCGGTTGGCGTCTTCGGCTGATCCCACGCACGTCGCCATCGGAAGCGTGCCGGCCCAGCAGGCCTGCTCGTAAAGCTTCTCGCCGCCGAACACCGGGCGGCCATCGCCGGGCAGTCCGGCGCGCTTCTTCAACGAGCCCTCCTGGACCCTCATGCGGACCATGATGATGCCCTTCAACTCGTCGAGTGAAGGTTGTTTCACCTCGTCCCAGCGGCCGGGAAACAGCCGCGTGAGAAAGAATTCGAGTTGATGGCGGCGTTCGTCGAGGCTCTCGACCGGTTCGGCGTTGCCGAACACCATCACCGAGCGGTAGTTCATGGCGTGTGCCGATGCCAGGCGGGACAGGACGAAGCCGTCAACCTGAACGAAGGTGACGCTGACATTGCAGCCGGCGGCGACGGTCTTCAGCATCCGGCTCCCGGCGGAGCCATGCCAGTAGATGTAGTCGCCACGGCGCCAGACCATCGTTGGTGTGGCGTAGGGCTGGTCGCCGATCGAATAGGCGATTGTTCCATAGAGCGAGCCATCAATTGCAGCGTAGACGTCGTCCTTGCTGTGGCTGCCGCGGTTTCCGAACAGCTGCACCCTGGAGCGCTCGGTGACTTCAAATTCCTCGGACATGCGCCATTCCTTTTCGTCGAGTCAGAGCGAGATGTTTTGATTTGCGGCGCGGGTCATGGCGCATCGGAGCCGGCGGGCTTGAACACCGACAACGGTGCGGGATCGCGGCTCGGCGCCGGCGGCACCCGTCCATCGACGTCGGTGAAGCCGTATTCCCCGGCTAGTTCAGACGCAAGCAGGATCTGCCCGGTCTTCTCCATCACGCGGGGATCGTTGGCCAGGGCCGCAACCGCGCGGCCGACAAACACCGGCGTCTCGCCGCGCTCCGCGATCAGTCTGGCAAGCGCAGGCGGAACGCGGTCGGGTTGCGCTGCCAGCTTTTCGCTCTTGATATAGCCCGGCCAGATCGAGACGGCGGCGATGCCGAACGGCTTCAATTCGTGCGCCATATCGCGCGCCATCCGGTCCACGCCCGCCTTTTGCACGCCGAACGGCACGTTGAAAGTATACCGGATGCCTCCGCCAGAGGAGGTGTTCACGATGAGCGGGCGCCGGCGTCCCAGCATCAGGGGCACGGCAAGCTGGCTCGCGATGAAATGCGAACGCAGGCCGACGCTGTGCATGAGATCCCACACCGAGACCGGAACCTTCCAGAACGGGACATTGATCGGCATCACGTTCGGCGCGGCGAACACATTATTGACCAGCAGCTCGAGGCCGCCATAGTCACGCTGAATGCGCGCGAAGACGTCTTGCACAGCCAGGTCGTTGGCGTGGTCGCACTCCAGTCCGATGCCGTTGCCACCGGCCTCCACTATTTCCGCGATCGTTTCGTCGAGCGAGCCCGGCCATTCCGCGGTGCCGCTCTTGCGGGTTCGCGCAGTTACAATGACCGTCGCGCCGGACTCCGCGAGCCCGATGGCGACACCCTTGCCGACGCCGCGGCTGCCGCCCGTCACCAGCGCGACGAAGCCTTCGAGAGGTTTACGGGACATGGGTAACTCCTGCTCGCGAAAGTGCCGGGTTCGTTTGTGTCGCAAAACGAGCTGTGAAAGCACGGATTGACAATAAATCTTCCTAGGAAGATAATATTACGGTCATCGCTTCCTCACGTCAACGTCAATCAAGGGAAGGCTCAAATGGTTACCAGGGAAGAAAACGAATTGTTGTGCCGGGTCACCGGCGATGCCCCGATGGGCAAGATGCTGCGACAGCATTACTGGCTGCCGGCGACTTTGTCGGTTCGCGTCAGGAAGGGTGAAGCGCCGGTACGGGTCAAATTGTTCGGCCAGAACTTTGTCGCGTTCAGAGGCACCGACGGAAAAGTCGGCTTTCTCGACGAGGCGTGTCCGCATCGCGGCGCGTCGCTCGCTTTGGCGCGGGTTGAGGATTGCTCGCTGCGATGTCTGTTCCACGGATGGAAGATCAGTTCAGCCGGCGAGGTTCTCGAGGTTCCGAATGAGCCGAATAGTCCGAAAGAGTTCGCCAAGACGGTGAAGGTGAAGCACCATCCGGCACGCGAAGGCGCCGGGCTGATCTGGGTGTGGCTGGGTGAGGGCGAAGCGCCGCCGTGCTGTGACTTTGAATGGATGGATTTGCCGCCCGAGCAGGTCTACGCGGCCGGCATCGAACTGAACGCCAACTGGCTGCAAGGGGTCGAGGCCACGATCGACTCGTCGCATGTCGCGCTGCTGCATACGAGCTGGACCAGCAATTCCGCCACCGATTTCGGTGCGACCCGTGAAAACACCGCAGTCACTTATGAGTTCGACAAAAAACCCTACGGCTTTCGTACCGCGGCGTTGCGGTCCACGCCGGACGGATCCTGCATCGCGCGTGTGACGGAGTTCGTGATGCCGTATTACGGGTTGATCGCGCCGATCTTCTCCGGGCCGAACCAGGACCGGACTGCGATCATCGCGGTGCCGATCGACGATGAAAACCTGATCCAATGGTACATCTACTACAATCCTGAAAAGCCGGTCGATTCCTGGCGCCGCACCCAGCGAGCCAATCAATGGCCGATGGCGGGCGGGCTTCCGGGCGACAAGAGGAACAACTGGGGTCAGAACCGCCAGATCATGGATGCCGGCAACAACACCGGCTTCTTCGAAATCGTGATCGAGGACTTCGTGGTCACGGTCAGCATGGGGCCGATCGTCGATCGTTCGCAGGAGTATCTGTGTTCGGCCGACCAGGCCATCGTTCGCGTGCGGCGCCACCTCCTTGAGGAAGTCAAGGCATTCATGGCCGGCAAGACCCCGAAGAGTGCGCAGTGCGAGAGCATGTCGTATCGGGACGTTCGCGCCGTCGGCGGCCGGCTGGCGTCGGCGTCCGAGGATTGGCGACAGATCGCGCGGTAGCGGAACCGGCGATCAGGCGCGGCGGCGGTCCCCGCCGCGCTATCAGCCATTTGATCAGGAGGATTTTCAGATGTCGGCCTGGCAGGCCTTGTGTCCGGTCTCGAAGGTCTCGGAAGGAGAACCGGTCGGGATAAAAGTAGGCGATCTGCGCGTCGCTCTGTACATGGTCAACGGGGAGGTGTTCGCGACGGACGATATCTGTCCGCACGCCTACGCGCTGCTTTCCACGGGCTTTCTCGAGGAATATGTCATCGAATGTCCGTTGCACGGCGCGATGTTCGACGTCAGGTCAGGGCGATGCCAGACCACGACTTACAAGAACGTACGGATCTACGCGGTCGAAGTGCGGGACGGCGAAGTGTTCGTCGATCTGAAAACTGCTGAGACCGCATGATGCTTTCCCGGTCGCGATACGGCGCCTAAAAGGCCGCGCCGCGAGGGGCGGCGCGGTATCACGGCCGGGATCCAAATCTATTCGAGATCCAAGTCTATTGCACCGACCATTTTTCGGACAGCGGCGTCCAGTGGGTGCCATCGAAACGTTGCGCGCGCAATGTCTTGATCAGGCGATAGTCGTCGGCGCTGGTGTTGACGGTGACGCCTGGGATCAGGCCGGGGAGTTCCAGTCTGCTCAGCGACGTCGCCTGCTTCATCAAATTCGCGGAGGAGACGTCGGATCCGCAGGCTTCGATCACTTTCGTCATCAGGACCGCGATATTCCACCCCGTGAAGTTCAACTGATCCTCAAGATCGCCCTCGGGGTAGTATTTCTTCATGAAGGCGAGCCACTCGAGATAGCCGGGATCGGAGGTCCATTCGGGGTCGCCGACCGATTTGGTCGGCGTTGCCGAGATCGCGCCCTTGGCGTAGTCGAGGCCGGCAGGCCGCAGGATGGTCGAGATGAAATTGCTGCCGATCGGGAGGAATTGCTGCGCATGCCAACCGATCTCACCGGCCTTGCGGATCGCCTGCGAGGTGAACTTTCCGGTCGAGGCGTTCAGGAAAACATTGGCGTTGGTGGCGGCGAGCCCAACAATTTGGGATTCGACGGTCGGAGACGTCACTTCATAGGCCGATGCCGCAACGATCTCCGCAGCAGGATCGCGCTTGGCGAGTTGGGTCTTGAAGCTGCGCAGATATTCCCGGCCGTAATCGTCGTTCTGGTAGAGCACGGCGACCTTGGCATGTGGAATGGTGTCGGCGACGATATCCGCGTAAATCGTCGCTTCCGTGCTGAACAAGGTCATGCCCGACAGGCTGTAGGGACTGACCTTTGGGTCTGCAAAACGATCGCTGGCGGCGAAGACGAATAGTTGGGGTATCTTTCTGGCGTTGAGATATTTCTGCACCGCCGAGTTCTGCGCCGTCCCCATGCTGCCGAAGATCGCGATCGCTTCTTCGCTCTCGACCAGTCTGCGGGTCTGCTCAACGGCCTTGGGCGGGCTGTAACCATCATCGAGCGAGATCAGCTTGACCTTGCGTCCGTTGATGCCGCCGCGCTCGTTGATCATCTCGAAATAGCGCGTCTGGACTTTGCCGACGGAACTGAGTGCCGAAGCCGCGCCGCTATACGGCATGGTCTGCCCCAGAACGATCTCTGAATCGGCGCCGTGCGCGGCCGATATCGTGGTGGCTACGATGGCTGTAACCGTAAGCCACCGCAAGCGACGTGTCAGATTGGAACTAATCAACATTGAGCCCCCACAAGTTAGCCCAACAAATATCTTCCAAGGAAGATAAACTGTCAAGCGGCTGGGGTCGACGTCGCGATCGAGCCGATCGCACGGACGGTCGCGGAAACTTGGCTTGCGCGGCGCGAGCCCAGCTCGCCCAACTTACGAGCGGACAGTGCTCAAATTTGATGCTAGCCGTTGAGAAGATTCCTGCGACCGGATTCACGTCGGACTTTGGATGTCGCGAAATTGCGCTTGAGGACTGACCGGATGAAGAAGAGCAATACGGGCTCTAAGGTGGCTGCGGGACGAAAGCCTGATGCCATCTACGACGATATCGAATCGGCGTGGCTGACCGAACGGCCCGATCTCAATCTCGCGGTCGCCTGCACGTTGCTGCGCATGGAGCGCGCCAATCATCTGCACGAAGCCCGGGTTCAGGCGATCTCCAAGACGGTCGGGTTGCACACCGGTGAGCTCCACGTGCTGCTGGCGTTGCGTCGCTCCGGAAAACCCTATGAATTGCGCCCGACCGACCTGTTCCGCGCGCTGCTGGTGACATCAGGCGCAATGACCAAGCGCGTCGCGCGGCTTCAGGAGGGCGGCTTCATCCTGCGGGTCTCGGCGAACGACGACGGCCGATCGGAACTGGTACGGCTGACCGCGAAGGGATTGGCGGTGGCGGACCGCGGTATTGCCGAGATCGCTCGCGTGGTGGAGCAGGTGACGATCGAGAGCGGCTTGACCGATCAGGAAATCGCGGTGCTGGACCGATCGATGCGGAAACTGCTGAGCGTCAAGACGGTCAAGCTGGCCGCGCCCGTGAAAAAAGGCGCCGCCGAAAGGCGGGCTTCGCAGAGCTAGACGCCGAGCGGTCTCAGACCAGCAGGGGCTTTGCCGTCACAGCCATCTCTTTCAACAGCGGCAGGAAGCGGTCGATCATTTCGCCGGTGGTGATGCGATCGACATGTGCCCCGATATTGGCGGCCGCGATGATCCCGCCGTCATAGCGATAGATCGGAACCGAGACCGAACGGAAGCCGGCTTCGGCCTCCTGGTCCACCATCGAATAGCCCTTGCTTCGATCGGTGATGATGGCCGCGACGATCAGGGATTTGTCCATGATCGTCTCCGGCGTTTGCGACTTCAGGATCGTCGCATCGATCGTGGCTACGAGTTCCTCGTTCGACAGCCGGCCCAGCAGCACGCGTCCGACCGAGGTGCAGAACGCCGGAAGCCGGTAGCCGACGTCGATGCCGGAAGGAAACACCCGTGCCGGACTAGCCCGTGCCACGAATACGGCGTCGTCGCCGTCGAGCACCGCCAGCGAGCAGATCTCCCTGGCCTTGGCGGAAACCTCGTCCATCAGCGGCTGCATGACGGTGCTGATCTGGTTGGAAGCCAGATACGCCGATGCCAAGGTCAGGACATGGGGGGTCAAGGAAAACAGCCGCTCGT
>WNFI01121946.1_pt1 | contig 19575 bp, 14 predicted proteins | sample 5400471 | NCBI WGS metagenome assembly WNFI01 (sample SAMN13153348, study PRJNA577476) | soil metagenome | isolation source: 100 cm saprolite on Douglas fir-dominated hillslope | place: USA:California | collected 2013-09-17
CCACTGCCACATGGCTTCGTTCGGCGCGTTGGCGGGATCTTCGAGTTCGCCGCCTTCGTGGCTGAGGTGCCAGATATTGCGATCGCGGCTGTAAATGTTTTTCTTGCTCTGCTCGACGGGAACATTGTGTTTTTGCGCGTAGGCAATGGCGTCTTCGCGGGAATCGATGTCCCACTCGCGCCAAGGCGCGATGATCTGTACATTGGGCGCGATGGCTTTGTACGCCAGTTCGAAACGCACCTGGTCATTGCCTTTGCCGGTGCAGCCGTGAGAGAGGCCGTCGGCGCCGAGTTTCAGTGCAATCTCGGCCTGGCGTTTGGCGATGACGGGCCGCGCCATGGAAGTTCCCAACAAATAAGTGTGTTCGTAAACGGCGCCGGCGCGGAGCGTCGGCCAAATGTAGTCGCGCACAAATTCTTCGCGCAAATCTTCAACGAGCGCGGTGGATGCGCCGGTGGCGAGCGCTTTTTTGCGGGCGGCTTCCAAGTCTTCCTGCTGGCCGACGTCGCCGATCACGGCGATAACTTCGCAGCCATAATTTTCCTTGAGCCAAGGGATGATGATGGAGGTGTCCAGTCCGCCGGAATAGGCGAGTACAACTTTTTTCGGTTTGGGTAATTGTGCTTTCACGATTCCTCTCCAACGATTGATTGCAGCCAAATGGGGCGCAGCATGCTGCGCCCCTACACAGACAAGGCGGCCCGCCTCGGAAGGCGGCCCCTACAAAGAAAAGTTCGCGCGATGTACTCAAGAACATCGCAGGGCTAGAACAGAGTATGCAGGATGGCTTTCTGCACGTACATGCGGTTTTCGGATTGATCGAGAACGACCGACTGGGGGCCGTCGAGGATTTCCGGAGTGACTTCCAGGCCCCGGTGCGCCGGAAGACAGTGCATGAACACGGCGTCCGGCGCGGCGAGCGACATCAGCTCGGTGTTGACCTGATATGGCTGAAAGATGGTGCTTCGCACTTGCCCCTCGGCTTCGAAGCCCATGCTGGTCCACGCATCGGTGTAAACGGCTTGCGCGCCTGTGACCGCTTGGCGCGGATCGGTCATCAATTCGATTTTAGCTTTGGTTTCGCGGGCTACGCGCTTGCTGTCCGCAACAACATCCGGCAATGGCGCATATTCCGCCGGTGTGGCGACGCGCAAGTGAACGCCGAGGCGCGCTGCCAGATAAATGAGCGAGTGGCAAACGTTGTTGCCGTCGCCGACGTAGGTGAGTTTGAATCCGCGCAGAGCGCCGAATTTTTCCTCGAGCGTGAAAAAATCGGCAAGCGCCTGGCAGGGATGAAATTTGTCAGACAGCGCGTTGATGACCGGGATGCTGGCGTTGGCCGCCATTTCCTCGAGCACGCGCTGCTGGTAAACGCGGGCAACAATGCCATGAACCCAGCGCTCAAGGTTGCGAGCGACATCGGCGATGGACTCGCGAGCACCGAGAGAAGCGGACGCCTGCGTATGGTCGAGGAAGACAACGGAGCCGCCCATGCTCTGGATGCCGACGTCAAAAGTGACACGAGTACGAAGCGAGGGCTTTTCGAAAATCAAGGCGATGAATTTGCCGTGAAGAGTGGAGGCGTAGCGGACGCCGAGGCCTGCCGTGGAGTGGTTGCGAGAACGAGTTCCAGGAGCTTGAGAAATTCGCGGACTTGCGCGCGGGTGATGAGGAAGGGCGGCAAAAAGCGCAGCGTAAAATCGTGGGTGCAATTGATCAGCAAACCGCGCTGCATGGCCTCGCTGACAAATGGGCCGCCTTCGACGGAGAGTTCGACGCCGATCATCAGGCCTTCGCCGCGTACGGCACGAATAAAATCGAATTTAGGAGCGAGCTTGGTGAGACCTTCGCGCAGTTCGGAACCGCGCGCGCGGATATTTTCGAGAAGATCTTCATCCTCGACGACATGGAGAAACTCAAGCGCGGTGGCGCAAGCCAGCGGGCCGCCGCCAAAGGTAGTGCCGTGCATCCCGGCGGAGACGCGAGAGGCAACGTCTTCCGTGGTGAGGATAGCGCCGAGGGGCAGGCCGGCGGCAAGCGGCTTGGCGATCAAAACAATGTCCGGCTTCGAGGAAAATTTCTGATAGGCGAAGCAGCGGCCGGTGCGGCCGAGCCCGCATTGAATTTCATCGGCGATCAGGAGAGCGCCGTGCTGCGTGGCGAGTGAGCGCGCGCGATTCCAAAACGCTTCGCTGACGGGATAAATTCCGCCTTCGCCCTGAACGGTTTCGATGAGAATGGCGCAAACGGTATCGTCGAATTTCGCTTCGAGATCGGCGACGTTGTTGAAACGCACGAAATCCACGCCGGGGACCAGGGGAGCAAAGGGCAAGCGGTATTTCTCGGTGGATGTAACGCTGACAGCGCCAAAAGTGCGTCCGTGGAATGAATTCTCGAGGGCGAGGAAGCGGTGCTTCTTGGCAGTCGTTCCGGCGGGTTCGTCAGTTTTCCGGCCATACAACCGCGCCAGTTTCATCGCGCCATCGATCGCTTCGGTGCCGCTATTCGAAAAAAAGACACGGTCCATCCCGGACCATTCGGAGAGTTTGCGCGCGAGCGGGCCCTGATAGGCGTTATGAAAAAGATTCGAGAGGTGAATGGCGCGCGCGGCTTCGCGGCGAATTACTCTTACGACGCGGGGATGCGCGTGGCCGAGGGCGTTCACGGCGATGCCGCCAAGAAAATCGAGATACTTCTTCCCGGTGGAATCGAAGACATATGCGCCGCGGCCGTGAGTCATGACCACAGGCTGGCGCTTGTAAGTAGGCAGCAGGAACTGCTCGGCATCGAGCAGGCGAGCGTCCGGTTTGGCGGATCGCGCAGCGGCAGGTTTCGCTTTTCGCGCGAGCTTTGGCGATGAATTCTTTTTGGATGAAATCTTCATCACGCCGCCGAATAGGCCGCTTGGGCGGCGGACAAGGGTTCACGGAGGACGCGCGTTCCAGGAATAAACGGCGCGCTGTCGCTGCTGGGTGGCGTCGCATGGGAAGCCAGTAACAAGGCGTCCGGAGAGGTGCCCCCGACGATGCGAACTTCGCGGACGCCACCTTCGATGGCGCGCTTGGCGGCTTCCAGCTTGAGAATCATGCCGCCGGAAACGACACGGCATTGCACCAGGCGCTCGACCTCTTCGCAGGTGACGGCGGAGAGAACTCTCTCCCCATCAAGAACACCGGCGACATCCGTGAGATAGATCAACTGATCGGCGTGGAGATATTCCGCGCAGGCAGCAGCCATATGGTCGGCGTTGATGTTGTACAACTCGTTGTCCGAGCCCAGGCCGAGGCAGGGCGAAACCGGCAAAAGACCCTCGTGCCAGAGTGATTCGATGAACGGCGCGTTCAATCCCGTGAGGTAACCGACGAAGCCCAGGCCGCCTTCGACTTCGTTATGCACCATGGGTTCGGCGACGAAGCAGCGAGCGTCGGCAGCAGAAATGCCGATGGCAGGCTGCCCTTCGGCAGAGATGGACGCAGCCAATTTCTTATTCAACAAACCGGCGAAGACCATGACGGCGACGTCGCGCGTCTCGCGGTCGGTAACGCGCAGGCCGGCGATGAATTTGCTCTCGATGGCCATGCGCTTCAGGGTGGCGGTGAAAAGGCGGCCGCCGCCGTGAACGACGAGAATTTCGTGGCCCTGCTGCGCGAGCGCGGCAACCTGCCGCGCGAGAGAGCGCACCGTGGCGTCGTCTTCGAGCAATGCACCTGCAAATTTGATTACGATTCTCATTGAAGTGAAGTTTGCTCCTGTAGTTGCAACATATGGTTGAAATTTTGCACGGCCTGGCCGGCGGCGCCTTTTCCCAGATTGTCAAGGCACGATACGAGGACCAGGCGGCGTCCCGAGTGGTCCAGCGCGAATCCGATATCGCAAAAATTTGTGTGCGCGACGTGCTGCAGCTCCGGCAAGCTGCCGGCGGGCCAGATGCGAACCATCGGCCGGCCAGCGTAGAAGCGGCGATAGAGCGATTCGATGTCCGCGGCGGTTTGCGATTCGGCGAGAGTGACGTAGATGGTAGAAAGAATGCCGCGCGAAAGCGGCAGCAGATGGGTGGAAAAAATAAGTTGTGATTCGCCGAGACCAGTGTGTTCGAGAATTTCCGGCGTGTGACGGTGAGTGAAAAGGCCGTAAGCCTTGAAATTTTCATCCACCTCGACAAAGTGGAGATCGCGGCGAGGATCCTTGCCCGCGCCGCTGGCACCGGACTTGCAGTCGCAAACCACGCCCGCGCCGGGGGCGACTAAATTCCCTTGCGTCAGAGGCCGCAGGGCAAGGATCACGCTAGTGGCATAACAACCGGGGTTGGCCACCAGGCGAGCCTTGGCAATTTCGCTGGAGTACAGCTCAGGAATACCGTAGACGGCCTCGGAAAGCCAGGCAGCGTGTGGCGCCGGCAATTTGTACCAGGAGGTGAAAGTTTCCGCTGCACGAAAGCGGAAGGCACCGCTCAAATCTACGACGCGGAGGCCAGCCTGGAGCAGAGCCGGAGCCAATTCCGCGGAAACTTCATGGGGCGTCGCAAGGAACGCGGTGCCGGCGTTGCTGGAAGTGATAGCGTCAACCGAGAGCGGACGCAGCGGCGCTTCGCCCCAGCCGCGAAATTGGGGGAAGAGTTCGGCGAGGCATTTCGCGCCGTTGGTTTCGCGCACGTAAAAGACCGGCGGCTGGAGCGCGGGATGGCGAAGAAGAATGCGCGCCAACTCGAGACCGGTATAACCGGTGACGCCGACAACCGCGACTTGGAGAGAATTTCTCATTTCACCAGGGCTTCGATTTTTTCCTGCAAGGATTTACGCGCTTTCTTGTTGGGGGTAATGATAAGGACGGTGTCGTCACCGGCAATCGTGCCCGCGATTTCAGGGAATTTGGCGCCGTCGACAGCAGCGGCCAGGGGCTGGGCCCCGCTGGGAGGCGTTTTCAAAACGAGAAGATTTTCCGCGGGGCGGATATCGAGGAGAAATTCGCCGAGGGCGCGAGCGAGCGGAGGCAGAGGCGCGGATTCTTCAGGCAAGGCGGTGGCGGGCTTATAGCCTTCCTGAGTTTTAATCAGGCGAAGCTCCTGCAAGTCGCGCGAAAGGGTGGCCTGGGTGACGCGAAGCTTTTGCGCGGCGAGCCCACGGCGCAACTCTTCCTGGTTGGCGATACGGCGATCCGAAACCAAGCGGAGGATTTGGCCGTGGCGAAATGTCTTATGCGTATTCATGGTTCAGCGCAAACTTCCCACTGTATTTTTATACAGTCCCCTGCATACTCCTGTCAATAGTATTCCTGAAATATTTGGCGCGCAGGCCCTGCCGAAGCGCGGGAGGCGCAAGAGGCCAGTCATGTAAGATTCGCGACACTCGCGCGAAGCATAGTGGATTTTTCACGCGGGAGATGTAACCTAGCCTTTAGCGCTATCCGGCTCATGGGAACTGCTTGCCAAATTTCGGGATGCAAAAACGAAGCGCCACCGGCGCTCACAGAGCAGCGGCTGTGCGTCCTGCATTTCACGCTGGCGCTGGAAACCAGCTGCTCGGAGATGCGGCGAGAGACAGCCTTGGGCAATGCACCGCATGAACGCCAGCGTGAAATCATGAAATTCATCACCGAGCACGGGGAAGTCCTGGCGCGCGTAGCCACCAGCGGCCTGCACCTGACGGACGACCTGAAGGCGCGCATCTTGAGTACGTTCCTGACGCTGATGAATCTGCGTGAAAACCTGGACCGCTCGAACATGCGCAGCTCGTTCGGACGCTCCGGGCACCTGCCTCGTTGAATAGCCATTCCGGCGTGAAAGAGAAGTGCGGGGTCAGGCGCCGATGTACCTGGCGTAGAGAGAACGCGCCACGGCGGGATCTTTGGTGCCTTTGAGAATGGCGCGACCGTCGGCGAAGACGGTCATTTCATACGGGGCGATGCGGAAGCGAAGCAGAAAATCGTTCTGGCGGACTTCGTCAACGAGAGGCTTCAAGCGCGCCTGGAGAACGCCGAGATCGATGGAGCGGGCGCGTTCGTGAATCTGAACAGAATCACGGCCGCACAGCGTGATGCGCGGCTGGACTTCTCCTGCAAGATAAGTGAACTCGCGGCGAACGCAAGCGCGGCATTCCGCATGACGCGCCACGCCGATCGATTGCATGCGGCCGGTCCAGACGTCACAAGAGAGCAAGCGCCCGTGAAGGGCTTCGGGGTGGCCGGAGAGGAATTTCAAGGCTTCGGCTACTTGCAGCGAAGCGATCAGATTGACGATCGGGCCGAGAACGCCGATAGTGTCGCAAGTTTCCTCGAGGCCCTGGGAGGCATCGCCGGATTCGAGCAGGCAGGCAAGGCAGGCAGTGGCTCCGGGACGAATGGCCATGGTCAGGCCATAGCTGGCGACGGCGGCGGCGTAGATCCAGGGCCGGCTGAATTTCACGGCCAGGTCATTGATTAAGAAGCGCGTTTCGAAATTATCCGTGCCATCGAGAAGCAGATCGACGCCCTCGAGAAGCGCTTCGGCGTTGTGAGAGCTGAGATCGGCGACGAGGCCTTCGACGGCGACAGTGGAATTGATGGCGCGCAGCTTGCGTTCGGCGGCGACGGCCTTGGGAAGGACGCTGAGGGCGTCGGACTCGTCAAAAAGGGTTTGCCGCTGCAGGTTCGAGGGTTCGACAAAATCGCGGTCGATGATTCTGAGGTAGCCGACGCCGGCCCGAACGAGAAGATTGGCAGCGGCAGCACCGATAGCGCCGCAGCCGACGATGGCCGCGCGGGAAGCGAGGAGCCGTTGCTGCCCTACCGGGCCGATACCGGCGAAAAGCATCTGGCGCGAATATTTTTCCTGAAGAGAATCGCTCACGAAAGGCACGGTCCCGGCAGGCGCAGCGGACGCACCTGTTAAACTACATGATAGCGCCAAAGAGGGCAGGGCAGGCAACGCCAGCGTGCTACCCTTCGTCTGAGCGAATGGAACCATGAAATTGAGCTGGGCCAATGGGTTGCGAGGAATTGCCGCGCTCGCGCTCCTGACAGGGGCCGCGCCGGCGCACGGACAAGTGCCGCCAGAGACAGCCACGGGAGAAGTGGCGAAGGAAGAGCCGAAGATTGTGGCGATCCGCATCGTCAAGGAAAATGGCCAGGTTTTGTCCGACGCGCCTTCCGGAATCGCGGTGGAAACCGGGAACACGCTGGATCGAAGAAAAATCGCGGAAAGTTTGCGCGCGCTTTACCGGTTGGGGGACTACGCGTACCTGCAGGCAGTCGTGACTCCCGTGGCGGATGGAATGCGGCTGGATTTCGTGGTGCGGGAGAATTTGTTTTTTAACCAGGTGCGCATCGAGGGACTCACCGCGCCGCCCAGCGATTCGTCGGCAGCGGCAGCGATGCAGCTTACGCTGGGGCAGACGTACCGGCGGGCAGTGGTCGACGAGGCATTGGAACGGCTGCGAGAGACGCTTCGCGATGAGGGCTTGTATCAAGCGGAAGTTTCGGCGGAAGCGGTGCCGCATGCGGAGACGCACCAAGTGGATATTGTGGTGCACGTGAAGCCGGGCCGGCGCGCCCGCGTAGGAAACATCCAACTGAAGAACGAGACGGAATACCGCGACGTGGAAATTCTGTCGCGGCTGAGGCTGAAAGCGGGAAGCGAGATTACTTCGGCCAAGGTGCAGCGAGGAACGGGCCGCATCCGGAAATACCTGGTGAAGAAGGGACACCTCAGCGGGAGAGCGGCGGTGCGCCGAGGTGACTACGATGCCGCGAAGAGCACCATTCCCCTCGACCTGGAAGTAACGGAAGGGCCGCGGGTGAAGGTGACGATAGAGGGGGCGAAGTTTTCGGACGGCGAGCTGAAAAAACTGATTCCCATCTATCAGGAGGGCGCCGTTGACGCGGACTTGCTGGAAGAGGGAAAACGCAATGTTCGGGAACGGCTGGAACGGCTGGGGGACTTCGACGCCGACGTGAATTATAAGACGGAGACGCATGAAGTGAAATCCAGCCGCAGCGCGGCACAGACTACGGAAGAGACTATTACTTTTACGGTGGAACGGGGAGCCAAGCACAAACTAATGGGGATTGAAATAACCGGCAACAAATACTTCGACAGCGAACTACTGCGGAGCCGATTGCAAATTTTTGGGGGGGCCTTCGGTTCAGCGGGGCGCTTCAGCCGAAGGCTGGTGGATTCCGACGCGCAATCGATGCGCAGCCTGTATCAGGCGAACGGATTTCTCGATGCCAAGGTCGAGCCACAGACAGAGGACAACTACAAAGGCAAAGAAGGCGATTTGTTCATACGCTTCGTGGTGCAGGAAGGAAAACAGACGCGGGTGGCTTCCCTTTCGATCGAGGGAAATCGCGCCTTCAAGGAAGAAGAACTTCTCGGCGTGATCGCCTCGACTTCGGGGCAGCCGTATTCCGATTTCAACGTGACGACCGACAGGGACAACATTCTGGCGCTCTATTTTAACGAAGGATTCCCGGAGGCGAGCTTTACGTCGACGGCGGAGCGCGAGTCGACCGGGCCGACGGCGCAAATAGCAGAGGCGGTGGGAAGCGCGGCGGCTTCGCAGGAAAATAGAAAAAAAGAGCCAAAAGAAAAAGATCCCAAGACATCGATTGAACAGGCGGAAGCGGTTCGACTTGTATACCACATCCAGGAAGGTCCACAAACGCGCGTGCGGCGGATCCTGATCGGCGGCTACCAGCACACGCGGCCGGGAGTCATCCATCGAGAAGTGCACATCAAGGTGAAGAAGCCGCTGCGCGAAGGGGACGTGGTGGAATCGCAGCGGCGGCTGTACAACCTTGGGGTTTTTAATCGCGTGACGATCGAACCTCAGAATCCCAACGGGGCAAATCCGGAGAAAGACATCGCCGTACTGGTCGAAGAAGCCAAACGCTACACGGTGGCGTACGGAGGAGGGTTCGAAGTGCAGAGGCTCGCGAGCACCACGAATCCCACGGAAACCCAAATCCAGGCCGCGCCCCGCGGAATTCTAGAGGTGAGCAAGCTAAATCTGACCGGGCGGGGAGACTCGCTGTCCTTCAAGCTGCGCGGCAGCACCCTGCAGGGGCGCGCCCTGCTGGGGTATTCGGCGCCGAACACCTTCGCCAGTCCGCATTTCAGTTTCCAGGCGACGGCGTTCGCGGAAAAAACGCGGGACATCAATACATTTACGGAAGAGCGATATGAGGGTTCGGTGCAGCTGACGCATCAAATCTCGCCGCTGACTACCCTGCTGTATCGCTATACTTTCCGGCACGTGATCGTTTCCAATCTCAATATCCTGAGCGACGCGATTCCGCTCTACAACCAGCCGACGCTGGTGTCAGGATTCGGAGTAACGTGGTTCCGCGATTCGCGGGACAATCCCGCGGACGCATCGAAGGGGAGTTTTAACAGCGCGGATTTCGGCGACGCCGATACGAAATTTGGTTCGAGCGCGAGTTTCATGCGGTTTTTCTTTCAAAATTCCACGTACTACCCGATCAAGCGGCGCTTCAGTTTTGCGCGTTCCACAAGATTCGGGTTTCTGGTGCCGTACCGCGACACCGTTTCGCTAAGTTTTCCGCCGCCGGTTCCGGGGCAGTGCCTGCCAGGCACGGTTCCCACCGGGCCGACGCCCACGATCATCCCTCTTCCGGAGCGATTCTTCGCCGGCGGTGGAACATCGCTGCGCGGCTTCGCACTCAATCAAGCGGGCCCACGCGATGCTTGCTCGGGCTTCCCGGTCGGCGGCCAGGCCATGCTGATCATGAATCAGGAATTCCGGTTTCCGATGCGCCTGCCGTTTATTGGAACTTCGCTTGGCGGCGCTATTTTTTATGACGGCGGCAACGTGTACAGCCGGCTGAGCCGGATCTCCTTCCATTCCATGTTGCCGACGCCCACTTTTACGCTGCAAAACCCAGCGCTTCCGCCGGGACCAACAAACCTGCCGGTGTGCGCCACGAACTGCACGAACGAACTGAATTACTTTGCTCACACCATCGGGCTAGGCCTGAGATACAAGACCCCAGTGGGTCCGATTCGCATCGATCTTGGTTACCAGCTCAATCGTCCTTCGTTTGTGATTCCCATTCAATGCCCGAGCAATACCACGAGCACGACTTGCCCGGTTGGCTCTCTGGGCCAGCAGGGCACACGACTCCCCGGCTTTCAAATCTTTTTCAATCTGGGGTCGAGCTTCTAGTGCGCAGGCCGGCCATTCGCGTTCTTGTGGTTTCGCTGCTCCTGGTGGCGGGGACGGGAGTAGTAACCGCGCAGGAAATAGTGGACCGGGTTGCCGCGCGAATCGAAAACGCCATCATTTTATTGAGCGACATCCGTGCACTCAGCCGCTACCAGCAATTCCTGGATGGAAAATCGGAAACGGATGGGCAAATTCTCGACCGGCTGATCGATCAGTGGATCGTGCGAACCGAAGCCAATGTTTCGCGTTTCCCGCAGCCATCGGCGGCCGACATCGAACGCAGCGTGGAGCGCGTCCGGAAATCATTCCCATCGACGGGGGAGTACGAGGCCAGGATAAAACAGATTGGACTGAACGACGCCGAAGTGCGGGAAATGGCGGCAGCACAATTGTATTTGAGCAACTACCTGGATTCACGGTTTCGTCCCGGAGTGCAGATTGACCCCAAGACGGTAGACGATTTCTACCAAAAGTCAGTAGTGCCTCTGGCCAAGTCGCGCGGGCAGGAACCGCCGCCGCTGGACACAGCGCGGGACTTCATCCGGGAAGCGCTGGTCCAGCGCGGAATCAACGACCAGGCCGATCAATGGCTGATCGAGAGCAAGGCCCGCCTGCACATTGAAAAATTCATCAACGAGGCGGCGAAATGAAGCGTAAGGGCCGCCACCCGATCTGGAACTGGATCATTCACACGCCGTGGGTGCTGGCGGTAATAACGCTTTTGGCGATCGTTGTTTTTTTTGGCAGCGGCGCTGGCAATCCCCTGTTAACGCGCCTGCTGGTGAGCCGTTTGGAGAGGATGACGGGCGGCAAAGTGGAGTTGCGCTCATTGTCGATTCAATGGCTCGCCATGCGGGCAACGATAAAAGGCCTAGTGATCCACGGAAGGGAGCCTGCGGGAACCGAACCTCTATTCACAGCTGAAGAAGTGCAGGCCGGACTGCGCATCGTTTCCTTCTGGGGACACCGGATTTCGCTTGATGAACTTGTGGTGCAGAAACCACACGTGCACATCCGCGTGGAAAAGAACGGTACGACCAATGTGCCTTCGCCTCCGCGGCCTGTTTCCGTCGACAAGCCGCTACGCGACACGCTCTTCGAGTGGCATATCCGGCGCGTGCTGCTCGCTGACGGGTGGCTGCTCTACAACGACTTCAAAACACCGATTACCGTGCATGGGGGAGACCTGCGGTTCGGGCTGGAGGCCGGGGGCACGTTGGAGAATCCCCTGTATCTCGGCAATCTTGATTGGCAAACCATGCAGTTCGCATCGAAGCACTTCGTACCGCTGCCGGTGGGGCTCACGGCAAAGTTTACGATATGGCGCAAAGGATTCACCCTTGAGCAGGGAGTATTCAGCGCCGGGCACTCGCATCTCGATGCCCAAGCGGAAATGAATGATTTCGCGAATCCGCAATGGAGTTTCCGGTACCGCGGCTGGGTCGATCTGCTGGATTTCCGGGAAACTTTGCGCAATCCCATGGTGCCGACAGGGCGGGTCGATGTACGCGGAGAAGGCCAGTTTGCCGGCGGCCAGTACAAGGGCAGTGGGAGCTACTCCGGGCAGAATATCGCGCTGCCTTATGAAATCTTTCATACCAGCGGTCTCACCAGCAAGGGCAGCTATCGAATCGACAATCGCGGCCTGGAGGTGCCGGATTTTTATGCGGGCGCGTTTGGCGGGAGCGTAACTGGGCGCGTGACGCTGCGATTCGACGGCCTGAAATTCAGGGCCGACACGCATGTGCAGAATGTAAAGCTGGCGGGAGTCCTGCCGGCGATCGAACACCGAGACTTCCCTATCGACGAGCTGCACTGGGACGCGCGGATGACCGCAGACACGGTGGAAACCTGGACTGGCGGTTTCGAACACTTTGAAATTTCGGTGAATACCGTGTGGGAGGAACCGGAAGAACTGGCGCCGGGCCATCAGCCGGTAAACGCTGCCTGGAAGTTCCGCTACCGCTTTGACGCCAGCATGCTGGCGATCGACTCCGGTGAATTCGAGACGCCGTCATCGCGCGGCACGATAGACGGCGTTCTTGCCCCGCGCAATTCATTGATGACTCTGCGCTTTGAGGCCGGATCGCTGGAGACCTACAAGGATTTCATCAACGGACTGCGAGGAGCCGCGCCCGGTTCCGCGGAAGCCGCGAAACAGTTATCGGGGAGCGTACGGTGGGATGGAAAAATCGTGGGTCCCTCCGGAGGTCCGGCGTTTCAGGGGCACTTCCGCGGGGAACACGCGCGGTACGACGGCGTCTTCGTGGATTTCCTTGAGGGGGACCTGAGCTACTCGCCCTCGGAACTTACGCTCGGGCACGGACATGCCCGCAGCAGCAACATGGAATCCGATATCGAAGGAAGGCTTTCGCTCACAAAATGGAATTTCCTTCCGGAAAATCAGTGGACAGCGGAGACAAATTTCGAAAAAGTTCCAGCCGAAAACCTCGAGCGTTTGCTGGGTCTGAACTACCCGGTCAGTGGACTGTTGACCGGGCAGTTTCATGGGCACGGAACCCGGGAAGAACCCAGCGTCACCGGTTTGTTCGATCTGGCAGAGGGCAAGGTCTATGGACTTTCCTTTAATCGACTGCGCGGGCAACTGAACATTTCGCCGGAGGAAGTGCGCATCGCGGACGCGGAGTTACGATTCTTTCCGCCCGGAAAAGAAAACGGGCGCGGCGCGGGAATCATTACCGGCTCGGCTGGTTACCGCTTTGGGGAGCAGACAGTTTCTGCGGAGCTCGTAGGCGCGGCCCTGCCACTGGAGAATATTGAGAAATTGCAAGTGGCGCGCGTGCCCGTGGGAGGGCAGGTAACTTTCCGGTTGAGGGCCAGCGGCCCATTGAAAACGCCGATTGGCGACGGTTCCTTCCGGGTCGTGGACCTGCGAATCGGCCAGGTGGTGGTAGGCAGTTTTGACGGCAAGTTGACCTCGGACGGGCGAGCGGCACGCTTGGAATTGGGTTCGGCAATGGCCGCGGGAGAGGTTAGTGGGGGCTATACACTCGGACTTGCCGATCCGTATCCGATCAATGGCAAAGTCTCGATCAAGAACATTGACTTGGATCCTTTCCTGCTCTCGGCGTTACACCTGAAAGATTTCAGCGGCCACGCGAATGCTGACGGCGACATTTCGGTAAATGGTTCGCTCAAGGAACTGCAAGACATCATTGTGGAGGCAAATTTCTCGCGACTGGCCATGAATTACGCTAACGTGCGGCTGGAAAATACCGGGCCGGTTCGTTTTCGATCAACGAAGAATAGCCTGGAGATCGAACCGGTGACATTGCGGGGAACGGACACTAATTTACAGATCTCAGGATCGGTTCAATTTGCAGGGCGCCGGGCGGTCGGATTGCGCCTGAATGGCGCACTGGACCTGCGGCTGATCAGCGGTTTTGTGCCCAATCTCGACGCACGCGGTCCAGCGCAAATCAACGCTGCCTTTGAAGGGACGCTGGACCGGCCCCGCATCACTGGACGCGTGCACATCGAAAATGCCTCCGCGCGCGCGGCGGATTTTCCAACCGGGCTTAGCGCCATCACGGGCGACATGGTTTTCGATGCGACGCGCCTGTTCCTGGAAAATATGAGCGCGGAATCCGGAGGAGGCACGCTGCATCTTTCCGGAAGCGTGAACTACGCGGAAAGTCCGCTGCGCTACGACCTCAGCGTGCGCACCGATCGAGTGCGCATCCGGTATCCGGAGGGCATGAGTTGGCTGGTGGGAGGTTCGTTAAGGCTAACCGGCACGCCAGAGGCGGGTCTGCTCTCCGGGAAGGTGACCATCGAGCGGGTCACTCTCACGCAAGGATTGGAAGTCGCGGGGATGCTGGTGTCAGCAAAAGAAGGCATCGCCAGCCCGACGACAAGTTCACCGTACTTGCGCAATTTACAGTTCGATGTCGAAGCGGTGTCGGCGCCCGATGCGCGGATGGAATGGCCCGGAGCGCAACTGCAGGCCGAAGCGAATCTTCGGGTGCGCGGGACGTGGGAACATCCGATTCTCCTTGGCCACATTCATATTTTGTCGGGTGATTTATATTTTGCGAGCAACCGCTACCGGGTTACCCGGGGAGACTTGAACTTCGCGAATCCCTTCCGCCTGGATCCGGTTTTGAACGTGGAAGCAACCACGACGATTCAGCAGTATGAGATCACGCTGAATTTCAATGGCCCGGCCAGCAAGCTCACGCTGGCATATCGCTCCGATCCGCCGCTGCCAGCGAACGACATCATTACGCTGCTGGCGCTTGGGCAAACCAGCTCTGAAGCGACCACGCGCAGCGGCGGCACGTCGCAGAGCGGAACGGCGGGTGCCTCAGCAATTCTTTCCGAAGCGATTTCCAGCCAATTGGGCGGACGCCTGGAACGCTTGTTTGGAATAACCAGATTTCGCGTTGATCCGGGGCTGGCCGGAGTTGGCTCGACGGGCTCGGAACAGAACGCCGCGGCGCGCGTGACGGTGGAGCAACAGATCGCACGCAATCTTACGATCACCTATGTTTCTAACGTGAGCTCCACGCAGCAGCAGGTCATTCAAGTGGAATACAACGTGGACCGAAACGTTTCCATTGTCGGACTACGCGATCAAAACGGAACGTTTGGTATCGACATAAAAATCAAAAAGCGCTTCCCGTGATCGGAAAGCGCTTCCTGAACTAAATTCCGATTATTGCGGATCTTGCTGTTGGGCGGCCTGTTGTGTAGGCGCTGGATTTTGTCCGGCGCGCTGTGCCCGGCGCTGCTGCCAGCGGTTCTGGCCTTGTCCATTCCCGAGATGCGCTGACTGGCCGATCTCCGGATTCTCCTGCTTCATTTCCGCGAGGGAATCCTTGGCGGCTTTGGCGCCGGCGGCGCGGATCGCCGCCTGAGTTTCACGGCCGATTTTGGGCGTCTCCGCGGAGACCTTCTGGCCGAGAGGAGAACCGTAAAACTGGAGCAACCCCTTGATTTCATCATCCGTAAAATGCTTGTCGTAAATGGCCACGAGTTGATCGGTTACCTGGTCGACATCAAATTTCTTCTGGTAGCTGGCGGCGAACGCGTTTACAAACGCCTGGCCTTTGTTGTTGTTGGGAACGGTGGCGAGTAATTTTTCACGAGACTGCTCGATGGCGGTGTTGGAGCCGTCCTGCACCAGATCGCGCGCGCCGACCAATTCCATCAGCGAACGAATGTCGGCCTCTTTCGCGGGATCAATCGAAGAACTGGATTGCAGAGAGGCAGCACTGTTTTGTGCCGGGCCTGCGCCTTGCGGTGACGCTTGCACGGCATTTTGAGATGCTCCCTGAATGACCAGGAAAAAAGTGCCGACGTAAATAATGACCAGCGCAAGAACCGCTTTCATGACTGCCTCCGTGGCGGCTTTGCAGGTGTTCGCCACGGGTTCGATTCTAGGAGGAGCAATGGGGCACCGCGACTGTCTTGGGGGACAGTCGTGCCGCGTCGTTTACTGGCCCCAGGTTCAGGTCCGGGAACAGGTAGCGAATTTCTGTTACGATGCCACGCCATGAACGATACGGAAGTGCACAGTGGCGCGCCGCACGGAGGGCCTGACCCCGCGGCGATTGTTGCGCGCGAAGTAGGGCTCCACCAAGACCTGTCGCCGCGGCAAGTCGCCATGATCGGACTGGGCAGCACGATCGGAACAGGATTGTTTCTAGGGAGCGCCATTTCCGTAAAGCTAGCGGGCCCGGCGGTGATTCTCAGTTTTCTGGGAGGATCGCTGATTGCGCTGACAGTGATGTGGGCGCTGGCGGAGATGACTGCCGAACATCCAGCCGCGGGCTCCTTCGGGCTGCATGCCGAGATTTATCTACATCCGTGGGCGGGTTTTGCGATCCGCTACACGTATTGGCTGTGCCTGGTGGTGATTGTGGGAAGTGAAGTTGTGGCGGCAGCTATCTACTGCAAACTCTGGTTTGCTGACATTCCATCGTGGATGTGGGTGGCTGCTTTTTCTGCTGCGATCGTTTATGTCAACACCGTCAGTGTCAAGAGCTTCGGGAGGTTCGAATACTGGTTCGCGATGATTAAAGTGGTGACCATCGCGGTTTTTCTGGTCCTTGGAACGGCGCTCCTGGCGGGCATCGGGTTCCCACGCGTCGGGACCGCCAACTACACGGGACACGGCGGATTCTTTCCCAGCGGGCTGAGCGGTGTACTGCTGGGAATTACCATGGCGGTGTTTAGTTTTCTGGGGATTGAGATCGTGGCCGCGACCGCAGGAGAAGCGGCAGAACCACGAGTCGCCGTGCCAAAGGCGCTGCGCCGTACGCTCTTCTATCTCGTACTGTTCTATCTTGGCGGGCTGGCACTGGTAGTCGGACTCGTCCCTTGGAACCAGATCGCCCTGGGAGAAAGCCCGTTCGTCCGCGTGTTCCAGACCGCGGGCATCCCTGCCGCCGGAAATGTGATGAATTTTGTGGTGCTGACGGCGGCGCTTTCGAGCGCCATGTGCAATCTCTATTTCACAGCAAGATTGCTCTTTTCTCTGGCACGCGGCGGCTATGCGCCAGCAGCCTTGGGCCGTCTGAGCAAGCGAGGCATGCCTGTCGCGGCAGTGCTGGCCTCCAGCGCCGGAATGGTGGCTGCGGTTTTTCTTTCGCATTTCTTTGAGGCTACTGCTTTCGTCTTCATGATCGGCGTGGCGTTTTTCGGCGGACCTTTCATCTGGATCATGGTTCTTGTGACGCACCTGGCGTTTCGGCGGACAAATGCTCGCGCGGGAAAAACAGTAGTGCGCTTCGCACCGCCAGGTCCCTGGAGCTCGCTGCTCGGCCTTGCCGCGCTGCTCGGGGTGCTCATCTCCACATGGTGGGTTCCCGGCTTTCGTGTGACGCTCCAGGCCGGTCCTCCCTGGCTGGCCTTCATCACCGTGTGTTACTTTGTGTGGAGAAACACGCGTTCGCGCAGTTCGGGGAGTGAAGGTTTGCACGATGGATGAACTTCTAAAGTGGCGCGGGGAGTTTCCGATTCTGGATCGCACCACTTATATGATCAGCAATTCGCTGGGGGCGATGCCTCGGGGAGTGTATGGCGGATTGCGTTCGTACGCCGATTCGTGGGCGGAACGCGGAGTGCGCGCCTGGGAAGAGGGCTGGTGGGAGATGGCGGTGGGCGTGGGCGACCTGATCGCTCCGCTGATCGGAGCAGGTCCGGGCGAGATTTCGTTGCACCAGAATGTGACGCTCACGCAGGCGGTGATTTCGTCGTGCTTTGATTTTCGCGGACCTCGCAACAAAGTGGTGATGGTCGAGCTGGAATTTCCTTCGATTCAATATTTCTACCACGAGCAACGGCGGCTCGGTGCGCGCGTCGAGGTCGTTCCGGCTCCGGACCACATTCGCATCGACTTGGATAAGCTGCTCGCAGCCATCGACGAAACGACCCTGCTGGTGCCGATTTCCCAGGTTCTTTTCCGGAGCTCGTGCATCGTCGACGCGAGCGCCATTGTTGAACGCGCTCATCGCGTCGGCGCTCACGTGATACTGGATGTCTTTCAGGCTACCGGTACAATTCCTCTCGACGTACGCGCCTTGGGAGTAGATTTTGTGGTGGGTGGTGTCCTCAAGTGGCTCTGCGGCGGGCCGGGCGTGGCGTATCTTTATGTCCGCGAAGATTTCCGCGCCAAGTTGCGGCCTGCGCTGACGGGTTGGAGCGCGCACCGCCGCGCGTTTGCCTTTGAAACCGGGGCCATCGACCCTCGAGAAGACTCCTGGCGATATTTGAACGGGACGCCGCACATTCCCGCGCTCTATGCGTGCCAGCCGGGGCTGGAAATTCTCAACAAAGTTGGCATCGCGGCGGTACGCGAGAAATCCATGCGCATGACCGCGCGCCTCATGGAAGGCGCCCGGGCTCGCGGCTGGCGCGCGAACACGCCCGAAAATCCGGCAGAGCGAGCGGGCACGGTCTCAATTGAATGTCCGCATGCGTATGAGGTGTGCCGGGAACTCCTCGCACGAGACATACTTGTCGACTACCGGCCTAAAGCCGGGGTACGTGTGTCGCCACATTTTTATAATCGGGATGAAGAATGTGATTTTACACTCGCGCAAATGGAAGAGATCTTGAAGACCGCTGCCTGGGAAAAGCACGCGGCGACGGTTACTCATGCCTGAAAAAAAAGAATACGCCGCACAGCGCGTTGAGATGATCGAAAAACAAGTGCGCCGCCGCGGCGTCACGGACCCCGCAGTGCTCGCGGCAATGCAGGCAGTGCCGCGGCACGAATTCGTGGCGGAGGAAATTCGTTCGAACGCCTATGCAGATGCACCGTTGCCGATCGGCGGCGGCCAAACCATTTCGCAGCCTTACATCGTGGCGGCCATGACCGCGGCGTTGCATTTGAGAGCGAGCGACAAGGTTTTGGAAATTGGCACGGGCTGTGGTTATCAGGCCGCCGTGCTGGCTTGTTTGGCCAAGGACGTTTTCCCCATCGAGCGGCGGCCGGAACTTGCTTCCGGCGCCTGCGCCAGGCTTGCTCGGCTGGGCTATTCGAACGCGCACGTTCATTGCGGCGATGGCACCCTGGGACTTCCGGAATTTGCTCCGTTCGACGCAATCCTCGTCGCTGCTGCCGCGCCGGCAATTCCGAAGCCGCTCCTAGCCCAGCTGGCCGAAGGCGGCCGGATGATTCTTCCCCTTGGAGGTGTGGAGCATCAGGAATTGCAGCTGATCGAAAAGCACGGTGATGCTTTCCCCACAAAAATGCTGGAGGGCTGCCGGTTTGTACCGCTGGTCGGCTACCATGGCTGGCAGGAACCTTCCTGACGATGAGCACAGCGGCCACCGACCTGTCCATCATCATCCCCTCTTACAATGAGGAAGCGCGCCTGCCGGAAACGCTGGAGCGGATTGCGGCGTATCTTTCAGAGTCGGGTCGCAGTGCGGAAGTGTTGGTTGTAGACGACGGCTCGAAAGATGGCACCGCCGCGGTGGCGGAATATTTTCGCGTCAAGATTCCCACGCTGCGCGTGGTTTCGAATGGCGTCAACCACGGTAAGGGCTACAGCGTTCGCCACGGCATGCAGGAAGCGCGGGGACGCATCGCGCTTTTCACCGACGCAGACCTTTCCGCGCCGATCGAAGAAGCCGGAAAACTCATTGATGCGCTGGAGACGTATGATGTGGCGATTGGCTCCCGGGCGATGGACCGCAGTTTGATCACCGTGCACGAGTCGCCCTTCCGCGAATTCGCGGGAATCATTTTTAACAAAATCGTGAGAAGTATTTTGTGGCTGCCGTTTGTCGATACCCAGTGCGGGTTCAAGGCGTTCCAGCGCGAACGCTGCGGAATCATTTTTGAGCAGCAGACCATCGAGCGATTTGGATTCGATCCGGAATTGCTGTTCCTGGCGCGGCGCCATGGACTGAAAGCGGTGGAGATTCCGGTGCGCTGGGG